>Ga0137353_1000106_pt1 | contig 17221 bp, 15 predicted proteins | sample EasRivERMLT760_2_FD_104759 | JGI IMG/M metagenome (GOLD analysis project Ga0137353, IMG submission 104759) | Soil microbial communities from meander-bound floodplain in the East River, Colorado, USA - East River MetaG ERMLT760_2 | ecosystem: Environmental > Terrestrial > Soil > Floodplain ...
CGTCCGCTCCCCACCGAAGTCCTGAAGGAAACGCGTCCACTGGTACCGCGCACCACCGGTGATGCCGAAGTACTCGCTGAACCGCAGCTCCACGCCCGTGCCGCCCTGCAGCGAGAAGCCGGGGACGATCGCGACACCCGATCCACCCGTGGCGCCGCCGAGGACGCCACCGCCGCTCGTCTCACGGTCATCGATGCCGAGCGTCATGCCCGCGCCGCCGAGCAGGAAGGGCTCCAGGCGCGCGCCGGCGTCGGTGAACGGGAAGAGGCGCAGCGCGGTCGTCTGCGCGATCACCCAGCTCTGCACGCTCTCGCCCGCGCTGCCGCCGATGCCGCCCGAGGGCGGCACGACCTGCTCGCGACGCCAGACGCCGATGCCGTTCTCGAGCGACAGGCGCTGGTCGAGGCCCTTCCGGAACCAACCACTGATCATCGGCATCGTGGAGACATCGACGCCCGCGGGCGGCTCGACCCCGCGCAGGTCCCAGCCGCCGACGGTGAGTCCGGCGCCCTTTCGCGCGAGCCTCGCGCGGTTCTCGGCTTCGGTGAGTGAATCGGGCTTCGCCGATGTCTTCTGGGCGAGGACCGGGCCCGCGAACGCCATGGCGAGGACGAGGGCGAAGGTGACGCGACGGGTGAGCATGACTGCTCCTGTGCGCGACGTGCGCACGATGGGGGTACGGCGGTGCGAACGAGCGCACTCCGCTCCGCTTTCGTATGCTAATCGGCACTGGCGCGTTCCCTGTGTGGCGACAATCATCCGTGTCGAGTGATGTTCATCACCCTTCAATCCCGCTCGATGTCACGCTCCCGTCTGACTCTCCTCACCGCCGCATGGCTCGTGTGCGGCGCGAATGGCGCCGCCGCGCAGCAGTCGGCTGCCGATCTCGTCGTCACCAATGGCCGCATCTACACCGCCGACGGCGCGCGCCCGGTGGCCGATGCGATGGCGATCCGCGGCGGCCGCGTCGTCTTCGTCGGCGACCGGCAGGGGGCGCGCGCGCTCACCGGCGCCAACACCCAGGTCCTCGACCTCGCCGGCCGCACCGTGATCCCCGGCATGACCGATGCGCACGGCCACGTCACCGGGCTCGGCCTCTCGCTGCTCAACGTCGACCTGAACGGCACGACGTCGTTCGACCAGGTGATCGCGCGCGTCGTCGAGAAGGCCCGCACCACGCCCAAGGGGCAGTGGATCGTCGGGCGCGGCTGGGACCAGAATGACTGGGGCGACACGCGCTGGCCGTCGCACGAGGCGCTCTCGCGCGCCGTGCCCGATCATCCGGTCGCCCTCGAGCGCGTGGACGGGCACGCGATCCTCGTCAACGCGCTCGCACTGCAGAAGGCGAACATCACCAAGGAGACGAAGGACCCTGCCGGCGGGCAGATCATCCGCGACGCGCAGGGGAACGCCCAGGGTGTCTTCGTCGACAACGCGTCGGGCCTCGTCGAACGAACGATCCCCTCGCCCTCGCGCGCGCAGCGCAAGGAGGCGATCAAGCTCGCGATCGACGACATGCACCGCTGGGGCATCACCGGCATCCACGACGCCGGCGCGGGTGCGGACGTGCTCGAGCTCTACGAGGAACTCGGCCGCGAGAGCGCGCTGGACATCCGCGTGTACGCGATGATCTCCGACAATGCGGCGACGATCGACGCCTGGTTCAAGCGTGGACCGCAGAGCGGGCTCTACGACGGCATGCTCTGGGTGCGGTCCATCAAGCTCTATCAGGACGGCGCGCTCGGCTCACGCGGGGCTGCGCTGATCGAACCCTACAGCGACGCACCGGGCACGGGCTTGCTCGTCTCGCCGCCCGAGCACATCAAGGACGTCGCGACGCGCGCGCTTCGCGCGGGATTCCAGGTGAACACGCACGCCATCGGCGACCGCGGCAACCGCCTCGTCCTCGATTCGTACGAGGCGGCGCTGAAGGCCGTCCCCACCGCCGACCATCGGTTCCGCGTCGAGCACGCGCAGATCATCCACTCGGACGACATCCCGCGCTTCGCCGCACTCGGCGTGATCCCGAGCATGCAGGCCTCGCACCAGACGAGCGACATGTACTGGGCCGGCACGCGGCTCGGCGAGACGCGCCTGCGCGGTGCGTACGCGTGGCGCTCGCTCCTCGAGACCGGGACGATCATCCCCAACGGCTCCGACTTCCCCGTCGAGTACGTGAACCCGCTCATCTCCTTCCATTCGGCGGTCGCGCGCCAGGACGCGAAGGGCTGGCCCGCCGGTGGCTGGTTCCCCGAGCAGCGCATGACGCGCGAAGAGGCGCTCAAGTCGATGTCGCTCTGGCCGGCCTACGCCGCGTTCCAGGAGTCGGAGCTCGGATCGCTCGCCACCGGCAAGCGCGCCGACTTCGTCGTGCTCGACCAGGACGTGATGCGGGTCCCCGAGGCGATGATCCTCGACACGCACGTCCTCTCCACCTGGGTCGGCGGCAAGAGGGTCTATGAGCGCAAGTGAGGGGATGCGGAAGCTCTTCGTCATCCGGATCGCGTTCATCATGGGCGTCGCGACGTTCGCGGCGATCACCGTCTTCCTGCGCACGCAGGGCAAGCTCCCGGAGCCCGGCCCCGAGCAGCTCGCCGGCGTCGAGCAGGTGCGCTACATGATGTGGGGGTTCTCGGCGTTCGCCGTGGTGCTGGCCCTCCTCATGAGGACCCGCACCGAGTCGGCGATGACCGAGGCACAGATGAACTCCGCGCTCATCGTCGGCTGGGCGGGAGGCGAGGGCGCCGCGCTCGGCTCGATCGTCGCGCTCTTCATCGGCGGCTCCGTCGCGACGATGGCGGTCGGCATCCTCGCGTTCATCGTCGTCCTGCTGATCCTCCGCATCCCCAGCCCGCCCCGCTGATGCGCGTCGTCTCGTTGCTGCCGAGCGCGACCGAGATCGTCGCCGCGCTCGGGGGGATGGAGCACCTCGTCGGCGTCACGCATGCGTGCGACCATCCGGCGATGGTCGCCTCGCGCGTGCGCGTGACGCGCACCGCGGTGGATGCGTATGCCGCGCCCGGGGTCGTCGACGCACAGGTGCGCGAGATCACGCACGAAGGCCTGCCGCTCTACACGCTGCTCGAGGATCGCATCCGGGCGCTGCACCCGGACCTCATCCTCACGCAGGCACTCTGCGAGGTCTGCGCGGTGATGGAGACCGACGTGCGCGCGCTCGCGGCGCGGCTCGCACCCGAGCCACGCGTGGTCTCGCTCTCCGCCAGCTCGTTCGACGGCGTGCTCGCCGACATCGCGGCGGTGGGCGCGGCGATGGGACTCGACGACGAGTCGGACGAGCTGCTCGGCGGCGCTCGGGCCCGGCTTCGCGCGGTGCACGATGCGCTCAAGGCCGCGAACGCGCCGCGTCCCCGTGTTTGCGTCATCGAGTGGGGCGAGCCACTCTACGCCGCCGGCCACTGGGTGCCCGAGATGGTCGCGCGCGCCGGCGGTGTCGATGCGCTCGCGAAGCCAGGGGAGCACTCGGTCGTCGTGACGCTCGACCAGGTTCGCGCTGCCGAGCCGGACGTGATCGTCGTCGCGCCGTGTGGCTACGACCTCGAGCGCGCGGCCGACGAGGGCGAACGCCTCCTTGCGCTCCCCGGGTGGGCGTGGGCGCGCGACCGCCGCGTGTTCGCGCTCGACGCCAACGCCTTCGCGAGCCGGCCCGGTCCGCGCCTCGTCGACGGCATCGAGGTCATGGCGCGCATCTTCCATCCGTCGCTCTTCACGCCCGCAGAGCCCGCGTTCGCGCGCGCGCTCACGCCGGCTGCACGCACCACCTGAGGCCACCGCGATGCTCAAGCCCGCCGCCGTCACGTTCCTGAAGAAGCTCCTCGACACGCCCGGCCCCTCGGGCTACGAGGCGGCAGCCGCGAAGGTGTGGCGCGACGAGGCCGCGACCTTCGCCTCCGACGTGCACGCCGACGTCCACGGCAACTCGATGGCCGTCGTGAACCCGGATGGTTCGCCGACGATCATGCTCGCCGGCCACATCGACGAGATCGGCGTGATCGTCACCTACATCGACGACGACGGCTACGCCTACATCGCGCCGATCGGCGGATGGGATCCGCAGGTGCTCGTCGCGCAGCGCATCCGGTTCCTCGGCCGCGACGGCGACGTGCTCGGCGCGGTGGGCAAGAAGCCGATCCACCTCATGAAGGTCGAGGACCGCGAGAAGGCATCGAAGATGACCGACCTCTGGGTGGACATCGGCGCGTCGACGCGCGCGCAGGCCGAGGCGGTGCTCTCCATCGGCGACGCGGGCGTGATCGACTCGCACACCCTCGACTTCCCCAATGACCGGATCGTCTCGCGCTCGATCGACGACCGTATCGGCGCCTTCGTCGTGCTCGAGGCGCTGCGCCGTTACGCCGCCGAACCGGGCGAGGCGCGCGTGGTCGCGGTCGCGACCACGCAGGAGGAGATCGCCTATCACGGTGGCGGCGCACGCGTCGCAGGCGAGCAGGTCGCACCCGCGATGGCGATCGTCGTCGACGTGACCTTCGCGACGGATCACCCCGGCATCGAGAAGAAGGAGCTCGGCGACTCGAAGCTCGGCAGCGGTCCCGTGCTCACGCGCGGCTCGGTCGTCTCGCCGGTCGCCTTCCGCATCGTGCGCGACGCGGCCGAGTCGATGCGCATCCCGTTCACGCTGCACGCGGCGGGCCGCGAGACGAGCACCGATGCCGACGCGATCCACCTCGCGCGGCACGGCGTGGCGACGGCGCTCCTCTCGGTGCCCAACCGCTACATGCACTCGCCGAACGAGATGGTGAGCCTCTCGGACCTCGACCATGCGGCGACGCTCATCGCGGGCGCCTGCCGCGCGGTGACCGCGGCGACGGACTTCAAGGCGCGCTGACGTCAGTCCGCGACGATCGCGATCTGTGCCGTCGTCCCGCGACGGCGCGCCTGGGCGACGAGCCGCACTGAGGCCTGCCGCACCTCGCGGTCGCGGTCGCTGCTGAGCCCCTGCACCGCGGCCATCGCCTGCGGCGTGCGGATCGCGACGAGCGCGATGCAGGCCTGGATGCGGAGGCCCGCCGTGTCCTTCAGCGGACCCGAGCCGTGTCCCTGCGCGATCGGGATGAGCAGCTGCACCGCCTCGCTCGTGGCGACGCGCCCGATCGCGTCGACCGCCGCGTAGAGCACCTCGCGCTCCGCCTCACCGCGCAGCAGCGCCTCGAGCGGCGCGACGATGCCCGGGTCGCGCCTCGCGGAGAGCGCGGAGACCGCGCGCGACCGCACCTGCGCCGACTCGTCGTTGAGTGCGCTGTCCACTGCGGTCATCGCCGTCTCGCTCGTGAACTGCGCGAGTGCCGCGACCACGTCGCGCCGCGTGCGCGGATCGGGATGGTCGAGCTTCGCCAGCAGCACGAGTTCGCTCGGCTCGTCGCGCAGCGCGCCAAGGATCGCGATCGCTTCGCGCACTGCGAGCTCCGACGCGTCGCCGGCGAGCGCCTTGAGCGCCTCGCGCGCGCGCGGGAGGCTGCGCAGCGAGTCGATCACCACCGCCCTCGCTTCCGCCGTCGGCGCGACCTGGCATTCGTCGATCAGCGCCTCCGCCGCATCCACGCCGAAGCGCACGAACGCCTGTTGCAGCCGGTCGCGCGCGACGTCGTCCGTCGCGCGCACGTGCCGCAGCACCGCGAGTTGCCGGAGGATCACCGGCCGCGCCAGCCGGCGGAGCGAATGGTTGAACGCCTGCCGTCGCTCGTCGGCGCTGTCGCGCTCGAGCTGCACGTGCTCGATCGCGATGAACGCCGTGATCCCCTCGATCAGGTCGTCGTGGTGCCCCCGCCGGAACGCGAGGTCGCAGAAGGTGACGACGCCCTCGAGTGCGGCGTTGAGTTGCTTCGCGTCGGTCGCGGTCTCGAACGAGTCGATCGCCGCGGCGAGGAGTGGATCCTGCGGCACGGGGAGGTCGAGTGCGTGCTGCAGCCGCACCGGCGCGTCACGCGCCTCGACGATCGGCATCGCCATCGTGGGCGTGCGGTTGATCGTGACTCGCGTGGACGGCGGGGTGAGTGCGGGAAGCCGAAGCGGCGCGAGGGTGGGCGCCTGCGTCGGCGCTTCCGGCGCGGGCGGCGGCGCGGGAGGCACGTCCTGCCTCTGGCGCAGGCGCCGCGGAAGTGCCTTCGAGTCGAGCACCGTCGCGCGGGCCGCGAAGCGCGCGACGGGGTCGCCATCGCCTGGTGCGGCCGCGAGCAGGCGCGCCAAGTCGAGCAGGTCGGCCTGCGATGCCTTCGCGGTGATGCCGAGCTCTTCGAGGCCGTAGGTCGCGAATCGCTTGGCGACGACCGGAGAGTCCACCGGGATCCCGTCCGCGAGCAACCCGCCGTCCACCAGCGTGAACGTCACCGCACCCGCTCTCGCGGCCTCGATCACCGCGCGCACCGCCTCGCGCTGCTCGAGCGCCTCCTGCGGGCGTTCGACCGCCGCGACGACGAGCGCGATGAAGCGCTCGACGAGTCTTGCCTTCCCTTGGTTCGGGGTCGCGGGGTCCTCTGGCATCGCTGCTGGTATCCCTCCTCCTGTCCCGGTAACATATCCCTCGACACCGGCGCGGTCATGCGAGCCGGTGCACTCGACACCCGGAGTCCACCTGCCGCTGCACGCGTGGTCGAGCGCGCACTACCTGATCGCGCTCCCCGAGGGCCACCGATTCCCGATCGCGAAGTACGCGCGCCTGAGGGAAGCGGTCCTCGCCGAGGGCGTCGTGCGCGCCGAGTGCCTGCACGACCCCGCCCGCGCGCCGCTCGACGACGTGCGCCGCGTCCATGCGGGCGGGTACATCGACCGCCTCGTGAATGGCACCATGCCGGCCGCCGAGCAGCGCGTACTCGGATTCCCGTGGAGCGCGGGGCTCGTCGAACGCTCGTTCCGCGCGAGCGGCGGGACGCTCGAGGCGGCCGGGCAAGCGCTGCGCGACGGCATCGCGATGAACCTCGCCGGCGGGACGCATCACGCCTTCGCGTCGCACGGCGAAGGGTTCTGCGTGCTCAACGATGTCGCCATCGCGGTGCGCGCCCTGCGAGCCCAGGGACGCATACGGCGCGCGGCGATCATCGACCTCGACGTGCACCAGGGGAACGGCACGCACGACGTCCTCGCCGACGATGAGCACAGCTTCACCTTCTCGATGCACGGCCGCCGCAACTATCCGTTCCGGAAGGTCGCGGGACGCCTCGACATCGAGCTCGAGGACGGCACCGGCGACACCGAGTACCTCGAGCGCCTCGCGGCCGCGCTCCCGGGAGTGCTCGCCGAGTCGCAGCCGGACCTCGTCTTCTACCTCGCCGGTGCCGACCCGCACGAGGGCGACACGCTCGGCCGGCTCAAGCTCACCTTCGACGGATTGATGCGCCGCGACGCACTCGTGCTCGAGTCCGCGCGCGCGATCGGTGTTCCCGTGGTGATCACGATCGCCGGCGGGTATGGCCGCGACATCGACGACACCGTGCGCGTGCACCTGAACACCGCGCGCGTCGCGCGCGACTTCCTCGCCTGAGATGCCGCCGATCCCTCCGCCACAGGCCGAAGGATTCACGACGACGACTCCGGTGCCGCTCTACTGGTGCCGCTACCGCCCGCTCGCGCCGCGCGGACGGCTCGTCGTGCTGCACGGTGGGCCGGGCGCGCATCACGAGTACCTGCTGCCGCAGATGCTGGAACTCGCGAAGGACCGCGATTGCCTCTTCTACGACCAGCGGGGAGGTGGCCGCTCCAGGACCGACGATCGCACGCCGATCGGCTGGCGCACGCACGTCGAGGATCTCACCGCGCTGGTCGCCGAGCTCCAGCCGGGACCTCTCTCGCTCGTAGGGTACTCGTGGGGCGCCCTGCTCGCGATGCTGTACGCGATCGAGGCGAAGGCGGGACGTGCGGGCCCCGAGCCGGCGAGGTTGGCGTTGCTCGATCCGGCTCCCATCTCCCGCGCCTTCCGCGATCGCTTCGAGGCCGAGTTCGCCGCTCGGCAATCGGGCCCCGCGGTGACCGCCTTGCGCGACCAGCTCGCGGCGAGCGGCCTCAAGGAGACCGACCCCGCCGCCTACAAGCAGCGCACCTTCGAGCTCAGCGTGGCCGGCTATTTCGCCGACCCCGCGAAGGCCCGCGACCTCACGCCGTTCCGTGTCACCGGACGCGTCCAGCAGTCGGTCTGGGAGTCGCTCGGAGAGTTCGACCTCGTCCCGGCGCTCCGTGACCTCCGCATCCCTTCATTGGTCGTTCACGGCAGGCAGGATCCGATCCCGCTGGCGTCCGCCATGGCCGCGGCCGAGGCCCTCTCGGCGCACACCGGTTGGCTGGACGCCTGTGGTCATGTACCGTATGTAGAGCAACCAGAAGCGCTCTTCCGGTCCGTGCGGGATTTCCTGCACGACACCGAATCCCTGGTCCAGTCCTGATGTCCCTGCACGACGAGATCATCCAACCGCACGTCGGCATCATCGAGCATCAGGGACGGCGCTATTCCGTCTCGATGCGGATCGTCTGGGACGGCATCGAGTACGTGGGGCGGCTCTGGTTCGCCGACGAGGCGTGGGATGACCTCGGCATCCCGGATCGCGGCGCCTTCCCGGGCCGCACGCGCGAGGAAGTGATCTCGCAGGCGAAGCGGCTCACCGAGCCGGAGATGGTGAAGCGCTACAAGCGCGCCCTCGCCGAGAAGCGCCGCTACTCCGGCCTCCGCAAGCACACCGAGGAGATCCTCGCGAAGATCCGCTACCTGAACCAGGTCGCCGTCTCGATGCGCGCGGGCCTCCTCGACGTGGACGGCGCCGCGCAGGAGATCGACCTCACCGAGCAGCAGCTGCATGCGCTGATCGCGGACCTGAGCAGGCATGCCGGAGTGGAGAACCAGGAGGCACGCGGCTGAAGGTCGAAGGATGGAGGATGAAAGTGACGGCGATCCGGACGGGCTCCGGGTCGCCGTCACTTTCATCCTCCATCCTTCAGCCTCCATCACCCTCGCTGGTATCTTTAGCGGCAGATGGATTCCAAGTCCGCCGCCCACCTCCTCCACGAGATCGTCGCCCTGCTCGAGCTGCAGGGCGAGGACCCGGCCGTGCCCGCGCCCTTCGCCGATGCTGCGCGCGCGCTCGCGGCCGTCGACGCACAGCCGATCGGGGACGTGCTGCGCCGCGACCGGCGCCGCTTCGCGCCCGAAGTGCTGGAAGTCCTCGAGGAACTGCACCAGCAGGACGAGTCCACGCTGCTCGACCGGCTTCGCGAGTCCACGCCCGAAGGGCTCTTCGAGATGATGCGCGTGCCCGGCCTCGGTCCGTCGCGCATCCGCCGCATCCACGAAGGCCTCGGCATCGACACGCTGCAGGAGCTCGAGGAGGCCGCGCGCGACGGGCGGCTCGCCAAGCTCCCGCGATTCGGCGCACGCACCGCCGAGCAGGTGTTGCGCGGCATCGCCTGGCTCAAGGAGAGCGGCGCGCAGGTGCTCTATCCGCACGGCCGCGCCGAGGCTGAACGCCTCCTCGCGACGGTGCGGCGGCAGCCTGGGGTGGTGCGCGCCGAGATCGCCGGCGCCGTGCGCCGGCACTGCGAGACGGTGCGCGAGGTGGAGATCGTCGCGGCCTGCGCGCGCGACCCGGAGGCCGTCGGCGCTGCGCTCGCGCACGCGCCGGGCGTGCGCGACTCGGTGGGCTCGGGCACCCGCGAGGTCGCCATCCGCTACGATGACGGCATCCGCCTCGTGTTGCGCTGCGTCCCGTCGGACGGCTTCGTCGTCACCTGGTTCCGCGCGACCGGCTCGGAGTCGCACGTGAGCGATGTCGTCACGCGCGCCGCCACGCGCGGGCTCACGCTCGGCGCGCACGACCTCCGGCGCGCCGATGGCACCGTCGTCGAACTCGCCGACGAGCCCGCGCTCTACTCGGCGATCGGCCTGCCATGGCTCCCGCCCGAGTTGCGCGAGGGGATGGGAGAGTCGCTCGCCGCGAGCGACGGCACGCTGCCGCGACTCATCGAACTCTCCGACATCCGCGGCGTGCTCCACTGCCACTCGCAGTACTCCGACGGCGGCGCGACCATCGCCGAACTCGCGGCGGCGGCGCGGCTGCGCGGCTGGCAGTACCTCGGCATCAGCGACCACTCGCAGTCGGCCTTCTACTCGGGCGGCCTGACCGTCGAGTCGCTGCAGCGCCAGCACGACGAGATCGACGCGATCAACGCGAGCTTCGCCGACTTCCGCGTGCTAAAGGGCGTCGAGGCCGACATCCTCCCCGACGGGCGCATCGATTACCCCGTCGACGTGCTCGACCGGTTCGACTACGTGATCGCGAGCATCCACTCGCGCATGGGGATGAACGAAGCGCAGATGACCGAGCGCGTGCTCAAGGCGATGGACGACCCGCACATGTCGGTGCTCGGCCATCCCACCGGACGGCTGCTGCTGACGCGCGAACCGTATGCGATCGACATGGAGGCGGTGCTCGAGAAGGCCGGCGCACTCGGTGTCGCCGTCGAGCTCAACGCCGACCCGCACCGCCTCGACCTCGACTGGCGCCTCGCGCGCTCGGCGAGCCGCCACGGCGCTCGCATCGAGATCGGTCCCGACGCGCACTCGGTGGATGGGCTCGACAACATGCACCTCGGCATCGGCATGGCGCGCAAGGCGTGGCTCGCGGCAGGTGACGTGATCAACACGAGGCCGGCGGGCGAACTCGTCGCGTTCGCCACGCGCCGCCGCGCCGTGCGCGCGACGGCGTGAGCGCGGTGGCGGCGGGGAAGCGCCGCGCGCCGAAGGGACTCCGCGGCGACGCGCTCATCGCGCACGCGCGCGAGATCCAGCGCCGCCTCATCGCGACCTATCCCGACGCGCACTGCGAACTCGACCATCGCAACCCGTTCGAGCTCGCCGTCGCCACCGTGCTCTCGGCGCAGTGCACCGACAAGCGCGTGAACCTCGTCACGCCCGGGCTCTTTCGCCGCTGGCCGGACGCTGCGGCACTCGATGCCGCTCCGGTCGCGGACGTGGAAGAGGTGATCCGGAGCACCGGCTTCTTCCGCAACAAGGCCAAGTCGCTCAAGGGGCTCGCGCGGATGCTGCTCGAGGAGCACGGCGGCGAGATGCCGCGTTCGATGGAGGCGCTCGTCCGCCTTCCGGGCATCGGCCGCAAGACCGCGAACGTCGTGCTCGGCAATGCCTTCTTCATGAACGAAGGCATCGTGGTCGATACTCATGTCGCACGACTCTCGACCAGATTCGGCCTCACGAAGGCGACTGACGCGGTGAGGATCGAGCGCGCGCTGATGCCCCTCTTCGAGCGCGACACGTGGGCGCAGCTCTCACATCTCCTCATCTGGCACGGACGCCGTACTTGCGACGCCCGCAAGCCGAAGTGCGCTGACTGCGTGCTGGTCGACATCTGTCCATCCGCCAATCCCTGACCCTGCTCTCGTGATCCTGACCCTGATTCGTACTCGCGCCGCGTCCCTCGTCGGCGCGGCAGTCCTCCTCGGCAGCGCCCTCGTCTTCGCGGCGTGCGCCTCCGCGCCCCGGGCGACCGATGCGCAGCTCCTCGCGCCTCCTGCCGACTCGTGCGTCCTCGCGCGCCAGGACGCCGCACTGGACCCGCGCCTCGACGTCGAGCGCGTCCCCGCCCCGGTGAAGATGGATCCCGCCCCCATCAAGAGCCCCGTGCCCCGCACCGTGATCCGCGCCAGCCGCGGCACGACGATCAAGGCCGAGGTGATGGTGGACACGCTGGGAAAGCCCGACATGGCGAGCTTCCGGATGCTCGAGACCCCGCACACGTACTACACGACGAACCTCAAGGCCGCGGTCACGAGGTGGACCTTCGTGCCCGCCACTCGGAATGGCTGCAAGGTGCCGCGCTTCTACCAGTTCACCGTGAACCTGCGCCGCTAGCCAGTAGGCAGTCCACTCCGAGCGGGCTAGATTTGGGGTGCCTGACTGATGACTGACGACTGATAACTGAGAACTCCTGATGAAGACCGCAACCTTTGAGACCAACAGAGGCACCATCGTCGCCGAGCTCTTCGAGACGGACGCTCCCGGCACGGTCGCCAACTTCGAGAAGCTCGCGAACGCGAACTTCTACGACATGATCCGCTTCCACCGCGTCATCCCCGAGTTCGTCGTGCAGGGCGGTTGCCCGAACGCGAGGATCGGCGGCACGCCGAAGGGCCCGCCAGGCACCGGCGGCCCGGGCTGGCAGATCAAGTGCGAGACCAAGGGCAATCCGCAGACGCACAAGATCGGCGCACTCTCGATGGCCCACGCCGGCAAGGACACGGGGGGCTCGCAGTTCTTCATGGTGCTCTCTGAAGCGAACACGAAGCACCTCAACGGCGTGCACACCGTCTTCGGGCAGATCACCACCGGCCTCGACGTGATGACCAAGCTCACCGACAAGGACCACATGGTCTCCGTCCGCGTCGCCTGAACGCCTCTCGACTGTCGACTGTCCACTGCCCACCATCCACTCCCCCACCAAATGACCGCTGGCACTCCGATGACCGGCCGCGACACCGCCGCCGCATACAAGGGCCTCATCGTCGGCTTCCTCGCCATCATGCTGATCGTCCTGACGATCGTGTCCCTGACGAATCGCAAGTTCGCGACCTCCGAGGAGACCCCGGCGGCGGCCGAGCAGCATTGACGTGACGACGCCCGCCGTGGCGTCCCTCGAGCGCCCCGCGCCCCCCACGGGGCTCGGGGCGCTTTCGTTCCCGCTCGAAGCGGCGCGCATCCCTGCGCTCACGCTCGGCGCGCTCCTCGTCGGCATCGGCATGCGCCTCACGGCGGCCGAACCGTGGGCGAGCACCTTCATGCTCGTGGCGCTCGTCCTCCTCGGGGCGCCCGTCGTCGTCAGCACCCTGCGCGGCATGTTGCGCGGCCAGTTCGCCGCCGATGTCGTCGCGATGCTCGCCATCGTCACCGCCGCGATCCTGCGCGAGCCGTTCGCCGGCCTCGTCATCGTGCTCATGCAGACCGGCGGCGAACTGCTCGATGCCTACGCCGAGGGTCGCGCCTCCGATGCGGTGCGCGAACTCGAGGCCGCGGCGCCGCGCATCGCGCACCGCCTGCGCGGCGCCACCGTCGCCGATGGCGTGGACGACCTCGCGTCCGAGCTCGTCAATGTCGGCGACCGCCTCCTCGTGCGTCCCGGGGAGATGGTGCCGTGCGACGGCGAGGTGACCGACGGCACGAGTTCGCTCGACACGTCGCGCATCACCGGCGAACCGCTCCCCGAACGCGTCGGCCCCGGCGCGCTCGTGCGCTCGGGCGTCGTGAACACCTCGTCGCCGCTCGTCGTGCGCGCGACCGCGCTCGCGCGCGAGTCCCTCTATGCGCGCATCGTCGAGCTCGTGCGTTCGGCGCAGGCGGAGAAGTCGCCCATCCAGCGCATGGCCGACCGCTGGGCCGTGCTCTTCACGCCGATCACGCTCATCGCCTGCGCGATCGCCTGGTTCGCCTCGGGCGACGCGACGCGCGTGCTCGCGGTGCTCGTCGTCGCGACGCCCTGTCCGCTCCTCCTCGCGACGCCGGTCGCCGTCATCGGCGGGATCAACCGCGCGGCGCGTCGCCAGGTGATCGTGCGCAACGGCGCCGCCCTCGAGCTCCTCGCGCGCGTCGATACCGCCGTCTTCGACAAGACGGGCACACTCACGCACGGACGCCCCGAGGTGCGCGCGGTCGATGGCTTCGCCGGCGCCGACGGGGCCGAGCTGCTCCGACGCGCCGCCGCGATCGAGATGGGCAGCGGCCACCTCCTCGCGCGCTCCGTCGTCGTCGCCGCCACCGAACGCGGGCTGTCGATCCCGCCCGCATCCGGCATCGTCGAGCACGCCGGCCGCGGGGTGACGGGCATCGTCGAGGGCGCACGCGTGACGATCGGCAACCGCGCGCTCGTCGCCGCCGAGCATCCCGCCGCGCGCGCGCTGCTCGACGCGTACGCGCCCGGCGCGAGCGGCGGGCTGCGCGCCTACGTCGCCGCGGACGGTGCGGGCGGGAGCGTGACGGTGGGCCGCGTCACCTTCGGTGACCGGCTCCGCTCCGACCTCCCCCCGTTCTTCGCACGCCTCCGCGCGCTCGGCCTCACGCGCACCGTCCTGCTCTCGGGCGACCACGCCGAGAGCGTGCGGCCCGTCGCCGAGGCGCTCGGCATCACCGAGGCGCACGGCGACCTGCTGCCCGACGGGAAGGTCGCGATGGTGAGGGCGCTCGAGGCCGAAGGCCGCCGCGTGCTCATGGTCGGCGACGGCACCAACGACGCGCCCGCCCTCTCCGCCGCGACGGTCGGCGTCGCGCTCGCCGCGCACGGCGGCGGCATCTCCGCCGAGGCGGCCGGTGTCGTGCTCCTCGCCGACGACGTCACGCGCGTCGAGGACGCGGTGATGATCGGCCAGCGCGCGGTGCACATCGCACGGCAGAGCATCGTCTGGGGACTCGCGCTCTCCGGAACGGCGATGGTCGTCGCCGCGTTCGGCTTCATCCCGCCGACGGCGGGGGCGCTGATCCAGGAGGCGATCGACGTGGCGGTGATCCTGAATGCGCTGCGGGCGGCGCAGGGTCCTCGTGCAGGATCCGCATCGCCGGCGTAGTCAGGTCGTCGAACTGGCCGCTGCGCGTGGACCACGCATAGGCCCAGACGAACACGATCACCATCACCATCGCCAAGGGGATGAGCACATAGAGCACGCTCATGCGGCGCTCCGCGAGAATGTCCTGCTTCGCCACGCCCCGACGATCGCGGTCACCGAGCTCAACGGCATGAGGATCGCCGCGACGATCGGGTCGAGCTGCCCCGACATCGCGAGCACCACCGCGACGACGTTGTAGCCGAGCGCGATGAGCATGTTGCGCCGGATGATCCGCGTCGTGCGCGCGGCGCCGTCCATGAGGTCGCGCAACGCGGCCACGCCGCCATTGGCGAGGTAGACGTCGGCCGCGGCCATCGACGCCTCGGCGCCCCCGCGCACGGCGATGCCGACCGACGCGGCGGAGATCGCCGCCGCATCGTTCACTCCGTCACCGACCATCACCACCGGCCCCGCTGCGCGCGCCGCGAGCACGGCCTCCCGCTTCCGCTCCGGCGTCGCGCCGCCTTCGCATTCGCCCGGGTCGATGCCGAGCGCGCCCGCGACGTGTGCCACCACCGGCGCCGCGTCGCCGCTGAGGATCCGTACGCGCCAACCCGCCTGCGCCAGCGCGGCGACCGCCGCCGCTGCTTCGGGACGCAGCGGGTCGCCGAACTCGGCGCGCCCCGCGAGGGCGCCGTCGACGGCGACGAGGACGGTCGTGCGCGCGGGGTCCTCGTGGGCGCCGATGCTCGCGCGGTCGTGGCGTCGCCGTGAGGGCGCCGCCTCGAGCACCCACGACGGCCGGCCGATGCGGACCACACGGCCCTCGATCGTCGCCTCGACGCCCGCGCCCAGCGTCTCGCGCACGGTGCAGTCCGGCGACGCATCGACCCCGGGCCAGGCGCGCGCGAATGCCGCCGCGACCGGATGGCGTGACTGCCGCTCCGCCGCGAGCACCATCACCTTCACCGCGTCGTCGCCATCCCACGATTCGAGCGCGAGGCGCCCTTCGGTGACCGTGCCCGTCTTGTCGAGGAAGAGCGTACCGCGCCCGGTGAGCGTCTCCAATGCATGCCCGCCCTTGATGAGGATCCCGCGCGTGGCCGCACGGCCGATCGCGACGGTGAACGCGAGCGGCGTCGCCATGGCGAGGGCGCAGGGGCAGGTCACCACGAGCAGCGCGATGGCGTGGTCCATCGCCGCGGCGGGATCGCGCGACCACCAGAGCACGGCTGTCGTCGCGGCGAGCGCCAGCGCGCCCGCGATGAACCGGCCCGCCATGCGGTCGGCGTAGAGCACCACCGGCGCGCGTTCGCGCGCGCCCGATTCCACGTCGCGCAGCAGTCGACCGAGACGACTGTCGATGCCCGCCTGGTCCACCCGCACACGCAACGTCGCGCTCTGGTTCACGGTGCCGGCGAAGACGACATCCCCCGGCTGCACCGAGACCGGCCGCGATTCGCCGGTGAGCAGCGCGAGGTCGAGCGCGGAGTGTCCCACCGTCACCGTGCCATCCGCAGCGAGCGTGTCGCCCGCGCGCACCTCGAGTTCCATCCCCGGCACCACGGCCTCGGTCGGGATCTCGCTCACCGTGCCGGTGCCCGGGTCGATCACACGCGCCGTCGCCGGCGCGAGCGCGCCGAGCAGTGCCGCCGCATCCGCCGCCGAACGCTGCGCACGATGCTGCAGGTAACGGCCGACGAGGAGCAGCAGGATCAGCGTCGCCACCGCGTCGAAGTAGACCGGCCCGCTGTCTCGCACGGTGTTGATCCCGCCCTGCACGACGCCGGCGCCCAGCGCGAGTGCGATCGGCACGTCCATGTGCAGCCGGCCCACCCGCATCGCCTGCCATGCGCTCGTGAAGAAGACGCGCCCCGGCCAGGCCACCGCCGGCACGACGAGCACGAGGCTCATCCAGCGGAAGTATCGCTCGAACTCGTGCTCCATCCCGCCGAAGAGCCCGCTGTAGAGCGCGAGCGAGATCGCCATCACGTTCATCGCGATCGCGCCCGCCACGCCGATGCGCATGAGCATCGTGCGCTCCTCGGCGCGCCGCGCCTCGTCGGCGGTGCGGCCGCGGTACGGATGCGGTCGGTAGCCGAGCCGGTCGAGCGTGCGCGCGAGCGTGCTCAGCGAGGCGAGCCGCGGGTCCCAGGTCAGCCGTGCGAGGGCGCGCGTGACGTCGAGCTCCGCCTGGATCACGCCCGGCACCGCCATCGGCACGCGCTCGACGAGCCAGACGCAGGACGCGCAGTGCACACCCTCGAGGTAGAGCGCGATCTCGTGCAGCCCGTCGGCGCGTCGCGTGACATGGGCCGACTGGAACGCCTCGTGGTCGAACTCGGCGTAGCTGCGCCCGCTCGACGACACGCGCGTGGTGACGCGGTCGGGTAGCGCGTAGAAGCCGTCGAGACCGCTCTGGCGGATGATCGCGGCCGCCGTCTCGCAGCCCGCGCAGCAATACGTCGCGCCATCGACGCACCGTGCGTCCCCCGGCGCGGCCTCGAGCCCGCAGTGCGCGCAGGCCTGCGCGACCGCTGCGGGCGCGACCGCGAAGTCAGCGGTGCTGGTGGCCGACATTCGTCGCCTCCGCGCCGCGCGCCGCGGCATCGGTGAGCGGCGAGAAGCGCCCGGCCACCGTGAGCACGCCGAGCACCAC
>Ga0137353_1000107_pt1 | contig 17171 bp, 20 predicted proteins | sample EasRivERMLT760_2_FD_104759 | JGI IMG/M metagenome (GOLD analysis project Ga0137353, IMG submission 104759) | Soil microbial communities from meander-bound floodplain in the East River, Colorado, USA - East River MetaG ERMLT760_2 | ecosystem: Environmental > Terrestrial > Soil > Floodplain ...
ACGACCTCCTCGTGGACGGGGAGGAGGTCCATCACGATGACCTTCGCGTCTGGGAAGTCCTTCCGGACCGATACGGCGATGCCGAGGCTGTCGCCGCTGCGGAGGCCGAGGTCGAGCAGCACCACGTGAGGCGTCACCGACCGCAACACGTCGGCGTCGGCGCTGGCCGCGGCCGCGACCACGTTGATGTCGCTCAGCCGGTTCAGGAGCGCGATGATCCCTTCGCGGACGAGGCGATTGTCCTCGATGAGGACGACGGAGATCACGCCGGGTGCTATGGGCGCGCCCCGCGGTGCGCGTACGCGGCGATCTGCAGCCGCGTGTGGAGGGCCAGCTTCTCCATCACGTTCCGTACGTGGCTCTTCACGGTGTGCGTCGCGATGTTGAGCCGGTACGCGATCTCCTTGTTGCTGAGCCCTTCGCCGAGGATCGCGATCACCTGCAGCTCGCGGTTCGTCATCCGCGCGTCGGCGCGCACCTCGGCGCGCGCGGGGCCGTCCGCCTCGCGCACGATCTGCGCGAACAGCGACTCGGTCATGCTCGGCGGCAACACGGTCTCCCCGGCGGCCACCGCACGGATCGTGCGCGCGAACTCCTCGACGCTGGCGTCCTTGAGCACGAACGCCGCGACGCCGACGTTCACGAACTCCCGGATGTCGTCGTGCACCGGGAGGAGGTCCATCACGATGACGCCGACCTGCGGTGCGTCGCGACGGAGGGTCGCGGCGACGGCGAGGCTGTCGCGATCGCCGAGGCCCACGTCGAGCAGGAGCACGCGCGGCGCCGCGGCGAGCATCGCGTCCGTGAGCGCCGGCTCGGCGGCGAGGACCTCGATGTCGGGCAGGGAACCGAGCACCGCCGAGAGCGCCTCCCGCACGAGGAGGCTGTCGTCGATGATCGCGACCGTGGTCCTGGGCGCGCGGGAGGGCATCTGCCCCTGCAGTTCATGTGGGCGAACCGTACGTCGGCAATATAGCCCCCCGGTACATCCCCCATTCGTGCGATTGTCGCGCCCGCCCGCGACGGGTAAGGTGCGACACGAACCATAGGACGCAGTCAGGACGACCTTCCGGCACCCACAATTGAAGTCGCCGAACGCAGAGCACTACGAGAGTTTCCCCACGACGCCCACCGGCGGCGTGGCCGACCGCGTGCCGGTCGCCGAGCGGTTGCTGCTCGACATCCTCGATACCGTCCGGCAGCCGCTGCTCGTCCTCGACCCCGAGTTCCGGGTCACGAAGGCCAACCGGGCGTTCTTCCGCACCTTCCAGGTGAGCCCCGAGGCGACGATCGGCACCGGGCTGTTCGCCCTCGGCGATGGACAGTGGGATATCGCTCCGCTCCGAGAGATGCTGAGCGACAAGCTCCCGGTGGAGCGTCAGCTCGACGACTTCGACGTCGACCATGTCTTCCCCGGCATCGGCCGGAAGATCATGTCGCTCAATGCGCGCCTCGTGGAGCACGGTCCCGACATCCCCCGCGTCATCCTCCTCGCGATCGAGGATGTCACGGTGCTGCGCGAGACCGAGTCCCGGCTCGCCGAACAGCGGCGTGAACTGCAGCGGTCCAACCGCGCGCTCGACGAGTACGCCTCGATCGCCTCGCACGACCTGCAGGAGCCATTGCGCAAGATCCTCTCGTTCGGCGAGCGGCTCGTGGCCGCGGTGGGGACGGACCTCGACGGCCCGTCGCGGGAGCACCTCGACCACATGCTCGAGGCGGCCTCGCGGATGCGGATCCTGATCGATGACCTGCTGACGTACTCGCGCACGAGCACGAGGCCGCAGCACATCGTGCGCACCGACCTCGGTGCGATCGCGCGCGAGGTGGTCGCCGACCTCGACTCCGCGATCGCCGATGCGAGCGGGCGCGTGGAGATCGGGGAGTTGCCGACGTTGGTCGCCGACCCGACGCAGATGCGCCAGCTACTGCAGAACCTGCTGGGGAACGCGCTCAAGTACCGGCGCACCGGCGTGCCGCTGCTCGTGCGGCTCTCCTGCGACTCGCCCCCGGGCCCGACGTGCGTGATCACCGTCGCCGACAACGGGATCGGGTTCAACCAGATCTACGCCGAGAAGATCTTCAAGATGTTCCAGCGGCTGCACAACCGATCGCAGTACGCGGGCACCGGGATCGGGCTCGCGATCTGCCGCACGATCGCCGAGCGGCACGGCGGCGCGATCGAGGCCACGAGCATCGCCGGGGAAGGCGCGACGTTCCGCGTCACCCTGCCAATCAGCAAGCCCAATCCAAGGCCCTCTTCATGACGCTCAAGCGGCACCTCATCCCGATCACGATCCTCCTCGCCGACGACGACGAGGACGACCGGAAGCTCACGAAGCAGGCGCTCGAGGCGGCCCACATCTCGAACGCGATCGAATCAGTCGAGGATGGCGAGCAGCTGCTCGACTATCTCTACCAGCGCGGCCGCTACGCCGGGGAGACGGGGACCGCCCCGCGACCCGGATTGATCCTGCTCGACCTGAACATGCCGAAGATGGATGGGCGCGAAGCGCTGCGGATCATCAAGGCCGACCCTTCGCTCCTCGATATCCCGGTCGTCGTGCTCACCACCTCGCGCTTCGAGGACGACATCGCGCTCTGCTACACACTCGGCGTCAACTCATTCATCTCGAAGCCCGTGACCTTCTCGGGCCTCGTCGAGGCGATGAACGTGCTCGGCAAGTACTGGCTGGAGATCGTCGAGCTCCCGCCGACGGCGGCCTGACGGCCGCCGTCGACGGTGGCGGATCAGCGTGAACCGGTCCGCGCCGCGCGGCCGGCGAAGATGGCGACCTCGATCCGACGGTTGATCTGCCGGCCGGCCTCGGTCTCGTTCGTGCCGAGCGCTTCCGCTTCACCACGGCCCGAGGTCGTCATGCGATCGCCGCGGATCCCTTGTGACATCAGGTACCGCGACGCCGAGCTCGCGCGCCGCGCCGAGAGGTCCTGGTTGTACGCCGTGCTGCCGAGCGCGTCGGTGTGGCCGACGATGAGCAGTTCGGTGTCCGCGTACTTCTTCAGGCTCGTCGCCAGCTTCTGGAGGTTCGCCGCGGCGTCGGGGCGGATGGCGTCGGAGTCGAAGTCGTAGAGGAGGCCCGAGGCGAACGTCACCTGGATGCCCTCACCCACGCGCTCGACCGTCGCGCCGGGGATCGCGACCTGCAGCTCCTTCGCCTGCTGGTCCATCTGGTGGCCGATGATCGCGCCGGCGGTGCCGCCGACGGCCGCGCCGATGATCGCGCCGCGCGCGGTGGAGCCGTTGGCGCGGCCGACCAGGCCGCCGGCGGCCGCTCCGGCTGCAGCGCCGATCACGGCGCCCTTCTGCTTGTTGCTCCACGAGGCGCAGGCGCCCGCGAAGAGGACAGTGACGATGAACAGCGCCCGCGGGACGTGCCGCATGGGGACTCTCCGGTTCGAGGTGCTAATCCTCACGTACCCGGGAGCCGGCGGACGAGGTCCGGTCAGCGCTCGAGCTTGAACCCCGCGTCGACCGCCGGACGCTTCGGCGCGTTCGCGACATACCAACCCGTCAGGTACATCCACCGCGCCATCCGCGCGAGCTTCGCGTAGTCGATCCGCTCGGGCACGTCGTCGGCCGTGTGGTAGTCGTCGTGCAGGTTGGTGGACCACATGAGCGCGGGAATGCCCAGTCGCGCGTAGGGCAGGTGATCGCTGCGGAAGAACCAGCCCTCGGGATGCGTGGGGCGATCCCAGAGCGTGTCGATCACGAAACGTCCCGTCGCCGCGTTGGCGCGCAGTGCCATCGCCGCGAGCTCGGCCGAACCGCGATGCGGCGGCTGCGCGCCGAGCAGCGCGGCGGTGTCGGGGTGATTGCGGCCGATCATGTCGCCGTTGAGCACCGCGACAATCCGGTCGAGCGGCACCACGGAGTGCGCCGAGTGGTAGCGCGAGCCGAGCAGCCCACGCTCCTCCGCGCCGTGGTGCACGAAGAGGATGGACCGCCGTGGACGCTGCGCGACGAACGCGCGCGCCGCCGCGAACTCGGCGGCGCTCACCGACGCGTTGTCGTCCGCCCCCGCGAGCACGGAGTCACCGGGGGTGAGCAATCGCACGCCGTTCGCGTCCTGGTGCGAGCTATAGAGCACGTACTCGTCGCGCAGCACGGGGTCGGCGCCGCGCAGCTTGGCGACGACGTTGACCGACGGGACATCGAAGCGCTCCAGGCGCACGGCGATGTCCACCGGCGCCCCGAGCTTGAGGACGTCGCCGAACGACGCGCGGACGAGGAATGCGGGTGTCGTTCCGGCGCCGAGCGCGGGCAGCGGCGCGATGCGGTCGGAGCCGTTCGCGGTGCGCGGCGTGGCGTGGTCCACGTCGTACGCGCCGCGCTCACGCTGCACCGCCACATAGGGGAGCAACGAGTCGATCTCCGGGCTCGCGACGAGCACGATCGCGGTGGCGCCGCGCCGCGTGAGGCGCGCGAGCGTGGTCGCGATCGCCGCGTCGGCGAACCGGATGGCGTACGGATAGCTCGAGCGGCGCACGGAGGCGGGAGCCGGCGAGAGCACCCTCGCGGCGACGACGCGGCCGGAGATCGCGATGGTGGTATCCGTCGGGTCATCGAGCCAGAGCACGTTGCCCGACGCCTCGGCGGGCACCGTGCCGAGGGGGATCGCATCGGACCAGAGCGCCAGCCGACGCCCCGCCACGCCCACGTGGCTCGCGGATGCGGAGATGTGCGTGCGCGTGATGCTGAACCACTGGAACCAGCTGCCGTCGGGGCCCGCGGGCTCGAGGCCGATCAGGCGGTACTGCTCGGCCACCCACATGGAGGCGCGCAGCTCGTCGAGCGAACCGCCCTCGCGTCCACGCATGTCGTCGGAGGCCATCGCGAACAGGTCGCGGCGCAGGTCGGCCTCGGTGATGCGGTCGATCGCGCGCGGAACGGCGTCGGTGGGGCGCTGCGCCAGCAGCACGGCCGGGAAGGCGGCGAGGAGAACGAGTGAACGCATGCAGTGCTCCGGCGGGGCGGGGAAACGGCTCTCGACCGCCGAACGATAGCTCGCCCGGGCGGGGGGCGTCCGCGGCTCTGGCGCCACCACACCGCGTGCCACATAGTGACAGGGCTCCAAACCGCACCCACCACCCGGTCGTCCTCCCCCTGCGGCGCGTGCGGTCAAACGGAGCGAATCGAGGACGAACCGATGGCGGAACCCCGGAATCGCATACGCAGGCTGACGGACTCGCTCGGTCTCGAGATCGACCGCCTGATCAAGACCCTTCCCGGTGCTGATCCGAAGCTCCGGGGCGAGCCGGAGCCCGCTCCGATCAGCTCACCGACGGGTTCCACGCGCGCGGTCGGCGCGGGGTTCGGTACCGGGACCAGCGCGGGGATCGGCGCCGTGACGGCCGGCCCATCACCCTCGGAGTCCGCCGCCACCAACGCCGCGCGGGCACGCCGGAACGAGTTCTTCGGCGTCTGGGGCCGGGTGTTCGGCGCCGTCGTCCTCGCTACGGCCGTCATGTCCTGGCCCTACTCCCACGCCTGCGGCTGGCGGCTCGACATCTACCTCGCCGTGGTGTCCGCGGTCCTCCTGTCGGGGGCGTGGGCGAGCTGGGCCGCGTGGCGTGCACAGTCCGCCGCGGCGCACGTCATCGGACTCGTCGTCTTCTATTGGGGCATCGTGCTCGCGGCGGAACAGGTGCTGCCGCGGATCGGATATGCCGCAGCCGAGGCGGTCTGGCGCTGCGGCAGCTGAGAAGCGGCGCGTGAGCCGCGGCGTGTCGCGCGCGGCCTAGAAGCCCACCGCGCGCGCCTGCACCCGCTCCACCGGCGAGAAGTGCACGCAGGCGATGCTCTCATACGAGACGGTCAGCTTGTCGAGGCTCGGCGCCGCACCCGGACGCACGTCGGCGCGGGAGCGCTTGCGCGCCGCGGCGCCCTCGCCTTCCTCGGGCGGGAAGACCTGCAGCACGACGTGTCCCTTGTCCACCTCGAGCACGCGTTCGATCTCGAACACGATGCCGGAGTTGAGGTGCAGGTCGGCGCGGAAGGCCGGGTCCTGCTGGCGGCCCTCACCGGCGAACTGCGTCTTGAAGTATTCGGCGCTGATCATTGTTGCCTCCTGACAGGAACGTAGCGACTAGGGCGGCGTGGTGGTCGTATCCGACGGTGGCGCCCAGTTCGCCGGCAACGGGATCCGATAGTAGCGGTTGATCCGCCATTCGCCGTCCTGCTCGCGGAGCCACTGCATCACGAAGCGCCCATGCTGCGCGCTCTCGGGCTGGCCGGGGAAGCGGAGGCGCTCGAAGTACGTGCCCCAGACGATCGCGCTGCTCCCGTGCACCTCCACGGTGTCGGCGCGCGCCATCGCCGAGTCGACCTGCACGCCGGGGAACGAGCGCACGAAATCGGCGATCGCCTCGCGCGTGACGATGGGCGGGATCCCTGGCTCGAAGAGCGTGCCGCTGTCGGTGAAGAAGCTCGAGCTCGCGTCGGCATCGACGGCGCGTGCGGCGGCGGTGTACTTCCGCAGGCGCGAGGTGATCTCGCTGCGCGCCCGCGTGGCGTCGCGCTCGCGCGCCTGTTCGCGCACCTGTTCGCGCGCGTCGCCGCACGCGACGAGCAGGAGCGCGAGCACCACCGCGCGCAGGGTCGTTCCGCGCGGCGACGTCACGCCTTGCGCGCCGCCAGGCGGATGTCGAGCGAGAGCGAGCCGCCGCCGGCCAGCGCCAGCGCCAGCGATGCGGCGGCGAGGAGGAACTCGAGCTGGTACCCCTGATAGAATCCGCGCGGGAAGAGCGCGACGGCGATGGCGACCACCATGTCGCCGAGGAACAGGAGGCCCAGGATGCGCGTGTAGATGCCCGCCATCAGCATGAGCCCGCCGCCGAACTCGAGGATGGAGATGAACCAGGCGTTGATGCCCGGCATGGGGATGCCGAGTTGCGTGAAGAATCCCGTCACTCCCTCATGGCCCATGACGAAGAGCTTCTGGCACCCATGGGCGATGAAGATCGTGGCGACGGCGAGGCGAAGCACGAGCAGTGCCGTGTCGGTCCGGCGGTCGAGGATGGTCATGGCTCGGGGGATTGGGGGTGCCTGCGAAGTTCTGGTGCGCCGCCTCTTCCGTCAATGAGGGCGCGGCGCCCCTACTCCGGATAGCCCTGCCGCGCGGCGCGGCCGAGGATGACGAAGATCACGAGCAGCAGGACGTGCGTGAGCGCGAACGGGAGCTCCTTCTGCGTGGGCGCGAGCGCGATCATCGCCGGGACCTTGCGGAAGAGCTGCGTCACGAGGACGAAGACGTTGAAGTAGAGCGCCGTCACCGCGCCGATGACGAACACCGCGCGCCACGCGCCGCGCAGGCGCTTGCGGTAGACGGCGAAGGCGACGACGGGGAGCAACAGCAGCGAAAGGCCGCCGAGGATGTGCGACGGCATGAGCACGACGAACGGGAAGCCGAAGCCCGTGAGGTTCGTCAGGAAGGTCGTGACGAGGAAGGTCACCACCCAGCCCTCGAGTCGCCGTCCGGCGATGAGCCCGCCCGCGACGACGAGGCCGGCGATGATGCCGACGGTGCTCAGCAGCACGTGGAGCAGCGTGAACTGCGCGATGTTGCCGATCATCGGTTGGTCCCCTGTGAAGTGTCCGAGCGAAGGATGGAGCGCCAGCGGTCCTCGTCGATGTTGCGCCCGCTCACGATGATGACGGCGGGGAAGGCGCGCGGCTTGAGCGCGCCGGTGCGGACGGCCGCGACGCCGACCGCGCCCGACCCCTCGACGCGCAGATCGTGCGCTTCGTGCATCCACGCGATCGCGCTCGCGATCGCGGCCTCATCCACCGTCACGATCCCGTCGAGCGCGGCCTCGGCCTGCTGGAGCATCTCCGCGTCGACGAGGCCGGCGAGTCCGTCGGCGAGCGTCGGGAGGTCGGGGATGTCGGTGGGCTTGCCGCTCGCGAGGGCGAGCGTCATCGCGTTGGTGTGCTTCGCCTGCGCGCCGATGATGCGGATGGCCGGTGCCGTGCCGCGCAGGTACCCGCCGATGCCACCGGCGAGCCCCGCACCGCCGACGCCGACGATGACCGTCGCGACGTTCGGCGCGTCGTCGAGGATCTCCTTCGCGACGGTGCCGGCGCCGGCGAGCAGCGTGCGTCCGGTGCAGGGACCCACGTAGGTGGCGCCGGTGCGCGCCGCTGCGCGGCGCGCCTCCGCCTCGGCCGCGTCATAGTGCGGCTGCGACGCGTCCACCCGCGCCCCGTGCTGCGCGATCTTCTCGCGCTTCACGTGCGGCGCCGTCGCCGGCACGTAGACCGTCGCCGCGATGCCAAGCCGCTCGGCGGCGATGGCGATGCCGATGCCGTGGTTCCCCGCCGATGCGGCGACGACGCCCTTCGCGCGCACCGCATCGGGCAGCATGAGCAGCGCGTTGAGCGCACCGCGCAGCTTGAAGGAGCCGCCGGTCTGCTCGCTCTCGAGCTTGAGCATCACCTCGCCGCCGGCGACGGCGCTGAGTCCGGGCGAGGGGATGAGCGGCGTGTGCACCACGAGGCCGGAGAGCCTCGAGGCGGCGTCGCGCACCTCGGCGGGAGAGGGGAGGATGCTGGCCACGCGTCAGGGCTTGATGACCGCCGCGATCGCCGCCGCCGCGACCTGCTCGTCCTGCGCGCTCATCACGCCGCTCACGCCCACCGCGCCGATCACGCGGCCGTTCACGATGATCGGCAGCCCGCCCTGGAGCGTGATGACGCCATCAACGGAGAGGAATGTGAGCGTGTCGGCGAGCACGCGGTCGGCGTAGACCTTCGTCGGCCGGCCGAAGCGTGCTGCGGTGCGCGCCTTTCCCGTCGCGATCTGGACGGTGCCGGTGCTCGCGCCGTCGAGCCTGAGGAACCCCATCAGGTCGCCCGCGCCGTCGGTGATGGCGATGGACACGTTCCAACGATTCGCCTTCGCGTGCGCCTCGGCGGCGGCGAGCATGGCCTTCACGGCGTCGGCGGTGAGGGCCTTGGTGTCGGCGAGCTGGGCGCTGGCGACGCGCGGCGCGGCGAGGAGCGTGACTGCAGCGAGGAGGGAGATGGCGGAGCGGATGCGGGACATGGTCGAGGGGAGTTGGAGGGAATGCACCAAGGGATGCCGCCTGAGCCGGAGCGGGTCAAGATTCGCGCGCACGTGCCGATACTGCGAGATGTCGGGACTGGCGCCCTGTCCCAGAGGCGACTAGGTTACCCCAATCGGCGGCCCCGCCAAGACCCATCAGGCGGGGCCGTACGCGTGACCGGAACCTTTTGGTGCTCGTCCCGTATATGTGAGGCAGGACCGGGACCTGAACGACTGGCCGGCGCGATGCGGGGCTGTAGCTCAGCTGGGAGAGCGCTGCAATCGCACTGCAGAGGTCAGGGGTTCGATCCCCCTCAGCTCCATTCGATCTTTCGCTGGTTCATGAGCAGGAGAATTGCCCGCCGCCGTTCGGTAGGACGTATAGTTCCAATGACGGCGTGCGTGGCGACCCTCGCGCATGAACCCAGCAACTCCTAGCGCCGCGAGCGAATGCTCGCGGCGCTTGTCAATTGGAGTCGGCAGTCATCAGTCGTCAGTGACTGCTAACTGCGGACTGCTGACTGATAACTGACGACTCACGGCCCCCACCCTTCCCGCTCTCGCAACCGCGTGACGTGGGCCGTGTGATGCCTGCTGTGCCACGAATACAGCGCCGCCCAGCTGTCGATCGTCTGCGGCCCGCCCGCGGGGTGCAGGAAGGGGCGCGACCACTGCTCGGGCGTGAGCGACTTGAGGATCGCGTCCAGGCGCGCGTGCACCGCGTCGAGGATCTGCAATGAGAGCTCGATCGGGAGCTTCGAGTCGGGCAGCTTGGCCCACTCGGACTCCTCGTACGGCTTGATCACCGGGTTGGCCTCGGTGAGTGCGAGCTTCACCCGCATGTAGCCGTTCATGTGCGAGTCGGCGACGTGATGGACCACCTGCCGGACGGTCCAACCGCCGGGCCGGTAGGGCGTGTCGAGCTGGGCTTCCGAGAGCCCGCGCACCGCGGCGCGCATATTGGCCGGGAGGGCGGCGAGGTCCTTCACGAACTGCGCGCGCTCTGCGACGGAGACGGTGGCCGGCCGCTCGTGCTCGCCGATGGGGTAGGAGAGACTGGAAGTCATTGGCGGAAGTTAGGGTTCGAGGGTTGCCCGGAGGGCCCTGCTGCCGATAATTTGACACTCCCCCGCTTCGACGTGGGGGCCGATGCCCGTTAGCTCAACTGGCAGAGCGTCTGACTCTGGATCAGAAGGTTCCTGGTTCGATTCCAGGACGGGCAACTGCGAAGCGCCTGAGGCCAACCGGCCTCGGGCGCTTCGGCGTTCGGGGGTCAGCGCTGCCAGTGGTCCGCCTGCCGTCTGCGCGAGAAGGTTCATCGAAGCGCAGTGGATACGAGCCGCTCGATGGCGCGCATCCCCTGGTCGCCGATGTCGAGGCTGTGCTCGTTCACGTACAGCGCGATGTGCCGCCGGCACACCTCCACCGACAGTTCCTGCGCGTTCGCCTTCACGTACGCGGCGCTCGCACTCGGATGATCGAACGCGTACTGCACCGACGCGCGGATCACCGTCTCGGCCGCCGCGCGCGTGGCGTCGTCGATGTCGGCCCGCGCGCAGATCCCCGCGAGCGGAACGGGCAGCCCGGTCTCGCGCTCCCACCAATCGCCGAGGTCCGCGACCTTCAGGAGGCCGTGCTCCTGGTACGTGAAGCGGCTCTCGTGGATGATGAGCCCGGCCTCGACCTCACGCGACGCGACCGCACGGAGGATCCGATCGTAGCGCATCTCGACGACGTCGCCGAGTGCGGGCGCGGCGAGGCGAAGCAGGCGAAAGGCCGTCGTCTCCTTGCCGGGGATCGCGATACGACCGCGTGCTGCCTCGGCGAGAGAGAGCGGAGCACGCGCGACGACGAGCGGACCGACGCCGCTGCCGAGCGCGGCGCCGCTGCGAAGAAGGCGATATCGATCACCGACCGAATTGAACGCGCCGACACTCAACTTCGTGAGCGCGAACTCACTTGTGTGCGCGCGACGGTTGAGTTCCTCGATGTCGAGCAGCACCGGCGTGACCTTGAACGGCGCGTCGACGAGCCCATGCGAGAGCGCGTGGAACGCGAAGGCGTCGTTGGGACAGGGCGAGTAGCCGAAGGTCAGCTCACGCATCGGCGCGCTCCTCGCGCTCGCTTGGCCGCGCCGCCCCCGGTGCGATGGCCCGCGTGATCGCGGCGACGAGCCGCGGCGTGACGTCGATGATCACCGCCTTTGCCGCGCCGAAGCGCCAGCGCGCGCGGTCGGCCTCCTCCACTTCATTGGAGATGGCACGGACCTCGATCGCCGGGACGCCGGCGAGTTGCGCGGCGCGCAACACCGCGAATCCCTCCATCGCCTCGACGTCACGGTCGCCACCGCCGACGCGGGCGCTCGTCGCGATCGCGAGCCGCGGCGCATTCGGCAGCACGCGCGCGACCGCGGCGAGCAGCAGGGGCGCCGCGGCGACGGTGTCGGGCGCCCACTTCGCGTCGACGCCGAGGTCGGAGTAGCGCGCCTCGGTCCCGATGACGAGCGTCGCGGCGGCGAGCCCGCGCGCACGTCGTGCGCCGGCGATGCCGACATGCAGCACTGCGGCCGGGCGGTGCTGCGCGATCGCCGCGGACGTGGCGGCCGCCGCGTCCACCGGCCCCACGCCGCACACGCATGTCGCCCAGCCGTCGGGCTCGGCGAGTTCGCCGTCGGTCGCCGCCACCACCAGGATCCGGGCACGTTCGTTCATCGTGCCCGAAGTCTAACCGCGCGGGACCGGACGGCTGCGGATCGCGCCGCCGCCCGGACCGCGCCGTTCACGCCGCGACCGTGACCTCCGCTCTGCGCGCGAGCAGCGGCGTGATGCCGAAGGCACCGAAGATGACGGACGTCACCTGTGCGAGGTGGTCGTTGTAGCCTGAGACATGCGTCCCCATCCCCATCTTGTCGACGACGGTGCGGAACGGACGCTCGCCCGCGCCCGCCTCGACGAGGGCGACGATCGCGTCGGCCACCATCCGCGGGTCCTGCGCCGGGTTCGACGCGAGCGCCTGCTCGAATCCGTGGAGGAAGGCGTTCGCCTGCTCCGGCAGCCCACCCAGGTCCGCCTCGCGCGCGCGGTCGCTCGGCCGCACGAGGTTGTCGATGAAGCTCGTCGGATAACCGCCCGGCTCGACGATCGCGACGTCGACGCCGAAGCCGGAGAACTCGAGCGAATAGTTCTCGGCGAGCCCTTCGAGCGCCCACTTCGACGAGTTGTACGGTCCATAGAAGGGCACCGCGATCCGGCCGAGCAGGCTCGACACGAAGAGCACGAGGCCCGACCGCTTCGCGCGCAGGTGCGGCGCCGCGGCGCGCGTCACGCGGTGCGCGCCGAAGACGTTCACGTCGAACAGCCGGCGCAGGTCGTCGCCGGTGAAGGCCTCCTGAACGCCGAGCACGCCGACGCCGGCGTTGTTGATCACGGCGTCGAGAGTGCCTGCCTTCACGACGATCTGCGCGACCGCCCGCTCGACACTCGCGTCGTCGGTCACGTCCATCTCGATCACCGTCACCCCGAGCTTCCGGAGTTCTGCGGCGACGGCGGCGTTGCGACCCGTGACGTCGCGCAGCGTCCCGTACACCTCGTGTCCCTGCTCGCGGAGGGCCTTGGCCGTGAGCTTCCCGAACCCTCCACCCGCACCCGTCAGCAGCACCGTCGACATCGCTTGCTCCTCGTTGGTCGTTGACTTCATCTCGGACGAGGGCAAGATTGGAGTGTACCTCCCAAACTGAAAGTAGGCACAATTAAGTGCCGTACTAACCTAAAGGTGACCAATGGCGAGCGTCCCGGCCTGCAGTGTCCAGACGGAGACCGTCCGCGACGTCCTCGAGTCCATCGCGGACAAGTGGACGCTCGTGATCCTCGATGAACTCGAGGAAGGCACGAAGCGCTTCTCGGCGCTGCAACGTGCGGTGGGGGGGATCAGCCAGAAGGTGCTCACGCAGACGTTGCGGCAGATGGAGCGCAACGGCTTCGTCGCGCGCACGGTGCATCCGGAGGTGCCACCGCGCGTGGAGTACGAGCTCACACCGATGGGACGCGACCTCAGCGAGGCGATCTGCGGCGTGTGGAAGTGGACCGGTGCGAACCACGAGCGTGTTGTCGCGGCGCGCGAGTCATTCGACCGGGTGGGCCAGGCCTCGGCGGTGTGATCTCGCGGGCCAAGCCTCGGCTGGTTGAACGGGCGGCCCGCTAGATTCCGTGCTTCACGATCCACTCCAGCCCGAACGAAGTGCCCGAGTCCCACGCTCCCTCCGACGCGCCCCGCCACCTCGACTTCATCCGCGAACTCGTCGCGGAGGATGTCGCGACCGGCCGTTTCGGCCGCGCGCCCACGACGCGCTTCCCGCCCGAGCCCAACGGCTTCCTGCACATGGGCCATGCGAAGTCGATCTGCCTCAACTTCGGCATCGCGAAGGAGTACGGCGGGAAGTGCAACCTGCGCTTCGACGACACGAACCCGTTCACCGAGGACATGAAGTACGTCGCGTCCATCAAGCGCGATGTCGAATGGCTCGGCTTCAAGTGGGACAACGAGTTCTACGCCTCCGACTACTTCGAGAAGCTCTACGAGATCGCCGAGCTGCTCGTGAACAAGGGGAAGGCGTACGTCGACGACCAGACCGAGGAACAGATCCGCACCAATCGCGGCACGGTGACGTCGGCGGGGACGCCATCGCCGCAGCGCGATCGCTCGGCCGCCGAGAACCTCGACCTGCTCCGCCGCATGAAGGCGGGGGAGTTCGAGGACGGCGCGCGCGTGCTGCGGGCGAAGATCGACATGGGCCACGCGAACATGATCATGCGCGACCCGCTGCTGCTCAGGATCCGGCGCGGGGCGCATCATTATCGCCGCGGCACGGAGTGGAACATCTTCCCGCTCTACGACTTCGCGCACGGCTTGAGCGACGCGATCGAGGGGATCACGCGCTCGCTCTGCACGCTCGAGTTCAAGGACAACCGCGACATCTATGATTGGCTCGTGCGCGAGGCGGGGTTCACCGACCCGCCGACGCAGATCGAGTTCGCGCGGCTCGAGCTGGATTACACGGTGCTGTCGAAGCGAAAGCTGCTGCGGCTCGTGAACGAGAAGCACGTGAAGGACTGGGACGATCCGCGCATGCCGACCATCGCGGGGCTGCGCCGTCGCGGCGTGCGTCCCGAGGCCATCCGCGCCTTCGCCGACGTGATCGGCGTGGCGCGCAAGGATGCGCGCGTGGAGATCGCGACGTTCGAGCATGCGGTGCGGAACGACCTGAACATGGAAGTGCCGCGCGTGCTCTGCGTGCTCAAGCCGCTCAAGGTGGTCCTCACGAACTATCCCGAGGGCCAGGTGGAGATGATGGAGGCGCAGAACTACCCGCACGACGTGCCGAAGACGGGGACGAGGGAGGTCCCGTTCTCGCGCGAGCTGTGGGTGGATCGCGATGACTTCATGGAGGATCCGCCGAAGAAGTTCTATCGGCTGTCGGTGGGGCGCGAAGTGCGCCTCCGCTTCGGCTACCTGATCACGTGCAACGAGGTGATCAAGGATGCGGCGGGGAACGTCACGGAGCTGCGCTGCACGTACGACCCGCTCACGCGGAGCGGGAATGCGCCGGACGGGAGGAAGGTGCAGGGCACGATCCACTGGGTGAGTGCGGCGCAGGCGCTCTCATGCGAAGTGCGGCTGTATGATCGGCTGTTCTCGAAGGCCGATCCGGATGATGTCCCGGAAGGACAGGACTTCATCGCGTCGCTCAATCCGGATTCGCTGGTGATCATCCCCGACGCGAAGGTCGAGCCGTCGGTGGCGAAGGACAGGATCGGGACGCGGTATCAGTTCGAGCGCACTGGGTACTTCATGAGCGAGGTTGAGGATTCCACTTCGGCGAAGATCGTGTTCAATCGGATCGTGGGGTTGAGGGATTCTTGGGCCAAGGAAGTGAAGAAAGGCTGACCTCCTTCGGATGAAGGCTGAAGGATGAAAGGGGGCCGGCCGTTCGGCCGGCCCTTTCTTCCTTCATCTTGGCCTGAGGATGAGCCAGTCCTGCTTCACCTGGGTTCGAGCAGCAACCATTCCTGTGGGCCGCCCCTCCACTCCTGCACCGCTTGCAGGCACCGCCACGGCATCCACCGCCTGAGCAGCGGCGACAGCGACACGGGGAAATCCGCGATCGTCCGCGCCTGGGTCGGGATCGCCGTGATGGTGTGCGTCGCCGCGTAGCGTGAGACGATTGCCGCCTTGCACCCGTCGCGGATGACGTCGTGCGTCTCGATGAGCATCGTCGCCGTGCGCAGTGACGGGACGAGCGTGGGGTCGGTGAGTTCGATCTCGGCGCCCTCCACGTCCATCACCACGAGCAGTGGCCCTGTCCCCGCGCACGCCGGTTCGAAGTTCGCCGGCTCGGCGGCGCCGAGGATGGTCGTGCGCGCGGTGAGACCGTTGCGCTCCACCGTCCGTGCGATCACCGCGCGTGCCTCGGCGGTGAGCTCGAAGACGACGAGTTCCGCGTCGCGCACGCGATTCCCGAGTCCGAAGATGTAGAAACCGTTCCCGCCGCCGACGTTCACGATGCGGCGCCACGGCCGTGCGCAGAGCGCCTCGAGCGTGGGGTGCAGCTCGCGCTCGTAGCATCCTATGAGATGCGGAAGGAACGGGGGCGGAGCGAGGGCGAGTCCGGCGAACGGTCCCGCATGCACCTTGCCGCGCGCGGCGCGCCACGCGACCGCACGGAACAGCGTGTCGGCCGGGTACATCAGCGGCCGCAGCGCCGCGCGCGCGCCCTCGCCGAAGAGCGCGCGATAGATCGGGCGGAGCGCCTCCTTGATCAGGCTAGGGTCGCTTGTCCGTCGTGATGACCTCGATCACGCCCAGCTCGTGCCCAGGGCCGTGCATCTGGATGGCGCGGTTCTGGTCGAGGTAGCGCATCTCGAAGATCTTCGCGAACTGCACCGACTGCAGGCCCGAGTCGAGGTCCGGCTGGCGCACGCCGTCGATGTACAGCACGATGCCCTGTGCCACCTGGCCGCTCGAGCCGTCCGCGTAGGCCGAACGGTTGCGGCCGAGCGGCGGGTTGAGCCACTGCGGCCGGAGGACGCGGATGGCGTCGAGCGCAGTGTTGAACGAGCCGCCGTTGGTGAAGTCGGCCTGCGTGAGCTTGTTGCGATCGCCGCGCGGCTTGCGCGCCGGGGCCTCACGCTTGGTGGGCGTCGTGTCCTGCTGCGCCTGGGCCGTGGCCGTGGCGACGAACGAGAGGGCGAGCAACGAAGCGCTCGCGAACATGGTGGCGTGCAACGAGGGACGCATGGGACGATCCGGGCCAGAGTGGACGGTTCGGCGCGTGCAGCGCCTGATAGCAACTTAGGGAGCGGCCACCGCCTCGCCAGCGAGCGCCTCGGGAGCGCGCCGCGCGCGACGCCGCACGAAGGCCGCGGCGCGTCGCCAGGCGAGCGCGAAGCCCGTGTACACGAGCAATACCCCGACGGCGGACACGAGTGTCGCGACGAGCTGCCCGGGGATGCCGAAGACCTCGCCCGTGTGGCCGAAGCGCACCCAGGCGCGTATGCGGCGGCTCGCGCTCAGGTCGGCGTAGGCGAGAGTCTCGCGCACCGTGCCGCTCGAGCGATCGAGCACGAGCGTCGTGCGGAGGTCGGGGCGGTAGGTGTTGCCCTCGGCGATGGTCGCGCGCGCGGGTGCGGCGGCGTCCGCGGGAAGCGTGAGGGTGAGCGTCTTCCATTCGGGGCGCGTGGTGCGTGCGGCGGCGAGCAGGGGTTCGATCGGTGCGGCGGAGCGAGGCGCGGCGAAGACGGAGTCAGGACGTGTCGCCTCCGCATTCGTGCGCGGCTCCGTACCCGCGCGCGGTGCGGTGGCTGGTCGCGTCGCGGCGGCGCGCTCCGCCGGCGACCCGAGCACGCGGTCGAGCCATCGCCCCGGCCACTGGTATGATATGAAAGCACCCGACGCGACGATGAGGGCGAGCGGGACCGCGCTCCAGAAGCCCAGGCTGTTGTGCCAGTTGAAATCGCGCGCCCGGCCGGCGTGGTGTCTCACCGAAGGCACGAGCGTCGCGCGCAGTCGGGCGGGCGACCAGCGTCGCGGCCACCAGAGCCAGAGTCCCGA
>Ga0137353_1000109_pt1 | contig 17118 bp, 12 predicted proteins | sample EasRivERMLT760_2_FD_104759 | JGI IMG/M metagenome (GOLD analysis project Ga0137353, IMG submission 104759) | Soil microbial communities from meander-bound floodplain in the East River, Colorado, USA - East River MetaG ERMLT760_2 | ecosystem: Environmental > Terrestrial > Soil > Floodplain ...
AAAGCTTTATGCGCCAATAATTTTCCCTCGTCGTGTTCTTTGTCTACACTTGGCAAATCAATCAGCAAATGCTGGATCCCGCTTTCGCGAATGAAACGCGCAGCATCTTCTGCCAGATAAGGCGGATTGGTATTCGAATATTTCTTGTGTTTTTTGGATTCTAAATTAGGAAGTGTTCTAATAATTATGGCTTCCGGAGTCACACTGAGCGCAGTCGAAGTACCTAACGCTTTTTCAATCTGCTTTTTAGTTATTACCAAATCTTCCCCCTGTACTTCCGGCTGAACCGATACCAATTCGGCCAAAAAGAAAAACTGTCTCAACGATTGATTGATGCTATAAAATTCGCGTGTAATATGCCCCAGACATTCGGTATGGGTTCCGTGTCCGTGCGGATTGAAGGAGATATTATTAAAGTTTGTCGACGATTTTCCTTCGGAGACTTTCCCAATCCAATCGCCAAAAACAACGGGTTCAATTACCGGCTTTTCGATATACCAGGCAATGGGGTTTTCGTCAGTATTCGTTAATGGGATTGAAATATCAATTGGTTTTGATAGATCGACTTGGAAATTGTTAATTTTTGCTATCATATTTTTTAACCGCAAAGTACGCAAAGTTTTACGCAAGGTTCGCAAAGAAATTGTTTTACTAAAGATTATTCACTACTCTCTTTATTCCATTTTTGATTAAAGTTACATTGAAATTTATGAGTAATCCCAACTTACAATCGGTCAATTTTAAATAGGTTAAAAGTTGAGCAAAATGAATGTCATTTAAAGCATCAACAGATTTTATTTCTAAAATCAATTTATTTTCTATTATAATGTCTAGCCGATACCCCGCATCCAGTTTAACCTCTTCATAGATCAAAGGTAATGGTTTCTGTTTTTGAACTTCTAAGCCTACTTTTTTTAATTCATAAAACAAACATTCCTCATAAGCACTTTCTAAAAGCCCCGGTCCCAGTGCTTGATGCACTTTTAAAGCACAATCAAAAACAATTCTGGATAATTCGTTCTCGGTCATAGTTATTTTTTTTACCGTAAGGTTCGCAAAATTTTACTCAAAGTCCACTATGATTCATCTTATACTGTTTCTTATGCTTATTTCTAATAAAAACAAAAAAAAGAAAGCTTTGCGCTCCTCGCGTAAAACTTTGCGAACCTTGCGGTTAAGTCTATTCCAAATTTAACCAAAACAAAGCACTGGCAATGCCATCGCTAAAGAATTTTCCTTTTTTTGTGGTTCGCAAAATATCGCCCTCTAAAATCAGCTTTTCGTTATCCAAAAATTGCTGTGCGTTTTGCTTGAGATAATCCAAATAGTTGCTTCCGAATTCCTTTTCAATTCTATCCAACGAAACACCCCAAATCGTGCGCAACCCCGTCATGACATATTCGTTGTAACGGTCGGTAACCGATAAAACCTCCGTTTCGCTCGGCAGTTTATTTTCATGGATTGATTTCAGGTAAATGGCATTATTCGACACATTCCAACTGCGGGAAATACCATCATAACTGTGCGCCGAAGGCCCGATTCCGATATATTTTTTTCCCAACCAATAAGCCGAATTGTTTTTCGAAAAATAATTTTGTTTCCCAAAATTGGACAGTTCGTAATGGATGAATCCATTCGCTTCAAGCGTTTCAACCAAAATCATAAAATGTTCCTGCGCCACTTCGTCATTGGGTGCGGGCATAATCCCTTTTTGTATAAAGGCATGAAAAGCCGTTTTGGCCTCGACTGTCAAAGCATAACTCGAAATGTGCGGGATGCCAAAAGACAAAGCCGTTTCGATGTTCTGTTTCCATTTTTCGTTGCTCATTCCGGGTACGCCATAAATCAAATCGAGAGAAATGTTATCAAAATATTTGGTAGCTTCTTCAAGACATTTTTTGGCTTCTGCCGCATTATGGGCACGGTTCATCATTTTGAGATCTTCTTCATAAAAAGATTGAATCCCGATGCTTAGACGATTGATCGGACTTTTGGATAATTCGATTATCCGTTCACTTGACAAATCATCAGGATTGGCTTCGAGTGTGATTTCCGGATTTTCAATTACAGCATAATTCTGGTATACGGCTTCAATCAAAAAATTAATTTCCTCAGAAGTCAAAACCGATGGTGTCCCACCGCCGAAATAAATGGTCTCAACTGTTTGCTTCGCCTGTTCGCTTTCGCTCGGGTCGTTCTCAAACTCATCTTTGCGCATTTGGATTTCTTTGGCCAAAGCCAAAACCATCTCGTCTTTCTTCTTCATCGAAGTAGAAAAATAAAAGTCGCAGTAGTGACATGCCTGCTTACAAAATGGTATGTGGATGTAGATGCCGCTCATTTATAAATGTTCACTATTTTTTAACTCGTTCCTCATTTTGCTTCACAAAAGCGTCCCAGCCCGTATAACTCTTAGTCCCAATAACTTTTCCAGAATTAAAAAAATGACAAACCGCAGCCGCTAATCCGTCGGTAGAATCGAGATTTTTGGGTAATTCTTTCAGTCCTAATAATTGTTGAAGCATTTTGGCGACTTGCTCTTTGCTGGCGTTTCCGTTTCCGGTAATGGCCATTTTAATTTTTTTGGGCTCGTATTCGGTAATGGGAATATCTCTCGAAAGTCCCGCCGCCATAGCAACCCCTTGTGCTCTTCCCAACTTCAGCATCGATTGAACGTTTTTTCCGAAGAATGGTGCTTCAATGGCAATTTCATCCGGATTATGTGTCTCGATTAACTCAATGGTACGCTCGAAAATGATTTTTAGTTTCTGATAATGATTATCGTATTTGGACAATTGCAGTTCGTTGAGCTGCAAAAATTCCATTTTTTTATTGATGACTTTGATCAATCCAAAACCCATAATGGTGGTTCCCGGGTCGATTCCTAATATGATGCGTTCGTTTGCCAATTTTTCTTATTTATTACGCTTTTAAGTTATTACACGGAGACACTCGAAGTTTAATTTATAAGTCTACAAATTTAAAATCTTTGTGCACCTTAGCGATTTCTTCGTGAATCTTCTTGAAATAGCTTTTTCACGATAGTTTTCCTTTACTTTGCAACTATGATTACAATTCCCCACAAAGCTAAACAATTCCTCGTTCTTACCGTCAAAGTTTTGATTGTGGGCGGCGCATTCTATTTTATTTATTCCCAATTGGCAAACAACGACAAACTGGACTGGCAGAAATTCATTGTTTTGTTTAAGAAAAACCAATCGATCACCGGAATCAGTTTCATTTTATTATTAAGCATTTTGAATCGCTATTTTGAAATATTGAAATGGCAGACTTTAGTTGGGTTTATCCATAAAATATCACTTGGCGAAGCGACAAAACAGGTCCTTGCCGCACTGACCGCCGGACTTTTTACACCCAATGGCGTGGGTGAATATGCCGGAAAAGCATTGTTTTTCGAAAAGGCAGCAACCAAAAAAATCCTGTTCTTAAATCTGATTTGCAACGGAATCCAAATGATTTTGACCATCATTTTTGGAATTTTCGGGTTGCTGTATTTCAACGCCCAATACAATGTAATTACGACTAAAACCGTTATGATTCTTTTTGGCATTCTGCTCATCGTTTTTGTCATTTTGTTTTCAGTCAAAAAAATCACAATCAAAGGCTATTCTATTGAAAGGCTAATTCATAAAATAAATGAAATCCCCAAAGGAATTCATCAGAAGAACATCTTTTTAGCTGTTTGTCGTTATTTGGTTTTTTCGCATCAATACTACTTTCTGTTTCTGGCTTTTGATGTTGATTTACCCTATCTGACACTTATTGCAACCATTACCTCTGTTTATTTTTTGGCATCCTCCTTACCTACTTTTCAGTTTTTGGACTTTGCCGTAAAAGGAAGCGTCGCGGTTTATTTCTTTGGGATATTGGGCGTAAACGAATGGATCGTGGTGTTTATTTCTACCCTGATGTGGTTTCTGAATGTGGTCTTACCGGTAATCGTTGGGAGTTATTACGTGATGAATTTCAAAACTAAACAAACAAAATGATCCTTTTTTGCTACCTCATCCTGCTTATTTATGCCGTAGCTATTGGCTTGCTTATTTATGGTTTCACAAAGATAAAAACGTTTAAATCTATTGGCTTGACGCCAAAAACTAACTTCACCATCATTGTTCCTTTTCGGGATGAATCCGAAAATTTACCGTTGCTCTCAGATAGTTTTTCTAAGCTGAATTATCCTAGTTCATTGTTTGAAGTGATTCTGGTCGATGATGAATCAGAGGAAGAGTTTAAAGTTCAAAGTTTGAGATTTAAAGTTTCAGTTATAAAGAATGTAAGGGTCTCGAATTCCCCCAAGAAAGATGCGATTGTAACGGCAATGCAACAGCTAACCACCGACTGGATTATCACTACCGATGCTGATTGCATTGTAAACCCAGATTGGTTATTGACAGTGGACAATTACATTCAGCGTCATGATGTTTCGATGATTGCCGGTGCTGTTACCTACGATTGTAATAATTCCTTTTTACATCATTTCCAGCAATTGGATTTGGCCAGTTTACAGGGCGCCACGATCGGAAGTTTTGGCATTAATAAAGGTTTTATGTGCAATGGCGCCAACTTTGCCTATACTAAAACCCTTTTTCAGGAATTGAATGGCTTCGAAGGGAATGATAGAATTGCCAGTGGCGATGATGTTTTCTTGTTGCAAAAAGCAGTTGCAAAATCAGCCAAAAAAGTTCATTATTTGAAATCCGGATATAATATTGTCACAACAAAACCATTGAACGATTGGAAATCGGTATTTTATCAGAGAGTACGTTGGGCTTCAAAAACAGGCTCCTATCAAAGTGGTTTTGGCAAAGGATTGGGATTATTGGTTTTTGCCGGGAATTTGAGTTGGGTTTTCGCCTTTGGAATTTTGATTTTGAGCTTAGTTCAGTTCCAAGACATCTTTCTCTTGTTTCTAATGAAGTTTGTTGTTGATTTTATTTTGATATTCCAGACAAACCAATTTTTGCATAAAGGAAGAATCCATTATTTGATTTTAAGTAGCTTATTCTATCCTTTTTTCAGCACTAGCGTGGCTTTGTATTCGTTGTTTGGAAAATACGATTGGAAAGGCAGAAGGTTTTAAATCTTTATATAAGATACCAAAATAGTTACTCCTTTTTGACTATAACAGAAAGAATAAATTCTGTTTTTACCGGAATTCCCCGTTTGATCGCTGGATTTACTTTTGGAAAATCAACCAACCGCACTCTTAGGATACTGTCTACTTTTATGGTGTCATAGGCAATGGTATCTTTTTTGAATTGAGGCTCAAACTTAATGGTTGAATTAGGAAACACGGTCACTTTCAATGAAATAGTATCCAACTCCGGGTAGAGAACAAATAATGTATCAGCGCGCAATTTTTCTTGTATGAGTTGGGTCAAAACTTCAAAAAAACATTGCTGACGTTGTTTTTTATCTTCTATTTTTTCACAATCCGCAACTGATGGATATTCATCGACTTCATCCCAATTAATTGATTTCAATTCCTTTTGCAACAATTCCTTTTCAGAAGGAACTTGCTTGTCGAAATATTGACAGGAATTAAAAAGTATAAATACTAGAAAAAGAGTATAGTGTTTCAATGTTTTGTTTTTGATTTAGACAAATATTTTATAAAAATACGATTAATTTTACATATTCGTTTTCGAAATAAATGCTGTTTTTCCGTTTTTCAAAATTACTAAAAAAGTTTTATGGATGTTTTGCTTCTTTTTATTGGTTTTTGCTGTATGATTATAGGTGTTTTTGGAAGTTTTTTGCCTGTTTTGCCAGGTCTTGGCATAAGCTGGATTGGGTTGCTGTTGCTTTATTTAACAAAAGCCATTCCGGCAAATTATTGGGTTTTGGGAATTACTTTAGGTATAGTGATAATAGTGAGCATCCTGGATTATGTGATTCCGGCCAAGGGCACAAAAAAGTTTGGAGGAAGTAATTATGGTATTTGGGGAACAAATATTGGATTGGTAATTGGGATTTTTGCGCCTATCCCATTTGGATTTATCATTGGTCCATTTCTTGGCGCCTATATTGGGGAGCTCATTTTCGATTTAAAGGATCATAATCGCGCCCTGAAGGCGGCGACTGGTTCACTGGTTGGTTTTCTGGCTTCCTCTTTTATGAAATTTGTGATTTGCACGGTGTATTTTGGGTTGTTTCTCGTTTTGGTTTGGCAAAATAAATCGGCATTATTTTAAAATAAACAGATCTGCAAAATTTATCCAAAAGCATTCATCCTATGATATTTAAGTTTCTTTCTTTGATATAATTTTCAATATTAAAAACACAAACAATGAATAATTGTAAGAATTTCAACAATTTAATTATATTTGAGAAAATTAAGTATGATGAAAAAATTATTTCTTGTTGCATTAATCGGTTGTTTTTATAATTCTTTTGCTCAAAAAGATTATAGCAAAGTATACAATAATGATTCTATAATAAAAAAAGGCATTTTCTTTTATGATAGCAATAAATATGATGACGCTTTAAAAGAATACGGAAAAATAGAAAAAATTGATCCTGAATACTTAACCGCTCAATACGAAAAAATTCTAACTTTATTAGCTTTAAAAAAAAATGACCAAGTACGAATTACTCTTGGATCGTTATACAAAAGCGATCAAATGTCTGATCTCCCAAAACTGTTTACTCTTTATGGCAGTTTTTTAAGTGATGAAAAAGAGTATGATTTGGCAGAGAAAATTTTCAAAGAAGGCGAAAAGTACATTCCAAATTCGACAAATCATTTATACAATTTTGCTGTTTTATATATAAGAAAAGAAGATCGTCAAAAAAGCATCGATATTCTGGAACACATTATAACTATTGATCCCAATTCTGCATCATCACATTATTTATTAGGATTAATTGCTCTTGAAGACGGTAAAATTGTTGAGGGTACAATGGCTTTGTTAAGCTACCTTACCATTGCCCCAAACGGTATCCACGCTAAGGAAGCAATTACAAAACTCAACTCTAAGTATGGTGAAAATTTTCTTGAAAAAGGAAAGTATCAATTTTCTAAATCGGGAGATAACTTTGAAGAAATTGAGATCATCCTTAGAAATCAATTGCCTTTAAGAAAAGCTTATAAAATACAGTCAGAAATTGATGATGTTTACATTCGCCAAATTCAAGCAGTTGCAGAATATTCTGTTACCCATAAAATGGAGAACGGTTTCTTTGAAACCACCTACATTCCTTGGATAAAAGATGTTTTTGTGAAAAACAAATTTGAAGGTTTATCATACTATATTTTGTTGAGTTTAGAAGATGTATTGGGCAAGAAACTTACTTCCCAAAAGAAAAAAATAAACGATTTTTATAAAACTTATTACACCAATGATCTGTGGAATAATTTTGGCAAAAGAAAACTAGATCATTACGGAAAACAAGAAGAAGTAATAATTTCGATCGAAAACCGTGTACCCTATACTATTGGTGCTTTTGTTGACGGTAAGAAAGAAGGCAAGTACAAGCTCTTGAATAAAGACGGAAATACAATTGGGGATTTGAATTTAAAAAACGATAATCTAGAAGGTGTTCAAAAATATTATGATGACAAGGGAAATCTAACTGTAGAAAAAAACTTTGTAAACGGGAAGCTGGATGGCAAAAAAACTACTTATTATTCTAATGGACTTGTCTATTTAATCGAAAATTACAAAGAAGACAAACTACAAGGATTGAGTACTTCTTTTTATGTAAATGGAGGGAAACACTGTGAAGTGAATTTTGTAAATGACGAAAGAGAAGGGAAATTTATATGCTTATATCCAAATGGCACTAAAAATACCGAAATCGACTACTCCAATGGAAAACTAAATGGCAAATACCTGGTTTATAATCAAATTGGAGACGTAACTGAATCGAGTGATTATGTAAATGGCGAATTAAACGGGAAATACACAGAATATTATGACGGCAAAACAATAAAAGCCGAAGTGAATTACTCCAATGGAAAAATTCAAAACTCTTATAAAAGTTATTACTCTAATGGTTTAGTAAAAAAAGAATCCTTTTATGAAAACGGAAAAATTAAAAAAGCTATAGAATATTTCGCAAACGGAAAAAAATCTATAGAATCCATTTATGACGAAAACGAGGAATTGGAACTTTATACTATGTATGATAACAATGAAATTAAATATTTTGACCAAAAATTCAAATCAGGAGAACTAAAATTAGGCCTGCAATATTCAAAAAACAATCCAAATCCAGTAGAAGTAAGTTTGTCAAAAAAACCTTTTGAGATAAAAGATTTAGATGGTGTTGTTTTGATATCCGGAAACTTTATAAAAGGCAAAAAAGATGGCGAATGGAACTATTATACCAATTCCGGAATATTAAAAACAACCAATAATTACAAGAATGACAAATTGGAAGGTCTAAGTTATGGCTATGAAAATGGTTTATTGGAATCTATAGTAAATTATTCAAATGACACTTTAAGCGGTGTATATGAAACCTATAAATATGGAAAACTCAATAAAATATTTAATTATGTTAAAGGAATTGAAGACGGTCCTTATAAAACATTTTACCCTGATGGTACGCTTAAAGAGGAAGGCTTTTATAAAGATGGTGAATTAAATTATAATAAACTATCCTATTGGCAAAATGGCAAAATCTCCAGAAAAGAAAAATTTATTGCCGATTATAATGTTTATTCCCAGGAATTTAATCAAAATGGCACACTTGAAAATACTTATGATTATAAAAATAAATCAGGGAAATTGAGCACAAAATATAACAATGGCTCTATGATTCATGATTTTGAACTTATAAATGGTAATTTGAATGGTAAATACATAACAAAAGATGTTCTGAACAATTACGAACAAGAATCTGAATTTGTAAATGGTGTCAGAAATAATAGCACCAAAAGTTATAATCCAAACGGTTCCATTTTATACGAAAGCAATTATTATTCTGGAAACGAAAATGGAATAGAAAAACGTTATGATTTTGCCGGAAACATGAAAATGACTGTTGAATATCAATTCGGGGTTGAAAATGGAAAAACCGTAAGATATTTTCATAATAAATCCAAATTTAATGAATACAATAAGGTAAATGGAGTTGTTGAAGGAGACTGTATTTATTATAATCAAGAAGGGGAACCAATTCTAATTTTGGGTTACAAAAATGATAAGATCAAATATTATATTGCAAAAAATAAAACTGGAAAATTAACCGATAAAATTGAAATAGTTAATCAAACTGGGGAAATTACTTCCAATTATCCTAATGGAAAAATAGCTGTAAAATTTAATCTTTCAAAAGGACTGAAAGAAGGTAAGTTTATCATTAACAATCCCGATGGGAGATTAGAATATGAAGCAAATTATAAAAACGACTTGTTTGACGGGGAAAGAAATGAATTTTACACCAATGGGAAATTGTATAAAAAAGAACGTTTTGTAATAAATGATTACGAAGGACAGCAAGAATACTTTAAAGAAGATGGCAAACCTTGGCTTAAATCAGAATATAAAAATGATGAATTAAACGGGAATACTTTAATTTATGCCAATGGAACACTATCCTTAACTAAAAAATATAATTCAGATGAATTGGTTGAAATCATTAAGTAAAACTGTTTTTTGTTGCCTTTCCCTTTTTATTACAAATGTGAATGCACAAAAAACATTACAAGAATACAAAACAGCCTATCCAGATTATAGCGAAGTGATACTAAATGATAACAAATCGTATGACATTTCAATAGAAAATAAAGGCATCAAAATAATTCAGGACAATCATTACGAATCTATTATTCTAAAAGAAATTGGAATTAATAAAAACGAAGAAAGTTTTACGTATTCTAATTTGGTAAAATTATTAGAATATGATGCATATACCATAATTAACGACAATGGGAAAGAACGAAAAATAAAAGTTACTCAGACAAATGAAAAACAAGCTCAAGAAAGTTCTGTTTTCCATAATGATGTAAAAGAACGGCAACTTATTTTTCCTAATCTGGAAGCTGGAGCAAAAAAAGTATATGATTATCAAACCCAATTTATTGATTATCATTTATTGCACAAATTTATCTTTGGGGGCTTTGCTCCTATAGAAAATTCTACTTTAGAAATAAAATTAGACAAAGAAATAGATTTAGGATACAAAATTTTTAACGACCCAAACAATACTATTGAATTTTCTAAAACAGAAAAAAGAGGAAAATGGATTTACAAATGGTCAATGAAAAACATAAAACCCGTGAAATTTGAAGATAATTCACCCGGTTATTTACATATTGTTCCAAATATAAATGTATTCATAAAAAATTACACCATAGAGAATAAGAAAGTAGAAGGTTTAGAGAATGTAAGTACTCTTTTTGACTATTATATGGATTTTATAAAAGACATAAATAAAAAAGAAAATGCAGAGCTAAAGACCATTTCACAAAATATAACTTCAAACTGTAAGACTGATGAAGAAAAAGTTAAAAATATTTTTTATTGGGTAAAAGACAATATAAAATACATCGCTTTTGAAAATGGTTACGAAGGATTTATTCCCAGAGAAGGCAATTTGGTTTATGAAAGAAAATTTGGAGATTGCAAAGACATGGCTAGTATCATCACTACTATGGCTAAATATGCCAACATCGATAATGTATTTATTGCATGGATAGGCACTCGGGAAATACCATACTTATACTTGGATCTGCCAACTCCATCTGTAGATAATCACATGATAGCGGTTTTTAAAAATGGGGAGCAATATGTTTTTTTAGACGCAACAGACAATCAAACTAGATTTGGTATCCCAACCTCATTTATTCAAGGTAAGGAAGCATTGGTAAATGAAAATGGCACTTATAAAATAGTAAAAGTCCCAATTGTAGATTCTGAAATGAATAAAGTTTCCGAAAAAACAAATTTAACAATAGCAGGAAATAAACTTATTGGCTCCAGCAAATTGGAGTTAAACGGATACAATAGAAGTACCGTTTTACACCAAATAAGAGATGCTTCAAACAAAGCTAGATTTGATTTAGTAAAAAACATTGTTTTAAAGGGAAACAATAAATTTAATTTAAAAAATTATACCGAAGAAAACATTACAGACAAAGACAAGCCATACGTAATCAATTACAATTTCGAATTAGATAATTATTTAATAAAAGTAGATAAAGAAATATTTGTAAATCTATTTCTAGATAGAAACATAGAAAAATTAATAATTGAAAAAGACCGGAAATCGAAATATGAAATTGATTATTTAACGATGTCTGATGCAGCTTATGAATTGGATATACCTCAAAATTACAAAGTGAAATATTTACCAAAAAATGTATCTATAGACAATAATTTATTCTCAAGTAATTTTTCTTACGAAGAAAAAAATAATAAAATAATTCTTAAAGCAAAATTTAATTTAAAAAAAATCCTTCTAGATGTTACCGATTTTGAGCTTTGGAATGAAACTATAAAAAAATTAAAATCTAATTATTCAGAAACTATAATCTTAACGCAAAAATAATGAAAAATGCATCTTTAAAAATTACTTTTCTCATCTTGGTCATTCTAAATTCAGTAATGGTTTTTGCCCAAGATTATAGTTTCAAAAATTATGATTGGAAAGAAAATGAAACAACATTTAACATTCCGGATCAATACAAAAATGAAAATGAAATAATAATCTCCAAAAACATCAAAATAGAGATTGCTGTCGTAGGAAATAATGTAAAACAATACTATTTGTATCACGAAAAAACATTTATAAATTCGGATGACGCTATAGAAAGAAACAATAAAATCTATATTCCATTTAGTTTAAATGAAAGTGTTGTTGAAAATAAAGCAAGGGTTATTTTAAAAAACGGAAAAATTATTTCTCTTGACAAAAATGATATTAAAGAAGAAATTGACGAGGAAAAAAACATTAAATATAACTATTTTGCGGTAACGGGATTAGAAAAAGGAGCTGTAATAGAGCGATTCTATATCTTACAAGAAAATCCGGAATTGGAAGGAAAAACATTCAAGTTGCAAGGACAATATCCTATACTGGATTTGAATTTTGAATTAATATTTCCAAAACATCTTGCTTTTAAAACAAAATCATATAATGGGTTAACAAATGCAAAATTAGATTCGGAAAAATTAGAAGGAAAATCAATCCTTTCCATATCCGAAAAAGACATAACCACATTAAAAAATGATGAAGAATATTCGAATTGGGATACGCAATTAAAAATATTTCGTTACAAATTGGATGAGAATTTAAATAACGGTTCCAAAAACATTTACAGCTACAAGAAATTTGCAACCAATATTTACGATCGATTAAATACAGAATTGGATAAAAAAGATCTGAAATCAATAGATGAATTATGTAGTAATATCACAAAATCTAATAACTTACAAGAACAAATTTGGAATATTGAAAATAAAATAAAAAAAACTATTTCTTACAATAAATATTTTGATGCCAAAGAATCCCTGTCGGATATTCTTAAATCAAAACAAGCAAACGAACTCGATATTTTAAAATTATACATCGCAGTTTTTAAAAACTTTCAAATAGAAAACCAAATTGTATTTACCTCAGATAGATACAAAATTCCATTTGATACAGATTTTGAAAGTTATGAAAATCTGGAAGCTATTTTATTTTATTTCCCAAATATAAAAAAATACATAACCCCAACAGAAAACGAATTTAGAATACCATTGTTTCCTGCCTATTTAGCCAACAATAACGGCCTGTTTATAAAATCAAAGGTATTTGCAGGAGTTGCAATGGGAATTGGAGAAATCAACTTTATAGAGATTCCTGGGAGCGAAATTACGCATGATGTAATGGAAATCACGGTTGACTTTGCAAAAGACATAGAAAACCCTTTAATAACAAATAAAATCGCTTTTGGCGGATATGCTTCTTTAAACCTGCAGCCTTTAAAAGATTTTGTTTCAACTGATCAATTTAATGATATTTTAAAAAATATTGCCAAAAATTATACTGACGAAACTGAATACAAAACATTAACGACCGAAAACGATGGTTTAGATAACATAAGTAAAAAACCATTTACATTAACAATATCATTTGATGGTAAGGATATGATACAAAAAGCAGGAGAGAGTTATTTATTCTCTGTTGGAAAAGTAATTGGTAAACAAATGGAACTGTATCAAAAAGGAAAAAGAATGCTTCCCATAGAAATTGATTATCCTCATTCTTATTTAAGAAAAATAAAAATTATCGTTCCAAAAGGTATTACGGTTAAGAATCTTGATAAATTTAATATGGATTTTAAAACTCAAATAAATGGGAAATCTGAAGCTGCTTTTATTAGCAAATATGATAAAAATGGGGATGAAATAAATGTAGAAAACTCAGAGTTCTATAACATAATAAATTATCCCTTAGAAAAATTTGATGAATATAAAAATGTTATAAATGCCGCCTCAGATTTTAATAAAATTGTGCTAATCTTAAATAAATAAACCTGTGTCTAAATAGTCAAATTCTCTAACCCAAATTATTTTTTATATGATTTGGGTTATTTTATACTACAACTTTTAGTCTTGATTCCTAATATTTATGCTTAATTTTTATCGTTCGATAGGTTTGGGTTTAAACGCCCAACCATAAGCCAAAATTATTCAATGATCAGCCGTTGTGTAAAAAAGTCTCCGTCACTGCTTTTTAATGTCATTATGTAAAATCCAGAGGCTAGATTTGCTGTTCTTATGGTATTTATCGACTGATCTTCGGGTTCCTGTTGAAGCAACAACCTTCCATTCAAATCGAAAATAGCAACTTCTGTGGGATAATCATCGTTTGACTTTTGAATATAAATTTCTGATTTCGCCGGATTGGGGTAAATCAGAAATCGGGCTTTATCGAACTTTTTTACATTTAATGAAATATCCGTTATTTTGTAAACCGTACCGTTATTTAAAGCCGCGATGTATAATTCTCCGGTATTGTCTTCGCCAAAAGTCGAAAAATTATTTCCGGTAAAAGCGACCGAAAGGACCATAGTACCTGTTTTGGTCAACATTCCAATTTGAGGATTACAATAGTCTGAAAAGAAATACAGTCCGTAAAAATTAGGAAACTTCGTGCCGTTATAAACATAACCTCCGGTAACAGAACAAGCCCCTGTGGAATGATTTATGACAGTCAGCGGAAACTTCAATGATGCTGGTGAGGGGCATCCGGAAGTGTTGTAGGCTGTATTTCCTTCGTAACACCGCCAACCATAATTTAACCCTGCTTGGGAGACATTGGCAACGTTGATTTCTTCAATATTATCCTGACCAACATCGGCAATCCATAAATCTCCCCTGATTTTGTCAAAAGAAAACTTCCAAGGATTTCGAAGTCCAATAGCCCAGATTTCGTCTGCACCCTCTACTCCAATATAGGGGTTGCCACTCGGAATTCCGTACGGAGTCCCGGAATCAACATCGATACGAAGCATTTTTCCCAATAATTCATTACTGTTTTGTGCTCGGTTCCCTGGATCTCCACCGCTTCCTCCATCACCCATCCCAATATACAAAAAACCATCTGACCCAAATTTCAGGGTTCCTCCGTTGTGATTTGCATAAGGCTGCGCAATCGTCAGGAGAATCTTTCCACTGGAAGCATTGGCAATATTAGGATTCCCGGCATCAACCGAGTATTGGGCAATTACAGTATTTCCGCTCAAGTTGGTGTAATTGATATAAAAAAAACCGTTTGAGACATAATTGGGATGAAAAGCCAAACCTAGCAGACCTTGTTCAGTACCAGTACTTACTTGACTCGAAATAGAAAGAAAAGCATTTGCATTGGTGGTTCCATCGGAATTTACTACTTTGATGATTCCACCTTTTTCTACAACGAATAAGCGGCTGTCTCCTGCATTTGTTATTTCAACAGGATTTGTAAAACCAGATGCGAAACTCTGCAGTCCAATAATTTGGGAATAGCATAAATGCAAACAAAACAATGCGAAAATCGATACTGTTGCTTTCATATTCGAACAATTTATAGAATCTCTAAATTTACGAATAAAAAGGATTGATCCGAAATACTGTCATTGAATACCTATCTGAAATCAAAAAAGCCGTCCACAAAGTGGAAAGCTTTTCATTGGTCTAACTACTAAACCCGATCAGCTTACAAGGCCGACCAAACAACACAACTAGCTTTAGATACCGTATTTGGGCAAAAAAGCCTTTCTGTTACGAAAGGCTTTTCCCAATATTGCGGTCTGGACGGGACTCGAACCCGCGACCCCATGCGTGACAGGCATGTATTCTAACCAACTGAACTACCAAACCTCTGCTTTATTGCGGTGGCAAATATACAATACATTTTTGTTTACGCAAGTATTTTTTACATATTCAATCCTAAAAAACGTAAATAAATTTTAAAACGAATAGGAACATCTATAAATCAAAAAAGCCATCCGTAGATCCCGAAATAAATCCAGAAACATTGGAAAGCTTTTCATTGGTCTAACTACTAAACCCGGCCAGCTTACAAGGCCGACCAAACAACACAACTAGCTTTAGATACTGTATATTGGCAAAAAAAGCCTTTCTGTTACGAAAGGCTTTCCCAATATTAGCGGTCTGGACGGGACTCGAACCCGCGACCCCATGCGTGACAGGCATGTATTCTAACCAACTGAACTACCAAACCTCTGCTTTATTGCGGTGGCAAAGATACAATAGATTTTCGTTTACGCAAGTGTTTTTATAGAGAATTTTCAATAAATCCTAATTAAATTATCCAAACTTTTGTTTCTCAATCAAATACGAAATTAATATTTTTTCAAAACTTTCGTCAACACTGACAGGAATGTACTTAATCTTGTTTTGCGCACAGGTTAGCGCTAACTTTTTGAAGTAACTTTCGACCTGTTTTTCGTATTCTTGCTTCACATTGTCGGCAAAAACAGTTACTTCCTCATCTGTTTCAACATCGATAAACTTCCTCGGAGCATTATCAAAATCAAAATTCAACTCTGTTTTATTATCAATGACATGAAACAAAACCACTTTATGCTTATTGTGCTTCAAATGCTGCAAGGCATTAAACAAGGCTTCCTCGTTTCCAGATTGAAACATGTCGGTAAATAAAATAATCATCGAACGGCGGTGCATCTTCTCCGCTATTTGATGCAAAAAAGTAACGGTATCTGTATTTTTCTTGACAGTTGGTTTTTCTAAAAGGTTTTCAAGAGCATTTAATATCATTCGATGGTGACGATCACTGCCTTTTTCCGGTGCGTAATACTCATACCTATCCGAAAACACACTTAGCCCCACTGCATCACGCTGTTTCTTTAAAAGGTTCATTAAAACCGCCGAAGCCAAAACAGAAAACCCAATCTTACTTTCATAAAAAGGCTGATTCTCTTTTAACTTCGGATAATGCATCGAAGAGGAATTGTCTATGATGATATGACAGCGCAAATTAGTTTCTTCTTCAAAACATTTGGTGTACAACCGATCCGTTTTGGCGAATAACTTCCAATCAATATGCTTCGTGCTTTCACCTGCATTATATACTTTATGCTCAGCAAACTCAGCCGAGAAACCATGAAACGGGCTTTTATGCATTCCGGAAATAAAACCTTCCACTACTTGGTTGGCCAACAACTCCAAATGTTGAAAGCTCGATATTTTTTCTAATTGCGATTCGATCTTCATCTCTCAAAGATAATAACTAAATTTTATATTTCTATTTTACTGTCAAGTATTCTGTCCTAAAAAAAGGAAGAGAAACAGACTTGAAATCCATAATTTTTGCCCGTAAAAAAGTTCCTAATTCCTGATAATTTAAATTCAGTTTCATTAACTTAGCAGTAAAATCGCACTCATACGTAGACAGTTACATCACATCCCGAAGTAATACACCCAAAAACCAACACTAAAACCAAAAAAAAAAATGAAAACTGCAAAAGCTTTATTCCTTTTTTGTTTACTAGTCACTTCTCAAACTTTTTCTCAGGTGTACAGTAATAAAGTCGTAGGAAAGAAAAACCAATCTGAAATTGACAGCCTTAAAACACAGGAATACCCTTATGTATTGCCTATTTGGGGAGACAAAGCAACCAAAAAAGGATTC
>Ga0137353_1000110_pt1 | contig 16896 bp, 19 predicted proteins | sample EasRivERMLT760_2_FD_104759 | JGI IMG/M metagenome (GOLD analysis project Ga0137353, IMG submission 104759) | Soil microbial communities from meander-bound floodplain in the East River, Colorado, USA - East River MetaG ERMLT760_2 | ecosystem: Environmental > Terrestrial > Soil > Floodplain ...
CATCACCGCGCCGGCCGGCACGTCGCTCGACACCGCGGAGCAGATCCTCGGCAAGCATCGCATCGAGAAGCTCCCGGTCGTGGACGGTGCGGGGAAGCTCATCGGCCTCATCACGGTGAAGGACATCCACAAGCGCCGGCAGTTCCCGAACGCCGCGAAGGATCACGAGGGCCGCCTCATCGTGGCCGCGGCGATCGGTGCCGGCGGCGACTACCTGGCGCGCGCGAAGGCGCTCATCGATGCCGGCGTCGACGCACTCATCGTCGACACGGCGCACGGCCACTCGCAGGGCGTGCTCGACGCGACGGCCGCGGTGCGCGAGGCCTTCCCGCAGGTGCAGCTCATCGCGGGCAACATCGCCACCGAGTCGGCCGCGAAGGCGCTCGCCGACCGCGGCGTGGACGCGATCAAGGTCGGTGTCGGGCCGGGCTCGATCTGCACGACGCGCGTCGTCACGGGCATCGGCGTGCCACAGCTCACCGCGATCATGGACGCGGTCGCCGGCGCGGGGGACATCCCGATCATCGCCGACGGCGGCATCAAGTACTCGGGCGACATCGTGAAGGCGCTCGGCGCCGGCGCCTCGACCGTGATGATGGGCTCGATGCTCGCCGGCACGGAGGAGAGCCCGGGCGAGTCGATCCTCGCCGAGGGCCGCCGCTTCAAGATGATCCGCGGCATGGGTTCGCTCTCGGCGATGCAGGACGGCAGCGCCGACCGCTACTTCCAGGACGGCGAGATGGCGTCGAAGAAGTTCGTTCCCGAGGGAATCGAGGGTCGCGTGCCCTACAAGGGCCCCGTCGCCGACGTGCTCTACCAGATGGTCGGCGGCCTGCGTTCCGGCATGGGCTACTCGGGCTGCGGCACGATCGACGCACTGCGTACCGAGGCGGAGTTCGTGCGCATCACGACCGCGGGCCTGCGCGAGTCGCACCCGCATGACGTGACGATCACGCGCGAAGCGCCGAACTACTCGGTCTGAACGTGACCGACCTGCTCGCGGTACCGCACGCCCGGCACGAGGCGATCCAGCGGCTCGCCGCCGCCCTGCGGCCGGGGATGACCGTCGCGCTCTCGACGCACATCAACGCCGACGGCGACGGCTGCGGTTCGCAGACCGCGCTCGCGCGGCTGCTCGGCCAGATGGGGGTGCGCGCCTTCGTCGTGAATCCGACACCCTGGCCCGAGCTGTTCCGCTGGCTCCTCGGCGATGACATCGACGACCGGAGTCCGGAGGGGGCGGCGGCGCTCAAGGGGATCGACCGCCTCATCGTGCTCGACATCAGCGACCTGAAGCGGCTCGGCAACCTCGCCGACGCGGTGCGCGCGCTGCCGCAGGACGCGCTCGTGATCGACCACCACCTGCCGGGGGACGAGCCCCCCGGCGCGACGATGCTGAGCGACACCGCGGCCTGTGCGACCGCCGAGCTCGTCTTCGACTTCGCGCGCGTGCGCGCACTCACCGTCACGCCGGCGATCGCGAAGTCGCTCTACACCGCGCTCGTGACCGACACCGGCGGCTTCCGCTTCGGCAACACGTCGCCGCGGTGCCTCGCCGTGGCGGCGGAGCTGCTCTCGGCCGGCGTGGATCCGGAACAGATGTATGCGCGGATCTACGGCAGCGTCCCGCTCGGACGGCTGCACCTCCTGCGCGACGCGCTCGACAGCCTCCAGGTGGACATGGCGCACGGCATCGCGTGGGTGCGCGTGCAGGCGGGGGCGCTCGAGAAGCACGGCGTGTCGAGCGAGGACCTGGATGGGGTGTCGGAGTACCCCCGGTCGGTCGCGGGGGTGCGGCTGGCACTGCTGTTCCGTGACCTCGGGCACGGCAAGGTGAAGGTCTCCCTGCGTAGTGTTGCGGGTGTGAACGTGAACACGCTCGCCAGGGCGTTCGGCGGGGGTGGCCACGCGCGGGCCTCGGGCGCGCTGATCGCCGGCGCCCTGACCGACGTGGAAACCCGGGTGCTCGGTGAGGCGCGTCACCTTCTTGAGACTGGCGCGCTCGCGGACTGAGCATCACACTGTGACGTGCTGACTGACCGTGGAGTCCAGTCGTCCGTCTCTTTAGTGTCACCCAGGAGCACCACCTTGCCAGTCCCGCCTCGTCGTAACCATCGGTCCCGCAGCGGTTTCACGATCGTCGAGCTGCTCGTCGTCATCGTGATCGCCGGGGTCCTCATCGGGATCTCATCGGTCTCGATCGGCCAGCAGATCGCGCGTGACCGCGTGATGCGCTCGGCGACCGTCGTGGAAGGCATGCTCACGGAGGCCGGCCAGCTGGCGGTGCGTCGCCGGACGCCGGTGACCGTGACGCTGAGCGGCACGTCGTTGCGCATCAACGACCGGGCGTCGGGCACGGCGATCAAGTCGCGCAACTTCGGCCCGGACTACGACCTGCGCGCATCGCTGGCGATGAGCCCGAACATCGGCATCACCATCTTCCCCAACGGGCGCGCGGACTCGAATGTCCGCATCAGCGTCTCGGGGTCCGGGCTCTCGCAGACGGTCTCCCGCACGGCCACCGGCATCGTGAGGCGGCAATGATCAATCGCAAGGGTATCTCTCTCATAGAAGTCCTGGTCGCGGTCAGCCTGCTCGGGATGATGGCGACCGTCCACACCGTGGTCACGTTGCGCTACGCGGTGCGCAATCGCGTCGCGGCGATCGGCGTGGACCGCGCCTCGGCGATCTCCACCGCCGTCGACATGTACGCCACCATGCCGTTCGCGTCGTTGCCCGCGGTCTCGGGCACGCCCACGTGCACGACGGTGAGCGACCTCGTGAGCTACGTCCACACGCGCTGTGTCACGGTGTCGAGCCCGACGCAGGCGATCCGGCGCGTGCAGGTCATCATCACGCCGTCGAACACCGCCTTCAAGTCCGACACCGTGCGCGTCGATCGCTCGCTGCCGCCGACCGGCTCGCTCTTCTCATGACCAGGCGCCGCGGCTTCACCCTGGCCGAGATCATGATCGCGATGATCCTCCTCGGGCTCGTCGGCGTCGGGATCACGCGGCTCCTCATGTCGCAGACGCGCTTCTTCGCGCGGGCGACCGGGGCGCGCGACGCGCGGTCGGTGGCGCGCAACGCGCTCAACATCGTGCGTGACGAGATGCGCATGATCGAGCCGCGCGGCATCATGTCGGCGACGACGACGTCGATCTCGGTGCGCGTGCCGTACGCCGTCGGCGTCTACTGCAGCAACAACACCGCGACCTTCGTCCCGGTGGATTCGCTCATCTATGCGCAGGCGCACTATCGCGGCTACGCCTATCGTGACACGGCGCTGAACGCGTCCTACACCTACGTGCCGATGGGTGCAGGCTCGCCGCCTGCGACGGGGACGCTCACGAATTGCACCGTCGGGCCCGGCATCACGCCGATCACCGGCGGGTTGACGCTCGACCTCAGTCCGGCGTTCCCTGCCCTCGCGCCGGGCTCGCCCGTCTTCCTCTTCCAGCGGACGACATACTCGCTCGCCCCGAGCACGCTCGTGCCCGGCCGAACGGCGCTCTGGCGCTCGGTGATCAACGGGACGCCGGAGGAGATCGCCGTTCCGTTCCAGAACACGGCGATCTTCCGCTTCTACGTGAACGGCAGCACGACGTCCCAGGCGGCAGTGCCTGGGACGCTCAATACCATCACGGGCATCGAGCTGGTGCTCGTCGGCGAGAGTGAGCGGAACTCGCCGGGGACCGAAGTGCCGGAGACACGGCCGGTGCGACTCTCGATCTTCTTCCGCAACGCGGTCTTCTAACTCATGCGCACTCCCTCTGGCACGCGCCCCGGCTTCGCCCTCCCGATGGTCATCCTCGTGATGTTCATCCTGGTGGGTGCGCTCGCGGCCGGGTTCAACATGCTCTCGAGCGAACGCGCCGCCGACGACGCGTCGGTGCAGGCGCAGGTCGCCGCCTCGATGGCCGAGACGGGGCTGCAGCAGGGCCTGCGCAATCGCCCGGGTCTCGGTCTTCCCGCCGTCCCGCCCGTCGGTGTCGAGTCGATCCGCGTGACTCTCACCAACGGCTACGCCGATATCATCACCACGCGCCTCCGCGCGCCGGTGGGTACGACCGTCCCGGCGCTCTTCCTCGTGCGGTCGCGAGGCGTGCGCGAGTTCACCGGCGTCGCCAACGCCGGCAGTTCGGTCGCGATGAGCTCCGCCTTCGCGACCTTCCAGAACGTGACGATGACGGTGCAATCCGCGATGACCGGCATCAACGGCATCACGAAGTCGGGCAACGCGGGCGCGATCAGCGGCGTGGACCAGTGTCCGGTCGGACTGGGCGGCACGGGCGACACGCTCGCCGCAGTCGCGGTGCCGGACGATCCCGGCTACACGGGCCAGACCGGCCCGCTCACCGGTGATCCGCTCGTTCAGTCGCTCGGCCCGAATCCCGCGGCCGCCTCGACCACGGTGCCGTTCGACTGGGCCGACATCGTCAACGGCAGCGCGATCACGCCTGACTTCCTGTCGGACAACAACGGCAACGGCTTCCCGTCGACCGGATGGTTCGCGTCGAACCCGCTGAGCTGGCCGACGATCATCGTCAACAACGGCCCGTCGCCGATGCAGGAGTTCGTGCTCACCTCGTTCGGACGCGGGCTGCTCATCGTGTACGGGGACCTTCGTCTCGACGGTAACACGGCCGGCTGGGATGGCATCATCATCGTCGGCGGCCGTATCCGCTCCAACGGCACCAACCAGGTGATGGGCGCGACCATCACCGGCCTCAACGTGAAGCTCGGCTACACCGTCGACGACAACGACGTGAACGACCTCAACGGCACCAAGTCGTTCTACTACAACTCATGCAACGTCAACTCGGCGCTCGCCGCGCTCGGTTCGCTGCGCGTCTACCAGAACACCTGGGCGAACAACTTCAAGGGCTACTAGGTCCGGCATCCCGCCGCGGCTCGGCCGCGGTGAGGCTTTGAGGAGCAGGGCGGGGGGCCTATCGTTCAGGGAGACCGAACGATGGGCCCTCCTTCCATTCCCGGCATGACCGAAACCCTCCAGGCCCGCCTCGCCGAGGCGCTGGCCCCGATCGCCAATCCGCGCACTGGCGCGTCGCTCTACCAGACGCAGCAGGTACGCGACATCGCGGCGACGCGCGACGGCAAAGTGCGCGTGACCCTGCTCCTCGCCGCGCAGGACGACCCCACGCTCGCGCGCCAGGTGCGCCAGGCGCTCGAGAAGGTCGAAGGGGTGACCGACGTGCGCGTGGACGTGAAGGACGCCGCCGAGGCGCCTGCGAAGGCCGCGGCGCCCGCTGCCGCGACCGCGGGAGGCACGAAGTCGCGCTCGCTGCCCGTGATGAGCGAGCCCGCCGCCGCGCCGCGCACGCCCCCGGCGCCGACGCCCGTCGCCTATCCGAAGCTCGGCCGTATCGTGGCCGTGTCGTCCGGCAAGGGCGGTGTCGGCAAGTCCACCGTGTGCACGAACCTCGCGATCTCGCTCGCCAAGGCGGGCTACCGCGTCGGGCTCATGGACGCCGACATCTACGGCCCCAACATCCCGCGCATGATGGGCGTCGACGAGGCGCCCCCGGTGAAGAACGACAAGATCATGCCGCTCGAGGCCCACGGCGTGAAGGTCATCTCGCTCGGCTTCCTCATCGAGCGCGACCAGCCGGCGATCTGGCGCGGACCGATCGTGATGAAGATCATCACGCAGTTCCTGCGCGACGTGGACTGGGACACCCTCGACATGCTCCTCGTCGACATGCCGCCCGGCACCGGCGACGCACAGCTCTCGCTCGTGCAGGCGACGAATGTCTCGGGCGCCGTGATCGTCACCACGCCGCAGGAGGTCGCGGTGGGTGACGCGCTGCGCGGCGCGATGATGTTCCGCCGCGTCGGCGTCCCGGTGCTCGGTGTCGTCGAGAACATGAGCTACTTCGAGTCGCCCGAGACGGGGAAGCCGATGGCGATCTTCGGCACCGGCGGCGGCAAGCGGCTCGCCGACGAGCTCCAGGTGCCGCTGCTCGGCGAGGTGCCGCTTTATCCGCCGGTGCTCGAGGGAGCGGACCGCGGCTCGCCGATCGTCGTCTCGGATCCCGACTCGACGGCCGCACGCAAACTGAGCGCGATCGCGATGGCGGTCGCGCAGCAGCTTGGCGTGCGGACTACTGCGGGGTAGCGCCCGGGCGGGCGGGGACGGGCCGGCGCGCCGCGGCGACACCCGCGACGGGCGTCGGAGTCTGCCAGCCCTGCATCGGCGCCTGCGGACGCTCGGCGGCGGTCTTCCGGCCCACGCCGCCGCGTGAGATCAGCGCGGCGCCGAGGCCGGCGCTCACGGCGACCCACGCGACCGCGATCGCCACGATGCGCGCGAGCAGCGCGAGCATCCCGGTGCCCTGCAGCGCCGCGGCGACGATCCACGGCGCCATCAGCACGGCGACGCCCACGATGAGCGCCCGCACGGCATCGCTGCGCGTCACGCCCTCGCGCGGCGCACGCGCGAGCGCACGCCCCGCCACGAGGGCGAGGGCGAGCCAGCCGAGCGTCACCATGCCGGCGAGCGCGACGGGCGCGGCGACGAGCGCGAAGGGAATGAGGAGCACGCCGACCACGGTGACCGCGAGCGCCACGCAGGCCAGCAGCAGCAGGGGCAGGAAGCCGAGCTGGCCGAGCACGCCGATGAAGAACGCGCGGCCGAAGTCCTCCTCGAGCACTCGCGCGGTGCGCTCGAGGCTCGTCGCGAGCATCACGAGCACGACGAGGCCGATGACGATGAGCATCGACGTCCAGCCGCCGATGATGCCGAGCGCGCGCCCGCGCGTCATCGGCACGGCGGGCGTTGCCTCGACGGTCGCTTCCTGCCACGACTCCATCGAACCGCGCACGCGGCCGCCGTCGATCATCACGGAGCCGCGGTAGGCGCTCGCGTTGCCGGCGACGAAGCCGCCGTCGTGGACGATGACGTTGCCCCAGAGCGCGTGCACGTTGCCCGCGACGACGCCCATGATCTGCGCAGTGCCGCCCATGACGACGAGCGGACCCCTGACGGTGTCGCCCGTGGCGATGGTGACGTCCCCGCGCACGTAGCGGCCGTTGAGCTGCAGGGTCTCGCCCGTCATGCCGAGGGCTCGCATCGCGACGACCTCGGAGTCGGCGGGCGTCGCGGCGCCGCTCACCTGCGCGCGGCCGGAACGGGGAGCGGCCGCGAGCGCGAGGAACGCCGCGGCGGCGGTGACGACGATTCGCCTCATCGGACTAACCCCGGTGCGCGCGGGCGGTGACGGCGAGTCGGCGGAACCCGAGCACCGCGCCGACCGCCGCGAGGGCGAGGACGGCGGCGGTGATCGCAAGGGTGCCCAAGCCGCCGGAGACGAGCGTCGTCGCACCATCCGCGCCGAGCGCGTTGGCAGCGACCTCACCCACACCGGTGACGAGGGTCTGGCGCGTGCGGTCCACGAAGAGGTTCACCACCCACCCGGCGAGGTCGCCGCGGAAGGCGAGCCATGCCGCGCTGCCAGAGATGGTCACGGCAACGAGCCCGGCGCCCGCGCCCGCGAGCACACGCATCGCGGTGCTGGAGGGCATGAGGCGCGACGCAGTCTCGGTGAGGGCGACGTGCCACGGCTCCACCACCTGCACGTCCGCCATCACCGCATCGGCGAAGCGGAGCTTGGGAGTGAAGTGGGGCAGCGCCTCGACCGACTCGGCGACGATCCGCAACGCGTCATGCCGCGCGCGGCAGTCCTCGCACTCGGCGAGGTGCGCGCGCAGCGGGGCCACGCCGAATCCGGCGTCGCCGTCGACCAGGAGGTCGATCTCGTTGGGGAGGAGGTGGCGGTGTTCCATGATGGTCTCCGAGTAGGACTACGGGGTGGGGGCCCGCGAGGTTTCGGTGTGTCTGTTGGATTCGGCTCAGAACTGCTGATGTGAGATGGGAGATGTGAGATGTGAGTGGATTCGGTGCGTATTCGGGGGTGCTCATCCCACATCGCCGTGCGCCTGACTGTCTACTGCCTACTCCCTCAGGTGTTCAAGCGATTCACGGAGCTGATGCCGCGCTCGATGGATGTAGGTCTTCACGGTCCCCAAAGGCAGGTCCAGCGTCGCCGCGATCTCCTCGTAGCTCCGGCCCTCGACGTGCCGGAGCATGATGCAGTTCCGGTACTCGGGGCGGAGGCGGCCGATGGCGTGTTCGATCGCCGAGCCCAGTTCCTTCGCCGTGAGCTCGTCGAGGGCGGTCTCGCCCGGGTCGGCGATCTCGAACCTCGTCGCCTCGACATCGGAGGCGGTCATCGCGTTGGGCGAGCCGTCCATCGAGATCGTGTCCACCGTGCGCTTGCGCAGGTGGTCGATCGCGATGTTGTTGGCGATCTTGAAGAGCCAGCTCGAGAACTTGAACTCGGGCCGGTACTTGTCGATGTGGTTGAGGACCTTGATGAAGGCGTCCTGCGCGAGGTCCTCGGCCGCGGTGCCGTCGCGCACCATGCGGAAGATCAGCGAGTAGACCGGGCGCTCGTACCGCCGGATGAGTTCCCGGTACGCCGCTTCCTTGCCCTTCTGGGCGAGCGCGACGACGTCGGCATCCGGCAGGTTGGGCAGGTCGAGGAGAGGCGCCATTCGCAACGGGGAAACTTGCCCGCGCGATGGGTGGCGGGCAACTTTCCCCTCTTATGCCGCACACGCTCGATACGGAGGCTCTCGAGGCCAACGCGGCCGCCGTGGGCACCTCGGCGGCGGGAAAGCGCACGTACGTCCAGCGCATCTTCTCCGAGATCGCGCCGCGCTACGACCTCCTCAATCGCCTGCTCTCGCTCGGCATCGACCGGCGCTGGCGGACGCTCGCGCTGCGTCGCCTCGGATGGGACCGCGCGCCGCAGGGCACCTACCTCGACCTCTGCGCGGGAACGCTCGACGTCGGCGCGGAACTCAGTCGCATGCAGGGATTCACCGGCCGGATCGTCGGTGCGGACTTCGCCGAGCCCATGCTGCGCGCGGGATCGGGGAAGGCGTCGCGCGAGGTGCTGCTGCCGGTGGTCGCCGACGCGCTCGCGCTGCCGGTGCGCGACGGCGCGTTCGACGGTGCGATCGTCGCCTTCGGGATCCGCAACGTCGCCGACCTCGGCGCCGGCCTCCGGGAGGTGCATCGCACGCTCAAGCCGGCCGCGCGGTTCGTGATCCTCGAGTTCTCCACGCCGCGCATGCCGCTCGTGCGCGCCGCGTACCTCTTCTATTTCCACCACATCCTGCCGCTCATCGGCCGCATGATCAGCGGACACAAGACGGCCTACACCTATCTCCCGCGCTCCGTGGCGAACTTCCCCGAGACGACCAAGCTCGCTGCCGCCATGACCGCCGCCGGTTTCCGCGACGTGCAATGGGAGACGCTCACCTTCGGCATCGCCGCGGTGCACGTGGGGACCAAGTGAGCGCGTCGCTCGACACCCTGCAGGAGTTCATCGACGCGATCGAGCGCGCGGGCGAACTGCGCCGCATCGCCGAGCCGGTGAAGGTCGAGCTCGAGATGTGCGAGATCAGCGACCGCGTGATGAAGATGCCGGGCGGCGGTCCCGCGCTGCTCTTCGAGCAGCCGGTGCTTCGCGACGGCACGATCTCGAAGCACCCCGTCGCGATCAACCTCTTCGGGTCGATGTCGCGCATGGCGCTCGCGCTCGGCGTCACGAAGCTCGACGACCACGGCGACCGCATCACGAGGCTCATGGACCTCAAGGTCCCCGAGGGATTCCTCGGCAAGCTGCAGATGCTGCCGCGCCTGATGGAGGTCGCGAAGTTCCCGCCGCGCACCGTCTCGTCGCCGGCGCCGTGCCAGGAGATCGTCTGGCAGGGGAGCGACATCGACCTCGACAGGCTGCCCGTGCTCACCACGTGGCCCGAGGACGGAGGCCCGTTCCTCACCATGACGGCGGTCGTGAGCAAGGATCCCAAGCGCGGGATCCGGAACGTCGGCATGTACCGCGTGCAGCAGCTCGACAAGGACAGCGTCGCGATGCACTGGCAGCGCCACAAGACGGGCGCCGAGCACTGGCGCCAGATGGCGGAGAAGGGCGAGCGGATGCCGGTGTGCATCGTCGTCGGAGCGGACCCGGCGAGCATGTACTCGGCGAGCGCGCCGCTGCCGCCCAACATCGACGAGTTCATCTTCGCGGGATTCCTGCGCAAGAAACCGGTGAAGCTCGTGAAGGCGCTCACCTGCGACCTCGAGGTGCCGGCCGACGCGGAGATCGTCATCGAGGGCTACATCGACCCGAAGGAGGAGCTCGTGGTCGAGGGGCCGTTCGGCGACCATACCGGCTACTACTCCGAGGCGGACCTCTATCCGAAGGTGCACGTCACCGCGGTGACGATGCGCAAGGACGCCGTCTACTGCGCGACGATCGTCGGCCGGCCGCCGATGGAGGATTACTATCTCGGCCACGCGACGGAGCGGATCTTCCTCCCGCTGCTCAAGCTCACGACGCCCGAGATCGTGGACTACCACATGCCGGCCGAGGGCGTGTTCCACAACCTCGTGCTCGTGTCGATCCGCAAGCAGTATCCGGGGCACGCCTACAAGGTGATGAACGCACTCTGGGGCGCGGGCCTCATGTCGCTCGCGAAGGTGATCGTCGTGGTCGATGAGTGGGTGAACGTGCGCGACCCCCGGGAAGCGTGGTGGGTGGCGCTCAACAACATCGACCCCGAGCGCGACGCGCGCTTCACGATGGGGCCGATGGATGTGCTCGACCACTCGAGCCGCGCCTTCTCGTACGGCTCGAAGATGGGACTCGACGGGACGCGGAAATGGCCCGAGGAGGGTTTCAGGCGCGACTGGCCGAACCTAATCCTCATGGACGACGCGACGAAGCGGCGCGTGGATGCGATGTGGCCCAAGCTCGGGCTGGACGGCAAGTGAACGCGCCACGCGCTGCCGGCGGCGCTCCTCGCGAGGGCCAGACCTTCGCGGGCGAGGGCGGGTTCGCGCGCTGGGCGAGCTTCGTGAAGCTGCCGCACACGGTGTTCGCGCTGCCCTTCGCGCTCGTCGGCGTGACGATCGCGACGCGCGTCGCACCGCTCACCGCGGTGATGGTGGCGTGGGTGGTGCTCGCGTTCACCTGCGCGCGCTGGGTGGCGATGGCGGTGAACCGCATCGTCGACCGGGAGTTCGACGCGCGGAACCCGCGCACGGCGCAGCGCGAGATCCCACGCGGTGCGATCGGCGTGCGCGAGGCGTGGGTGACGGTCGCGATCGCGGCATCGGTGTTCGTCCTCGCGGCGTGGATGCTCAACCCGCTCTGCTTCGCCCTCTCGCCGCTCGCGCTCGCGTGGGTCTGCTTCTACTCGTTCACGAAGCGCTTCACGCGCTACGCGCACCTCGTGCTCGGGCTCGGCCTCGCGATCGCACCGGTGGGCGGCTACCTCGCGGTGACCGGCGCATGGAGTCAGCCCTGGTGGGTGCTCATCGCACTCGCCGCGGCGGTGATGACCTGGTCGGGCGGGTTCGACATCCTCTACGCCCTCCCGGACATCGAGTTCGACCGCTCGCAGAAGCTGCACTCGATCCCCGCGGCGCTCGGCGTCGCGCGCGCGATCAGCGTGTCTCGCGCACTGCACCTCGTGACCGTCGCGGCCCTCTCGCTCACGGTCTGGGCGGTCGGCGCCGGGGTATTGGCGTGGGTGGGAGTCGCGGTCGCGGCGGTGCTCCTCGCGTACGAGCACTCGCTCGTCGCGGCCGATGACCTGGGCAAGCTCGATGCGGCCTTCTTCACGATGAACGGCGTGATCTCGATGGCCTTCCTCGCCTGCGTCCTCGCGGACCGGCTGCTCGCATGACGCGCGGAGTCGATGCCAAGGCGCCGATCGTCATGGCGATCACCGGTGCGAGCGGCGCGCCCTATGGGATCCGGCTGCTCGAGCAGCTGCTCGTCGCGGGACGCGAGGTGTCGCTCATCGTCTCGGCACACGGGTTCCGGCTGCTGCACACGGAATCGGACGTGAGCGACATGGCGACGCTGCGCAGCGTGGTCGGCGCCGAGCGATTCGACCGGCATGTCACCGTGTTCGACGACCAGGATCGCGGGGCCGCTCCTGCGTCGGGATCGTCACTCGCCGGCGGAATGGTGATCTGCCCTTGCTCGATGGGCACGCTCGCGAGCGTCGCGGCGGGTACGTCACGCTCGCTCGTGGAGCGCGCGGCCGACGTGGCGCTCAAGGAACGGCGGCCGCTGCTGCTCGTCACGCGCGAGACGCCGCTCTCGCTCATCCATCTCGAGAACATGCAGCGCGTGACGTTGGCCGGCGCGACGGTGATGCCGGCCGCGCCGGGTTTCTATCATCGCCCGCAGCGGATCGACGACCTCGTCGATTTCATCGTCGCGCGCGCGCTCGACCACCTCGGCGTCCCCAACACGCTCGCGCCGCGCTGGGGCGAGTCCGAGGCTTGATGGCGGCGCCCGTCCGCATCGGGCTGATCTCGGACACGCACGGGCTGCTGCGGCCCGACGTGCACACGGCGCTCGCCGGCGTCTCGATGATCCTGCATGCCGGCGACGTGTGCGGCGACGAGATACTGGATGAACTGGCGCTCATCGCGCCGGTGCGGGCGGTGTGCGGGAACTGCGACGACACGCGTGATCCGCGACTCGCGGAGTCGCTCGACGTGACGGTGGCGAGAGTGCGCATCCATGTGCAGCACGGGCACGAGTTGGGTCGTCCGAAACCGGCGGCCGTCGCCGCTGCCTATGACGCGGACGTGTGCGTCTACGGCCACACGCACCGGCAGATGATCGAGCGCGTCGATGGGCGGTTGATCGTCAACCCCGGAGCGGCGGGACCGCGGCGGTTCGACCTCGAGCCGACGGTCGCGATCCTCACGATCCGAGATGGAGTCGCGGACGCCGAACTCGTTCCGCTGCGCACGTAGCGCTCAGCCCTTCCTGGGCCCGTAGCCCTCGACGACCGCGAGGAACTCCTCGGGCACGATCGGCTTCTCGATGAAGGTCGCCGCGCCGAGGCCGCGAACGGAATCGCGCAGCTTGGGGTCCTTCGTGCCGCTCACGACGACGACGGGGATGAGCGCCGTGCGCGTCGACGCCTTGAGCTTCGTGAGCGTCGCGGCCCCGTCGCCGGCCGGCATCTGCAGGTCGAGCACGATGACGTCCGGCGGCGGCTTCCGGATCGCTGCCATCATCGTGCTCGCGCCGTCGAACGCCGGGATCGCCTGGTGCCCCGCGCCCATCAGCGTGGCACAGATGAGCTGGGACATCACCTTGTCGTCTTCTGCCACGAGGACGCGCATGCCGTCAATCTCCGGCCCGTCACCGCGCCCGGCAAGGCGGACCGGGGATCCGGGGCACCCTCAGGGCGCCGTTCGGCGCAGGCGCATCTCCATCGTGCGGATGGGCGGGGCGCCCTCCCGGACGAACTCTCCCACCTCGTGCCACGTGTCCGCGGTGAACGCCGTGGTGTAGCGGACGCGTCCGCCCGGCACAGCGAAGCCCCAGACGATCGTGTCGGGACGGACCTCCACCTCGGGCTCGATCGAGCGGCCGTTGTTGTGCGTCCGCATGCGGATCCTCCCGGACTCGATGTCGAACCAGATCGTGCCGGCCGCCTCGTAGATGATCGCGCCGGTCGAGGGATCGCGTCCGGTGCCGCGCACCTGGAGGACCGTGCCGTTGGCCGCCGAGATGATCTCCTCGGTCTGGCGTGCCTTCTGTGTCTGACCCGGGCCGGTCGTCGCGCTCGCTTCGCCCTCCCAGTTGCCGATCATCCCCGCGAGCGGCGCCATCCCCTCCTTGGCCCGCGCGGTGTTCGCGGCGGCCTGCGGGTCCTGCGCGTGCGCGAGTGCAGGCGAGAGGGCGAGCGCGATCGTGGCGGTGAGGCGGGCGGTGCGGGACATCGAGTCTCCTGGACTGGGGTCTTCCGAACGCTACAGTGCGACGTTCTCGCCGCGCTTGTATCGGCGCGACATCAGGGCGAGACGTCGTCGTGCGCGGTGCGCGTCAACTGGCGCCACGCGACCGATGGCTGGATGCCGGTGAGCGCGACGAACTCGCGCGTCAGGTGCGCGTGGTCGACGAACCCGACCTCCGCGGCGACGCGGGACCACCCCGGCGGCTGCGCGATCAGGCGCTGGGCGAGCGCCTCGCGCAACCTGCGCACTCGCGAAAAGTCGCGCAGCGTGAGGCCGGTCGCCGCCGGGAAGCGTCGCTGCAGCTGCCGCAGGCTCAGCCCGGACTCGCGTGCGACCTCGGTCATCGGCGACTCCCCGCGTGACGCGACGACGGCGCGGACGGCGGCGCGGATCCGCGGTTCGGGCGGAACGAGCCCCACGAGGCGCGACACGAGGAACGCATCGAGGGCGCGCAGCACGACGTCGACGTCGTCCTCGCGCGGAAGCGCTTCGTCGAGTCCGACGAACCTTCTTGCGATCGCGCCAGGGGCCGGTCCGGAGAAGTCGCGCAGCGATTGCGCCTCGACGCCGGTCGCCGTGGCGACCACGTCGGGCCAGAGACGGAACCCCCAGAGGCGTTGGCCGGCGATGACCGGTGGACGCATCGCGGTGATCCGTGGTCCGACGCAGACGACCATCGCGGCGCGCGGCTGCGACGCGATGCGCACCAGCCCGATCGACGTGCAGCCGTCGGGCCAGACGCTATGCGACTCGCCTTCCGGTGGCGCCACATCGGATTGGAACGACCAGAGCGAGAGGACCCAGGGTGCGATCGCGGCCGAGGGTGCCCGCTCGGCGTAGCGGTAGAGCGGTGCGGGTTCCGTTGCACCGTTCATGCGATGCGCGCCGCCTCTGCGCCGACCAGCGGCGTGGTGCGCTTCAACTCCTTCGGATGCTTGCGGAACCACGCCGCGACGAGGAGCACCTCGTCCACTTCGTGACCGGGCACGGTCGCCGGCGCGCGTTCCACCGGCGCGAGGATCTCGGCGACGCGCGAATCGAGCGCGCGACGCTCGGCGGCGGTCCCCGGCGTCGGCGCCTCGTGCCGCACGCGGCCGCGGCGCACGACGTACGTGCGCGAGTCCTCGGAGCGCTCGCCCTTGATGGTGTAGGTGAACGAGAGCGACTCGAGCGCGAAGCGAATGCGCGTGAACTGTTCCTGCAGCGATTCGAGCCGACGGATCTTGTCGCGCATCGTGGCGGCGCGCTCGAAGTCGAGCGCGTCGCTCGAGGCCTCCATCTGCGCGCGCAGCGGGACGAGCGGCGCGTCGTGGTGTCCCTCGAGGAACTCCTTCGCCGCACGGAAGCGCGCGAGGTACTCGTCCTCGCGCACCGCGGCGATGCACGGGCCGAGGCACTTCCCGATCTCGTGGCGGATGCAACCGGGCGTGCGGCTCGGCAGCTCCAGCAGGTCGGGCTGGTCGGCGAAGAAGATCGGCTGGTCGAGGCGGCAGTCGCGCAGGCCGAGCACGTCGTTGAGCTCGCGCAGCGCCTCCTCGAGCTGGATGGCGCCGCGGAACGGACCGTAGTACGTGCCGGTCTCGTCGGTGCCGGCGCCGCGCACCACATGGAAGCGCGGCGCAGGCCCTCGCGAGACGCGCACGAAGGCATGGTGCCGCGCATCGCTCTTCATCATGACGTTGTAGCGCGGGCGCAGGAGCTTGATGAGGCGCAGCTCGCGCAGCAGTGCGGCGAACTCGCTCGGCAACGGTTCCCACTCGAGCGTCGCCGCTTCGCGCAGGATGCGAGCGCCCTTGTCGCGCGGGAAGCTGGCGCGGAAGTAGCTGAGCAGGCGCGTGCGCAGCGCCTTCGACTTGCCGACGTAGATCACCTCGCCGTCGACGGACGTCATGCGATACACGCCGGGCTCGTCGCGCGCCGTGTCCTTCACGAGTGCGAGCAGGTTGTCGATGCGCATCTCGATGTCCTTCGGCGGCTCGAGCGGGCCGCGGCGGCGCCGCCTCATGGGGACGGTTCCCCGTCGGCAGCGGACGGTAGACGGCGCATCAGCGTTGGCACTGAGGGCACCAGACCGTCTGCCGCTTCTCGATCGCGTGCGTGAGCTTGAGCGTCGCGCCGCAGCGTGCGCAGGGTTCGCCGGCGCGGCCGTACGCCTTGAGCTCCGCGGCGAACGCGCCGCGGCCGCCGTACGCGTCGCGATAGTCGCGGAACGTCGTGCCGCGCTTCGCGATCGATTCGGTGAGCACGCCGCGCAGCTCGCCGAGCAGGGTCGCGGCGTGCGCGTGCGTGACCGCGCGCCCGCGCCGCTGCGGCCGGATGCGCGCGCGCCAGAGCGCTTCGTTGGCGTAGATGTTCCCCACGCCAGCCAGACGATCCTGATCCATCAGGATGCTCTTCACGGCCCTCGACGACCCCCGAATGATTCCCGAAAATCGCTCGACGGTGAGGGCGGGGTCAAGCGGCTCGGGGCCGATGCCCTCGTCCCAGGTGCGATAGGCGCGCTCGTCGAGCAGCGCGACGGTGCCGAGGCGACGGACGTCGTGGTAGCGGAGCAGCCGACCGTCGGCGAGGTCGAAGCGAATGCACGTGTAGGCGTCGTCGGCGGTGCCGTCGACGAGCAGCGCGCCCGTGAAGCGCGGCGTGACGACGAGCCTCGATCCGCTCGAGAGCGCGATCACCACCGACTTCGCGCGGCGACCCACACCGACGATCGTCGCGTCCGCGAGTGACGCGGCGAATTGCGATGCGCCGCGCGGGCCTGCAGTGCGCGCGCGCGACGTGATCGAACCCCGCAGCACGTCCGCGCGGACGACCGCCGCCGACCGCACGACGGCGCCGCGCAGGGCGCCGTCGAGGTCGCGCGCGATCGTCTCGGTCTCGGGGAGTTCGGGCACGCGCGGCTCGCGGTGTGCGCCTAGCTGTCGGTTCTAAGGAGGTTGTTCACTGAGGCATAACTGAGAAAGCTGGAGGTGCGAGCCACCCAACCTTCAGCCAGAGGCCTCAGTGAACATCCACAACAATGCGCG
>Ga0137353_1000111_pt1 | contig 16583 bp, 12 predicted proteins | sample EasRivERMLT760_2_FD_104759 | JGI IMG/M metagenome (GOLD analysis project Ga0137353, IMG submission 104759) | Soil microbial communities from meander-bound floodplain in the East River, Colorado, USA - East River MetaG ERMLT760_2 | ecosystem: Environmental > Terrestrial > Soil > Floodplain ...
AACGTCGGGGGATTCGGCACGGACATAAGATCTGTGGACTGGGGCGCCGCGAGTAGCCGTCGCGCCGCGGGTGGGACCGAGGTCACGCGCCGCGCTGCCGGTGGGACACAGCCCACGCAGCGCGCCGCGGGGCCCCTCGCGCCGGAGGGACGTGATTGCGAGGAGGCCCTTACCACTCGGGTGATCGACGGCGTCCGGCTCGGAGCGTCGATCACTGCATCGTCATGCGTGCGGAAAGCGACCGACTCTAGAACGTCGAGATGCGGAATTGCAGTCCCGCCGCCGGCGACCGCATCGCTACGGCTTCCACACCGCCGCGTCGATGATCGACCACACGTGGATCAGCCACCCGAGCAGGAAGATCCACATCACGGACGCCAGCACGAACTGGAGGATCGCCATCCCCAGACGGCCCTGCACCAGCTGACCCAGGCCCGGAATGAAGAAACTGCAAACAGCGGCAATGACGTTCCCAGCTGATCCCTGTCCAGCCATGTCGCCTCCGGTGTGACGCGCTGCAGTCCGCCCAACGTGAACCGGCTTGACCTATACGACCGCGTGAGGCTCCGATCGCCCGCGCGCGGTCGGCGCCGCCTGGGCGGTGGGTTCGTGATCTGGGTCCCGTACGCGGGGTGTCGCGGCGCGGTTTCTTGACGCGCGATCCGGCGACGATCCGCCGGCCGCACGCCGCGCCCCGAAACGACGAACCCCGCACCGCCAAGGGCGGTGCGGGGCCGAATGTCATACCAAACCGGGAGTGGGCCTGGGAGGAGTTGAACCTCCGACCTCACGCTTATCAGGCGTGCGCTCTAACCACCTGAGCTACAGGCCCGGCGAGCCATGAAATAAAGCCGGCCGGGCGGGATGGGTCAACGGTCGAAAGGCCGTCCGACTGCGCCCTGACGACCGCGAAACGAGCAGGCCGCGACGCGCGCTGAACTGGCGCCCGGACCGCGCCAACCGCATTCTCGGGCACCAAGACTCACACCTCCCTCCCCACCCCTCGAATGTTCGACCAAGTCGAACGCGGTCTCACCCTCTCCGACCGCGCCTACGAGACGACCGTCCGGTCCCTCCGCACCAAGCTCCTCGCCGCGCACTTCGCGCTCCGCGAGACGCGGCGGCAGGTCATCGTCATCATCTCGGGCGCCGATGGCGCTGGCAAGGGCGAGCTGGTCCACCGCTTCGCCGAGTGGCTCGACCCGCGCGGGCTCGTCACGCACGCCTTCTGGGACGATTCGGACGAGGAGACACAGCGGCCGCACTTCTATCGCTTCTGGAAGGCGATGCCCGGCGCGGGACGCGTGGGCGTCTTCTTCGGCTCCTGGTACACTCGGCCGATCATCGACCGGGTGTCGCGCGTGCGGCGCAAGCGCGATTTCATCCCGGAGCTGGACCGGATCGTCGCCTTCGAGCACATGCTCACGCAAGGCGGCGTCACGTTCGTGAAGCTCTGGTTGCACCTCGCGAAGAAGGCGCAGCGCGATCGGCTCGAGGAGAACGAGAAGGACGGGAAGATCGGGCCCGACGACTGGGAACACTTCAAGCAGTACGATCGGTTCCGCGAGGTCTCGGAGCGGGCGCTCATCCACACGAACGAGCCCTGGTCGCCGTGGCGCGTGATCGACGCGACGGACCGGCGGTACCGCGAGGTCGCGGCGGGGAAGGCGCTGCTCGCGGCCTTGGAGGGGGCGTTGAAGGGTGTGAGTTCGACCGCGGCGTCGGCCGGCAGAGGTCCCGGCGCGGCGCGAGGGAGGTCGAGGGCCGCGGTGGCAAAGAGTGGAGTGCGAGTGGTGCGCGCCAGCACGACGGTCGCGGCCCGTACATACGACCCCGGCCCCTCCCTCCTCGACGCCGTCGACCTCACGCAGACGCTCAGCCCCAAGCGCTACGACGACGAGATGGACGAGCTCCAGGAACGCCTGGCGCGGCTCACCTGGGCGGCGAGAGAGAAGAAGGTGGCGATGGTGCTCGCGTTCGAAGGATGGGACGCCGCCGGCAAGGGCTCGGCGATCCGGCGGGTGACGTGGGCGTTGGATCCGCGGCTCTATCGCGTGATCGGCGTCGCGGCGCCGACGGACGAGGAGAAGGCGCAGCACTACCTCTGGCGATTCTGGCGGCACATCCCGCGCGATGGGCGCGTCGCGAGCTTCGACCGGTCGTGGTATGGGCGCGTGCTCGTGGAGCGGGTGGAAGGGTTCGCGCCGGTGGAGGATTGGGACCGCTCGTACGACGAGATCAATGCATTCGAGCGGCAGCTCACGGATCATGGGATCGCGCTCGCCAAGTTCTGGATCCACATCAGTCCCGAGGAACAGCTGCGGCGGTTCAAGGAACGGCAGCGGGTGAAGTACAAGCAGTTCAAGATCACGCCGGATGACTGGCGCAACCGGAAGAAGCTGCCGGCGTATCGGCTGGCGGTGGAGGAGATGCTCGCGCGGTGCGAGGCGGCGGATGCGCCGTGGACGGTCGTTGCGGGGAACGACAAGCGATTCGCGCGCGTCCAGATCCTGCGGACCGTCTGCGACAGGCTGGAGGGGGCGCTCGGCTGAACCAAGAACGGCGGCAGGAGCCTGGGCTCCACCGCCGTTCTCCGTGTCCGCTGTGCCGCTGTGGTCGATGCCGTTCGAGCTATTCCTCGAACCGCCCCGGATGCGGCCGCTCTTCCTCGTCGGTGTCGTCGTACTCGTCGTCGAGGTCGATCAGGTCGTCGTCCTCGTCATCGTCGAGATCATCGTCATCGAGCTCGTCCTCATCGAGGTCATCGAGATCATCGAGCCCGCCCTCCTCTTCGAGGTCCGAAACGATGGGTGCGCGCGGCACCTCGACTTCGAGGTCTCCCACGACCCAGGACGACTCCACGTTCGCCGGCATTGCCGCGTTCTCCAAGAGGGTGTACCGGGCGCGGCGGCGGACCGCGGCCAGATAGGGATGACTATCTACTGTGGGGTGTTACCCGTCAAGGCGGGGCCCGGGCGCGCGGCAATCAGGTGGCCGCGCGCTCCTTCTTCGCGTCGCGGCTCATCCGCTTGCGGTCGCTCACGCCCAGCTGGCGCTTCCGGAGGCGGATGTTGTGCGGCGTCACCTCGATCAGCTCGTCGTCCTCGATGTACTCGAGGGCGGTCTCCAGCGTGAGCAGGCGCGGCGGCTCGAGGACGATCGCGTCGTCGGCCGACTTGGAGCGCATGTTCGTGAGCTTCTTCTCCTTCGTCGGGTTCACGTCCATGTCCCCCGGACGCGAGTTCTCGCCGACGATCATCCCCTCGTACACCTCGTCGCCCGGCTTCACGAACAGCGTGCTGCGGTCCTGCAGGTTGCCGAGCGCGAAGGCGATGATGGTCCCGCCCTCCATGCTCACGAGCACGCCGCGCAGGCGGCCCTGCAGCGCGCCGGCCCACGACCCGTATTCCAGGAAGCGGTGGTGCATGATGCCCATGCCGCGCGTGTCGGTCATGAACTCCGAGCGATACCCGAACAACCCGCGCGCCGGGATCTTGTAGACGATGCGCACCAGGCCCATGCCCGGGTTCTTCATCTCGATCATGCTCGCCTTGCGGGGGCCGAGCTTCTCGATGACGGTGCCCATGTAGTCGTCGGGCACGTCGATCGCGAGCTCCTCGTACGGCTCGAGCTTCTCGCCGTTGGGACCGATGTGCGTGATGACGCGCGGGCGGCTGACCTGGAACTCGTACCCTTCGCGGCGCATCGTCTCCATGAGGATGGACAGATGCAGTTCGCCGCGGCCCGAGACGGTCCACGAATCGGTGCTCTCGGTGTCCTCCACGCGCAGCGCCACGTTGCGCTCGAGTTCCTTCTCGAGGCGCTCCTTCACCTGGCGGCTCGTCACGTACTTGCCGTCCTGGCCCGCGAACGGCGAGTTGTTGACCATGAAGTCGACCGAGATCGTCGGCTCCTCCACCGCAATGCCTTCGAGGCGCTCGGGATGCTCGGGGTCGGTGATCGTGAGGCCGATCTCGACGCCCTCGAGGCCGGCGAGCGCGACGATCTCGCCCGCGACGGCGCTCTGGACCTCGATCCGCTCGAGCCCCTCGAACCCGTACAGCTTGGTGATGCGGCCCGGCGCACCCTTGAGCGAGTGATCCACCGGCAGCAGGTGCACGGTGTCGCCGACCCTCGCCGTACCGCGCTCGATGCGCCCGATCGCCAGGCGACCGAGGTAGTTCGAGTAGTCGATCGTCGACACGAGCATCTGGAACGAGCCCGTCGCATCGCTCGGCGGCGCGGGCACGGTCTTCACGATCGTGTCGAAGAGCGGCGTGAGATCCACCGCCGGGACGTCCATGCTCATCGTCGACGTGCCGTCGCGGCCCGAGGCATAGACCACGGGGGCGTCGAGCTGCGTCTCGTTGGCTTCGAGCTCGATGAGGAGGTCGAGGACCTCCTCGTGCACGCGCATGGGGTCGGCGCCGGGTCGGTCGATCTTGTTGATGCAGATGATGACGGTGCGACCGAGCGCGAGCGCCTTGCGCAGCACGAAGCGCGTCTGCGGCATCGGGCCGTCGAAGGCGTCGACGACGAGGAGGACGCCGTCCACCATGCGCAGGATGCGCTCGACCTCGCCGCCGAAGTCCGAGTGCCCGGGGGTGTCGACGATGTTGAGCTTCGTCTCGCCCCAGTGGACGGACGTGTTCTTGGCGAGGATGGTGATGCCCCGCTCTTTCTCGAGCGGGTTGGAATCCATCACGCGCTCGGCGACGACCTGGTTCGCGCGAAAGGCCCCGGCCTGCCGGAGCATCTTGTCGACGAGCGTGGTCTTGCCGTGGTCGACGTGGGCGATGATGGCGATGTTACGAATCTGCATAGCCTTACAATCTATCCGGTTGCCCGGCTTTGATGTACCCCCCGGACTGCATTCACCACAGCGGCACAGAGGACGCAGAGAACGGCGGAGAAGAGCAACTACAACTGCAATTCACCACAGGGGGCACAGGGGCACAGGCGGTTCGGTGCACCCGACGCGATGTCGTGGCAGTTCCAAAGAAGAGGACCTTGGGGGAAACGGCGGCCTGGCCGCTGCGGGCGAACTCCCCTGTGTCCCCTGTGCCCCCTGTGGTGATCGCCGTTGCCGTTAGGGGGCGCTCCGTACCCCTCTGTGCCCTCTGTGATTCGGTGGTGACAACAATCGCAGTCAGCGCTTGGCGCCAGGCTTGGTGGCCTGCTGCCCGAGCGCCGGCGTGCCGCCGCCGGTCGCGGGGGCGTTGGTGGGGTCGGCCTCGACGAAGCTGACATCATGCCCCTTCGCCTTCAGCTGGTTCACGAAGGACGCCTTGTCCACCGACTTCATGTACGCCTCCTTCGGCTCGACGAGCTTCTTCTCCACGAGGTCGAGCAGCGTGTCGTTCATCGTGATCATGCCAATCCGCTTGGAGGTCTGCATGATCGACGGGATCTGGAAGGTCTTGCCCTCGCGGATGAGGTTCGAGATCGCCGAGGTGACCAGCAGGATCTCGCGCGCCGCGACGCGGCCGCCCCCGATCTTCTTGCAGAGCACCTGCGACACCACGCCCTTGAGCGACTCCGAGAGCATCGTGCGCACCTGCTCCTGCCGGTCCGCCGGGAACTGGTCGATGAGCCGGTCGATCGTGCTCGCCGCCGTCGTCGTGTGCAGCGTGCCGAACACCAGGTGGCCCGTCTCGGCCGTCTCGATCGCGATCGCCACCGTCTCGAGGTCGCGCAGCTCACCGACGAGGATGATGTCGGGGTCCTCGCGCAGCGCCGCGCGCAGCGCGCTCTTGAAGCTCCCCGTGTGCACACCCACCTGCCGCTGCGTGATGATGCAGTTCTTGTTCTCGTGCACGAACTCGATCGGGTCCTCGATCGTGATCACATGGTCCGACCGCGACCGGTTCACGAGGTCCACCAGCGCGCAGAGCGTCGTCGACTTGCCCGAGCCCGTGGGACCGGTGACGAGCACGAGGCCCTTCGTGAGGTAGCAGAGGTTCTGCACCTCCTGCGACACGCCGAGCTGGTCGGCGGTGACGATGTTGCTCGGGATGACGCGGAAGACCGCGGCGACGCCCTTGCGGTCGCGCAGCACGTTGGCGCGGAAGCGCGCGACGCCGGTGATCTCGTAGGCGAAGTCGGTGTCGTTCGTCTCGGCGAACTCCTTCTTGTTCTTGTCCGGCATGATCGACTGCAGGAGCGACTCGGTCGTCGCGGGGTCGAGCTTGCTCTGCCCCTCGATGCGCTCCATCTCGCCGCTCTTGCGCAGGATGGGCGGCTCGCCCACGCGCATATGGAGGTCGGAGGCGCCCTGCTCCACGAGCATGCGCAGCAGCTTCTCCATCGCTTCCTTGGCGGCGGCCGGGTCGCCGGCGGCGGCCTTCACGTCGGGGACCTTCATCGCCGCCGAGGCGCGCCCGGCGCCCGTCGGCGGATCGTCGGGCAGCGAGACGCGCGTGAACATCCCGGTGGACCGCTGGAACTCGGCGTCGTCGTCGACGACGATGTTGACCGTCATCAGCTCGCCCTGGATCATGGCGCGCACGACGAAGATCGAGTCCTCGCTCGTGTACCGGAACTTGACCGGCTGCTTGGCGTCGAGCGCCTGCGCAGCCTGCGGGCTCGCGATCTCCTTCACGAGCGCCACCACCTGCGCGCCGGTGAGCGGCTTCGTGACGGGGCGCGGATTCCCCTCGACCATCAACGCCGCCGCGTCCCCCTCCTTCAGCACGAGGGCGTCGGCGCGGTTGCTGATCATCACGGAGAGCAGGCGGTCGAGTTGGGCCATTCTACCGACGGAAGAAGGACGAAGGATGAAGGCTGAAAGATGGCATCATGCGTGAGCCAGCGACGGCGCAGGCGGACACGCCTCGAGCGGGACGTCCTCGAGCTGGATCGTCGCGTGGTGGATGCCGAACTGTGCCACCGACGCGTGCAGCTGCTCGAGCACGCGCTGATGCCCCGCCTCGGCGGGCGCGACCGCGTGCGCGCTCATCGCGACCACGCCGGAGGTGAGCGTCCAGACGTGCAGGTCGTGGACCTCGCGCACGCCGGGAACCGCCGCCATCGCGCGCCGCAGTCCCTCGAGCTCGATGTGCTTCGGCGTCGCCTCGAGGAGGACGTCCACCGCCTCCTTCACGAGCCGCCAGGCGCCGAGCACGATGAGCACCGTCATCAGTATCGACGCAATTGGGTCGGCGATGAGCCACCCCTGCCAGCGCACGAGGATGGCCGCGACGATCGCCGCGACCGAGCCGAGGAGGTCGCCGAGGACGTGGAGGTAGGCGGCGCGGATGTTCATCGAGTGGCCGGCGCCGCCGTGCAGCAGCCAGGCCGAGACCGCGTTCACCAGGAGGCCGAAGGCCGCGACGACGAGCATCAGCCCGCCCGCCACCGGCTCGGGGCTCGCGAGGCGTGCGATCGACTCCCAGAGGATGAGCCCCGACGCGACGAGCAGCACCGTGCCGTTGATGAACGCGGCGAGGATCTCCCAGCGCAGGTAGCCGTAGGTCTTCTGCGGCGTCGCCGGCTGGCGCGAGAACCAGGCGACGAAGAGCGAGAGCGCGAGTGCCCCCACGTCCGTGAGCATGTGCCCGGCGTCGGCGAGCAGGGCGAGCGAGTTGGAGATCCAGCCGCCGATGACCTCGGCGAACAGGAACACCGCGGTGATCACCAGCGCGATGGTGAGGCGCTTGGTGCCGACGTCGTGGTGGTGGTGCCCGTGCGAGTGGTCGTGGTCGTGCGTCGGCGCGCGCGAGTGAGCGGCGTCAAGCGCCGGGGCGCCTTCCGCTGACTGGCGATTCATCACGCAATCGCCATAGGTTTCGCTCGTGTTCTCGCGCCTGTTCGCCATCGTCGCCCTGTTGGCCCTCAACGCCTTCTTCGTCGCGGTGGAGTTCGCGCTGGTGAGGGCGCGTCGGTCGCGGTTGGAAGCGATGGTCCGTGGTGGGGACCATTTCGCCCGGTTCGCCGTGACCGCGACCTCCCGTTCAAATCTCACACGCGTGCTCTCGGCGGGCCAGTTGGGTATCACACTGGCGTCGCTGGGGCTGGGGTGGGTGGCCGAAGCCAGCCTCGGGGAAGCCCTCAAGCACTGGTTCTCGGCCCTCCCGCTGCCTGTCGAGCTGTCAGTCCGCGTGGGCATAGCCGCGGCCATCGCGCTGACCGTCGTGACCTACCTCCACGTGGTCCTCGGCGAGCTCGCCCCGCGGGCCCTGTCGCTCAACTATCCCGAGGCGTTCGCCAAGTGGCTGGCGCCCCCGATCCTCGCGTGGGCCTGGCTGACCCAGCCCTTCATCTGGGTGCTGAATGGGTCGAGCACGCTCCTCCTCCGGGCCTTGGGGCACAAGCAGGTGACCGAGGAAGAGGCGCCACACTCGGCCGATGAGCTCAAGCTGCTCGTCGAACGGGCGTCCGAGGGCGGCGTCCTGGCGACCACCGACGCCGAGATCCTCGAAGGCGTCTTCGACTTCAGCGAGAAGAACGCACGCGAGGTGATGACCCCGCGCACGGCCATCGTCGCGATCCCCGCCGAAGCGTCACTCGACGAGGCGGTGGCGGTGGTGGAGGAGGCGGGATTCAGCCGGTACCCGGTCTACCGCGAGACGATGGACGACATCGTCGGGATGGTGCACGCGAAGGACCTGCTGAAGGTCCTCGCGCGGCGGCCGGAATACTGGGCGCTCGAGAGCATCCTGCGACCGGTGCACGTCGTGCCCGGCTCGCGCGAGGTGGAAGAGGTGCTCGCCGACTTCAAGCGGCGGAAGGAACACCTCGCGATCGTGCTCGACGAGTACGGTGGCACGGCCGGCATGGTGACCATGGAGGACCTGCTCGAGGAGATCGTGGGGGAGATCCTCGACGAGTACGACGACACGCCGCCGGTGATGGACGCCGGCGCGAAGGGCGCCAAGCTGTTGCCGGGCGATGCGAACATCGCCGAGGTGAACTCCGAGTACGGGCTGACGATCCCCGAGGAGGACTACACGACCGTGGGCGGGTACGTGTTCGGGCTCCTCGGCCGCTTGCCGGTGCCGGGCGACCGCGTGATCGGCGGCGGGGCTTCGTTCACCGTGAAGGAGATGGATGGGCGGCGGATCCGGGTGCTCGCGCTCGAGATCATCGTGGTAGGCTGAGCCTGACGGCAACGGCATTCAGAAGGACGCTCACCCCTCCCGGGCGAGCAGCGGACTTCGCTCCGTCCCCAGCTCGATCGGCAGCGCGACCTTCACGAGGACCGTGATCACGAAGAACCCGGTGGCCCAGATGCCGAGCGTGACGAGCAGTTCGACGAGCGAGGGCGAGTATTCGACGATCTCGCCGAGCGGCGACGGGACGAACCCTGGGATCACCAGCCCGATGCCCTTCTCGATCCAGATGCCGACGAAGAGCGCCGCGCAGGCCGGGATGAGGAACCTCGGGTTGCGCCGGATAGGGTGGATCATGAGCGCGAGCGTCGCGACGACACCGAGGCCGACGCCGGTCCAGATCCACGGCACGAGCGCGTGGTGCCCATCGAGCCCGAGGAAGAGGTAGCGCGCATTGATCCCGTGGTGCGTGGGCCAATAGAACTTGTAGAAGAGCTCCGATCCCAGCATCACGAGGTTCACCTGCGCCGCGACGGTGACGATGAGCGCGAGCTTGGTGAAGGCGCCGTCGACGATCGGGTACGGTGTCCAGCGCTTGATGGCCGACAGCACGACGATCATGAAGGCCGGACCCGCGGCGAAGGCCGACGCGAGGAATCGCGGGCCAAGGACGGCGGTGTTCCAGAACGGCCGCGCCGGCAACCCGGCGAGGAGGAAGGCCGTCACGAGGTGGATGCTCACCGCCCACATCACCGCGAGGTACATCCACGGCAGGTACTTCTTCTTGTCGGGCGAGCGGCCGGCGTAGTGCGAGTACAGGATATAGAAGGGGATCGCGAGGTTGAGCGCGAGGTATCCATTGAGGACGAGCACGTCCCAGGCGAGCAATGAGCTCGGCCAGTTGAGATGCCCGATGACCGGCATCAGGTGCCAGGCGTTCTGCGGACTGCCGATGTCGACGACCACGAACATGAGACACATCGTGAGCGCGCCCACCGCGACCGCCTCGGCCATCAGCACCGCCTTCCCGAAGTCGACGTCCTCGAGCACGTAGGCCGGGAGCACGAGCATCATCGCAGCGGCGGCGAGACCGACGAGGAAGGTGAAGTTCGAGATGTAGAGACCCCAGCTCACGTGGTCGCTCATCCCGGTCACGGCGAGGCCGTCACGCAGCTGGACGAAGTAGGCGCCGAACCCGGTGAGCATCACCAGCGAGAGCGCTCCCATCCAGAGGTGGTAGCGCCGCGTCCCGCTGGTCGCCGAGCGGAAAGCGCTCCTGATGAAGTGCGGCAGGTGGTGCACGGCGGCCTCAGTCGGTGAAATACCAGAAGCGCGGCTCGGTCTTCAGGTCCTCTTTCAACCGGAAGACCTTCTTGTGCTCGAGCACCCAGCGGATCTCGGAACCCGGGTCGAGGAGGTTGCCGAAGACGCGCGCGCCGGTGGGACAGGCTTCGGCGCACGCGGGCAACCGGCCCTGTCGCGTGCGATGGATGCAGAAGGTGCACTTCTCCACCGCACCCTTCCGCCGTGCGCGATTGCCGAGGTAGTGCTGGTCGGGGTTGATCTCCTCGGCGGGCACCACCGGCGCGGCCCAGTTGAAGCGGCGCGCCCAGTAGGGACAGGCGGCCATGCAGTAGCGACAGCCAATGCACCAGTCGTAGTCGACGACGGTGATGCCGTCGGGCTCCTGCCAGGTCGCGCCCACCGGGCAGACGGCGACGCAAGGCGGGTTGGCGCACTGGAAGCACTGCGTGCCGAGGTAGAAGTGTCCGGCCGCTGGTGCCGCATGTACGTAGGTGGCGTCGGCCTCGTCGAGGTCGACGGTGCCGTTCTCCATCTCGAAGATGCGGATGTAGTTCGTCTCCGCCTTGCGATCGAGGTTGTTCTCGTTGATGCAGGCCTCGATGCAGTTCCGGAAGCCCTTGCACTTGGAGATGTTGAAGGCGTAGCCGAACATCACGCCCTCCTGCGCGGGCGTCGTCTGGATGCGCGCCTCGACGCCGGTGCGGAGGCGCGCGATCTCCTCGAGCCGCTGGACGGTCTCGCCGCGCTCGGCGTCGGTCATGTACTGATAGTTGCCCTTGATGTACTCCTGCCAGGCGAGGACAGCGGTCTCGCGCTCCTCGTCGCTCTGCGCAGTGACGGGGCTGCAGGCGGAGACGGCCGCGGTGCCGACGACGGCGCCGCCGAGCAGGAGGCCGAGCGCGCGGCGGCGGTCGACCTGCTTGTCGAAGACCGTGCGCGACGGCGCTGCGCCGTCGGGGAGCGGCGGGCGTGGGTCGGTCACGGTTCGTCTCCTCGCTGGCGTTCGATCCGCGGCGCGCGGAACGGCGTGCGCGGCTCGGTCTTGGGGCGATGCGGATCGTGGCAGTCGGCGCAGCCCATCACGATGCGCTGGCCCTGCCAGCCGTCGAGCCGCTTGCCGTGCGCGCCCGCGGCCCACGAGTCGACCTGCGCAAAGTGGCACTGCGCGCAGAGGCGGTACGCGTGGTCGAGCGTCGGACGCTCGCCGCTGCGCAGCGCGAGCTTCTGCACGTCGTCGGGCGCATGGCAAGTGGAGCACACCGACCCGACGCGAGCCGGATGGACGGGCTGGATGTTGCGGTGCGCGTCGCCGATGCGCTGGTCGCGCATCTGGACGGTGCGACCGAAGTGGCACGAGGTGCAGGGCGCCTGCCCGAGGTCGCGCGCACGCGCGCGCAGCGTGATGGGTCTCGCGATGCTGCCGAACGGACGTGTGTGCCCATCGCGCTGCTCCTTGGTGCGCAGCGTGACCTCGAACGGCTGGCTGTCGGCGCCGAGCCAGCCGACGACAGGCGCCGACGCGACGCTGCTGAGCAGGCCGGGCATGCGATCGGCCTGCCGCTCGCGCGTGGCGAGTGCGGCGTCCTCTTGCACGGAGTCGGCGTAGGAGCGCTGGTGCGCGCCTTCAATCGAGTGATCGAGCGACGGCGGTGCGCCGCAGCCCGCGAGCGTGAAGAGCGCGACGATCAGCAGCACGGCGAGGACCAGCTGCACGACCACGGGCATCCAGCCCGCCCGCGGCAGGCGCACGCGGCGCACGCGGTGATGGCGCGCGCTCATGGCGGACCTCCGTTCCCGTTGCGCGCGTCGGTCGCCGGCTCCATGAGGTCGGCCTCGAACGTCGCGAGATGGCACTGCCGGCAATTGGCGCGGAACGGATGGTCGGTGCGGATCTCGCGCACCGCCGACGGCCCCGAGTGGCAGGTGAGGCAGTCGGTGCGCCAGCGCACGGAGTGCGGGATGTCGGGCGGCGGACCGTCGGTGCTGTGCGGCACGATGCTCGGCCAGAGCACGGTGAAGAGCGCGTCGCGCGCGGGGATGAGACCTCCCTTGGCGTGGCACTGCATGCAGCGTGCGTTGGGATCGAAGGTCGGGAGCTTGATGCCGATCGTCGCGTCGTTGCCCACATGGCAACTCAGGCATGCCCCCATCTCGGGATGCGGCGTGAGCGGCACGTACGCGCCGAAGCGCATCGAGTAGCCGCCGCGCTCGTGGCAGGTGCGGCAGGCGCCGGTGCGGAACTCGTCGGCCGTGAAGCCGTGCGGGATGCTCGGAGGAGCGCCCGGATAGGCGCGCAGGCGGCGGTAGGTGACGAGCGTGCGCGGGTGCGCCGCACGCAGGCGCGGCGCCTCGAGTCCGAGCGCGGCGTACTCGGTGCTCGAGCGGAAGACCTCGTACTCGCCGAGGATCGGGTCAACCGGCGGCGCGATAGGCGCGATGGCGTAACGCGCTTCGAGCTCCGGGGCACGCGCGGCCGAGAGCGCGCCGACGACGGTGATCACGACCAGCAGCGCCGCGCCCACCATCCAGGCTATGCGGCGCGCATCGCCGAACGGACCGCGGCTCCTCATGCGTCACCTCCTGAGCCCATGCGTTCGAGGCGCACGGCGCAGGGGCCGGCAGCGATCTGGCCGGAGACGGGGTCCTGCCGGTCGAGCTGCAGCCGGCTGGGCGGCCGGTACTCGTCGAACGTCGGGACGAACACGGTGCCCACGGGCGGCTGTGCACGATAGTCGATGCGCACCTCGAGGTTCACCGCGCCACGCCGGCTCACGATGCGCACCACTTCGCCGTGGCGCACGCGAAGCTGGCGCGCATCGTCGGCATGGACCTCGACGTACGCATGCGGCGCGGCGCGATCGAGCGTGGGGATGCGGCGCGTGAGGGCGCCGCTCCCCCAGTGCTCGAGCACGGGACCGGTGGTGAGCCAGAGCGGGAAGTCGCGATCGGGGCGCTCGGCCGCGGCCGCGTACCCGCGGATCCAGACGCGCGCGCGCCCATCGGGCTGCGCATGGAAATGCACGCGCCCGTGCACACGGTCGGCGGCGGGGTCGGTCGCGGTCTCGAAACGGCGCACCACCTCGCGCCCCGGCGCGACCGGCCAGCCCGCGCTCGCGCGGCGCAGGTCGGCAAGCGACGGGAGGGAGTCGGCCGCGGTCGTGTGAAAGCGGCGCAGCTCCTCGAAGGCCGACTCGACGTGGTCGGCACGGTCCCACGGGAAGAGCGCGCCGTGGCCGAGCCGCCGCGCGACCTCGATCATGTGCCACGCATCGGTGGTGGCGTCGCCCGGCGGAGCGATGAGCGCCGCCGCGTACTGCATGCGGCGTTCGGCGTTCACATAGACGGCCTCGCGCTCGAGCCAGAGGGCGGCAGGCAGCACCACGTTGGCAACGTCGGTCGTGGCGGTGGGATAGGCCTCGGTCACGACGATGAAGCGTCCGTCGCGCTCCGCCGCGCGGCGATGTCGGTCGGAGTTCGGCATGGAAGCCATCGGGTTGGTGCCCTGGATCCAGAGCACACCGAGGTCGCCCTGTTCGAGCGCGCGGAAGGTGCCGAGCACCGTGCGTCCGGCGCGAGTCGGGAGGCGGCCCTCGGCGATGCCCCAGAGGCGCGCCGCGGAGCGGCGCGCCTCTGGATCGGAGACGAGCCCGCCCGGCAGTCCTTCGACGAAGGCGCCGGTGAGGCGGATCGCGCTCGGATCGTTCGGCTGGCCCGGCAGTGCGAGCACGCCGTTGCCCGGCGTCGCGAGCTTCGCGGTGAGCAGGTGCAGGTGCCAGAGCGCGGCGTTGGCCTCGAGTCCCTGGGGGCCGCGATGGAGCGCGGGTCCGCAGACGGTGATCACCTTGCGCGCCGCGTCGCCGTAGAGCGCGGCGAGCCAGCCGACCGCGTCGGCCTGGACGCCGGTCCGCGGTTGGATGCGCTCCGGTGCGAACTCCTCCAGCGACGCGACGTACTCCTCCCAGGTCGCGTCGCTCCCCTGTTCCGCGACCCGGTGCGACTCCGCCCCGGCGCCCGTCGCGACGCCGGTGCGGCGGCGGAACCCGAGCTTCCGCCGCACGAAGTCCTCGTCGACGAGCCCGCGCGCGACGAGCGACGCCGCAACGCTCGATGCGAGGGCGAACGCGCCATCGGGCGCGAAGAGGATCGAGCGGTCGGAGGCGTACGCCGTGCGCGTGGTGCGCGTGGAGACGTCGATGATGCGGACGGCGGGATCGCGGCGCCGGCGATCGAGCATCCGCGAGAAGAGGACGGGGTCCGATTCGGCGAGGTTCGCGTCCCAGAGGACGAAGGTGTCGGCGCGCTCGATGTCCTCGTACGGCGCGCCCGCGCCATCGGTGCCGAAGGCCGCGTTCTCGGCGGCCTGTGCGCTCGCGGCATAGAGGCCCATGCTCGTCTCGAGCTGGTCGGAGCCGAGCGCCGCCTTCATGAACTTCGTGGCGACGTAGGCGTCGGGGAGCGCCCACTGCGCCGAGCCGTAGATCGCGACGGCATCGGGGCCGCGGGCCTTGAGCGTTGCGGCGATCCGCTCGGCGATGAGGTCGTGCGCCTGGGCGATGGGCACCTCGCTCCAGACGGCGCCCCGTCGCACGCGGGCGCGCGTGAAGCGGTCGCGGCCCCCTATCATATGGAAGGCGTGGTAGCCCTTCGCGCAGGCGAGCCCCTTGCTCACGGGCGCCCGCGGGTCCCCGGCGATCGCGACCGGATGGCCCTGATCGACGCCCACACGGAGACCGCAGCCGACTCCACACAGGCGGCAGACAGTGCCACCCCACGTGGCTGCGACGACTGCCGAGGCGAGCGGCTCGCGCACGCGGCGGGGCGGGACACCGTCCCGCGTCGCCATTGCGCTCGCGGCGATGGCGCATTCCGACAGGAACTCGCGGCGATCGAGTGGACGCATGCCGTGCCCGGCGAGGGAGATACCCGACGGACAGGAACAGGTCCCGTGCGGCGGACATCGCTACGATGGTGCGGCACAAGCATTTCCGCCTGTCGCAGAAACGCCGATGATGCGAGAGGGTTCTCCCGACTCCGCCTACGTGCTGCGCCCGACTGGACGCGCCCCATCGACGGTCCAACCTTAGCACATCCGCGTGCACGAACACTCGGCGGACGCAGTGCCCAATAGTCGCGAGGCTCCGTCATGAGCACCGATCCGCGCAGTCCTCACCCCGTCGCGCGCGCTGCACGCGCCGTCGCGCTCCTCGCCTTCGTCGTCGCCGCCCTGGGCTCCTGCACCGACGAGCAGATCGTCTATCGCGACCGGGCGCCATTCAACACGCCGGAGGACCCGGCGAGTGGGTTCCTCGGCTATTACGAGCCGGGGACCAAGCAGACGACGTGCGGCAACTGCCACGCGGACTACCAGGCCGAATGGAAGGAGACGAAGCACGCGAGTGCGACGTCGCACCTCGAGTCCGCGACGGGAGTCACGGCCAGCTGCTACGAGTGCCACACCCTGTCCGGGAACGGCAACGCGGCGGTGGGGACGTCGGTCGCGTACGAGGCGACGAGCCATCCGACCTACCGCGACGTGCAGTGCGAGAGCTGCCATGGCGCGGGCCTCGAGCACGTCGAGAGCGTCGGGCGCGGCAACATCACGCAGCGGCCGCTCGCGCACCTCGCCGTCAACACGGTGGGCAGCTGCGCGAATTGCCACTCTGGGAGTCACCAGCCGTTCGCCGAGGAGTGGGCGCAGTCGGGCCACGCGAACGTGAGCGCGTCGCGCGCGAGCAACGCCTCGTGCCAGCGCTGCCACGACGGGCGCAAGGCACTCGCCTACTGGGGCGTGACCTCGAACTACGCCGAGCGCGATTCCACCACGTCCTACCAGCCGACGACCTGCGCGGTGTGTCACAACCCGCACGGCTCGTCCAATCCGGCCCAGCTGCGGTTCTCGCTCTCCTCGATCGACCCGGCCGAGAACCTCTGCATGCGCTGCCACCTGAACCGCGCGGAGCCGACCACCTCGTCCTCATCGTCGCCGCACGCCCCGCAGGGCGGGCTGCTGATCGGCGACGCGGGATGGCGGCCGCCCGACTTCGTGTTCGACTCGGCACGCGTCTTCGGCTCGCACGCCACCGCGCTCAATCCGAAGCTCTGCGCCGGCTGCCATGTGGGCCGCTACCAGGTCAACGACCAGGTGTCGGGCGGGTTCCTCGTGCAGGCCACCGGCCACCTGATGCGCCCGATCCCGTGCAAGGACGCGACCGGCGCCCCCACCGGCAT
>Ga0137353_1000112_pt1 | contig 16525 bp, 11 predicted proteins | sample EasRivERMLT760_2_FD_104759 | JGI IMG/M metagenome (GOLD analysis project Ga0137353, IMG submission 104759) | Soil microbial communities from meander-bound floodplain in the East River, Colorado, USA - East River MetaG ERMLT760_2 | ecosystem: Environmental > Terrestrial > Soil > Floodplain ...
CGGACGATGCTGAAGTTCGTCGGTACCGTGTTCACGACGTCGTTGCGCGCGGTGCCGATGTTCATGAGGCCGATCGCGTACTTGCCGAGCTTGCCGGTGAGTCGCCCGCCGACGTCGATCGGGACCACGCCGCCGTTGTTGAGCCCGATGCGGCGCGTGTAGAAGAGGGACGGGGCGTCCGCCGAGACATTGCTGCCCGTGGCGCCGCTGCCGCCGCGCGCGAAGTCGAAGATCCCACGTCCTTCGAGGAAGAACTCGCGCTTCTCGGGGAAGAAGAGGGAGAAGCGGGTGAGGTTCACCTGCTGCTCGTCGATCTCCACCTGCGCGAAGTCGGTGTTGACGGTGAGGTCGGCGGTGAGGTTCGGGGTCACGGCGTACTTGATGTCGCCGCCGATCTCGCCATTGAACTCGTCGTGCAGCGCCGGCACGCGCACGTTGTCGGTCGTGACGCGCGCCAGGCCGTACGGCTTGAGTTCAATGTTCTTGCCGGACTCTGGGAGGTCGAGGCCGACGAGCGTGCCGCCGGCGGAGATGCGATTCAATGCCTGCGGTCCCGCGAGGATGCGCGGCACGGGTGTGAGGTAGTCGTACTCGTTCTTGTGCCGGATGGAGCGGCGGATCTGCACACCCCACACCTGGCCCGACCCGGCGCGATATCGCAGCGACTTGAAGGGGATCGCCATCTCGACCGTCCAGCCACCGTCGAATCGGCCGGTCTTCGAGGTCCACACCGGATTCCAGTCGGTGTTCGACCCGCCCTCGTCGACGACCGAGTAGTCGGCGCGCGCACCAAGCGGGTTCGTGTAGAAGGCGAAGCCGCTGCGGCGGTCGTAGAACGTGTCGAACATCACGCCGATGTGTTCGTTGTTGCGGAGACCGCCGGTGTCGCGGCGCAACTCGTTGACCACCCATTCGTCCGGTGGGGATGCATCGTAGCAGCGGCACGAGAAGTACATGTTCTCGCCGTCGTACGTGATCCAGATGTCGCTGCGTTCGCTCGCCGGCTGGCCGAAGTCTGGTGTGACCTGGATGAGCCCGCCAAAGGGCGCCTCGCGCGAATAGACCTCCTCGTCGAGCACGCCGTCGAGCTTGAGCGGCATGGTGAGCTTGATGGCGCGGACGGTCGCTTGGCCCGCGGTGTCGCGCGAGATGCTCGCCGGCGCGACCGGCGCGGGTGGTCCGTCGAGCGGGCGCGTCGCCTGTGCGAGCGCGGCCGTGGGGAGCACGACGATCGTGATAAGGGCGCGGGCGAGCCGTCTCGCGGGCGTTCGAGTCATCGCGTTCGCTTTATCTTGAGGTGATGGGGCGAGGGAATATCGCCTCGCGCCGCGTCGACGGTGAGGTGCTCCGCGCGGCCCACAGCCTTACCCACCCTGCTTCCGCCAGAGCACTGTGTGTCCCTGTCGCCCGACTCCGCGCCCCGAGACGAGACCCCCGTGCGCGACCTGAGGCGCCTGCTTCGGGAGATGCAGCCGCACCTGCGGGAGGGCCGCTACGCCTTCTGTGCACCGTCGCCGGGCGAACCGATCCCCGCGAGTGCGATCGGCTGGTTCCGCGAGGCCGAAGGCGACAGCCTCATCCTGCCCCTCGAGGAAGCGCGTGCACGCGGCGCCGCGGTCGTGGTCGAGCTTGCCCTCATCACGCTCGAGGTCTACTCGGCGATCGACGCCGTGGGACTCACCGCGGCGGTGTCGTCGGCGCTCGCGGCGGACGGGATCGCGTGCAACGTGGTGGCTGCGGTGCGCCACGATCACCTCTTCGTGCCGGCCGAACGCGCCGCCGACGCCCTGCGGATACTCTCGGCGCTGTAGCCGAGCGCAGTCGATGCGGGCTCACCCCGTGTTGCGCATCCCCGCCGCGACGCCGTTCACCGTCACGAGGAACGCGTCGAGCAGCACCGGGTCATCATCGTCGGCGCGGAGCCGCGAGAGCACTTCGACCTGCACCAGGTTGATCGGATCGACGTAGGGGTTTCGCACATCGATCGACCGCCGCAACACCGGGTTCTCGGCAAGCAGGCTCGGGTGGCCGGTCACCTCGAGCGTCGATGCGATCGTGCCCTGGAGATCCGCGCGCAGCGAATCGCCGAGTGGTCGCAACGGCGGCGGAACGAGTCGCGCATCGTAGTAGGCGGCGATCTCGGGTGAGGCCTTCGCGAGCACCATCTCGATCAAGTCCATCGTAGAGCGGAAGAACGGCCAGTCGCGGTACATCGTGCGCAGTTCGTCGTGGCCGCCCTCCTGCACCGCCTCCACGATCGCCTCGCCGATGCCGTACCACGCCGGCAGCATCAGGCGCGTCTGCGTCCACGCGAAGACCCACGGGATGGCGCGCAGCGACTTGACGCCGCCACCCGCGCGTCGCCGGGCCGGCCGGCTGCCGATGCGCATGCGACCAAGCTCGAGCTCCGGTGTCGCGAGACGGAAATACTCGAGGAACTCCGGCGTCTCGTAGACGAGTTTGCGATACTTCGCGCGCGAGGTGTCAGCCATGCGCTGCATGCGTGCGCGCCATGCCTCGGCGACCCCGCCATGCGGCGTGAGCTTGGCCTCGAGCGTTGCCGTCGTGTAGACCTCGAGCGTGCGGTCGGCGATCTGCGGGAGCCCGAACTGCGCGTCCACCATCTCGCCTTGCTCGGTGACGCGGATGGTGCCGTCCACCGAACCCGGCGGCTGTGATTGGATCGCGAGGTGCGTCGGTCCGCCGCCGCGCCCGACCGAGCCGCCGCGGCCGTGGAAGAGCGTGAGCTGCACGCCGTGCGCGCGGCAGGTCGCGACGAGTCGCTCCTGCGCAGTGAAGAGCTCCCAATTCGCGGCGAGCCGTCCTGCGTCCTTCGCGGAGTCGGAGTAGCCGACCATGACTTCGACGCGGCCCGCTGCGCGGGCGGCGTACCACGGGATGTCGAGCAGCGTGCCGATGCAGGCGTCGGAGCCGCGCAGGTAGTCGGCAGTCTCGAAGAGCGGCACGACGCGGAGCGGCGCCTTCATTCCCGTGGCGCGCTGGAGCAGTTCGACGGCGAGTACGTCCGAAGGTCGCGCCGCCATTGAGATCACGTAGGCGCCGAGTGCGTCGCGCGGGAGCGTCGCGGCGACGCGTAGCGCGTCGATCACGTCGGCGACTGGCTCGTCGAACGGCTCCTTTGCGTCGACCGCTGCCCGCGAGACAACGGCATCACCCTGCAGTTCCTTGAGCAGGAACGCCTGGCGCGCGGCCTCGTCCCACGATTGATACGACCCGAGTCCGGCGCGCTGCGTGATGGCGGTCATGGCATCCGTGTGGCGGTCGGCCTCCTGGCGCAAGTCGAGGCGCACGAGCGAGAGGCCGAAGACCGGTATGCGGCGGAGCAGGTCGAGCAGCCGTCCGCCCGCGACGGCCGCACCACCCGTCTGCATGAGCGAGCGATGACAGAGCCGCAGTGGTTCGGCAAGTGCTTCGGCGTCGGAATACTCGGCCGCGTCGGCGGCGTACGGCGCGTCGGTGTCGAGGAGCCGCTGCATCCGGTCGCGCATCTTCCGCAGCCGCGTGACGACGTCCTTGAGCAGCACGCGATATGGTTCGGCGACATCACCGACGCGCGCGCGCAACTCCGCGCTGGCGTCGCGCATCGAGAGCTCGCCCCGAAGCGATTCGACCTCCTGTCCGTAGAGGTCCGCCGCCATCCAGCGCGCGAGCATGACCGCGCGCGCCGTCACCTGTGGCGTGACATTGGGATTGCCATCCCTGTCCCCGCCGATCCACGAGCCGAAGCGGATCGGCGCCGCGTCGAGCGGAAGTCCCTTGCCGGTCGACACGACGAGCGCGCGGTCGAGCGCGGCGAGGTGCCGCGGCACCGCTTCCCAGAGCGTCTGTTCGAACACGACGAGTCCCCACTTCACCTCGTCGATCGGCGTCGGCGGGTCGCGCCGCACCTCATCGGTCATCCAGGTCGCCGCGACCTCGTTCTCCAGGTCGCGACGCACCTCGTCGCGTTCCTCGACCGTGAGGTCGGGCCGGTCGTCGAGCGCGAGCAGGTCGGCGATGCGGCGCTGCTTGCGACGCAGCGTGCGGCGCACGACCTCGGTGGGATGCGCCGTGAGCACGAGTTCGATGCGCAGCGCCGTCACGCCCTCATGCAGCTGCTCCGGCGTGATCCCCTGTGCGCGCAGTCGCGCGAAGCTGTCGGCGAGCGAGCCGCGCTGCGGCTTGCTCGACGGATCGGCCTGGTAGTCGCGGCGCCGTCGGATGCGATGATGCTGCTCGGCGATGTTCGCGAGTCCGAGGAAGTGCGCGAAGCCGCGCGCGACGGCGAGCGCATCGGGGACGGAGAGATCGCGCAGCGTGCTCTCGACCTTCTCGAGCGCCGACGCGCCGCGGCGTCCTTCCTTCGCGATCGCGCGCACGCGCTCGACCGCCTCGTACAACTTCGCCCCGCCCTGTTCACGCAGCGTATCGCCGAGCAGCCCGCCGAGGAGGCGGACGTCGTCGTGCAGGCGTTGGTGCGGGTCGACGGTCACGCGGGAATCATGGCGCATGCGCGCGCGAGGGGCGAGCGGCCCGAGCGGGAGCGGGCGTCGCGAGTTGATCGATCAGGCTGTACATTCTTTTCGCAAGTCACCTCAAGGAGTACAGATGCGCATCGTCATGATCGCCGCCGGCGTCGCCACTGCAGCCGGCATCGGCTTCCTCGCCGGGCGGGTACCGACTGCCGCGGCCAACGAGCATGCTGGCCACGACATGTCGGCGTCCACGCCGATGGAAGGATTCCAGCAGCAGCCGGGCATCCCCGCCGGCGCGACGACCGCCGCGGCGCGGATCGCGTCTTCACCGCGCCACGCCGAGTGGGTGGCGATCAAGGTGAACGCGACCGACAGCGTGATGGCGTGGGTCGTCTATCCCGAGCGCTCGACGAAGGCGTCGGTGGTCATCGCGATCCATGAGAACACGGGGATCAACACGTGGACCCGCAACGTCGCCGACCAGCTCGCCGCCGACGGCTTCATTGGCATCGCGCCGGACCTCACGACGATGTTCCGCACCGGCGACCTCAAGGCCGACCCGACGTCGGACGCCGGGCGTGCCGCGATCGGCAACGTGACACCCGAGATGGCGAACGCGATGATCGATGCGGTCGCCAAGTACGGGATGTCGCTGCCTGCGGCGCTGCCGAAGTACGGGATAGTCGGATTCTGCTGGGGCGGCGCGCGCTCGTTCCTGCACGCCACGCACGCCCCGGGACTCTCGGCGTCCGTCGTGTACTACGGTTCGCCGCCGACGCCCGAGCTCATGGCGAAGATCTCTGCGCCGGTGCTCGGGCTCTATGGCGGCGCCGATGCGCGCATCAACGCGACGATCCCGGCGACCGATTCCACCATGAAGGCGCTCGGCAAGGCGTACGAGTACCAGATCTTCGACGGCGCCGGACACGGCTTCCTGCGCGGGCAGGAGAACTCGGCGGAGAATCTCGCCGCTGCGACGGCCGCCTGGCCGCGGACGATCGCGTTCTTCCGGGCGAAGTTGGGGCGCTGACCGTGCCCCGGCTGTTCAGGGTCGCGGCGTGAAGGTCTGCTTCAGGGCAGGATCGATCACGCCCGCGATCCCGTGCGCGATCACGCCGGGGTTCGCCTCCCCGAGGTTCGCGAGCACGATGATGGTGAGGCCATCTCCGACGTAGCGCGCGATGTAGGTCTTGAATCCCTGCCAGGCACCGCCGTGCTGGATCACGCGGTGTCCATTCACCTCGCCGAAGGCCCAGCCGAAGCCGTAGGGCGCCGTCGTGCCGTCGTTGAGGCGGATGGGCGTCCACATCTGGTCGAGGCTCGACTTCTTGAGGAGCCGCTCGCCGTAGAGCGCGGCGTCCCACTTCGCCATGTCGAGCGCGGTGAGGTAGAGGCTGCCGTCGGCGGTCGTGTTGAGCACCGGTGACACCCAGCCCTGGTTCTTGATCTCGCCGTTCACGAGCTCGTAGCCCGCGGCGCGATTGGGCACGATGTCGGCCTCGGAGATGATCCGCGCCGAGCCCATGCCGAGCGGCGTGAAGATCCGCTCGCGCAACAGGTCGCCGTAGAACTTCCCGGTCACCTTGTGGATGATGATGCCGAGCATCACGTAGCCGGGATTGCTGTAGTTCCATTTCGCTCCCGGCGCGAAGTCGAGCGGGAAGATCGCGATCTTCTTCGCGAGCTGCTCCTCGCCGTAGTCGAGCCGCATGTCCAGGGAATCGTAGAGCGCGTTGGAGATGCCGGACGTGTGCGAGAGCAGGTGACGGATGGTGACGTCCTTCCACGTCGCGGGCGCGTCGGGGATGAACTTCGCGATGTGGTCGTCGAGGCTCAGCTTGCCTTCCTCGATGAGCATCATGACCAGCGCCGCGGTGAACTGCTTTCCGACGGAGCCGGATTGGAAGATCGTGTTCGCGGTGACGGGCACGCCGTGCTCGAGGTTCGCCGTGCCGAAGCCCTGCGCGCGCACCAACTCACCGTTGCGCACGATCGCGATCGAAAGGCCGGGGATGCGCTGGCGGACCATCTCGGCGCGCACGAACTCGTCCACACCCGTGAGATCGTTGGCGGAGCGCGGTGCGGGCGCGGCCTGCGCGGAGAGCGCCACAGGCAGTGCGGCGAGAAGCGTCGTGAGCACAGCGCGAGACGTGCGGTGCATCGAAGGCCCCTTCAATTGAGGGTGGCTACTGCGCCTGCCGCCGGAGTACGCGCCCCGACCGGCTCCGCACCGTCTTGCCGTTGGCCCACACGGTCGATCCGTTCACCCAGACGTGCACGATCCCGCTCGATACCTCGTGCGGTTTCTGCGGCGTGGCGTTGTCGATGACGGTCGCCGGATCGAACAGCACGAGATCCGCGAACATCCCCGGCGCGATGGTGCCGCGCCGCGTGAGCCCGACGTGCGATGCCGAGAGCGCGGTCATCTTGTGGACGGCCTGCTCGAGCGTGAGCGCGTCCTGCTCGCGCACGTAGCGTCCGAGGATGCGCGGGAACGTGCCGTAGCCTCGCGGGTGCGCGCCGTCGAGCGAACCGTCGGAGCAGAAGTTCGTCTGCTCCCACTGCATGAGCTTCACGATGTCGGGTTCGTCCATCGACGTCGCGACCACGCTCTCGCCGCTGCGGCCGGGATTCGCCTGCTCCCACGCGATCGATTCGGCGATGAGTCCCATGAGCGTGCTCGCCGCGTCCTCGTGCCGCATCACCGCGATCTCGGCGACGGTCTTGCCCACGTACGCCTTGTTCGCCTCGAAGTCGCCGATCAGCAGGCCTTCGGGCTTCGCGATCTCACGCAGCACCTTCTGCGCCTCGCGCCGATTCCGGAAATCGCGCGCGGGGAAGAGCACCGTGAGCGTGGACTGCCAATACGGATACGGATAGATGTCCGCTGTGATGTCTACGCCGCCGCGCCGCGCGCCGTCGAGCAGCGTGAACAGCGTATCGGTGCGGCCCCAGAGCGGCACCATCGCGAGCTTGATGTGGCTGATCTGCACCGGCAAGTTCGCTTCGCGACCGATCGTGATGATCTCGTCGACTGCCTCCCAGAACCAGCGATCCTCACTGCGGATGTGGCTGATGTAGCGACCCTGTGCGGCGGCGGCGACCTTCGCGAGCGCGAGCACCTCAGTGCGGTCGGAGTTGATGCCGGGATCGTACTCGAGCCCCGACGAAAGTCCGAGCGCGCCCGCGTCGAGTTCCTTCCGCAGCAGCGCCGACATCGAGTCCACCTCGGCGGTGGTCGCCTTCCGCTTGAAGTCGTTGCCCATCACGAGTTCGCGCAACGTGCCGTGGCCGGCGTAGTAGGCGACGTTGAGCGAGGGCGCGACCTTCGCGAGCGTGTCGAGTGTCGCAGCGAGCGGATACGGATGGCCACCATCCTGGCCCCCGATGATCGTCGTGATCCCCTGGCTCACCGCCCCGAGCGCCTCGGGCTGCTCGAGCAGGTCGCCGGTGTGATGGCTGTGCGTGTCGATGAAGCCGGGCGCGAGCACGAGGCCGCGGCCATCGATCACGCTGTCGCCGCGCGCGGGCTCGATGTCGCCGGCCGCGACGATCGAGTCGCCAATGAAGCGCACTGCACCGGTCACCGCCGGAGCACCCGTCCCATCGATGATGCGGACGTTGGTGATCGTCGTCCCGCCGGGCCCCTTGTCGCAGCCGAGGTACAGGACGGCCGCGAACGCGGCCGCGAGGGTCCTACTCCAGGCTCGGCTCCCAGGCATCGGCGTCACGCGGCCTCAGGTTGGCGTCGCGATCGAGCACGCGCACGCAGGTGTTCCAGCGCAGGATCGCTTCGTCGTTCCCCGCCGGACGGATCTTCTCGGCCTTCGCGTACGCGTCGAGTGCCTTCTCGAGCCACTCGAACGCCATCTCCCCCGACCGGGGTGCGGCCCGATGCAGGATCCCCTTCGCCCACCGCTCGCAGATCACGCCGCGGTAGTACGTCTGCTTGTACGGGTCGGTGAGCCCCGCGAGTGCCGCCTCGGCGCGCGTGCGGTCCGCCGCCTGCCCCGTCGAGAATTGGTCGGTGATCGCGAGGAGGTGCATCGCGATCGCCTCGCTGTTCGTTGGGTCCACCGCGAGGACGTCGAGGCAGATGCTCTCGGCGGCGATCGAGTCGTTGAGGACGCGGTAGCGGTGCGCCTTCTGCAGCGCTGCGGCGACGCCCTCGCGCGTGATCTTCTTGAGTTCGTGCCGTGTGGCGTTCATGATCGCTTCCCCATGACGAGCCGCACCAGCTTTACCACCGGATCGTAGAACTCGTCGACCACGCGCTCCTTGAGCGGGATGATCGCGTTGTCGGTGATGGTGATGTGCTCGGGGCACACCGTGGTGCAGCACTTGGTGATGTTGCAGAGGCCGATCGCATGCTCGTCCTTGAGATCGCGCATCCGGTCCTCGGTGTCCAGCGGGTGCATCTCGAGGGCGGCGGTGTGGACGAGGAAGCGCGGGCCGATGAACTCGTCATGCATCTGGTGGTCGCGCAGGACGTGGCAGACGTCCTGGCAGAGGAAGCACTCGATGCACTTCCGGAACTCCTGCACGCGATCGACGTCGGCTTGCTGCATGCGCCAGGTGCCGTCGGGTGCATCGGGCGCACGCGGCTTGAACTTCTTGATCTTCTTCTTGACCTCGAAGTTCCACGAGACGTCGGTCACGAGGTCGCGCACGAGGGGGAAGGCGCGCATCGGCTCGACGGTCACCGTCTCGCCAGCGGGGAGCTCGTCCATCCGCGTCATGCACATCAGGCGCGGCTTGCCGTTGATCTCGGCCGAGCACGAGCCGCACTTGCCCGCCTTGCAGTTCCAGCGGATCGCGAGGTCGTTCGCGTTCTCGGCCTGGATCTGGTGCATCGCATCGAGCACCACCATGCCTTCGGTGATGTCGGTGGTGTAGTCGACGAACCCGGCCTTGGCGGAATCGCCGCGCCAGATCCGGAAGGTGGTCGCAGGCATCAGGTCTTCTGCTCCTCGATGATCGCCTTCAGGTCGGCGGGCAGGGGAGGGATGGGGCGGCGTTCGAGCTGCATCTCGCCGCCCGCGCCCTTCTTGATGACGGTGTTGAACGCGCCGAACGCGGGGTCCTTGTCGGGATAGTCGTCGCGGAAGTGCCCGCCGCGGCTCTCCTTCCGTTCGATCGCCGCGCGCGTGATCGCTTCCGAGACGATCATGAGGTGCCGCAGGTCGAGCGCGGTGTGCCACCCGGGGTTGTATTCGCGATTGCCGCGCACGCCGACCTTCTTGGCGCGCTCGTCGAGCTTGCCCACTCCCTCCAGCGCGCGCTTCATCTCTGCTTCGACGCGCACGATGCCGACGAGCTCCTGCATCATGTCCTGCAACTCGTGCTGGATCGCGTACGGCGTGTCGGCGCCGGCGCGGTCGAACGGCGCGAGTGCGGCACCCACCGCGGCGTCCGCTTCGGGCAGCGCGACGCGGACCGCACCCTTCGACTTGGCGAATGCCGCCGCATGCTCACCGGCGCGCTTGCCAAAGACCAGCAGGTCGGAGAGCGAGTTGCCGCCGAGCCGGTTGGCGCCGTGGAGTCCCGCCGCGCACTCGCCCGCCGCGAAGAGCCCCGGCACGGTCGACATCTGGGTGTCGCCGTCGACGCGGATGCCGCCCATGATGTAGTGCGTCGTGGGACCGACTTCCATCGGCACGGCGGTGATGTCGATGTTCGCGAGCTGCATGAACTGGTGGTACATCGACGGCAGCTTCTTCCTGATGTGCTCGGCGCCCTTCGGGATGCGCTCCTTGATCCAGGCGATGTCGAGGAAGACGCCGCCGTGCGGCGAGCCGCGACCCTCGCGGACCTCGCGCTGGATGCAGCGCGCGACGTGATCGCGCGTGAGGAGCTCGGGCGGGCGGCGCGCGTTCTTGTCGCCCTGCGTGTAGCGCCAGCCTTCCTCCTCGTTGTCCGCGGTCTGCGGCTTGTAGTTGTCGGGGATGTCGTCGAACATGAAGCGCTTGCCGTCCTTGTTGCGCAGCACGCCGCCCTCGCCGCGCACGCCCTCGGTCACGAGGATCCCGCGCACGCTCGGCGGCCAGACCATCCCGGTGGGATGGAACTGCACGAACTCCATGTCCATGAGCTCGGCGCCGGCTTCATACGCGAGAGACTGGCCATCGCCGGTGTACTCCCAGCTGTTGCTCGTCACGTTGAATGCGCGCCCGATGCCGCCGGTGGCGAGGACGATCGCGCCGCAGGAGAAGAGCTTGAAGCGGCCCTTCTCGCGGTCGTAGGCCAGCGCGCCGGCGACGCGGTCGCCGTCCTTCAGGAAGGCGCAGACCGTCACTTCCATGTGAACGTCGATCCCGAGGTGGATCGCATGGTCCTGCAGCGTGCGGATCATCTCGAGCCCCGTGCGGTCGCCGACATGCGCGAGGCGCGGATAGCGGTGGCCGCCGAAGTTGCGCTGCAGGATGCGGCCGTCCTCGGTGCGGTCGAACACCGCGCCCCACGCCTCGAGCTCGCGCACGCGGTCGGGCGCCTCCTGCGCGTGGAGCTGCGCCATCCGCCAGTTGTTCATGTACTGGCCGCCGCGCATGGTGTCGGCGAAATGGACGCGCCAGTTGTCGCGGTCATCGACGTGGCCCATCGCCGCGGCGACGCCGCCCTCGGCCATCACCGTGTGCGCCTTGCCGAGCAGCGACTTGCAGACGAGCCCGACCCTTGCCCCGGTCGCTGCCGCGGCGATCGCCGCGCGGAGTCCTGCGCCACCGGCACCAATGACGAGCACATCGTGCTCCACCTTCTCGTATTCGGCCATCTAGAGGATCCTCAGGTCGTTGAGGATGCCCATCGAGCAGAGGCGGATGTAGACGTCGGTGAGCGCGACCGAGAAGAGCGAGCACCAGGCCCACTTCGAGTGGCCGCGATTGCAGGCGGTCGAACAGTCGTAGGCGAGTTTCTGGACCTTCGGTGCCGAGCCGATGCGATCCTTGATGCCGCCGATGATGTGCCGCATGGAATGGCAGCCGATCGTGTAGCCCGAGAGCAGCACGACGTTGACGAACATGACGAGCGTGCCGACGCCGATGCCGAAGCGCGTGACACCCGCGGCATCGTCGAACCAGAGCGCGAGCCAGGCGTCGTGCCAGAGGAAGATCAGGAAGATGAACGAGAGCAGCAGCCCGTAGCGGTGGACGTTCTGCATCACGAGCGGGAACGAGCGCTCGCCGAGATACGTCTTGCGCGGCTCGCCGACGGCGCAGCCCGGCGGGTCGGCCCAGAAGGCCTTGTAGTACGAGCCGCGATAGTAGTAGCAGGTGAAGCGGAAGAGGCCGGGCACCGGCAGGATGATCAGCGCCGGCGAGAACGGCACGAAGGCCGGCCACCAGCCCGGCCGCGGCCCGAACCACGCGTGCGGCGAGTCGCCGAAGATCTCGGGCGAATAGAACGGCGAGAGGTAGGGCCCGTAGGTATAGAAGGCGTTCTGGAACGCCGCCCATGTCGCGTAGATGAGGAAGCCGCTCAACGCCGCGACGATGAAGATGTTCGGGAGCCACCAGGCATCGCGGCGCATCGTCTCGCCGAATCCGCGCTGGTCCATCACCGGAAGCGAACGGTGCATTCAGTGCGTCCTGTGCGAACGGGGGTGGCGTGGCACGACATGGGTCCGTGCGCGCGCCCGGGGGTAAGGCCCGGCTAAGATGCAGTCTGCCTCCCCGAGCGGCAACGCGCTACGGGCGGTAGCCCGGCCCGCGCACGACCTGCCCGGGCTTGGCGCCGGTGTGCGCACCGTCGCGCAGCACCGCGACGCCGTTCACGAAGACGTCGCGCATGCCCGTGGACAGCTGGTGCGGGCGGTCGAAGGTCGCGTTGTCGATGATGGTGTTCGGGTCGAAGACGATCACGTCGGCCTTCAGGCCGGCCTTGAGCACGCCGCGGTCGGCGAGCGAGAGGCGCGTCGCGACGGCGGCGCTCGCCTTGCGCACCGCATCCTCGAGCGGGAGCACGTGCTGTTCGCGCACGTAACGCCCGAGGAGCCGCGGGAAGTTGCCGTACGCGCGCGGATGCGTCATCCCGCGCGCCGTCGCCGGGTCCTGCGAGCTCGCGTCCGTGCCGAACTTAATCCACGGCTGCTGCAGCTGCAGCCGGATGTTCTCCTCGCTCATCAGGAACAGGAGCTCGCCGAGCTGGAGTTCCTCGTCGACGTTGAGGTCGATGATGACCTCGGCCCAGTCCTTGCCGAGCGTCGCGGCGATCTCGCTGAGGCGCTTCCCCTCGAAGCGCTTGTTCTCCTCCTTCCGGAACCCGACGACCATCACGTTCGCCGGCGTCGCGATCTCGCAGAGATTCTCGTAGCCCGCGTCCAGCGCATGCATCTCGGCGACCATCGTCTGGCGGAGCGCGGGGTTCTTGAGGTTCTCCATGAGGCGGCCGCCCGCGGCGTACTTGGGCGGGATGCAGCTCGCGAACGAGTTCCCGCCGGCCGGATAGAGATACATGTTCGCCTGCACGTCGAGCCCCGCGGCGCGCGCCGAGTCGATCTTCGCGATCGCGAGCGGCATCTTGGGCCAGTTGCGCGGGCCGCTCGCCTTGAGATGGTAGATCTCCACCGCGACACCGCCCTCGCGCCCGATGCGGATCGCCTCATCCATCGCCTCGAGGAACTTGTCGCCCTCGGAGCGCATGTGCGTGATGTAGACGCCGCCGTACGGCGCCATCGCCTTGGCCGCCTCGATGAGCTCCTCGGTGCTCGCGTAGGTGTTGGGCGGATAGATCAGCGCGCTGGCGAGGCCGAATGCGCCGTCCTCCATCGCACCGCGCACGGCGGCGCGCATCGAGTCGATTTCGGCGGCGCTCAGGCGTCCTTCCTCCTCGCCCTTCGCGTAGACGCGCAGCGTGCCGTCGCCGAGGAAGGAGCCGACATTCTGTGCCGTGCCGCGCGCGACCATGAAGTCGAGCCACTTGCCGAAGCCGTGCGGGCCGGTGAACTGCGAGAGCAACCTGCGCGATGCGGTGTCGGTCTCGGAGCGGAGCAGGTTGTCGTTCATCGGCCCGAGCGACGAGCCTTCGCCGTGGACCGCGGTCGTGATCCCCTGCGTGACCATCGAGATCGCGCGGCCGTCGCCGCCCATGTAGTGGCCGATCGAGTGCGCCTGGATGTCGATGAAGCCCGGTGCGACCACATGGCCGGTCGCATCGACCCGCGTCGTCGCGCGCGCGCGCCGGAAGGCGCCGCGCGGCCCGATCGCGGCGATCCGCTCGCCCCTGAGCGCGACATCGCCGTAGAACCAAGCGGCGCCGGTGCCGTCGATCACGCGGCCGTTCTCGATGATGACGTCGTAGATGCCGGCGGCGTCCCCGGCGGCCGTGGCGCCGGCCGCGGCAGCGGTGCCAGGCGCGGTGGCCACGGCGCGCGGAGTGCATGCCGCGACCGCGGCGAGGAGTAGCGGAGCGACGAGGATCGAACGACGCATGGGCTGGTCCGGTGCGGGAGGCCCCAGAATGTACCGCTCACCCGGTGTGGTCGCTGGCGCGCATCGTCGCGCGGTTGCATCTCTAGCGCATGACGAACGCCCCCGACTCCCTCTTCCTCGACCTGCAGGAGTCGCTTGCCGGCCGCTACTCGCTGGTGCGCGAGATCGGCCGCGGCGGGATGGGCATCGTCTACCTCGCGCACGAGGTGCATCTCGATCGACCCGTCGCGATCAAGCTGCTGCCGCCCGAGCACGCCATGGAGGACGCGCTGCGTGAGCGCTTCTTGCGCGAGGCGCGGCTCGCCGCGAAGCTCTCGCACCCGAACATCATCCCGATCCACGCGGTCGAGCAGGTGGGCGGGTTCGTCTTCTACGTGATGTCGTTCGTGGACGGCGAGACGCTCGCGCAGCGCGTGCGCGCACGCGGTCCGCTCACGAGCGCCGATGGCGCGAACCTCATGCGCGAGGCGGCGTGGGCCCTCGCGTACGCGCATTCGCAGGGGCTCGTGCACCGGGACGTGAAGCCCGACAACATCCTTCTCGAAGGCGCATCGGGCCGTGTGCTCGTCGCCGATTTCGGGATCGCGGCGGCCTTCACCGACGCGGTCGACGACGGCATCGCCGGGACGCCCGAGTTCATGAGTCCCGAGCAGGCGCTCGGCGACCCGCTCGATGCGCGCAGCGATCTCTACTCGCTCGGCTGCACTGCCTACTTCGCGTTCTCGGGACGCTGTCCGTTCGAGGGGAAGACGCAGACCGAGGTGCTTGCGAAGCAGGTCACCGAGCCCGCCCCGCCGCTCGCATCGCTCGGCGTGATCGTGCCGCGCAAGCTCGGCGCGCTCATCGAGCGCTGCCTCGCGAAGGACCGCACGCAACGGCCGGAGAGCGCGCAAGTGCTCGCCGAGCAGCTGGCGACCGCGATCGAGGTCCGGCGCGAGGTCCCGGCGGCGCTTCGTGCATTCGTGAAGCGCCATGCGCGGCTGGACGGCAGCGGGACGCTCGTGCTCGGCATCTTCCTGCTCCCGGTGTCCGTCCTTGCGTCCCTCATCGGCGGTCCCGTCGCGGGCTACGCAACGCTCTTCCTCGGTGCGACGGTACCTCCTGCGACGTACTTCACGGTCGTCGCACGGAGACTCCTCAAGCTCGGTTTCGCGCACCAGGACCTCGCGCCCGCGTACGCCGCCGAACTCGAACGCGCGCGCGAGGAGATCGTCCTCGAGCGTCGCCCGACTCCGCCGTCATTCGTCGAACGATCTCTCGCACCGTTCTCCCGGATCACTGCCGCGGGCACGCTGGTGGGATTGGGCGCAGCGATCGGACTCGGCCCCGCGACGCAATACTGGATCGGCCCGTTGCTCGTCGCCGGCGTCTCGTTGAGCACCTTCAGCGGGATCGCAGCACTCTTCCTCGCCCAGCGCCGGCGCGACGTCGAGACCGAGTTCTGGTCGAAAGTCTGGCTCGGCCGCCTTGGCAAGGGTCTCTTCGCGATGGCGCGGCGATTCGTCGGATCGAGCGTGCCGCAATCGGCGATGACGCATCGCGCGACCGAACTCTCGCTCGGCCTCGCTGCCGAGCAGCTCTTCGACGCGCTACCCAAGGCGACACGCACCGCGCTCGGCGACCTTCCCGGCATCCTCAAGCGCCTGCAAGAGGACGCGCAGGCGTTGCGCCGCCGCTACGACGACCTGCAGGAAGCGCTCGCCGACGCCGGCGAGGCCGCAGCATCGCCGGCGTATGCAGACGTGCGCGCCTCGCGCGACGAACTCCACGCCAAGCTCGGCGACGCGGTGAGCGCGCTCGAGACGATCCGCCTCAACCTGCTGCGCCTGCACGCGGGCTCGACGACGGTGCAGAGCCTCACGACGCACCTCGGCATCGCCGCCGAGGTCTCGGCGCAGGTCGAGCGGCTCGTCGCGGCGCATGAGGAAGTGGAGCGGGGGCTGCGGTTCCCGCGCGCGATCGCCTCGACGCCGGTGTGAGGACTTCCGTGACCCCCCGACCCCCACATCCGTCGTGCCCTCCTCGTGTATCTCGCCGCGAGCCTGCTGCTCGCCATGCTCGGGACCGCCGGTTGCGAAGCGAAAGCGGACGGGGAGTACGAGACGGAGTCCATGGGCACGCTCGGCGAGCCCGACCAGGAGCTCGGCGAGCTCGTTGCCAGCGTGGAGGACGCGCTCGACGTGTTCGACCTCCGCGTGACGGCGAAGGAGATCCTGCCGCCGGCGCACTACGGCTACATCGCGACCGGCGTGGATGGCGACGTCACGCTGCGCGCGAACCGTTCGGCCTTCGCGCACTGGCAGCTCCGCAGTCGCCGGCTCGCCGGCGTCGAGAACATCGACATGAGCACGTCGCTCCTCGGCACGTCGATGGAGACGCCGATCGTGATCATGCCCACGGGGAGCCAGCGCGCCTTCCATCCCGACGGCGAACTCGCGACCGCGCGCGCGGCGAGGGCGATGAAGCACCTCATGATCCTCTCGACCGTCTCGACCACCTCCGTGGAGGACGTCGCGGCCGCGCACGGCTCGCCGATCTGGTACCAGCTCCATCCCACCTCGCGATGGGACATCACCGAGAAGCTGCTTCGACGGGCTCGGCTTGAAGGACGAGGAGTTCAACATC
>Ga0137353_1000113_pt1 | contig 16514 bp, 17 predicted proteins | sample EasRivERMLT760_2_FD_104759 | JGI IMG/M metagenome (GOLD analysis project Ga0137353, IMG submission 104759) | Soil microbial communities from meander-bound floodplain in the East River, Colorado, USA - East River MetaG ERMLT760_2 | ecosystem: Environmental > Terrestrial > Soil > Floodplain ...
CAACGCGAGGCGGAGACCGCGCGCACTGCTCATGACGCGACTCCCATCGCGCGCACCCCGACCACCGTGAGCACCGCGAGCGCCTGGCCCACGATCACGTCGCCCGGGTAGTGCACGCCGAGCCGCACCCGGCTGAAGCCCACGAGCGAGGCGAGCAGGATGAGCGGCGCCGCCAATGCCGGGAGCGCCACGCCGAAGCCGAAGCCGAGGCTCATCGCCGCCGCCGAGTGGCCGGACGGGAAGGAGAAGCGATCGGGCACTTCCACATGCGCATGCTCGAGCTCGCGCACCGTCGGCCGTTCGCGCAGCACGCGACGCTTCACGACCTGCACGAGCAGGTGCGAGAGCAGCAGCGCGAGTCCGGCCAGCGCCGCGCCCGCGCGCACCGCGGCATCGCCGAGCGCGTACGCGAGCAGCACGCCGGCGATGGAGACGCGCGCGCCGCCGAGGTGCGTGAGCGCCCGCCAGGCACGCGTCGTGCGCAGCGGCGTGAGGTCGCCGATCACCCAGCGGCCGAAGAGCGCGCGGTCACGGGCGTCGAGTCGGGTGAGCAGCGGCGCGCGCATCAGGCCGCCACCGCCTCAGCCGGCTCGGGCGCGCCGACGAGGCTCGACGTGAGCGGACGTCCCGCGAAGCTCTCCGGGCGCGGGATGCCGAGCGCCCAGGCGATCGTCGCCGGCACGTCGAGCAGCGACGAGCCCTGACCGAGGTCGCCGCGGCGCACCGCGCCACCGGCGAAGATGATCGGGATCGTCTGGTCGAGCGGATGCGTGCTGTCGTGGTGGTCGACCACCTTCCCGCCGCCGCCATGGTCGGCGAGCGCGATGAGCAGCGTCTGCGGATCGTCGAGGTCGAGCATCGAGACGAGCTTGCCGACCGCGCGATCCATGCCCCGCACCGCATCGGCGTAGCCGTCCGACATCCAGCCGTGCGCGTGGCCGGCCGCATCGCCGTCGGGCCAGTGGAGCAGGATCAGCCCGTGCAGCTGCTCGCGCACCGTGGTCGCGGCGGCGGTGAGGATCTCCTCCGCCCCCTTCCCCGAGAAGCGCGAGTGCGACACGCCGAGGTGCGCGGCGAACCTGTTCGCGATCCCAGTGAACAGCAGCGGCATCCGCGCGAGGAACGCCGAGGTGGGATACGAATGCTCGGCGAGCAGCCGCGGCAGCGGGTGCAGCTCGCCGCGCGAGCGCGGCATGCGGAAGCGCGTGTCCTGGAGGCCGTGGCGCTCCGGCGCCGCGCCCGTCATCAGCGAGGCCATCGCGCACGCGGTCACGCTCGGCGTCACCGTACGGCCGAGCATCGTGCTCGCACCGCGGCGCGCGAGCGCGGCGGTGTGATGGAGCCCGAAACGCGGGATCGCGTCGGGACGCAGGCCGTCGAGCACCAACAGGATCACGCGACGGATGGGGGTCACGCGTGGCACGGGGTCTCCGGGAAGCGGGGATGTCGTGTCATCGTGAAGGAAGCTCGGGGAATCGTGTATCGGCCCGCGGACGGCACCGTCGCGCATCCGTAACGCGAATCGGGCCTGGAAGGCCGGTTACGCGTCGCCCTCGTGACCGTTTCGTCACCGGTCGGTGACATAGCTCCGCCACCCTTCGTGGCGATGCGCATCCTCTTCTGCACCGACACTTACCCGCCGCAGGTGAACGGAGTCAGCGTCGTCACGGCGATCTCGGTGCGGGGGCTCATCGCGCGCGGGTGGGAGGCGGAGGTGATCGCGCCACGCTACCCCGAGGATGGCACGGGACTCGTCGTCGACGACGGCGGTGCGCGGCGCACGTCGATCCCATCGATCGCCGCGCCGATCTACAACGAGGTCCGGCTCGCCGCGCCGGCCTGGGGTTCCGTGAAGTCCGTCGCGGACCGCTTCCGCCCCGACCTCGTGCATTGCGCCACCGAGTTCGTCGTCGGGCGCATGGGCCGCCGCGCCGCGCGGGCGCTCGGCGTCCCGTGGTGCACGTCGTACCACACGAACTTCGCGCAGTACACCGCGGCGTACGGACTGCCGTGGCTGCGCGGACCGGTCACGCGCGCGATCGCGAGCTTCCACTCCTCGGCATCGCGCACCTTCACGCCAGGCGAGCTGGCGCGCGACGAACTCGGCAAGCTCGGCGTGCACACGGTCGAGGTCTGGGGCCGCGGTGTGGACGTCGAGCAGTTCCATCCGCGCAAGCGGTCGCTCGCCGCGCGCGAAGGCTTCCACACCGGGCACGCCTTCACCTTCGTGCATGTCGGGCGATTGGCGCCCGAGAAGCGCGTCGATTGCCTCATCGACGCGTTCGCGAAGCTCGAGCGCGAGATGCCCGCGGGATCGGTGCGCTTCGTCATCGCGGGAACCGGGCCGAGCCTCCCCGAGCTGCGCGCGCGCGCGTCGCATGGCGTCACTTTCCTCGGCACACTCGACCGCGTGAGGGTGCTCCCCGCGCTCTACGCGAGCTCCGACGCCTTCCTCTTCTCCTCCACGACGGAGACGCTCGGCCTCGTCGTGCTCGAGGCGATGGCGTCGGGGATCCCCGTGATCGCGACACCGGCGGGCGGAGTGGCCGACCACCTGCGCGACGGGCAGAACGGACTCTCGTTCCCCGCGTTCGACGTCGAGGCCTGCACCGCCGCGATGCGCCGCATCATCTGCGATGGCGCGCTCGCGGGGCGCCTGCGTGCCGGAGCGCGCACCACCGCGGAGTCACGGTCGTGGGAGGTGGAGCTCGACCGCCTCGACGCCTCCTATCGCGAAGTGCTCAGCCGGCCACGCGCACCGTGAAGCGGAAGGTGCTGCCCTTCCCGACCTCCGACTCTGCCCAGATGCGACCACCGTGCGCCTCGACGATGCTGCGTGCGATCGCGAGGCCGAGTCCCGTTCCGCCCTTCGGCGCGTTGCCGCGCACCGTCCAGTAGCGCTCGAAGATGCGCGGGAGGTTCGCGGAGGGGATGCCTGCCCCGGTGTCGGCGACCGAGACCTCCACATCGTCCCCGTCGACTCGCGCCGAGACGGTCACGCGACCGCCGCGCTCGGTGAAGCGCAGGGCGTTGCCGATGAGGTTCGCGAGGACCTGGAGCAGCCGCTCGGCATCGCCCTGCACTGGCGGCAAGGTCGCGATGGCGTCGAGCACCAACGCGAGCGACTTGTCCGTCGCCTCGCGGTGGAACAGGTCGACCGCGCGCTGCAGGATGGGGCCGATGGGCTCCGGCCGACGCTCGACGGCGAGGCGGCCCATCTGGATGCTCGCGACATCGAGCAGGTCGCGGATCATCCGCTGCGTGAGGTCCTGGCTCGCCATGATGTTCGCGACGAGGTCGCGCCGCAGCGTGTCGTTCGCGGCGAGGGTCGCCAGGAGGGCGCGCGCGCTCATGCCGATCGCCGAGATCGGGTTGCGCAAGTCGTGCGAGACGATGCCGAGCGCGTGATCACGCTCGTGCGTCGCCTGGCGCGCCGTCGCGTAGAGGCGCGCGTTGTCGAGCGCGAAGGCCGCGCGCAGCGCGAGCTCCTCGGCGAGCGAACGGTCGCTCTCGGTGAACGGCGGCCTCCCCCTCGACCGGAAGATCTTGAGCACGCCGAGGACGTGTTCGCGCGCAACGAGGGGGAGGAGCAGCAGCGAGCCCATGCCGAGCGCGCGCATCCGCTCGAACTCGGCGAGGTCGGCGGTATGCGCCTCGATCCACTCGTCGTCGACCACCTCCACGAGGTCGGTGCGGCCGCGGCGCAGCACGTCCACCACGCGCGAAGGCGAATCGAGGTCGATCGGGAAGGCGGCCACCGCGCTGAGCGCCGCGTCGAGCTTGTCATCCCCGTTCTGCGAGGGGACGCGGCGCAGCTGCGGCGTCCCCGTGTGCACGTCGAGGATCGCGCCGTCGCCGAGCCACGGCAGCCCGAGCTGCGTGATCGACTGCTCGGTCACGTCGATCTCGAGCGTCTCGCCGAGCGTCGCGACGGCGGCGGCGAGGCGCCGCTGTCCTTCCTCACGCCGGCGCCGATCGGTGACGTCGCGCAACAGCACGGTGAAGACGCGCGAGCCACCCACCTGCGAGAGCTTCGAGATCGACGCCTCGGCGGGGAACTCGGTGCCGTCGCGGCGCAGGCCGAAGATCTCGCGCCGCTCACCCATCTGGCGCGAGGTCTCCGGCGCCTTCCCGAACGAGCGCACGTGCGAGTCATGCGTGCCGCGGTAGCGTTCCGGCAGCAGGCGCGAGAGCGGTTCGCCGAGCATCTCCGCCGCGGAGTAGCCGAAGACGACCTCGGCGCCGCGATTGAAGTGCAGGACGCGCTGCGACTCATCCACCGAGATGATCGCGTCGGCGGCGATCTCGAGGATCCCCGCGAACTTCGCCTCGGACGACCGCAGCGCCGCCTCGACCGCGTTGCGCTTCCGGATGTCGTCGTGGAGCGACGCATAGGCGAACCACGCGAGGACGAGCCCGAGGAGGAGCATTGCCGCGAGCAGCCCCTGCACCACGCGCAACTCGCCCGGATCCCCCACCGCCGCCGCCGCGCGATGCGCCGCGCTCAGTGCCACGCTGCCGATGAGCAGGAGCGAGAGTACTCCTGCGCCGACGGTGAGGCGCAGCTTCGCGGTGGTGGAGACCATGGGCCTAAAGATGCGCCCGGCGCGTCAAGCGTGCAGCAACCCCAGCCTCAGCGCGAACTGCACGTACTCGTGCCGGTGCGACAAGCCGAGCTTGTCCTGTATCCGCTGCTTGTACGTGTCGACCGTCTTCGGCGAGATGAACAGGCGCTCCCCGATCTCCGGCGCCGAGTATCCCTGCGCCGTGTACCGCAGCACATCGCGCTCGCGCTCGGTGAGCCGCTCGTAGCGCGAGCGGTCCTCCTGCATCGGGTCCTTGCGCTGGTATCCCTTCGCCAGGATCCGCGCCGCCTCGGCGCGGACGAAGACGTCGCCGCGCGCCACCGTGCGGACCGCCTCGATGAGGTCGCGGTCGGCGGCCGTCTTGGGCAGGAAGCCCGAGGCACCTGCCTCGAGCATCGGCACGAGGTAGTCCTCTTCCGGATGCATCGTGAGGATGAGCACCCGGGACGGGATCCCCTTCTCGATCATCATCTTCGTGGCCATGCCGCCATCGACCTCGCCGATCGAGAGGTCCATGATCACGACGTCGGGGGTCAGGCGTTCGGCGAGTGCCACGGCCTCGGGGCCGTTGGATGCTTCGCCCACGACGAGCATGTCCTTCGCCGACCCGAGCACGGCCTTGAGGCCGGCCCGGACGACGGCATGGTCGTCTGCGAGGATGACGCGAATCAGGTCGTCTGCCATGACGGGAAGGCTAGGCCCCGCGGCGAGGGCCAACCATAAGGAGGGTCCCGAATTGTATTAGGGGATTTCCTTACTGACTAATGATGATGCTCCCCGATCGGATTCCCGTCCTTGTCGTGCCGCATGACCGCACCGCGAGCCATCGTCGGCTTGGGCAACGCCGGGAGGAAGCCCACCGAGGGCCCTCCCTGGTTCTGCAGCCCCATCGTCGTCGACATCCGCAGCCAGCCGGCGACCGTCATCACGTCAGTGGTGTCATCGCGGTAGGCCCGCGCCGCGTCGAGGATGAGCGCGCGCTTCCGGTCGCGCGGCACCGTCTCGTTCGCGAGGATGTCCGAGATCACGTCGTGCATCGAATGGAGGTTGTCGAAGATGATCGCGGCCTCCGGCCAGCGCTTGGTGAAGGTCGGCGCGATCGCCGGCGTCATCGGCATGAGCGCAGGGAAGCCGTCGGGCGCGCCCGGGATCATCTGCCGGAACCGTGCGACCGTCGCCGCGACTCCCGCCTGTCGCTCCGCCGCCGTGCGGCCCACGACGAGCGGCTCGTAGAGGCCGACCTGCAGCCAGTGGTACGCCCAGATGAGGCCGTTGAACTTCGGGAAGCGCTGGCGGAAGGCGAGCGAGTAGGGCTGCTCCTGCATCAGGGACATGTTCTTCGGATGCGAACTGAACGCGAGGTCGGTCCGCTCGCGGTAGTACTCGAGCGCGCGCTTCATCTCGCGATCCTTCCCCGCGTCGTCGAGGCGCTCGTCGGCGAGGATGTCATAGACCTGCCGGTGCAGCAGGTGCGCCCAGTCGAACATCGCCCTCGCCTCGGGCGCGAGGCGCCCGTACATCGGCGCGATCGCATCCTCGGCGAGCGGGAGCCGCGGTGGGCGATTGAGCAGCTCCTCGGTGAGGAACGCGTAGCTCTCCACTTCGAGCAGCCGCTGCGCCTGCTGCGGATGGGTCCAGAGCCGCTCGTAGAGGATCGCGTGCCCGTAGTCGAACGCATTGAACAGGCGGTCGGCCGCGGGATAATCGCGGTGGAACACGAAGTTGTGCGCCGCGGGGCGGTAGAACTGCTCGTACACCGTGGACCATTGTGCCCGCGCCTCGCGCGCGGGAAGGCTCGCGAGCGACAGCGCCGCGAGCGTGGAGATGAGGACGCGGCGCATCAGCGGCTCCCTCCGGTCGTGCTGCGCTTGAAGCGCGGCGCGAAGGCGTAGGCCGCGCCCATCGTGAGCGTCCAGCCCGCCTCGCCGTCCGACACGCGACGGCCGAGTCCCGCGTCCAGCGCGACGCGCGGCGAGAGCTGCTGCCGCACCCCGAGCGCGGCGCGCCACTCCGTGTCGGCGCCGTCGATCAGCGGCGCGTGCGCATGCACTTCCGCGCCGACGAGCAGCGATCGCAGCACGAACGTGTGATCCACGGCGAGCCCCGCCGACCACCGTTGCGCGTCATCGGCGCCCGGCTCCGTCGGATCGAGATCCTCGGTGGGCGTGAAGCTGCCGTTCAGGTGCACGCGTCCCCACCCATGGGTGCGCGTGACGATCGCGCGCAGGGACGGGATCGCGCGTGCCGCCGCGAGGGGGCCGGCCGGCAACCGCACGTCCATGCCGATCGCCATCGCGGGGATCGCCGTCTCGGCGTTGAGCTGATGAAGGACGCCGACCTCGACGCCCGCGAGCGCCGTGAGCGGGGACGGCCGCGTGCCGTCGTCGACGATCGCGAACGGCAGCGCGAGCTCCACCTGCGTGCGTGGCGCGATGCCCCAGGCGAGCTCCGGCGCGACGCCCCAGAGCGACACTCCGCGCGCGACGCGTGTGAAGGTGATCGGAGCCGCCTGCAGCTCGAAGCCGCGCCGCTCGAGTACGGTCGCGTCCTCCGTCGTGAGCGGGCGTCCGCGGTCGGTATTGTAGAAGTCGGTCTGCGCACGCGCCCCGGGGGCGATGAGTGCGACGAGAAGGAGCGCAACGGAGGCGCGGGTATACTGCATGATGGGATCCATCGCCAGGACGCGACGCGGGACCGCCGAGTGCGGTCCGACGCGTGTTCGTCAGTCGAGCGGGCCGCGTGTGGGCCCGCGCGCGCCGCAGCGCGCTAGGCCTGCGTGCGCGGCGGCGGCGGCTCGATCGCGCGGACGGGCGCGTCGATCAGGCTCACGAACGCGCGCGTCGGCGCGGTGGCCACGTGCGCGGGGAGCACCGGGACGCTCGGCGCCGCCGCGATCGCGACCACCGCGCAACCGATCACGTGGTCGCACGCGGGGACATGCATCGGAGTCGGCACGGTCGCGTCGGGAGCAACAGACGTCGCGCCAACGTCGATCGCGATCGCATGGTGCGCGTGCGCGGGTGCCTGCGCCGTTCGTGGCGCCGCCTCGGCCGCCGTCGGCGTCGCCGCGTTCACGGCATCGCACGCGAGCAACGGCCGCGCCGAGGCCGCCGCGAGGGCGACCGAGGCGAACATCGCGGCGACGAGCCGCTGGCGGCGATGGGAGAGCAGCATGACTGGAAGATGTACCCCCTCCCCCTATTCTCAAAGGGAGGACATGATGACCCGGGCGGGCCTCGAACCCGCGCGCTACGGATTAAAAGTCCGTTGCTCTACCAACTGAGCTACCGGGTCGTGCCGGGCAGAAGCCTCGCCCGCCTCAACTTAGGGGGTCGTATACTGCCACGCACGGCCCTTTCGCAGAAAGGGAGACGCCTCGCCGCGAACTTCTCCCGCACCGTTGCGACCGAGGATCAGCGGCCCGCGTCCCACGGTTCCATGTGCACGATCACGCCGGCGGTGCCGTGGAGCTGTTCGCGCAGCACCGCCTTCACATGCCCGCCGATCGCGTGCGCCGCCTCGAGGGAAGCGGTGCCATCGGCCTGCACATGGATCTCGATGAAGTAGCGCAGTCCCGCCTTTCGCACGACGGTCTTCTCGATCGCGCGCACGCCGGGCACGGCGGCCGCGATCCGCCGAACCTCGGCGACCACCGCGTCGCCGGGATGACGGTCCATCAGGTCGCCGATCGCCGGCTTGAGCATCCGGACGCCGTTGTAGACGATCACCGCCGAGGCGACGAGCGCTGCCCAGTCGTCGGCCGACTCCCACCCGGGGCCGCCTGCGACCGCGATGGAGATCCCGATGAACGCCGCGGCCGACGTCACCGCGTCGCTCAGGTGATGCGCCGCGTCAGAGCGCACCGACGTCGACCCGATCGCGTCGCCCGCCGTGCGCACTCGCCGCGACGAGTACCACTTCACGAACATCACGATCGTGAGCACGGCCAGCGTCCACGGCGCGGGCACGTGATGCGGCGTGACGATCTCGCGCACCGACTCCACCGCGATGCCCGCCGCCGCGCCAAGGAGCATGAGCGCGACGATCGCGCCGGCGAGCGACTCGGCGCGTCCATAGCCGTAGGGAAAGGTCTCGTCCGGTGCGCGCGATGCGATGCGCAGCCCAGCCCAGACGATCATCGATGCGAAGATGTCCGCCGTGGATTCGACGGCGTCCGCGATGAGTGCGTACGAGTTGCCGACCACGCCCGCGAGCAGCTTCGCCACCGCCAGCAGCGCATTCACGACCAGCCCGAACGCGACGGCGCGCTCGCCGTGTGCGAAGTCCGACTCGCGCGCGTTCATGCCCGCAATCTACGGGAACCGGCCGCGTGACCGCACGCTCACTGCGTGAGCCGCACCTTCGTCGCCGCGACTTCGGACCGCCAGAGCGCGAAGAACGAGAACGCGAGCACCACCAGCCCGTCGCGCGCGATCCGGTCGGCGCCGACATGCACGTAGCCGTACAGGAAGACGGTCGAGACGAGGAGCGTGACGACCATCACGCGCATGCCCGTCGCCATGAACTCCCGGAACCCGATGCGGATCCCCTCGCGCTCGGCCAGTCCGAGCGTCGTGACGTTCGCCGACGCGCCGATCGGCGTGCCGTTGCCGCCGAGGCAGGCACCGAGCGAGAGCGCCCACCAGAGCACGCGGCCGTCGCCCGGCATGGTGGTGATCAACGTCCCGATGATCGGGATGCTCACCGCGACGAACGGGATGTTGTCCATGAACGCGGAGAGGATCCCCGCCACCCAGAGCACGAGCATCGCCGCGAAGAAGAGCGTGCCGGCATCGCTGAGCCCGAAGGTCTCGCGGCTCGCCGCGATCGCGCGCTCGAGCCCGCCGGCGAGCGTGCCGATGAGTCCCGTCGCCACCGCCGCGCCGACGAGGATGAAGAGGAAGGCGAAGAAGGTGAGCGTTGGCCACTCGACCTCCTTCTCGAGCACGTGGAGGATCCCGTGCCGCCGCTCGTCGTGCGTGGGCTTGTTCGCACGCAGGTAGCGCCAGTCCTGCACGAGCAGCGCCGCCGTCGCGCCGATCACGGCCGGCACCGACGCCGGCATCCCCGTCATCCCGTGCGTCACGAAGCCGACGAGCACCACCAGGCTGATCCAACCGAGCCACTTGAGAAGGCCGGGGTCGACGATCGACGGACCGAAACCCGGGTTGTCGCCGCGCTTGGGGGCGTCGGCCGCCTTCCCCATCGCACGCCGCAGCCGGCGCACGCTCCACCAGTGCAGCCACACCATCATGATCGTCGTCGGGATGGTGAGCTCCTTGACGAACTCCATGAACGTGAGCCCCGCGCCCGACCCGATCATGATGTTCGGCGGGTCGCCGATGAGCGTCGCCGTGCCGCCGATGTTCGCCGCCATCACCGTCGGGATGAGGACGAGGATCGGCGGCGCGCCGAGGCGCTTCACCGTCGCGAGCACGATCGGCGTGACGAAGATGACCGTCGTCACGTTGTCCACGAACGCCGACGAGATCGCGGTGAACCACCAGAGCACCGCGATCGCGCGCGCCGGATCGCTGCCGAACCGCTCGAGGAGCTGCTCCACCGCCCACGCGAACACGCCCGTCTCCTTCAGCACGCCGACGAGCGCCATCATCGCCGCGAGCAGCAGCAGCACGTTGATGTCGAGCGCGCCCGCCACGCCCTCGAGCGGGAGGAGCTTGTAGGGCGTGAGGTAGGTGATGGTCCAGAGGATCGCGACGGCGGACATCACGACGAGCACGCGGTGCCCCTTCTCCATCGCGAGCACGGCGAAGAGCCCGACGATGAGGACGCCGACGATCAGCTGCGAGACGGGGTCGGTGCTGCTGGCGACCAGATCGGTATGCATGACGGGGACGAGGGGATGGCCTGAAAAGGTGTCCGCCCGTGCCTCGGCGCGTCAGGGGTCCGCCGACGGACGGACCCGCCCTTCTTACGCCGGGTACGTTCCCGCATGCGCCGCCTCCGATCGATCGCACTCGCCATCACCGTCCTGTTCGTCGCGCCCCTGCAGGCGCAGCAACTGCGGCCGGGCCTCCTCGTCGGTCGCGTACTCGATTCGGAGGGCGCGAGGGTCGGTGCCGCGGTGCTGCGCGCGACGCAGGGCGCGCGCACGATCATCATCGAGGCCGACGAGGACGGAGACTACCGCATCTCGGGTCTCCTCGCGGGCTCATGGACCGTCTCCGTGCGCCGGCTCGGCTACCGCCCCGTCGCCGTCACCATCGAGATGCCCGCCGAGGGCCTGCGTCGCAACTTCGCCCTGGAGTCGACCGTCGCCGCCCTCGACCCGCAGCTCATCGCCGCCAGGTGGACCGGGGTGCGCGGCGTGGTGGGCGACGCGCGACGCCTCTCTCCGCTCACCGGCGCGTCCATCCGCCTCCTCGGCGGGGACGCGGTGACCGGCAGCGACAGCCTCGGCAACTTCGCGCTGCCGATGCCCGGCGGACGCGAGGTGCTGCTGCGCGTCGAGCGCTCGGGCTTCGACGCGCGGCTGGTCAGCGTGCGGGTCCCCATCGACGGCTACCTCCAGATCGAAGTGCCGCTCGATACCATGCTGCGCGAGGCGCGCGACCTGTGGATCTACCGCGACCTCGACCAGCGACTGAAGTTCGCGACGCCGCGCAGCGCGCAGGTGAGCCGCGAGGAACTCGTGGCGACCGACGCGACCTCGCTTGGCGCCGCACTCTCCGCCGCGCGCTCCGTCACCTCGCGCGGGATCGTGGTGAATCGCCGCGCCTGCGTCTTCGTGAACGGGACTGCCAAGCCGGGCCTCCCCATCGACGCCATCCAGGCCAACGACGTGGAGTTCGTCGAGGCGTATCCGCCCGGCAGCGACCTCACGCGCACGCTCGCGTTGCGCTGGCCTCCCGGCGCCGTCTGCGGCGTACCCGACGGCACCATCGCCGCGTCGCGCGCGGGTGCGCGGCAGTTCGCGCAGTTCATCTCCGTCTGGCTGCGCGACCCCTGAGGCCCCGCTAGAGCTCGAGCTGCCCGCCGAGCGCGGTGCGGCAGAAGCCGACGCGATGATGCGCGGTGAGTCCCGCGGCGCGCAGGCTCGCGATGTGCTGCGGCGTGCCGTAGCCCGCGTTCTGCTCCCAGCCGTAAGCCGGGTGCCGCACGGCGAGGAGCCGCATCAACCGGTCGCGCACGACCTTCGCGACGATGCTCGCGCAGGCGATGCTGTAGCACTTGGCATCGCCGCCGACGACCGCGCGATGCGGCACCCCGAGCGTTGCGATGGGCTTGCCGTCCACGAGGACGGCGTCGGGCGCGACACGGAGTCGCGCGAGCGCGCGCGCCATGGCGCGCGCATTGGCCTGGTAGACGTTCCAGCGGCCGATCTCCGTCACTGAGGCGGCGGCGACGGAGAGGCAGATCGCGTCGGCGCGTATGCGCTTCGCGAGGCGCTCGCGGTCGGCCGGCGTGAGCTTCTTGGAGTCGGTCACTCCGGCGATGGCGCGGCGGTCGGTCGGCATGATGATGGCACAAACGACGACGGGGCCCGCGAGCGGGCCCCGACCGACCTCATCCACCCCGGCGATGAACCGGGAGCCCGCCTGGCGCAGCGAACGCTCGAGGGCGCTCCAGCCGCCAGCCAAGACGTTACGCCTGCGGCTCGCCCGTGACGGGGACCACCACGCGCGTCTTCTTCTCGGCGATGCGGGCGGCCTTGCCCGTCACTTCGCGGAGGTAGAAGAGCTTCGCGCGACGCACGCGGCCACGGCGCACGACCTTGATCTCGGCGAGCATGGGCGAATGGAGCGGGAAGATGCGCTCGACACCGACACCGTTGGAGATCTTGCGGACCGCGAAGGTCGCCGAAACGCCATTGCCCTTTCGGGCGATGCAGACGCCTTCGAACGCCTGGATGCGCTCCTTCTCGCCTTCCTTGACGCGGACGTTCACGCGGAGCGTGTCGCCGGCGCGGAACGGCGGGACGGTCTTGAGGAACTCCTTCTCGGTCTCAGCGAACGGATGCATATGCGGCTCCGGACCCGCGGGGGGTCCTCAGGGTGTCGTGTTGAGCCTTGTAAGCTACTGAGGGGATGGGGGTTGCGCAACCGGAGCGTTGACGACCTTCGGTACCTCACCTATCGTTCGCGCCACGTGGACTAGGGCGCCCCTCCCGGAGGGCTCCTTCTCACCCGGGTGACGAAGCTGCATGTGGTTCAAGGACCCCGCCCTCCCGGCTGCCGACTCGCCTCGCCGGCCGTTCGTACTCGCCGCTGGCGCGCTCGTGGCCGCCATGCTGACCCTCTCCGCCGTGACACTCCTTGCGCGTCGGACTTTCGAGCGTCTCGAACGCGGATCCGAGGCACGACAACAGGCCTATGATGTCCTGATAGCGCTCCGGCGGCTCCGCCAGGATGTCGGCGAGATGCGCGTAGGCGTCACGGGATACGTGTTCACCAATGACTCCGCGTATCTGGCCACGTACCGGCGCGGGCACCAAGGTCTCGCGCGCGACACGACCCGCCTGCGAGAGCTGACCGCGGGTACCCCGTCCTTGCACCGGGAGCTCACGCGCCTCCAGCCGGAGCTGATCGCATACGCCACCGACCTCGAGGCGGGATTGCGCGCCGTTCGGGCCCGACCGCGGCCGTCGTTGCCTCCGCAGGTCCTCTCGCGGAGCGGTCTCCTGCTCGAGCAGATCGGCCCGCATTTCGTCGCGATCGAGGCGGAACAAATGCGACTCCTCGACGCCGGCGCGCTCGAGGTGCGCGCCGCCGTCGAGCGCACCAACTCGGCCTTCACCTGGGTGCTCCTCTTCGACGGGGTGCTCGCCGTCAGCGCCACGCTCCTGCTCTATCTGCACCTGCGTGCTCGCGCGCGCACCGAGGCTCAGCTGGCACGCGCGCAGGAACAGTTGCAGGAGAGTCGGCGCCTTGAAGCCATTGGCCAACTCGCGGGCGGCGTCGCCCACGACTTCAACAACATCCTGACGGTGATGACGTCCCTTAGCGATCTCATGGGCGAGGCGCTGGCGGAGGAGCATCCGGTGCAATCCGACATCGTGCTCCTTCGCGAGGCCACGCATCAGGGGATCGAACTGACGCACCAGCTTCTGGCGTTCGGCCGGCGGCAGGTCCTCGACCTCAGGGTGGTGGAGCTGAACGACGTCGTCACCCAGTTCCGGCCTCTACTCGACCTGGCGATCCCGGAAAGCATCACGGTGTCGATGCACCTGGCAGCGGACCTGGGACGCGTGCGCGCGGACCCTGTACAGCTCGAACAGGTGCTGATGAACTTCACGGTCAACGCGCGGGATGCCATGGTGGGTGGCGGCCGGTTGACGGTCGAGACGGCGAATGCCGAGATCGACGATTCGACCGCCAGCTCGCGACCTGACGTGAAGCCGGGGCGCTATGTAGTCCTCATCGTCTCCGATACCGGCACCGGAATGGACGCGGCGACGCAGGCGCGGATCTTCGAACCCTTCTTCACGACCAAGGAGTTCGGCAGGGGCACCGGCCTGGGTCTGGCCACGGTATACGGGATCGTCAAGCAGAGCGGTGGACACGTCTGGTTGTACTCCGAGCCGTCGCATGGCACGACGTTCAAGGTGTACCTGCCTCGTGTCGATGACGACGCGGCGCCCCCTGACGCTGGTGCGGGACGACCGGCCATCACCGGATCGAAGGGAACGGAAACGATCCTCCTGGTCGAGGATGATCGTCGCGTGCGGGACGTGACCCTTCGAATCCTCGCGGGCGCCGGCTATCGCGTGCTGCCGGCGACAAGCCCCGCCGAGGCGCTCGAGCTCCTTGGAGAACACGGGGCGGAGCCGATCCATCTGTTGCTCACCGACGTGGTGCTGCCGGGCATGAGCGGTCCGCAACTCGCTCGCGAGGTGCTGGCTCGTTCGCCGAAGACGCGTGTGCTGTTCCAGTCAGGCTACAGCGACGCGGCCCTCGCGCACCACGGTGCGCTGGACGGAGGCGCGCCGCTCCTCCACAAACCGTTCACCTCCAAGGCACTCACGCAGAGGGTGCGTGAGGTGCTCGATGCTCCGGGACCGGCACGCTGAGGTACCGGAGAGCGCGGCGAGACGAGGGCGCCTCATTGCGAGGACTCAGAGCGCTCTTCATCCGTCGGAAGGGCGTTCGATCGAACTACTCTCCGCGCCGCTTCCTCGTGAGTCGCTCCCCTTCTTCTCTCCGCCACTTCTCGATCGCCGCGTGGTTCCCGGATAGCAGGACATCGGGGACGCCATGCCCACGGTACTCGGCCGGCCGCGTGTAGCTCGGCGCCGAGAGTCCGCGGTCGAAGAACGAATCGGAGCGGGCGCTCTCGATGTCGCTCATCGCGCCGGGGAGGAGACGAACGACGGCGTCGAGCACCGCGAGGGCCGCCGGCTCGCCCCCGGAGAGGACGAAGTCCCCGAGCGAGAGCTCCTCGGTGGCGAGATGGTCGGCAACGCGTTGGTCGACGTCCTTGTAGTGACCGCAGAGCAGTGTGAGCTCCGTTCCGGCCGCGAAGCGCTCGGCGTCGGCGTGCGAGAAGATCTTCCCGCGCGGCGAGAGCAGGACGATGGGGCTCGTCGCGCCGATCAACTCGACCGCGTCGAAGAACGGCTGCGGCTTCATGACCATTCCCGGCCCGCCACCGAAGGGGGCGTCGTCGACGGTCTTGTGCTTGTCGGTCGCAAAGCTGCGCAGGTCCACGCAGTTGTACGAGACAAGCCCGGCTTCGGCGGCGCGCTTGGGGATGGAGAGGCCAAGCGGGCCGGTGAAGAAGTCGGGGAAGATGGAGACGACGTTGATTCGTAGCATGATGAAGGCTGAAGGATGAAGGATGGAAGATGGCCGCCCTTCAGCCTTCATCCTTCCTCTTCCACCTGACGTTCAACCATCGAGGAGCCCGTCTGGCAGCGAGACCCGGATCCGTCGCGCCTCCCGATCCACCTCCGCAACGAATTCCTCGACGAACGGCACGCTCGCCACCACTCCATTCGTCGTGCGGAACTCGAGCAGCAGTCCCTGCGGCAGGTCGTAGTACTCGATCACCTCGCCGATCGGCTCATTCGAGTCCGCGTCGACGACCGCCATCCCGACGAGCTCGTGCGCGAAGACCTCGCCTTCCTGGGGTTCCGAGAGCTCCTCGACCGGCACGAGCAGCTGCCGGCCGTTCCAGCGCTCGGCCTCGTTGCGGTCGGTGATCTCGGCGAGCGTGAGCAGCCAGCCGTCCTTCACGGGACGGAGCCCCGTCACGTGGAGTTCGCGCGGCTGCTTCGACTTCGGGTCGAGCCAGAGGGCGCCGTCATTGGTGCCCTGGAAGACGCGCGAGCCGGGCGCGAGGATCGCGTCCGGCTCGTCGGTCAACGATTCCACTGCCAGCTCTCCCCGCACGCCATGAGGCCGCTTGACCCGCGCGACGGACGCGCAGTCGGGGAGGCTCACGGGACTACTCCTTCACCGGCACGGCCTTCGACGCGAGCTTGCTCGCGAGGCGCGTCTCGTGGCGGGCCTTGAGCACGCCGGCCTTGCGCAGGAGCGATCTCACGGTGTCCGACGGCTGGGCGCCGACGTTGAGCCAGTAGTTGGCGCGCTCGACGTTGAGCGACAGGGCCTGCTCACCCGACCGCGGCGCGTACTGGCCAAGGATCTCGAGGAACTTGCCGTCACGCGGCGCGCGGCCGTCGGCGACGATGATGCGGTACGTGGGGGCCTTCTTGCGGCCTTGGCGGCGGAGACGGATGCGAACGGCCATCGGTGGATCCTCGTGGAGCGGGTTGCGGGTCCTGCGCTCGGCTCATCGCGCGTTCCGGGATATCCGGTGCGCACCGAGATCGTGCTGTTATCCGATGAATGATGGAGGGTGAAGGGGGCGAGGCCGTACGGCCTCGCCTCTTCCATCCTTCAGCCTTCATCGCCGCCCTTGGGCGGCCTTCTTCATCATCTTCTGCATCTCCCGGAACTGCTCCAG
>Ga0137353_1000115_pt1 | contig 16473 bp, 9 predicted proteins | sample EasRivERMLT760_2_FD_104759 | JGI IMG/M metagenome (GOLD analysis project Ga0137353, IMG submission 104759) | Soil microbial communities from meander-bound floodplain in the East River, Colorado, USA - East River MetaG ERMLT760_2 | ecosystem: Environmental > Terrestrial > Soil > Floodplain ...
GCACCTCGGCGGTGACGTCCTTCAGGTTATTGGCCCGCGCGCCCACGACCGTCAGCGACTTGCCGTTGCGCTTGCGCCGCGTCTTCGGCATCGGGCTCTGGCGCACGCCGGTCAGGTACTGGCCGGTGAGAGGACTCTTGTCGGCGGTGGAGGTGGGGCCGGAGAAGACGAGCGTGCCGCCCTTCTCGCCCGCGCCGGGTCCGAGTTCGAGCATCCAGTCGCTCATGCGCATGGCGTCGAGGTCGTGCTCCACCATGAGCACGGTGTTGCCGCCGTCGCGCAGCCGGCCGAGCAGGCCCAGGAGCCGATCGAGATCGCGCGCGTGCAGCCCGATGCTCGGTTCATCGAGCACATAGAGCGTGTCGACGAGGCGCGCGCCGAGCGAGTTCGAGAGGCCGATGCGCTGCGCCTCGCCGCCGCTCAGGGTGCGCGTGGCGCGGTCGAGGCTGAGATAGGTGAGACCGACATCGCACAGGAACGTGATGCGATCGCGAGCCTCACGAAGGATGTGGGCCGCGATCTCGGTCTCCTGCGGGGACAGCTGCAGCGAATCGGCCCAGGGCTTGAGCAGCCCCACCGGCATCGCCGCGACCTCGGCGATGCTGCGTCCACCGATGCGCACGTTGAGTGCGTCCTGCTGCAGCTTCGCGCCGCCGCACGTCGCGCAGGTCTGCGCCGTCTGGTATTTCCGCAGGAAGATGCGGATGTACTGCTTGTACTTCTTCGGCCCGAGCGCGTCGAGGAAGGGCATCATCCCGACGTAGCCCTTCGCCTTGCCGTGCAGCATGCGCAGTTGCTGTTCGCGCGTGAGCTCGCGCCACGGCCGGTCGATGGGGATGCCTTCCTTCTTCGCGAACTCGGCGAGCGCGCGGCGCTTGGTGTCGTAGCGCGGCGCGGTCCACGGGTCGAGCGCGCCGTCGAGCAGCGTGCGCTCGGGGTAGGGGACGATGAGCGCTTCGTCGAACTCGAGCGTGGCGCCGAAACCGTTGCAGGTGCCGCAGGCGCCGCGCGGATTGTTGAACGAGAAGAGCTGTGGCGAGGGCGCCGGCGCGACGTGGCCGTCGTTGGGACACCGATAGGTCGTGGTGTAGCGGACCGCGCGGGCGCGCTTCTCTCCCGCGCCTGGCGCGGAGGCGGGTCCATCCTCGAGCAGCACCACGGCATCGCCGTCGCCCTGCCCGAACGCGGTCTCGAGCGCATCGGAGAGTCGCGAGCGCACCTCCTCGCTCACCACGAGCCGGTCGGTCACGACGAGCAGTTCCTTCACCTTCGCGAGGTTCGGCTTGCCGCCGTCGAGCTCGTCGAGGTGCTTCACCTCGCCGTCGGCGATCACGCGCACGAAGCCCTTCGCGCGCAGGTGCTCGAGGATGCGCGTGTGCACGAGCTTGGACGATCGCGCGAACGGGAAGGCGACGTGCACGCGCGTGCCCCTGGGCTCTTGCAGCGTCGCCTCGGCGGCGCGCTCGGCGGAGTCGGGCTTCAGCTCGCGCCCGCACGCGGGGCAGACCGTGCGCCCCACGCGCGCCCAGAGCAACCGCATGTAATCGTAGATCTCGGTCGCGGTGCCGACGGTCGAGCGCGAAGTGCGTGTCGGGTTCTTCTGCTCGATCGCGACGGCGGGCGAGAGCCCATCGATGGAGTCGACGTCGGGCTTCGGCATCCGCTCGAGGAACTGCCGCGCGTACGCCGAGAGCGATTCGACGTATCGGCGCTGCCCCTCGGCGTAGATCGTGTCGAAGGCGAGCGACGACTTGCCGGAACCGGAGGGACCGGTGACGACGGTGATGGCGCGGCGGGGGAACTCGAGGTCGAGGTTCTTGAGATTGTGGAGTCGCGCGCCGCGAACGACGATGCGGTCCTTCACCCGACGATGCCGCCGCCCCAGGCGCCGGCCGCGGGGGCCGACGGCGGCGGCAGCTCGGGAGGATCCTCGTCGAAGATGGAGCGCGAGCGCAGCGTCGCGTCGGTCGCCCGAAGGAGGTCATCCATCTCGGTCGTGGCCCTCCCGATGACCCAGCGGTAGGTCGCGCGCGAACCGGAAACGGCGACCGCGCCGGCGGCGAGCGCGATGATCGCGGCCGGCGCCGCGACGAGGATGCCGGTGAGCGCCATCAGCTGCGCCGCGGCGATGCCACCGGCCGAGGCGGAGAAGGCTGTGAGGCCGAACGACATCCCCGCGTAGCTCCACACGGTCATGGCGTGTCCGGGCCGGACATCCGCCACGAGCGTCACTTCGGTGGAGCCGCGTTCGTTCTCGAGGGGGCGCAGCGTCGCGCGCAGCTCTCGCACGCCGAGTCCGTAGCGGAGCCAGTTGAACGGGTAGCTGATCTGGCCCGACATATCCATCGCCGAGAGCTTGAAGACGAGGATGCCGCCATCGAGCGGGTGCGCGCCGATCTGGTCGTGCAGCGACATCCGGTACGGCAGCCCCTGGAATGCGCGGCCGATGGCCTTGAGCACGTCGCGCGCCGGCGCACGGATCACGCGCGACACGGAGAGCGAGCGTTGGAGCCTCCCGAGCATGACGCGGCCGACGCGTTCACGCAGCGAGTTGTCGTCGACCGCCGCGGAGACGGCGAGCGCATCCTTGGGGAGTTCGGAGAGCGCGAGCGCGACGAACCGCTGCGAGATGCCGGCCTCCACCGCGGCCGACTCGACGTCCTGCACGCGGAACGCGGACGTGGGGGCCACGCCGGGCGTGGCGTCCGTGGTGGCCGCGGCGATCTCGGTGCCGAGGGCGCGCGCGGCGTGCGCGCGCGTCTCGCGCTCGAGACGCGCGGCCGCCTCGGCCTGGAGTTGCGCGGCGCGTCGCCAGACGAGCGAGGCTTCATCCTCCGAGAGGAGGCGGTGCGCACTGCTCACCACCGATTCGCGGGCCGCGACGGCACCTTCGATGGCGCGGCGAAGCGCTTCGGAGAGATCCTCCCCGGTCGCGAAGCGCTGGGCCGGATCCTTGTCGAGGCAGCGGTCGATCACCGCGGCGAGCGCCGCCGGCACGCGCGGCGCGACCGAGAGCAGCGGTGGGGCGCGCCGCGTCACCTGCGCGACAAGCACCGCGCCCGCCCCTTCGCCCTCGAACGGCACGCGGCCGCTCAGCAGGAAGTAGCCGACGCAGCCGAGCGCGTAGAGATCGGACCGGCCGTCGAGCGCGGTGCCCTGCACCTGCTCCGGGCTCATGTAGTGCGCCGTGCCGACGACGTGCCCCTCGGCGGTGACGCTCGCCGAGCGTTCGCTGCGGGCGATGCCGAAGTCGGTGACGAGCGCGCGGTTGGTGCCGCGCTCGATCATGATGTTCTCCGGCTTCACGTCGCGGTGGATCACGCCGCGCGCGTGCGCATACGCGAGCGCCCACGCGACCTCGCGGAGATGGCGCACCGCCTCGGCGGGCGGGAGCGGTCCGCGGTCGCGCACGCGCTGCGCGAGGTTCTCGCCGTCCACGAGGCCCATGACGAAGAAGGCGTACGCGCCGCGTTCGTCCGCGCGATGGATGTGGACGATGTGCGGGTGCGACAACTGCCCGGCGGTGCGCGCCTCGCGCACGAAGCGGGTCCGCACCTCGGCGTCGGCGGCGATGTCGGGCGGGAGGACCTTGAGCGCGACCTGGCGGTCGAGGCGGATGTCCCGCGCGCGGAAGACGACGCCCATGCCGCCGCGGCCGAGCTCGGTCTCGAGCTCGAACTCACCGGCGAGGGCTTCGGTCAATCCTGCGAGTCGCTGTTCGAGGTCGATCGGCATGGTCGGTGCGGAATCTAACGTTCGGGGTGGCCTGCGCCGCGGTCCCGCGGCGACATTGAGGGGTGACCGCACCCGCCTCTCCCCACGACGAGGAAGCACTCGGAAAGGCCTTCGACGGACGCCTCGCGAGGCGGTTGTTCGCATACGTGCGCCCGCACGGGAAGCTCGTCGCGGCCGCCGTGGTGGCGCTCATGATCGAAGGAGTGCTCCAGCTCGCGCCGCCGCTGCTCACGCGCCGCGTGATCGATGTCGCCATGCCGGCCGGCGACGCGGCGCTCGTGCGCATGAGTGCCATCCTCCTCGTGGTCGCGCTGCTCGCGCAGGTCGTGGCGATGTACACCGAGACGCTGCTCACCGGGATCCTCGGGCAGCGGATCATGCACGACCTGCGGCAGCAGATCTTCGCGCACCTGCAGCGGCTGCCGGTGCCCTTCTTCGACCGCAACCCGGTGGGCCGCCTCGTGACGCGCGTGACGAGCGACGTCGAATCGCTCAACGAGCTGTTCACGTCGGGCGTGGTCGCCGGGCTCGGCGACCTCTTCACGCTGCTCGCGATCACCGTCCTCATGGTCGTGGTGGATTGGCGGATGGCGATCGCGGCGTACCTCGTGGTGCCGGGCATCCTGTATGTGTCGCGGTGGTTCCGGATCGCGGTGCGGACGGAGTACCGCGAGATCCGGACGCGCCTCGCGCGCATCAACGCCTACCTGCAGGAGCGGATCGCGGGCATGCGGGTGGTGCAGCTCTTCGGGCGCGAGGCGCATGAGTCGGAGCGCTTCGCGGCGCTGGACAAGGCGCACCTCGACGCGCACCTGCGCTCGGTGAAGGTCTACGCGCTGTACTTCCCGCTCATCGAGATCCTGACGAGCGTCGCGCTCGCGGCGCTCATCGTCGCGGCGGCGCCGCGCGTGGAGGCGACCACGCTCACCGTCGGCACCGTGGCGGCGTTCATCCAGCTCGCACGGCGGTTCTACCAGCCGCTGCAGGATCTCTCCGACAAGTACAACACGCTGCAGCAGGCGATGGCGAGTGCGGAGCGGATCTTCGCGCTCCTCGATTCGCCGGTGGGGGAAGGCACGGCCACGGTCACGGTGCGCGCGGTGCGTCCGGCGGCGACGCGCGGGGTGACGGTGGAGTTCGAGGATGTGTGGTTCGCGTACGGCGAGGCCGGCAGTCCTCAGTCCTCAGTCGTCAGGGAGGGCAACGACACAGAGCCGCACTGGGTGCTGCGGGGGGTCTCGTTCACGGTGCGGCCTGGCGAGACGCTTGCGCTCGTGGGACATACGGGGGCGGGGAAGACGACGGTCGTGTCGCTCATGCTGCGCTTCTATGAACCGCAGCGCGGGCGGATCCTGCTCGATGGGCGGGACATCGCGACGATGCCGGTGGATGAACTGCGCCGGATGGTCGGATATGTCCAGCAGGACATCTTCCTCTTCGCCGGCGACATCGCGGGGAACATCCGGCTCGGCATGCCGCTGTCGGACGAGGAGGTGCGTGCGGCGGCGGCGCGGGTGGGCGCCGACCGCGTGATCCGGCGGCTCCCCGACGGGTACGCGCACATGCTGGGCGAGCGCGGTGCGACGGTGAGCGTCGGCGAGCGCCAGCTGCTCTCGTTCGCGCGCGCGATCGCGGCCGATCCTGCCCTGCTGCTGCTCGACGAGGCGACCAGCGCGGTGGACTCGGAGATCGAGGCCGAGATCCAGCGCGGCCTGATGATCCTCATGCAGGGGCGGACGACGATCGCCGTGGCGCATCGCCTGAGCACGATCGTGGGGGCGACGGAGATCCTCGTGATGCACCACGGCGAGGTGCGCGAGCGCGGGACACACCGCGCGCTCATCGCCCGTAGTGGGCTCTACGCCAGGCTCTATCGCTTGCAGGCGGGCGAGCTTGACGCAACCCTTGGGACGGCCGTCTGACGCTTGCCGACTCCCCCTCGCTCCCGGTAGTTTCCCACTCTCGATGCCCTACCTGAAGCTCCAGGAACGCCAATTCCCGCTCGCCGCGGGCGAGTCGACGATCGGCGCCTTCGACGGGGCGTCGATCCGGCTACCGAGCGGCGACCCTGCGACCAGCGCCGTCGTGCTGACGGGCCCCCAAGGGGTCTCGATCCGCCGCGGGAGCCCCGATTCGGTCATCCTCGTGAACGGCGTCCAGCTCGGGCTGCAGCCGAGCCCCCTTCTGCACGGCGACAAGGTCGAGGTGGAGGGCCATGAGCTCCGGCTGGGCGAGGACCAGAAGGGCGGCAGCACGCAGTTCGTGAGCGCCTCCGACATCGCCAAGCTCGCCGCCACGAAGGGCCCGGCGACGCCCAAGAAGCCGACCTCCGCCACCGGCGGCCGCGTCGTCTCCCTCGTCGATGGGCGCGAGTATCCCGTCATCGACGCCGGTCTGTCGTTCGGCCGAGAGGTCGGCAACGGCGTCGTGATCGCCAGCACCGAGATCTCTCGCAAGCACGCGAGCATCGCTCCGGCCGCGAACGGCTACATCATCACCGACCACAGCACCAACGGCGTCTGGGTGAACGGCGCGCGGATCCAGGGCGAACAACTGCTTGGCCGCGGCGACGTGATCAAGATGGGCAGCGAGGAGTTCCGCTTCTATGCGGATGTGGTGAAGGCGCCGGCCGCGGAGCCGACTCCCGCGCCCGCCGCCGCGCAGCTCGAAGTGACGATGATGGGTGTTCCTGCCGCCGTCCGGACGCCGATGCCGCCGAGCAATCCGCCGGCTGCGGCGCCCGCTGCGCCTGCACCGCCCGAGCCCCCGACCGGTCCGTCGTCGCTCCCGCCGCAGGCGAAGCCGCCGCAGCTGGAAGTGACGATGATGGGGCATCCCGGGATGGTCCCGCAGATGCCGACTGCCGCGCCAGCTCCTGCGCCGCCCAAGCCGGCGCCGGCTCCCGCTCCGGCTGCGCCCCCCAAGCCCGCCGCCGCCGCCGCTCCGGCTGCGCCTCCCAAGCCCGCCGCCGCCCCGGCGCGCCAGGCGCTCGCGACGCTCGAAGTGATCGCCGAGGGGCCGCTCAAGGGACTCAAGTTCGAACTGCATTCCGCGCTCACGAACATCGGGCGCGGCGATCATAATGACATCGCGATCAAGGACGAGTCGATCTCGGATTCGCACGCGAAGCTGCAGAAGCGCGCCGACGGCTGGTTCGTCGTGGACCAGGAGTCCACGAACGGCACGTACGTCGGTGGCCGGCGTGTCCAGGGCGAGGTGCGCGTCGAAGGTGCGCCCGACCTGCGGTTCGGCGGCATCAAGATGACATTCCGTCCCGCGGCGGTGCCCATCGCCGAGGGTGGCGGCACGAAGGCGATCGCGGCGGTGAACGTGGAAGCGCTCCGCAAGCAGGTCGCTGCTGCTCAGGCGAAGGGCTCCCCGACCTCACCCGCCGCGCAGGCCGCCGCGAAGGCAGTCTCGCAGATCCCGGAAGAGAAGAAGAAGGGTTGTGCCGCAGTGATCCTCCTCCTCGTGTCCCTCGCGGGCACGGGTGTGGGACTTCTTTCGCTTCTCCTGCTCTCGGGGCGCTGAGCGGATGCAGATCAAGGTCGGGGCTCGGACGGACGTGGGGATGGTCCGTTCCGGCAACGAGGACAACTTCTTCGCCGAGGCGGACGCCCAGCGTGGCGTCTTCGTCGTCGCCGACGGCATGGGTGGCCATGCCGCGGGCGAGGTGGCGAGCGAGATGGCGGTCCAGATCGTCGCGCGCACGCTGCTGCCACTGACGTCCGTGCGCGCCGAGAATGCGCCGACGCTCGTCGCGCAGGCGCTCAAGGACGCGAATCGCGCGATCTACGAGCGGATGCTCGCCGAGGTCGACAAGCAGGGGATGGGGACGACGGCGTCGGTGCTCGTGATGTCCGATGACGGGTATCTCATCGGGCAGATCGGCGACTCGCGCATCTACCTCCTGCGCGACGGCGCGCTCTCGCAGATCACCAAGGACCACTCGTACGTGCAGGAGCAGGTGGATGCCGGCCTGCTCACGCCCGAGCAGGCGCGCTACCACCCGTACAGCAACGTCATCACGCGCTGCGTGGGGGCGAGCGACGAGGTGGAGGCGGACATCTACCAGGGCGTGACGCGTCCCGGCGACGTCTACCTCGTCGCGTCGGACGGGCTCACGGGGATGGTGGACGACCGGCGGCTGCAGCAGCTGCTGCTCGCGCGCTCGGGCCCGGGTCGCATCGTGGACGCGCTGATCGCCGAGGCCAACAATCGCGGCGGACTCGACAACATCACGGCGATCGTCATCCAGGTGGATGGACTCGACGGCCCGGCCGATGACTGACCAGCCGGAGAAGGTGGGGGAGATCGCCGAGCTCTACCTCGGGAACATCCTGTACGCGCTGGAGCGGTGCGCGCTCGCGATGGCCGAGGAAGGGAAGGGGGCCGACGCGAAGTTCTACCGCGGGATCGGCCGGATGCTCGCCGATGCGCATGGCAAGACCAAGAAGGCGGCTGCTCCGATCGAGTGAACGGCGAACTGCCTGTTCACCACAGGGGGCACAGGGGACACAGGGGGCTCCGATGCGATGCAATCGCTCGGCGCCCCCTTCTATCTTCGTGCTGCAAGTCGCATCACATGCCATGCTTCGAGAGCGAAACCCCTGTGCTCCCTGTGCCCCCTGTGGTGAGAGCCGTTGGGGGATTACGCCGAAGCCAGGACGCTCAAGACCTCGTCGCGCGGGATGTCGATGCGGCGGACGGTGAGGACGCGGAGCCAGCGCGCGGACTGGTAGAGCTGGTCAGCGAGGATGGGGAGGTTGATCGCCCCCGCGAGGCCGGAGTCGGTGATGTGCCGCACCGTGCCATCGCGCGCGAGGAGCGGGATGTCGAGCCCGAGCATCCGATCCTTCGACGGATAGTCGAGCAGCAGCTCGCCCGTGCCGAACCCATGCCTCTTCGCGAGCACCGCCTCGACCGCGCGCGTGCGTTCGCGGTCGGACGAGAGCCATTCGAGGTCGAGGTGCGTGAGCTCGGCGGCCGGCGCTTCCATCGCCCGCTTGTAGAGCCTCCGCTCGGTGAGCGCGCGCAGCAGCGGCGGCGCGCCACCGGATTCGAGGACGTGCAGCAGCCCCTCATCGGTGTGCCGCACGAGCGACTCCACATGGAGCCGCCCCTCGCGCAGCGCATCCTCGACGAGGCGCTTGTACATCGCCGTGGCGCTGCGGACCGCGTGCTGCCAGTAGACGTTGCGGTACATCTGGTACTTCGCGAAGAGCAAGGACTCGAGGGCCGAGAGTCCCTTCTCGCGCAGCCCGATGGCCAGGCGGCCGGTGGCGGGGTCGCGCACGAGCGTGAGCGCGTGGCGCAGTCGGTCCACGTCGATCTCGCCGTACGCGACGCCGCACATCATCGCGTCGCGCTTGAGGTAGTCGGTCTTGTCGAGGTCGATCGACCCCGAGATGAGGCCCTGCAGCGGCGACTCGCTCGTCCCGCGCACGAGGGCGAGCACGCGCTCGGGGGCGTCGGGGGCGAACTCCCTGCGCAGCACGTCGCCGATCGGCCCGTCGGAGATGAGCGGCCCCGCCACCTTCTCGTGGTGCGGGATGCCGAGCTCCTCGAGCGCGTGCGAGAACGGGTAGTGCCCGATGTCGTGCAGCAGCGCCGCGGCGATGACGATGCGGTGCTCGAGTTCGGGGACGTCAGCGAGTTCGCCGGCGTCGGCGAGGACGCGGACGGTGAGGCGGCAGAGATGGTAGGCGCCGAGGGCGTGCTCGAGTCTCGAGTGCGTGGCGCCCGGATAGACGAGGTGCGCGAGGCCCAGCTGGCGGACGTAGCGGAGGCGCTGGAATGGCGCCGAATCGAGGAGGGCCAGGTAGGGGCCCTCGATTCGGATGTTGTTCCAGAGGGGATCTCTTAGCGTCGGCATGGCTGCGCGATGAAGGCAGAAGGATGGAAGATGAAAGTAACTGCGATCCCGTCGCTCGGTCGGAGCATGGCGACGCCGCAAGGCGCAGAATGAAGAAGGCGAGGCCGCATGGCCTCGCCCCATTCATCCTTCATCCTTCATCGCTGCGCAGCGCTCAGCCCTTCGGCCCCGCCGCGAGGATCTTCGCCGAGACCGCCGAGCCGAACTTCTTGATGTTCTCCTCGAACATCCCGGCCAGCTTCTTCGCCTGCTTGTCGTACTCGGCGCCGTCCTTCCATGTATTCCGCGGCTGGAGGATCTCGGCCGGGACGCCTTCGATCGTCGAGGGGATCGGCAGCCCGAAGATCGGGTCGGGCGTCGTCTTCACGCTGTCGAGCTTCCCGGCGAGAAGCGCCCGCACCATCGCCCGCGTGTACGGGAGCTTCATGCGCGAGCCCACGCCGTACGCACCGCCACTCCAGCCCGTATTCACCAGCCAGACCTGCGCGCCGTGCTTGTCGAGCAGCTCGCCGAGCATCTCGGCGTACTTCGTCGGGTGCCACACCAGGAACACCGCGCCGAAGCAGGCCGAGAAGGTCGCCTGCGGCTCGGTCACGCCGCGCTCGGTGCCGGCGAGCTTCGCCGTGTAGCCCGAGAGGAAGTAGTACATCGCCTGCTCGCGCGTGAGCTTCGCGATCGGGGGGAGGACGCCGAACGCGTCCGCCGTGAGGAACACGACGTGCTTCGGATGTCCGCCGCGCCCGCTCGGCACATGGTTGCGGATGTAGTGCAGCGGATACGACGCGCGCGTGTTCTCGGTGATCGACTGGTCCTCGAACCTCACCCTCTTGGAGCCGTCGAGCACGACGTTCTCGAGGACGGTGCCGAACATCTCGGTGGTCGCGAAGATGTCGGGCTCGTGCTCGCGTGAGAGGTTGATCACCTTCGCGTAGCAGCCACCCTCGAAGTTGAAGGTGCCGCTCTCGCTCCAGCCATGCTCGTCGTCGCCGATGAGTCCGCGCTCGGGGTCGGCCGAGAGCGTGGTCTTGCCGGTGCCGCTCAGGCCGAAGAAGAGCGCCGTGTCGCCGGCGGGGCCGATGTTCGCCGAGCAGTGCATCGAGAGGACGCCCTGCTTGGGGAGCATGTAGTTCATCACCGTGAACATCGCCTTCTTGAGCTCGCCGGCGTAGCGTGTGCCGCCGATGAGGATGGTGCGCTTGGCGAGGTTGAGCACGATGAACGTGCCCGAGCGCGTGCCGTGCTTCGCCGGGTCGGCCAGCAGCTCGGGGGCGTGCAGGATGGAGAAGTTCGGCGCGAAGCCCGCCAGCTCGGCGGCATCGGGGCGGATGAACATGTTGCGCACGAAGTTCGCGTGCCACGCGTTCGGCGTGACGTAGCGGCACGCGAGGCGATACGCGGGATCCGCGCCGCAGTAGAGGTCCTCGACGAAGAGCTCGTCGAGCCCGTTGAGATAGGCCTTCACGTCGGCGAGGAGCGTCTCGTAGTGCGCCTCGGTCATCGGCTGGTTCACCTTGCCCCAGTCGACGTCCTTCTCGGTGCTCGCCTCCTTCACCACGAACTTGTCGTTCGGCGAGCGGCCGGTGTGGGGCTTGGTGACGGCGACGAAGGGGCCCATGTGCGCGAGCTCGCCTTCGCCCTTCTTGATGGCGGCCTGCACGAGTTCGGGCGCCTCGAGGTTCCAGCGCACGGTGCCCCTGGGGGCGAGTCCCTGCGCCGAGAGGCCGGTCTTGCTCTCGCGCGCGGGGGCGGACGTAGTGGTCATGGTCGGCATTCGAAAGGAAGGGTGGGTCGGGGGGGTCTGTTCGCCGCGCTCAACCGCGCGCGGGGGCAGCGCCATGCGTGCGCTGCTGTGCATCGATCACGGCGACGGCGGCCATGTTGACGATCTCCTGCACGTCGGCGCCCTGCTCGAGCACGTGCACAGGGTGCTGCATGCCGACGAGGATGGGGCCGATCGCCGTGGCCCCGCCCAGCTGCGTGAGCAGCTTGTAGGCGATGTTGCCCGCGCTCAAGTTCGGGAAGATCAGCACGTTCGCCGCTTCCTTGAGCGCGCTGAACGGATAGCGCCCCGCGAGCACCTCCTCGCTGAACGCGGTGTCCGCCTGCATCTCGCCGTCCACGATGAGCGACGGATCGCGCTGGCGCAGGATGCGTACGGCATCGGCGACCTTCTGCGCCTCGGGGTGCTTCACGGAGCCGAAGTTCGAGAAGCTCAGCATCGCGATGCGCGGCGCCACACCAAAGGTCTTGGCGAGCCCGGCCGCCGACGTCGCGATGAGCGCGAGCTGCTCGGCCGTCGGGTCGATGTTCACGGTGGTGTCGCCGAAGAAGACGACATGCTTCTCGAAGACGAGCATGTAGAGGCCCGACGCGAGCCCCACCGCGCGGTCGGCGCCGATGACCTCGAGCGCGGGCCGCACCGTCTCGGGATAGTGCTTGCCGATGCCGCCGACGAGCGCGTCGGCATCACCGACCGCGACCATCACGGAGCCGAAGATCGTCGCGCGCGTGATGCGCTGGTTCGCCTCCTCGAGCGAGAGTCCCTTGCGCTGCCGGCGCTGCCAGAGGTGCTTGGCGTACTTGTCGCGCTTCTTCGACGCGCCCGGCTCCTCGAGCACGATGCCGTCGAGCGGGATCCCCATCTCGTCGGCCATCGTGCGCACGCGGTCGAGGCGGCCGAGGAGGATCGGATGCGCGATCTGCTCGTCGACGAGGATCTGCGCGGCGCGCAGGATCTTCGGGTCCTCCCCCTCGGGGAAGACGACGCGCTTGGGGTCCTGCTGCGCCCGCGAGATGAGCCCGCGCATGATGCCGCGCGCGCGACCCTGCCGCGCCTCGAGCTTGTCGCGGTACTCGTCGAGGTCGATGAACTCCTTCGCCACGCCGCTCGCCACCGCGGCCCAGGCCACCGCCGGCGCCACGCGCAGCAGCGCGCGCGGGTCGAACGGGAACGGGATCAGGTACTCGGGGCCGAACTTCACGTTCGTGAGCCCGTAGAGGGCCGCGACGCTGTCCGGCACGTCCTCCTTGGCGAGCTGCGCGAGGGCGCGCGTCGCGGCCATCTTCATCTCCTCGTTCACCTCGGTCGCTCTCGCGTCGAGCGCGCCGCGGAAGATGAACGGGAAGCCGAGGACGTTGTTGACCTGGTTGGGGTAGTCGCTGCGTCCCGTCGCGATGATCGCGTCGTCGCGCACCGCCTTCACCTCATGCGGGTGGATCTCGGGCACGGGGTTGGCGAGCGCGAAGATGATCGGACTCTTCGCCATCTTCGCGACCATCGCGCCCGTCACGGCGCCGGCGACCGAGAGCCCGACGAAGACATCGGCCCCGACGAGCGCCCCGGCGACGTCGCGCGCCGCGGTGTCGTTCTGGAGCCGCTCCTTGTACTTGTCCATGTCGTCGGGGCGTCCCTTCCAGATCACGCCCTTGCGGTCACACATGATCACATGCTCGCGCTTGACGCCGAGCCGGATATAGTGCTCGGCCGTCGAGATCGCCGCGGCGCCCGCGCCCGAGAAGACGACCCTCACCTCGCCGATCTGCTTGCCGACGACCTCGAGCGCGTTGAGCAGCGCCGCCCCCGAGATGATGGCCGTCCCGTGCTGGTCATCGTGGAAGACGGGGATCCTCATCGTCTTCCGGAGCGTCTCCTCGATGTAGAAGCACTCGGGGGCCTTGATGTCCTCGAGGTTGATGCCACCCACCGTGGGCTCGAGGAGCTGGCAGAACCGGATGACGTCCTCCGGGTCCTCGGAGCCGACCTCGAGGTCGAAGACGTCGATGTCGGAGAATTGCTTGAAGAGGTTGGCCTTGCCTTCCATCACCGGCTTGCCGGCGAGCGCTCCGATGTTGCCGAGGCCGAGGACGGCGGTGCCGTTGGTGACGACCGCTACAAGGTTCCCCTTGGCCGTGTACTTGTAGGCGTCGTCGGGGTTGTTCTTGATCTCGAGGCAGGGCTCGGCGACGCCGGGCGAATAGGCGAGGGCGAGGTCGCGCTGGTTGGTCAGCGGCTTGGTGGGGACGACCGCGATCTTGCCGGGCCGACCGCGGGAGTGATATTCGAGCGCGTCCTCGCGTTTCATCGCCTAAAACTAGCGGCCCCAGTGGGATAGGGAAATCGGCTTTCCCCTGTTGCGGCCCCTTGCCAGTGGCTAGGGCGCCCAGTCCCGGATGAGTGCGATGGCCCGTTCGCGGGCTTCGAGGGCGTGGACGGGCATGACGAGCAGGTCGCCGGGCCGTGCCCACGCGAGGAGGCGATGCGCGCCGTCCGTCTCGTCGAGGGCGTGGTCGAGTGTCTCCTCGGAGGCGCCGGCGCGGATGAGTTCCTCGCGCAGCAGGGCGGGGACCTCGCCGCGCGACCGGCCGCGCAGGTAGCCATCGAGGTCCTTCAGCACGATGTGGTCGGGGTGCGACTCCCAGGCCACGCGCGCGAGCGCGCGGATGGCGCCGTCCTCGCGGTCACCGGCCTGGCCGAGCAGGAGGCCGAGCCGCCCTCCGGCGTGGTCGGCTGCGGCGGCACCGAGCAGCGCGGAGAGTCCGTGAGGATTGTGCGCGTAATCCACCCAGATGCGCACCCCGTTGCGTTCGAAGCGCTCGAGCCGGCCGGGGTTGTCGGCGTTGTCGGCGCCGAAGGTCTTGAGCGTCGCGACGATCGCCTCCTGCGGGACCTGCAGCGCCCGCGCGACCGCGACGGCGCCGGCGATGTTCGCGTGGTTGTGCTTCGCGTGGCCACCGACGGTGAGGGGCATGTCGGTCGCAACCGGCACCCAATCGGGCAGCGACGACGGGCCGAACCAGGCGACGGGTCCTGTGTGGCGATGCTCCGCCCGACCGAGTGTCGCGTCGTCGCGGTTGAGCACGAGCGTCCCTTCCGCGCCCAGTGCACGCGCGACGACAAGCTTCGCCTCGGCGAGATCTTCGAGTGAGTGGATGCCGTACCCGCCGAAATGGTCGTGCGCGATGTTCGTGATGACGGCGGCGTTGGCGCGCGAGACGGCGAGGCCACGGCGGAGCAGGCCACCCCGCGCCGCTTCGATGACTGCAGCGGTGACGCGCGGGTCGCGCAGCACGCGGCGCGCGCCAGCCGGGCCGCTCCAGTCGCCGCGTTCGACGCGCTCGCCGGCGATGAAGACGCCGTCGCTGCAGCAGAAGCCGACGGTCTGTCCGGCGTTCGCGAGCATCGCGGCGACGAGGCGCACCGTGGTCGTCTTGCCATTGCTGCCGGTGACGAGCGCGACCGGGATGTCGTGGAGGCGCTTCCACTCGACGGCGTCGGTGCCCGGCAAGTCGGCGAGCGCGAATGTCTCGCTCGTCGCGCCGCCGCCGATGCTCGCGCGTTCCTCGTCGAACAGGAGCGAGACTCCCTCGCGCGCCGCGCGCGCCGCGAGCGCGACGAGCTTCACGTTCCGCTCGGCGGCGACCTGCTCGCGCAGCATCGCGACCGCGGCGGCCTCGCTCGCGGGGAGCCGCGGCTCGTCCGCTTCGGGGGAAGGAGTCGTGCGGTCGACGGATGGAGCCGCGCCGGGTGCGCGCGCAGTCGCGTCCGAGGTGGCGCGTATCCACGCCCACTCGTTGACGAGCGTCGCGGACATGAGCGCGTCGATCGGCGCGGTGAGCGCGAGCGCGGCGCGCGCTCCGCGCCGGCGGATGGTGCACGCCGATTCCCAACCGACGGCGCTCGCGAGCCGCTCCGCGTTCGCCCTCCAAGCCGCGAGCTCGCGATCCGCGAGCGCGGGATCGAGCGCGGGATCGAGCGCCGCGTCGAGCACGGCGCCGGGCGCGTCGAGCCAGAGGCTCGCGCCGAAGAGACGACGCGAGTCTTCCCAGAGGAGGAGGGTCGGGCGGTCGCCGCCTTGAGTGGTCAGTCGTCCTGCTCGCGCGCGAGCCGCACGCCACGCTCGTCGCGCACCAGCGAGCCGAGCTCGCGCCGCACCAGCTCCTCGGTCGGGGTGGGGGCGGCGGGCGCGGGACGCGGCACCGGCATCTCGGCCGTCACGGGCCGCAGCGCGCCATCGGGCTCGAAGTGGATGATCTGCTTCCACGACCGCGTGATCTCGTCGCCGAAGACGAGCAGCAGGTCGCCGGCGCGGGCCATGCGCAGCGCGGCGTCCACCGCCGCGTGTTCCTCGGGGATGATCGCGATGCGCGCTTCCTCGACGCCCGCGTCGCGCAGCGCCGCGGCGATCATGCGCGGGACCTCGTCGCCGTCCCGGCCGCGCAGTGCATCGTCGCGCCGGCAGATGTAGTGGTCGAACCGTCCGGCCACCGCACGTGCGATATCGCGCAGGTCCTCGTCGCGCCGGTCGCCGGGTCCCGCGACGACGACGATGCGGCGGCCGAGCACATCGAGGCGCGACGCCAGGTCGGCCATCGCCTCGGCCGCATGCGCGTTGTGCCCGTAGTCGAGGATCACCTTGAACGGATGCTCGTTGTAGACGTTCGTGCGGCCCGGCGCCTGGAAGAAGGTCGTGTCGAAGGTGCGGAGGCCCTGGCGGATGGTCTCGAGCTTGATGCCCATCGAGAAGGCGAGCGCGGCGGCGAACATGGCGTTGTTCACGTTGTGCATCGCGCGGCCTTCCATCGTCGCCGGGATGAGGTGCGTCCAGAGCAGCGGGATGTGCGCGCCCTTGTCGTAGATCGTGATCATCTGCCCGTTCACGCCGCTCTCGAGCGAGACCGCGCGGCCGCCGGCACGGATGTGCTCGCGCACGAGCGCGTGCGCGGGGTCCATCGTCACGTAGCAGAGGTTCTTCGCCTCGGTGTAGGCCGCCATGCGCAGGCAGAGCGGGTCATCGGCGTTGAGCACCGCGGCGTCGCGCGCGACCTCGACGACGGTGCGCTTCACCTCGGCGAGCTCCTCGAGC
>Ga0137353_1000117_pt1 | contig 16281 bp, 10 predicted proteins | sample EasRivERMLT760_2_FD_104759 | JGI IMG/M metagenome (GOLD analysis project Ga0137353, IMG submission 104759) | Soil microbial communities from meander-bound floodplain in the East River, Colorado, USA - East River MetaG ERMLT760_2 | ecosystem: Environmental > Terrestrial > Soil > Floodplain ...
CGGCCAGATCAGCCGCCAGTTCGGGTACGGGATGAGCCAGAAGAACTTCCATGGCCGGCCGATGTGGATGATCGGGAAGAGCCCCGCGGTCATCACCGCGAAGACCGTCATCGCCTCGGCGGCGCGGTAGATCGTCGTGCGGAAGCCGGCGCGGAACAGGTAGAGGATCGCCGAGATCAGCGTCCCCGCGTGGCCGATGCCGACCCAGAACACGAACGAGATGATGTAGACGCCCCACATCACCGGCGGGTTGTAGCCGGCGACGCCGAGGCCCTGGTGGATCTGGTAGCCCCACGAGAAGATGCCGAGCCCGAGGCAGGTCACGGCGATCATGAGGCCGCCGAACCAGGCCTTCGTCGGCTGGAGGATCCCAAGAAGCTCGCGGTCGACCTGCTCGTAGTCCTTGACCGCGGGCAGCTGGATGTCAGCCGACGCGATGTTCGGGCGGCGCGGTTCGTCAGGATGCGCGATGGCAGTCATTGTCCGCGCCCCCTTACGCCGTGGCCGACGCCGACGGCGTCGGGTGGTTGACCTTCTTCAAGTAGACCACCGCCGTGAAGGTGTTGAGCTCTTCGAACACGTGGTACGCGCGCCGGTCCTGCGCCCACTTGGCCACCGACCAGTTCTCGTCGGCTGCATCGCCGAAGACGATCGCGCGCGACGGACAGGCCTGCGCGCAGGCGGTGGTGAACTCGTCCACCTGCAGGTCGCGCCCCTCGAGGCTGGCGCGGTTCTCGGCCTCCTTGATGCGCTGCACGCAGAACGAGCACTTCTCCATGATGCCCTTCTGGCGCACGGTCACGTCCGGGTTCAGCTGCCAGTGCAGCGGCTCCGGGAAGGCGTACTGCGTGCGCGTCGGGTCGCCGTACCCGAACCAGTTGTAGTAGCGGACCTTGTACGGGCAGTTGTTCGAGCAGTACCGCGTGCCGACGCAGCGGTTGTAGACCTGCACGTTCAGGCCGTTCGGCGCGTGGTAGGTCGCGTACACGGGGCAGACGGGCTCGCACGGGGCGTTGCCGCAGTGCTGGCACATCATCGGGATGAAGCGCGTCTCGAAGTCGGGCGCGGCCTCGTCGAACTTCACGTCCTTCGGCTCGCGGTCGAGTTCCCAGTAGCGCTCGAGGCGGATCCAGGCCATCTCGCGCGAGCGCGTGATGTTGGCGCCGAAACCGGTGCGGTCGGGCAGGATCTGCGCGCCCTGCCACGAGGCGCCGACGGTCGGGATGTTGTTCTCGGCGTAGCACGCGGTGACGCAGGCCGAGCAGCCGGTGCACTTCGCGAGGTCGATCGTCATCGCCCAGCGACGACGCGCCGCACCCGACCAGTGGTTCGGGTCGTACTGGCCCTTGTCCTTCGACTCGGGCACGCCGAGGTCGCCCTGCGCGTCATTCGCGACCGGCGAGCGAAGGCCCGGGAGGAAGTCGGTGCTGGCCTGCCCGTCGAACTTGTGCGGATGCTCTTCCTCGCCGGCGAGCAGCGCGGGGAGCGCGATCGCCTGCGCGATGCCGCGGCCGTGCTGGCGGCCGGAGCCTTCGGTGGTGACGATGCGGACGGCGCCGTCGGCGCGCGCGACCGATGCCTTCGTCGCGCTCAGCGCCACGGCGCCGGAGCGATCCTCGGCGCTCACGATCATTTCCCACGCGTTCTGTCCCGCGAGCGCGTAGCGACCTGATGCCGTGTGTCCACGGCCGAGCGCGATCGCGATCGTGTCGGGGCGAAGTCCGATGAAGCTGAAGGCCGGCGCCGTCAACGTGCCGGCACTCGTCGTGACGGTGACGTGATCGCCGTCGACGACACCGAGCAGGATCGCCGTCTCGGGGTGCATCTCGACGACGGTCTGCCAGACGATCTTCGTGACCGGGTCCGGGAGTTCCTGGAGCCAGGGCTTGTTCGCGCCACGGCCGTCACCGAGCGTGGGCGAGGGATAGGCGATGAGGTGATACTCGCCCTGTTGTCTGCCGAGCGTCATGTTGCGCGTGTCCGTGCGCGCGCCGACGCTCCGTGTCGCGGCGCTGCCGGTCATCATCGCGCTCGGGAGCGCGTTCTTGAGCGCCTGGTTGCCGCCGACGCGACCCGCGATGTAACCGCGGTAATCGGCGTACGGGTAGCGCGACGCCATCGACTGGTCGCCCTTCGCGATCGCGACGAGCACATCGCCCGTGGAGCGAGTGTCGAACACGGGATCCATCGTCGGCTGCAGGAGCGAGAGCATGCCGCGCACCGGTTCGGCATCGCCCCAGCTCTCGAGCGAGTGATTGTCCGGGAGCACGAGGTCGCAGAGCGACGTCGTCTCATCCGGCACGCTCGAGAACGAGACCTTGAACGGCACCTTCGCCATGCGCGCCGCGAAGTCGACGTTCTTCGCCGTCGTGTACGCCGGGTTCGCGTGGCGCACGAGGAGCATCGGCACGTCGCCGGCGCTCATGCGGTCGGCGAGGGCGCGCATCTCGGCGTGTCCCGCGACGCCTTCGAAGGCGAGGTAGCCTTCGCCAGGCTTGATGGTCTTGCCGACGTTGCCACGCTGCTTGTTGAGCTCGGCGACGGCCGCGGCGAGTTCGCCCGCGTTCTCGTCGTAGCCCCCAGAGAGGATCGCGCTGGCCGACGCTCCGCGCACCTCGGCGGCGAGTCCTTCGAGCAGCTTCACTCCGACGCCCGCAGCCGTGGCCGCCGCTGCGAGCGAGCCGCGTCCGAGCAGCGCATTCACGATCGCGAGTTCGGTGCCCGGCCGCGCCGGGATCCAGCTATCGGCGTTCAACCCGGTGAGCGACCGCCGCGCACCAACATAGATGAAGCGCGGCGCGCCCTCGACCTTGCCGCGCGCCTCGGAGAAGGCGAGCTGCTGCGGGACCGGGAGGCCCCATCCGTCGAGGAAGTCGGCGCTGAACGAGACGATCAGTGAGGCGGCCGAGAAGTCGATGTGCGGCCACGATGCGCCGTACGCCGCCTTGTTCGCCTGCGCGACCGCGATCGGCGCCTCGGCGTCATAGCTGATGTGCGGCGCGATGCCATAGCCCGCGAGCACGCCGTCGAGGAAGGCCGGGAACGAGCCCTGCTCGTGCTGGTTCACGAAGGCGACCTTGCCGCCCTGCCCTCGCGACTTCACTTCGCCAAGCTTCGCGGCGAGGGTCTGCATCGCCTCGGTCCAGGTCGTCGCGACGAGCTTGTCGCCCTCGCGCTTCATCGGGCTGCGGAAGCGGTCGGGATTGTAGAGTCCCTGCAGTCCGGCCTGTCCGCGCGCGCAGAGCGCGCCCTTGTTCACCGGGTGCGCGGGATTCCCTTCCGACTTGATCGCGCGGCCGTCGCGCACCTCGACGATGAGGCCGCAGCCCGCGGCGCACTCGCGGCAGGTGGTCGCGTAGTAGTTGGAGACGCCGGGCGTCGTCTGGTCGGGCGAGACGAGGTACGGGATGAGCTTCTCGACGTCACCAGTGCCGCAGCCGATGGCGGCCGTGGCCGCACCGGCGACGGAGAGGACCTTGAGGAACTCGCGGCGCTTCGCGCCCGACTCACCCATCGTCGCGTCCTTCGTATCAGGAGTCATGGCGTCCTAGTAGTGGCAGGTGGCGCAGTCGTACGTCGCCTTCTTGCGCGGCATCGCGAGCGTCGCCGAGTCGGGCTCGAAGCCCGCGGCGCGCACACCCTCGGCCGGCGAGTAGCCGTTCACATGGCAGGTCACGCACCAGCCCATGTTGAGCGACTGCGCCTGGAAGACCTGCGACATGTTGTTCACCTGGCCGTGGCAGGTCTGGCAGGTGACGCCCGCGTTCACGTGGCGCATGTGCGGGAAGTGCACGTACTCGGGCACCTTGTGCACGCGCACCCACGGGATCGGCTGCTTCTTGTTCCAGTACTCGGTGAGCTTCGCGATCTCGGGACGCCCCGCGGCGACGATGGTGTGACAACCCATGCAGGTGCCGACGGCGGGCAGGCCCGGATCGGGCGACTGGTTCACCGCGTTGTGGCAGAACGCGCAGTTCATCTTGAGCGCGTTCACGTGCACGGGGTGCGGGAACTTGATCGGCTGGACCGGCGAGCGGCCGATGCCGCCGCCGAGGTAGGTCGTGTAGCCCGACGCACCGCTGTAGGACCAGGGGCCCGGAACGGCCTTGCCGAAGGCTTCGCGATTCGCGGCCTCGGTCGCGGTCTCGGCGGCGCCGGCGGCGGGGGCCTGCTGTGCGGCGGAGAGGGAGCCCGCGTACGCGGACATCATGGTCGCCACGACGGCGATCGCGACCACCCCGGAGAAGACGACCCACTTCCTGCGACCGATCATGCGCGAGACTCGGAGAGGGGGAAATCCGAACGGTCTACTCGGCTTGTGAACGTTTTCACAAGCGATTAGCCCACGGAAAAATGGCCCGCGCCATCAGTTGAAGCAAGTGCCCATCCACAGCGACGTTACGCCTCGTCGCCGAGTCCGCGTTTGACGCGATCGATCGTGCGCAGCACTTCGATCCCCATCGCGCGCACGAGGGTGAGCTCGCGAGAATCCGGGCCCGCGCGGTTCAGCAGCGAGCGGACCGAGCGCATGATGTGCTCAGGGTTTCTCGTACGGTAGAACGCGATCGCGGCGAGCGCGCGGTCGATGTCGCCGAGTGCGCGCTCCCACTCATCGTGCTTGGGGAGCGTCGCGTGATGCTTGTGCCGCGCGATGGTGCGCGTGGAATCGCCCGCGGCGAGGTGCAACTCGTACGCGGCGACGAGCACCGCCTGCGCGAGGTTGAGCGAGCTGTGCTCGGTCGTCGGCACCGTGCAGATCACGTGCGCGGCGTCAATGGCGTCGTTGGGCAGGCCATGGTCCTCCTGTCCGAAGAGCAGCGCGACGCGACCGTCGGCGGCCTTCGCGAGCATCACCGGTGCGAGCTCGCGCGGCGTGGTGAGCGGCCAGCGATGCGCGCGCCGTTTCCCTGCGAAGGCGGCGATGTACACGCAGTCGGCAAGGGCGTCGCCAAGTGTGTCGAAGTGTCGGATGCGCTCGACGATGTCGCGCGTGCCGTGCGCGACGCCTTCGATGCGCCAGGGGTCGTAGGCGACGGGCTGCACGAGGCGCAGGTCGCGCAGTCCCATGTTCTTCATCACGCGCACCGTCGCGGCGATGTTCACGGGATCCTGCGGCTTGTGGAAGACGACGACGACCTGGTCGAGGACGGACATGGCGTGGAAGTTAGTCCCCCCGGCTAGATTCCGGCCCTATGGACTTCCTCGTCGACCTGTTCCACAAGATCCGCGACCTCGACTCGCTCGTCTCGACGGCGGGATACGCCGGCATCACGGCGATCATCTTCATCGAGACCGGCCTGCTCTTCCCCTTCCTGCCCGGCGATTCGTTGCTCGTGACGGCGGGGCTCTTCGCCGCGCAACGCAACGGGCTCGTGCCGCTGGATGTGTGGACGCTCGGCGCGCTGTGCACGACGGCGGCGATCGCGGGCGACCAACTTGCATACTTCATCGGCCGGCGCTCGGGTGCCGCGCTCTTCAACCGGCCCGACTCGCGGTTCTTCAAGCGGAGCCACTTGCTCGCGGCGCAGGCATTCTACGAGAAGCACGGGGGGAAGACGGTGATCCTCGCGCGTTTCATGCCGTTCGCGCGCACCTTCGCACCGGTCGTCGCGGGCGCGGCCAGGATGCGGTACTCGACGTTCCTGTTCTACGACGTGATCGGCGGCGTCGCCTGGATCTGGTCGATGCTGCTCACGGGTTACTACATCGTGCGCCTGGTGCCGGGGCTCGAGGAGAACGTCGAGAAGCTGGTGATCGGCATCATCGTGGTGTCGGTGACACCGGCGATCGTGGGCTGGTGGAGGGCGCGCAGGCAACCGGCGGTAGGCAGTGAGCAGTAGACTGATGACTGATGACTCATGACTGATGACTGATGACTGATGACTCATGACTGATGACTGATAACTGAAGACCGACGACCCGTACCTTTCCCCGACCCCGCACCGGAGCCCCCATGGCACATACCCTTCCTGCCCTGCCCTATGCCTTCGACGCGCTTGAGCCGCATGTCGACGCGCAGACGATGCAGATCCATCATGGCAAGCACCACAATGCCTATGTGACGAACCTCAATGCGGCGATCGAGAAGGCACCCGAGCTCGGCTCGTGGACGCTCGACCAGGTGTGCCGCGACATCGCGAAGGTGCCGGAATCGGTGCGCGGCGCGGTGCGCAACAACGGTGGCGGGCACTGGAACCACTCGCTCTTCTGGACCCTGATGGTCCCCAAGTCCGGCGGCGCGCCGACGGGGGACATCGCGAAGGCGATCGACAAGGCGTTCGGTGACTACGCCAAGTTCCGCGACGCCTTCAAGGCGGCGGCCGTTGGCCGGTTCGGTTCAGGCTGGGCGTGGCTCGTCGCGGCAAAGGACGGATCGCTGACGATCGAGAGCACGCCGAACCAGGACAATCCCCTCATGGAAGGCAAGCACGCGGTGCTCGGGCTCGATGTGTGGGAGCATGCGTACTACCTCAAGTACCAGAACCGCCGGCCCGACTACATCGACGCGTGGTGGAACATCGTGCACTGGGGTGAGGTCGCGAAGCGCTACGATTCGCGCTGAACTGCGAACGGCGTTCACCACACAGGGCACAGAGAGCGGCGGAAGCAAGCAACTGCAACCCCTACTGCTATTCACCACAGGGGGCGCAGGGGGCACAGGGGGCACAGGGTGTCCCGTGCCACGCGACGCGGTTGCAGTTCACCTCATGAAGACCATAGGGGGGCTCGGCGCCAAACTCGGCGCGCCGAACCCCCTGTGTTCCCTGTGCCCCCTGTGGTGAAAGCCGTTGCCGACTTGAGGACACCTGGAGCTATCGAGCGGCTTCGCCTTCGAGGTACGTGTACCCCTCGAGCCCGGCCACGTACTCGGCGATGAACATGTTCGCCTCCTCGCGCGACAGGTCCTTCGCCGCCTGCACCTTGCGGCGGAACGTCGCGAGCAGGTCGGACGCGCGGAACTGCACGTAGTTCAGCACCTCGGTCACGGTGTCGCCGTGCACCATGTGCGTGATCTCGTAGTGGTCGCCGTTGAGGCGGATGTGCACCGCGTTGGTGTCACCGAACAGGTTATGGAGGTCACCGAGGATCTCCTGGTACGCACCGGTGAGGAAGATGCCGAGGATGTACGCCTCGCCGTCGCGGAACACGTGCAGCGGCAGCGACGGCTGTCCATCGCGCCCGCCGATGAAGCGGTCGATCTTGCCGTCGGAGTCGCACGTCACGTCCTGGATCGTGCCGCGTCGCGACGGCTCCTCGTCCAGCCGGTGGATCGGCATGATCGGGAAGAGCTGGTCGATCGCCCAGTTGTCGGGGAGCGACTGGAAGAGCGAGAAATTCGCGAAGTAGCGGTCGACGAGCGCGGCGTCGACGTCCTTGATGATGTCGTCGAAGTGGTCGCGCTTCGGCCCGATGAGCCGCGAGACGGCATTGAGCGTGCAGAGGTAGTACGTCTCCGCCATCGCGCGCTCGCGGAGCGAGAGCACGCCCGAGTTGAACAGTTGCTGCGCGCGTTCCTTGTCGAACGTCGCGTCATGGAAGATCTCGCGGATGCGCCTCATGGAGACGTTCTTGCGCCCGACCGTCTTGAGGTCGTCGGCCATCTCGTGCAGCAGCGCGTGGTCGTCCTCGCCGAGGGCGGGCACGCCCGGGTCGGCCGCCGACTCGACGTCGATCACCGAGATGAGCATGAGCGCATGGTGCGCGGTGAGCGCGCGCCCGGATTCGGAGATCACGTCCGGCATCGGGAGCTCCTCCTCCCGGCAGGTCTCGGCGAGCGTATAGATGATGTCGTTCGCGTACTCCTGCGCGGAGTAGTTCATCGACGCCTGCGAGGTGGACTGCGAGCCATCGTAGTCCACGCCGAGCCCGCCGCCGACGTCCACGTACTGGATGTCGAGGCCGAGGCGCCGGAGCTCGACGTAGAAGCGGCTCACCTCCTGCAGCCCGCGCTTGATGAAGCGGATGTCGGTGATCTGCGAGCCGAGGTGGAAGTGGATCAGCTTGATGACCCCCTCCATGCTCTCGGCCTTGAGCCGCTCGATCACCTGCATGAGCTGCGCCGATGTGAGGCCGAACTTCGACTTCTCGCCGCCCGATTGCGCCCAGCGGCCCGACCCCTCGCTCGACAGCTTGATGCGCACCCCGATCGTCGGCGTGACGTTCATCTCCTTCGCCACCGGCAGCAGCACGTCGAGCTCGCTCACCTGCTCGACGACGATGAGCACCTTGTGACCGAGCTTCTGGCCCATCAGGGCGAGGCGCATGAACTCCTCGTCCTTGTAGCCGTTGCAGATGATCAGGTGGTCGGTGCGGTCGGTGAGCGCGAGCACGGCCTGCAGCTCGGGCTTGGAGCCGCACTCGAGGCCGACACCGGTCGCCTCGCCGAACTCGACGATCTCCTCGATGACATGCCGCTGCTGGTTGACCTTGATCGGATAGACCGTCGTGTACTTCCCCTCGTACTGGAACTCGACGATCGCACTCGTGAATCGCTGGTGCAGCAGCTCGATGCGCGCCTTGAGGATCTCCGAGAAGCGCAGCAGCACGGGGAGTCCCACGCCCTGCGCCTCGAGGTCGTGCGCGAGCTCGAAGAGGTCGAGCACCTGCTCGGGATGGTCCTTGTCGGGGCGCACGACGACGCGGCCCGCGGCGTTCACGTCGAAGAAGCCGTCGCCCCACCCGTCGATGTTGTAGAGCCCCTTCGCGCGCTCGATCGACCAGGGCGCGGGAGCGGGCGGATCCTTCGGGTGCGGAGGCGCCGCGGGCGCAACAGCCGCAGCGGCGGCCGCGTCGGAGGTCGGGGAGACGGTCATGCGCTGAATAGTAGGGGCTTCGCGCGGCGCGCGGTATCAATGGCTCTGGCCGAAACCGCCAGCGTGGGATAGCGTAGTCCCCGCGTCGGGTCCCGGCCCGCGCGCGCAACGCCCCCGCGAGGACGCGCTGCGCTCACGTCACCACCTCAAGATCGGGAGTGCGCTCCGTGTTCCGTGTCCTCAAGTACATCGGCATCGCCGTCGGTGCGGTGATCCTCCTCCTCATCGTCTGCGTCGCGGGCCTCTACGCGTGGACGAGTCGCGAGGTCTCGAAGTCCGTGCCCGTGCCGGCGCACGGCTTCACCGCGCCGACGGACAGCGCGAGCATCGCGCGCGGCGAGCACGTCACGCGCGCGCTGGCGAAGTGCGGCGACTGCCACGGCGCGGACTTCGGCGGCGACACGCTCATCGACGATCCCGCGTTCGGGACCGTCTACGCGCCGAACCTCACGCGCGGCCAGGGCGGCGTGATGGCCGCATACAGCGACGCCGAGCTCGAGGCGGCGATCCGCCACGGCATCCGCCGCAACGGACAACGCCTCATGATCATGCCGTCGCAGGAGTTCCAGCTCCTCTCGGACGAGGACCTCGGCGCGGTCATCGCGTATATCCGGTCCCAGCCGCCGGTCGACCGCGCGCCGCTCACCAACCGCCTCGGGCCGATCGCGCGCGGGCTCTATGCCGGCGGGGTCTTCCCGCTCTTCCCGGCGAAGATCGTCACGCACGGGACGGAGATGGTGCCGTCAGTCGCCGTCGACTCGACGGTCGCGTACGGCAAGTATCTCGCGGACATGGGCTGTGCGGGTTGCCACGGCGTCGGCTACGGCGGCGGCCCCATCCCCGGCGGCCCGCCCGAGTGGCCGAAGCCGGCAAACCTCACGCCGGAAGGGATCGGGCACTACACGCAGGACGACTTCGTCAAGGCGCTGCGCACGGGCGTGCGCCCGAACGGCGTCGCGATCAACGAGTTCATGCCGATCCAGGCGACGAAGCTGATGACCGATACGGAGATCGTCGCGGTGTACAAGTACCTCAAGACGGTGCCGTCGAAGGCGTTCGGGACGCGCTAGGCGTCCAACGCGCGACACTGAACGACATTCACCACAGGGGCACAGGGAAGCGCAGGGAACTACGGCGTGAACGAATGGGGCTCGTCGGACAGGTCTGTCCGACGAGCCCCATTCGTACTCCGCCCTTCCCTGTGTATCCCTGTGCCACTGTGGTGATAGCAGCTGCGGTGCGCTCGATCTACGGCCGCCCGACCTGGTCGCGACCCTTCTCGAGGTACGGGATGCCACGCTGCATCCACACGGGAGCCGGCGCGCCGAGGAGGTGGTGGGCGAAGAACTCCTGCATGCGCCGGTCGACGTCCTTCTGGTTCGCGTACTTGCGCGGGTTGTGCGCGTCGCCGTTGTAGTTGAGCATGTACGCCTCCTTCCCGAGCCGGCGCATCGCGACGAAGAACTCGATGCCCTGGTACCACGGCACCGCGCCGTCGGCATCGTTCGCCATGAAGAGCACCGGCGTCGTCACCTGGTCGAGGCGGAAGAGCGGCGAGTTCTCCATGTACCGCTCGGGATACTGCCAGATGGACCCGCCGATGCGGCTCTGCCCGCGCTCGTAGTTCACGATCGCGCGCTCCACGCCCGATTCCCACCGGATCCCGCCGTACGCGGAGAACATGTCCACCACCGTCGCGTTCGGCACGGCGGCCGCGAAGAGGTTCGTGTGCGTGATCACGTACGCCGTCTGGTAGCCTCCCCACGACTGCCCGCTGATCCCCTGCCGCCGCGGATCGGCGATCCCCCGCGCGATGAGGGCCTGCACGCCCGGCACGATCGACTTCACTGCGCTCGGTCCCGGATAGCCCGGCGTGTAATGGATGTTGGGCATGAACACGAGGTAGCCGAGACTCGTGTAGACGACGGGGTTGACGACGTTGCGCCCCGCCGGACTCGTGTAGTTGTAGAGCCCGTCGGAGAGCTGTTCGTAGAAGTACGTGATCATCGGGTACTTCTTCGACGGGTCGAAGCCCTCGGGCTTGTAGAGCAGCCCTTCCATCGCGACGCCGTCGGAGTTCATCCACTTCACGAGCTCGATGTCACCCCAGGAGTACTGCGCCTGCTCGGGCATCGCGTCGCTGATGCGCGTGAGCGCATCGATCGAGGTGCCGGTCCAGAGGTCCGGGAACTCGCGGTAATCGGCGCGCGTGACGAGCAGCTGGTCCGCCTTGCGCGCCTTCGCCACGAGTGGGAACGACTTCGGCATCATCACCAGGCGCTCTGGGCCGCCCGTCACGCCCACGCGGTCACGATAGAAGCCCGCGTACTTCGTCGCATGGTCGAACGCGCGCAGCAGCAGCGGTTGCGCCGGGTCGTACGCGCGCTCCTCGGGATCGAGGTCGATCAGCCGGAACGTGACGCTGTCGCGGCGCCCGGCGCCGTCGGTGAGGTTCCGCGGCGCGGCGGTGCCCAGCGGGTCGATCTCCCAGATGTCGAAGCGGTCGTAGATCAGCACGCGTGCATCGTCCTTCGTCCAGCCCCCGACGCCCCACGGGCTCGGCTCGTCGGGCGTGTCGTGCGTCTCCTGGTCGAACTTCACACCGACCGCGCTCGTGAGGTCACGCGTGCGATTGGCCGCGATGTCGTGCGCGCGCCAGGCGCCCTTCTCCCACCAGACGACGAAGCGCGCGCCGGGCGAGAGCTGCCCGTTGCCGGGCGCCTTCGTCGCGACCTGGCGGATCGCACCGGTGACGGTGTTGATCAACCGGATGTCGTTGCCGTCGTCGCCCGCGATCGCATCCATCTCGTACGGGACGCCGGTGCTCGCGACGGCGGTGCGCCCGTCGTCGGAGAACTGCACGGTGGGCATCGAGTCGTCGGCGATGCGGCGGAACTGTCGCGTCGCGACATGGAAGACCGCAGGATAGCTTCGGACGCGATCCTGCCCGAGCTGCACGCGCTGCATCGGCTGCGGGCGCGCGTCGCGCCAATGCCAGAGGTCCACCACCGCCTTCTCGGCGAGCGAGTCGGCGGGGATCGAGTCGGCCAGCACGTGCGCGATGCCGAGGCGCACGACGCCACCGCCGCGCACGAACTCGATCGCGCCGCGGTCGGCGATCTTGTGGCCGGCACCCGCGGCGGCCGCCGCGACGGCGACGGTCGCCGGCTGCACGCCAGGCTTCTGGCGCGTGCCGGTGAGCGAGGCGTGGTAGAGCGCCACGCGCGGCTTGTCGGCCTTCCATTCGTCGGCGTCGGTGACGAAGGCGAGCTGCGTTCCCGCCTCGTCGAGTGCGAGGCTGCGATAATTGCCCGTCGCGACCTTGAGCGGCGTGACGACACCGCTCGCGAGATCACGGACGTAGACGCCGTCGACGTTGAGCGAGTCGGCGCCGGTGACGCTGTAGGCGAGCCAACGCTCGCCGCGGTCCATGGTGTAGTTGGTGACGCCCTCGATGCGGACCTCGATGCCGGTCGCGATCTCGCGCAGCACGAGGGGCGCGCCGGAGTCCTTGCGGCGCGCGGCGGGCGCGGCGCTGTCACGCGCAGCACCCTCGGCGGCAGGAGCGGTGCGGGCGTTCCCGCCGCGCGCGGCGCCGGCGGTGGTGTCGACGTCCACCTGGTACGCGACGAAACGCCCGCCGTCCCGCGCGAGCTGGAAGCCGCGCACGCGATCGATCATCGTCACCTTGCCGTCGGCGAGCCCGAGGATCGCGAGCTTGTTCTTCGGCTGCTCCGCGGCACGGCCGCGACGCCCGCGCGCCGAATCGGACGTGGCCTTGGTGGGATACTGCAGGAAGATCACGTGGCGCGAGTCGCCCGTGATCCCCGCCGCCTGCGCGGTGAAGGCCGTGCCGGTCACGCTGTTGAGCGGGCGTCCGGTCCAGCCGCGCGCCACGCGGTGCTCGGTGGTGCCACCCGTCGCTCGCGCGATGAGCTCACCGTCGCCGACGACCGGCGTGAGGGTGTAGACCGCCCAGTTCCCGTCGGGGGAGAGCGAAGGTTGGCTGATCGACCGCCAGAGATCGTAGGTGTCCTGCGTGAGCGGCTTCTTCGCGGACTGCGCGGAGAGCGCGATCGGCGCGACGAGGAGCAGGAGGAGGGAGCGGAGTGCGCGGGGAGCCATCGCCACGGTGGGTGAGGGTTATCTTCTGCATGCGGTCCGGAAAAGCTACGCATCGCCCCCTCCACTCGCTGTGTGCCCATGAAACGCTCGCCGAAGAATCGCGCCGTCATGAAGCGCTTCGTGACGTACTTCCTGCGCGGACTCGTGCTGACGGTGCCGCTGGTGGTCACTGTCGCCGTCTGCTGGATCGTGCTGACGCGCGTGGACGGCTGGCTCGGCATCTCGATCCCCGGCGTGGGGTTCGCGGTCACGATCGCGGGCATCACGCTCATCGGCTTCATCGGCAGCACACTGCTCTGGACCCAGGTCGAGCGATGGATGGACGAGCTGCTCGACCGCCTGCCGTTCGTCCGGCTGCTCTACTCGTCCACCAAGGACCTGCTCAACGCGTTCGTGGGCGAGAAGCGGCGCTTCGACCAGCCAGTGCTGGTGTCGATCACCGAGGACAAGGACGTGCGCGCGTTCGGCTTCATCACGCAGGCGTCGTTGCCGGCACTCAAGCTCAAGGGCGACGTCGCGGTCTACTGCCCACAATCGTACAACTTCGCGGGCCAGCTGCTCGTGGTACCGGCCGCTCGCGTGACGCGGCTCGACGCCTCGAGCTCCGACGTGCTCGCGTTCATCGTGTCGGGTGGCGTGACCGACGTACCGGAGGTGAAGAAATGAGGGCAGTGATCCTTGCCGCTGCGACGTGCACGATCCTGACGGCGCCGTGCATCCATGCTCAACAACCCATGCTCCTCGTTCCCGACCGCGTCTTCCTCGGCACCGAGGATTCCGCGCGCACGGGGTGGGTGGTGCTCGTGCGTGGCGACCGCATCGCTGCCGTGGGGCCGCGCGCGCAGGTGCGTGCTCCGGAGGGCGCGACCGTGCGCGAGTTGCGCGGGATGACGCTGATCCCCGGCATGATCGAGGGCCACACGCACCTCTTCCTGCATCCCTATGATGAGGCGACCTGGAACGACCAGGTGCTGAAGGAGTCGCTGAGCTTGCGTACGGCGCGCGCGGTGAATCATGCGAGAGCGACGCTCATGGCCGGCTTCACGACGGCGCGAGACCTCGGCACGGAAGGAGCGGGCTACGCCGACTTCGGACTGAAGCAGGCGATCGACCAGGGGATCATCCCCGGGCCGCGGCTGTTGATCTCCTCACTCGCGATCGTCGCGACGGGGAGCTACGGACCGAAGGGCTACGCGAGCGAGTGGGAGGTGCCGCAGGGCGCGCAGGAAGCGGATGGCATCGAGGGCCTTGCGCGCGCGGCGCGCGAACAGATCGGGCATGGCGCCGACTGGGTGAAGGTCTACGCCGACTATCGCTGGGGGCCGAACGGTGAAGCGCGACCGACGTTCACCGAGGCGGAACTGCACGCACTGGTGGAGACGGCGGCCGCGGGCGGACGGAAGGTCGTCGCGCACGCGGCGACGGCCGAAGGGATGCTGCGCGCGGTGCGTGCCGGCGTGGCGATGATCGAGCACGGCGACGGAGGGACACCCGAGGTCTTCCGCGCGATGGCGCAGGCGGGAGTGGGTTACTGCGCGACGCTCGCCGCGGTCGAGGCGACGGCGAGGCAGGGGGGATGGAAGCCGACCGATGCACCGACGGCGCGGATGCTCGCCAAGCGGGTGAGCTTCAAGGCCGCCGTCGATGCGGGAGTGACGATGTGCATGGGCGGCGACGCGGGCGTGTACGCGCACGGCACGAATGCGTGGGAGGCGGAGCTGATGGTGCAGTACGGGATGTCGGCGCCGGCTGCGCTGCGCTCGGCGACTTCCGTGAATGCGCGGTTGTTCGGGTTGGAGGATCGGCTTGGGTCGATCCGTGAGGGACTGCTGGCGGACCTCGTGGCGGTGGAGGGGGATCCTGTCGCCGACATCGCCGCGCTACGGAAGGTGAGACTCGTGATGAAAGGTGGGCGACCGCAGATGTGAGATGTGAGCGGTTCTCCCACATCTCACATCGCCGTCACGGCTTGAGCCAATACGTGAACCAGTCACGCAGGCGCCCGAGCCGGTCGACGAGCAGCCACGGCTCGCCGGTGCGCGAGAGATCGTGGGTCGAGCGCGGATACCGCACGAACTCCACCGGCACGCCCTGCCGCTTGAGCGCCGCGAACCACTGCTCCGCATCCGTCATCGGCGTGCGGTGATCCTCCTCGCTCTGCACCATCAGCGTCGGCGTCTTCACGCGCCGCACGTGGCGGATCGGGGAGAGCGAGTCGTACATCGCCGGGTTGTCCTGCGGGCGGCCGTAGAACTCGAACTCGGTGAGCCCCTGCGCGTCCGACGTGCCGTACCACGACCACCAGTTGCTGATCATGCGGTCGGTCTGCGCGGCCTTGAAGCGATCGGTGTGCGACGTCACCCATGCCGTCATCACGCCGCCGTACGATCCGCCGGTCACGCCCATGCGCGTCGAGTCGACGTCGGGACGCATCGCCGCGACGTCCACCGCCTTCATCAGGTCCTGGTAATCCTCGGCGAACCAGCGGCCGCGCGTGGAGAAGGTGAAGTCGGCGCCGTAGCCGCTCGACCCCCGCGGATTCGTGTAGAGCACCATGAAGCCGGCGGCGGCGAGGTTCTGCGTCTCGTCGAACCACTGCTCGCCGTACTGGCTGTGCGGGCCGCCGTGGATGTAGAGCACGAGCGGGTACTTCTTTCCCGCCTCGTAGCCGTACGGCTTCATCACCCACCCTTCGATCTCGAGGTCGCCGACCGACTTGTACGTGAACCGTTCGGCACCGGACCAGGTGACCTCCCTGTTGAGCGCGTCGTTGAAGCTCGTGAGCTTGCGCTCGCCCCTGCCGTCCGCGCCGGCGATGTAGAGCTCGGTCGGTTGGTTCACGCTCGTCGAGACGTACGCGACCTGGCGTCCCGCCTGGTCGAACGAGAAGCCGTTCATCTTGCGACGTCCAGCGAGCGACTCGCGCAGGCGACCGTCCCGCGGATTCACCATGAAGAGTCCGCTCGAGCCGCCGATGTCTGCCCAGACGGCGATGTCGCCTGCGGGGAGCCATGCGATGCCATTGGGCTCGTACCTCCAGTCATTCGCGAGCGGCGTCACCTGCCCTGACGAGACGTCGAGCACGACGAGCTTCGCCTGCTTCACGCGGCCGGGACGCTGGATGAAGCCGATGCGCCGGCTGTCGGGCGACCACGACAGGCCGCTCTCGCCGCCCTGGACCACCGCGACCTTGCGCGGCGTGCCGCCCGCGACCGGGATCACGTAGATGTCGCCGTCGTTGCGGTCGACCTCATCGCGCCGTGCGTCGTACGGCAGCAGGGCGATCGAGTCGGCGATGCCCTGCACGATCGAATCGGGACGCAGGTCCGCGTCGGCGACGAAG
>Ga0137353_1000118_pt1 | contig 16143 bp, 19 predicted proteins | sample EasRivERMLT760_2_FD_104759 | JGI IMG/M metagenome (GOLD analysis project Ga0137353, IMG submission 104759) | Soil microbial communities from meander-bound floodplain in the East River, Colorado, USA - East River MetaG ERMLT760_2 | ecosystem: Environmental > Terrestrial > Soil > Floodplain ...
ACGAGATGATGTCGCCCCCGTTCCGCATGAAGGCCGCGATCATCTCGCGCCTGAAGATCATGGCCGAGCTGGACATCGCCGAGCGCCGCGTGCCGCAGGACGGGCGCATCAAGCTCAAGATGGGCAAGAAGGTCATCGACTATCGCGTGTCCACGCTCCCGACGCTGTTCGGCGAGAAGGTCGTCCTCCGCATCCTCGACAAGGGCAACCTGACGCTCGACCTCGAGAAGTTCGGCATCGAGCCGCGCGCCGAGAAGGAGTTGATGGAGGCGGTGCAGAACCCGTACGGGATGGTGCTCGTCACCGGCCCGACGGGCTCGGGGAAGACGACGACGCTGTACAGCTGCATCAGCAAGGTGAACGCGATCGACACGAACATCATGACGGCCGAGGACCCCGTGGAGTACAACCTCTACGGCGTGAACCAGGTGCTGGTGCGGACCGAGATCGGCATGACGTTCGCGGCGGCGCTGAAGGCGTTCCTGCGCCAGGACCCGAACATCATCATGGTCGGCGAGATCCGTGACCTCGAGACCGGCGGCATCGCGATCAAGGCGGCGCTCACCGGCCACCTCGTGCTCTCGACGCTGCACACGAACTCGGCCGCCGAGACGGTGACGCGCCTCCTCGACATGGGCCTCGAGCCGTTCAACGTGAGTTCGGCGCTCAACCTCGTGCTCGCGCAGCGCCTGCTGCGCCGAATCTGCGGCAAGTGCAAGGAGAAGTACGTCCCGAGTCCCGAGGAGATGGAGGCGGCGAAGTGGACGCCGACGACCACGGTCCGGGACCTGCGCTACGAACAGGACGCGATCGAAGGCCTCAAGTCGCGCGCACCGGAGGACGTCCGGCCACACCTGCAGCAGATCTCGCTCGACACGCCGGTGATGAAGATGCCCTTCTTCAAGGGGCGCGGCTGCGACGCGTGCAACGGCTCCGGGCTCAAGGGCCGCCAGGGCGCGTACGAGGTCATGTTCATGACGCCGACCCTGCGCAAGCTGATCCTGCAGAACGTCGGCGCGGCGGAGATCAAGGACGCCGCGGTCGAGGGCGGGATGCTCACGCTGCGCATGGACGGACTGATCAAGGTCTGGAAGGGCATCACTACATTGGAGCAGGTGGTTCGCGAGACGAGCGCGTGACCTTCGTCATCCATCCTTCCTCCTTCGTGATCGAATGACCGCCCCCGCCGCATCCGCTGCCCCGCAGGTCAACCTGCGCGTCCTGCTCGAGGAGATGATCGAGCGCGGCGCGTCCGACCTGCACATCACCGCCGGCGAGCGCCCGAAGATGCGCGTCGACGGCGACATCCATCCGTCGCGGACGGAGGTCATCCTCCAGCCGAAGGACACGCTGCAGCTGGCCTACTCGGTGCTCACCGAGAACCAGAAGAAGCGCTTCGAGATGGAGGACGAGCTGGACTTCTCGTTCGGCATCCAGAACCTCGCGCGCTTCCGCGGCAACTGCTTCAAGCAGCGCGGCTGCGTGTCGATCGTGATGCGCCAGATCCCGTTCAACATCAAGACCTTCGCCGACCTCAAGCTGCCGCCGATCATCGCCAAGATGGCGGAGAAGCCGCGCGGCCTGGTGCTGGTGACGGGACCGACGGGCTCGGGCAAGTCGACGACGCTCGCGGCGATGATCGACAAGATCAACCGCGAGCGCCAAGGCCACATCCTGACGGTCGAGGACCCGATCGAGTTCATCCACAAGCACCAGGGCTGCATCGTCAACCAGCGCGAGGTGGGGAGCGACACGAAGTCGTTCGCCAACGCCCTCAAGTACGCGCTGCGCGAGGACCCCGACGTGGTGCTGGTGGGCGAGATGCGCGACCACGAGACGATCCACGCCGGCCTCACGATCGCCGAGACGGGCCATCTCGCCTTCGCGACGCTGCACACGAACTCGGCGGCCGAGGCGATCAACCGCATCATCGACGTCTTCCCGAGCCATCAGCAGTCGCAGGTGCGGGCCCAGCTCGCCTTCGTGCTCGAGGGGATCATCACCCAGACGCTGCTGCCCAAGCGGACGGGGAAGGGGCGCGTGATGGCGGCCGAGATCCTCGTCGTCACGCCGGCGATCCGCGCGCTCATCCGCGACGACAAGATCCACCAGATCTACTCGTCGATGCAGTCGGGCAAGAAGTACGGCATGCAGACGCTGAATGACGCGCTCTACCAGTTGTACGTCGCCAAGGAGGTCGCGGAGGAGGAATGCCTCCGCGTCTCGGGCGACCCGAACGAGTTCCTTCGCATGATCGGCAAGACCGCCGTCGACGAGGGCCCCACGGGTTCCGCGTCGGCGAAGGCCGGCCCGACGGCCGGCGGCGCAACCCGCCGCTGAGCCCCTCGTAACCAGGAGATCCGATGCCAGCATTCGCGTACACCGCCCGGACCGCGCAAGGCGACATGAAGACCGCGACGATCGACGCGGCGAGCAGGGATGACGCCGTCGCGCAGCTGAAGAAGATGCGCATGACGGTGGTGAAGGTCGAGGAGGCGTCCAAGACGCCATCGAAGACGAAGGGAGCGATCGCGATGCGCGACATCGTGATCTTCACGCGCCAGTTCTCGACGATGATCAACTCCGGCCTGCCGCTCGTGCAGGCCCTCGACATCCTCTCGAAGCAGTCCGAGAACCCGGTGCTGCAGAACGTCACCCGCCAGGTCGTGTTCGACGTGGAGTCGGGCAACACCGTCGCCGACGCGCTGGCGAAGCACCCGAACGCCTTCACCGACCTCTACGTCAACATGGTCGCGGCGGGCGAGGCGGGCGGCATCCTCGACACGATCCTCATGCGCCTCGCGACGTTCATGGAGAAGAACGACGCCCTCGTGCGCAAGGTGAAGGGGGCGATGATCTACCCCGGCGTCATCATGGGCGTCGCGGGCACGGCGATCATCGTGCTGCTCATCTTCGTCATCCCGACGTTCCAGAGCATGTTCGCCTCGGTGGGCCTCGCCCTGCCGCTGCCGACGCGCATCGTGATCGCGATGTCCGAGTTCCTGCAGGGCTATTGGTGGCTGATGATCGCGGGCCTGTTCTTCGGCTTCCGCGGCCTCAAGAGCTATTACGCCACGAACCAGGGCCAGCTCAAGATCGACGCGCTCATGCTCAAGGCCCCGGTGCTCGGCGACGTGCTCCGCAAGTCGGCGGTGTCGCGCTTCACGCGCACGCTCGGCACGCTCATCAGCTCGGGCGTCAGCATCCTCGACGGCCTCGAGATCACGGCGAAGACGGCCGGCAACCGCGTCGTCTCCGACGCGATCCTCGCGTCGCGCCAGTCGATCGCCGGCGGCGACACGATCTCCGCCCCGCTCGCCAAGTCGGGCGTGTTCCCGCCGATGGTCATCTCGATGATCGCGGTCGGCGAGCAGACGGGTGGCCTCGACGAGATGCTCTCGAAGATCGCCGACTTCTACGATGAAGAGGTGGACGCCGCGGTCTCGGGCCTCCTCTCGCTGCTCGAGCCGATGATGATCGTGTTCCTCGGCGTGGTCGTCGGCGGCATGGTGGTGGCGATGTACCTGCCGATCTTCGACATGATCAATGCGGTGCAATAGGGGCAGTCGTCAGTAGGCAGTCGACAGTCGTCAGTGGAGGAGGGGCGGGCCGTGTGGCCCGCCCTTCTTCGTTGGGATGCGCGACGTACGGCCATCCCCGACAGGGAAGGGGGAACCTCCGGATGGCCGCGGGGCGTGTGGGGCGCGAGCTTCCCTTCCGTGGATCGCTCCGGACCGACCTCCGACGCGCGCGGGCGCATGACCCGCCTGTTCGCGCGCGCCCTCGCGCGCGTGCTGCCGTGCCTCTGCGTGCTGGCGCGCGCCACCGCGGCACAGGAGCAGGCGCTCCCGTTCGCCGTCGGCGAGGTGCTGACGTACCAGGTGCGCATCTCGCGCCTCGGTGACGTCGGCACGGGGCGGATGTGGATCGAGGGACCCGCCGTGGAGCGGGGGGTCACCGTCTGGCTCTTCCGGTCGGAGATCAAGGCGGGCAAGGGACCGATCCGCGCCGTCGACCGCACGGCCTCCTGGTTCGACCCGCGCGCGATGGGGATCGTCCGCTTCGAGAAGGTGGAGCATCACGTCCTCTCGAACAGCCAGGAGCGTGTCACGATCGACCGCGCCGCGTCGCGCTGGTCGGATGAAGCGGGGCCGAGTGGTGCGCTCGCGAGCGAACGACCGCTCGACGAGCTCTCCTTCCTCTACTTCCTGCGGACCCTCCCACTCGACCGCGACACGGTGCTGCGGGTGGACCGGCACTTCGACGCGGCGCGCAATCCGACGATCATCCGGGTCCTCGGGCGCGACACCCTCACGACTCCGGCGGGGATCTTCCGGACCCGCGTCGTCGAGATGGAGGTGCGCGACCCCAAGCGCTACCGGGGAACGGGGATCATCCGGATCCACCTGTATGAAGGCGCGTGCCGGATCCCGATCCGGATCGAGAGCCGGATGCCGGTGCTCGGGGTGACCACCCTCACCCTCACGGGCTGGACGCACGCCCCCCTCTATCCGGCCGCCTTGCCCTGCGAATGACGTAGGGAATCACCCTACGGAGAAGGCCGGAAGGACCGGACTAAAGTTCCGGTCACGCCCTACTGATGAGGGTTGCCCCGACACCGAACTTCAGTCCACGAGTCGCGCATGAGGCGCGGTCCTCGCACTGAACACCGGAGGGAGACCCTTATGAGCAAGCAACTTCGCGGTGCCGCGACCGTCCTGGCGATGCTCGTCATCGCAGGCGCCTGGCGCCCGATCGCCGACCAGTTGAACGTCGGCGCGGAGAGCAAGCTCTGGTTCGAGGGCAAGTCGACCGTGCGGGACTGGTCCTGCAAGGCGACCCAGATCGACGCGACGATCGACGCCGACGCCGGCGCCGTCGCGAACGTCCTCAAGGGCCAGAAGGCCGTGAAGACGGTGACGCTCACGTTCCCGACCGCGAAGCTCGACTGCGAGAACGGGACGATGAACGGCCACATGATGCGCGCGCTGAACGGCGCGACGCAGCGGACCATCACGTTCAGCCTGACCGGCTACGAGCTCTCCGCCGGCGCCCCGGTGAAGGGCACGCTGAACGGCACGCTCACGATCAACGGCGTCACCAAGCCGATCATCGTGCCGGCCGAGTACACGCAGGGAGCCGGCGGCGCGCTCCGCGTCACCGGGAAGTACGCGCTCAACATGACCGAATGGAACGTCCAGCCGCCCAAGCTGATGCTTGGCGCGCTGAAGGTCGCCCCGACGATCGTCGTCAACTTCGATTTGCAGCTCCAACCCTGACCGGCGCAGATCCGGTCTCCTTCCCCAGAGGTCCATTCTTATGCGTAACGTCCGTTCCTTCCTGATGATCGCCGCCGGCATCGCGATGGCCGCGCCCGCCGGCGCGCAGGTGATCGATTCAGCGCAGGCGAAGTATCCGCAGCCGATGGTGATCCAGTACTCGCGTCCGTACGACGCGCGCGGCATCAACATGTTCGAGACGCCGAAGCGGGCGGGCGCGACGTACGAAGGCTTCAAGATGACGATCGGTGCCGCCTTCACCCAGCAGTTCCAGGGGCTCACGCACTCGAACGACGCCGACTCGGTGTTCGTCGCCGCCGTGAACCCGTCACCGGGCGCCGCAGGCAGCACTGCGACCTCGGACCGCAATCGCCTGATCGAGATCGGCAAGGGGTTCAACAACGCCGTCGCGAACATGACCTTCAACGCGCAGCTCGCCCCGGGCATCCGCGTCCAGATGACGAGCTACCTCTCGGCGCGCCATCACAACGAGACGTGGGTCAAGGACGGCTTCATCCAGATCGACGAGTCGCCGTTCAACGTCGAGATCTTCAATGACATCATGAAGTACACGACGCTGAAGATCGGCCACTTCGAGGTCAACTACGGGGACCAGCACTTCCGCCGCACCGACAACGGGCAGGCGATGTACAATCCGTTCGTCGGCAACTCGATCCTCGAGGCGTTCACGACCGAGGTCGGCGCCGAGGCGATCGTGCAGTACAACGGCTTCCTGGCCGTCGCCGCGATCACCAACGGCGAGATCCGTGGCCAGCTGGCACGTCCGGCCGACCGTGACCCGGCCCACATGGTCAAGCTCGGTTTCGACCGGCAGCTCACCGACGACCTCCGACTGCGCCTGACCGGGTCGTGGCGCGGGCAGAAGAGCGCGGTCAGCAACACGCTCTACAGCGGCGACCGCGCCGGCTCGCGCTACTACTACGTGATGGAGAACTTCCGGGCGACGGAATCGGCGCAGTTCACCTCGGGTGCGATCAACCCCGGGTTCAGCGACGAGATGACCGGCACGATGCTCAACCCGTTCGTCAAGTTCCGCGGCCTCGAGGTCTTCGGCCTCTATGAGACCGCCAAGGGCCGCTCGGCGAGCGAGACGGTGGAGCGCGAGATCACGCACTCGCAGTACGACCTCGTGTACCGCTTCGGCGGCGGCGAGAAGCTCTACGTCGGCGCGCGCCTCGCGAACTTCTCGGGCGACCTCGGCGTCAGCGGCGCCGGCCCGACGCTCCAGGACAACTCGGACGTGACGGTGAAGCGCACGCAGTTCGGCGCCGGCTGGTTCCTCACCCCGAACCTTCTCCTCAAGGGCGAGTACGTGAACCAGGACTATGACGGGTTCTCGCGCCGCGACATCCGCAGCAACGGCAACTTCAAGGGATTCATGCTGGAGGCAGTGACCTCCTGGTGATGGGATGAGGGACCCCGGGTGACCGGGGAAGGAGGAGCGGGGTAAGGTGAGCATGACCCGACACCTTGCCCCGCTCCTCTCTTTGTGCCTGGCACTCGGTTGCGGGTCGCCGATCGCGCTCACCGAGTCGTTCCACCTCGGTGAGCCCTTCTGGCTCGAGATCGGCACGACCGGTCACAGCGAGGAAGGGACGACGACGGTGCGGTACGAGCGCGTGGCCTCCGACTCGCGGTGCCCGGGCGGCGACATCGTCTGCATCTGGGCGGGAGAGGTGACGGTGGAGGTGAGCGTCGCGACGATCCTGATGGGCGAGGTGCAGGTGCAACTCCATCAGGTCCTCGAACCGCGAGCGGTGACGCTCGAGGAGCAGGGGCGCCGCGTGGAGCTCCTCGCCTACGAGGATGCGCCGGGAGACTGGCCGGCGCGCACGCACAAGCGCTCGCGCATCCAGCTGCTCGTGACTGCGGTCCCCTGAGCGGACACGAGCACGGCGCCGATTGAGGCCAGCCCTCCGCGCTGACAGATTCCGCTGATGACCATCACCACTGGCTCGTTCCGCGTGCACCCGTTCGTGCGCGCGCTGGCCCTCATGCTCGTCGCCGGCGTCACCTTCGCGTGCGGGCGCGCGAGCCCCGGCGGACCCGGCGCCGGCCCGCGCCCGTCGGCCTCGCTTCCGGCGCTCGACTCGGCGCGCCTCGTCGGCGACGTCTTCCGACTCGCGCACGACTCGATGGCGGGCCGCGGCATCATGACACCAGAGAACGCGAAGGCGCGCACCTGGCTCGTGTCGGAGTTCCGTCGCATGGGCCTCGAGCCGGTGTCCGGGACCTTCGCGCATGCGTGGGTGCGATCGCCGCGCCGCAACACGACCGACTCGCTGCGGGGCACGAACGTCCTCGGCCTCGTGCGCGGCCGCGGCGCGGATGCGCGCGTGATCGTCGTCAGTGCGCACTTCGATCACGTGGGGACGCGCAACGGCGAGATCCACAACGGCGCGGACGACAATGCCTCGGGCACCGCGGCGGTGCTCGCGATGGCGGCGCACTTCAAGGCGAATCCGCCGGCCCACACGATCGTCTTCGCGCTCTGGGACGGCGAGGAGGCCGGCTTGCAGGGCGCGCGAGCCTTCGTCGCTGCGCCGCCGATCCCGCTCGCGACGATCGCCGCGAACGTGAACCTCGACATGGTCTCGCGCAACGTGAAGGGAGAACTGTGGGCGGCCGGCGCGTCACCGTGGCCACAGATGCGTCCGGTGCTCGAGGAGCTCGTGCCGCGCGCTGCCGTCACGCTCAAGCTCGGCCACGACTCCGGCGGCGGACGGGAGGATTGGACGAACCAGTCCGACCAGGGCGCCTTCAACCAGGCGAAGGTCCCGTTCGTCTACTTCGGCGTCGAGGATCACCCCGACTACCACAAGCCGACCGACGATCCCGAGCGGATCGAACCGGGGTTCTACTACCGCGCCGCGCGCACCATCGCCGCGTTCGTCGAGCGGCTCGATGCCTCAGTGACCGGATGGCCGCCGCGTCGCTGAGGCGCGCTCGGCGAGCAGCGCCTCGACGGCGCGCACCGCGAGCTCGGTGCGGTCCGCGCCCGTGCCGTGCACGATGACCTTGCGCGCGCCGAACTCGTCGAGCGTGCGCGAGAACTGCTCGAAGAGTTCGGCGCGGTGCGTCGGGCGGTCGCGCACGCCGTCGGGCGTCCACGGCAGGTCCGGCGCGCCGAGGAGGTAGAGCTCCGCGCGGCGAGCAGCGGCTTCGTCGACGATCCACTGCTCGCAGTGGCCGTAGTAGTGCCGCGAATACACGACCGTGCTGATGAGGTCCGTGTCGAGGAAGAGGAGCGAAGGCCGCGCGTCCGTGGCCTCGTCGTGCATCCGCATCGCGAGCCGCGCGATGGGCGCGACGGTCGCGGCGGAGAGCGCGGCCTTCGTCGACGCCGCGTACCGGCGCGCCGCCTCCGGCACCCAGCTCGTGAGGAAGCGCTCGGCGAGGACGGCCGCGAGGGTCGTCTTGCCGGTGCACTCCCCTCCGGTCAGGACGACGCGCGTGCCAGCCATGAGCGGCGCCAATCGACGAGGCCCTTCATCGCGAGGAGGAGGAAGATCGCGTACAGCGCGGCCGTGACGTGCAGTCCCTTCGAGAGGAACATCGCGACGTAGACGACGTCAAGGACGATCCAGACGGCCCAGTTCTCGACGAGCTTGCGCGTCATCATCCACTGCGCGAGCAGGCTCGTCACGGCGAGTGCGGAGTCCACCCACGGCAACGAGGCGTCGGTCGTGCGTGCGAGCAGCAGGCCGAGCGCGAGCGACCCCACGATGCCGATCGGCGCGAGCACGAGCGCCTGCGCGCGCGTGGTGCGCGAGACGGGGAGCTCGGTGCGTCCCTCGCCACCGAACTTCCATTCGTACCAGCCGTAGATCGAGAGCACGAGGTAGACGACCTGCAGTCCCATGTCGGCGTAGAGCCGTGCGCGCTGGAAGACGATGAAATAGAGCGCGACGTTCACGATCGCGGTGGGCCAGCTCGCGATGTGCTCGCGTGTGCTGAGCCAGACGCTCACGATGCCGAACGCTGCCGCCACCGTCTCGAGCGGATTGGCGGCGAGGCCCGCGATGATCCACTCCAGGGTTGCGGCCATGCGGGAGAGTAAACGGCGCGGGTGGCGGTGGACAGGGTGGGGCCGCGCGGGCGATACTGTCCGTGTCCTCAACCACGAGCACCCGTTGATCGTCCCCCTCATCGCCGCGCTCGTCTCGACGGCCATCGCGCCGCCGACCTGCGCGGAGGCGACGTTGCCCATCGTCGCGCCAGCCGATTCGACGCTCGCCGCGCTCTACGCGAGCGGCGTCGACTACGCGCGTTTCCTCGCGGACGCGACGTCGCGACGCGAGCAGTGGCTCGCCAACAGCGCCAAGGCCGTCGTGCCCGCCGACGCGCTCGCTGCGGCTCGCGCACTGCCGGGGCGCTGGCGCCTCCTCGTCATCGCGGTGGACGGCTGCAGCGACTCGGTGAACACGATCCCGTATCTCGCCCGCCTCGTGGAGGAGGTGCCTTCGATCGAACTGCGCATCGTGCTCCCCGATCCCGGGAAGGCCGTGATGGAGACGCATCGGACGCCGGATGGTCGCGCCGCCACGCCGACCGTCGTCGTGCTCGACGAGAGTGGGGCCGACGTCGGTTGCTGGGTCGAGCGCCCATCCGTCCTTCAGTCAGGTGCGATCGACGCGCGCGCGAAGCACGCGATGGAGGATTGGGCGCGCGGCAAGCAGGCCTGGTACGACGCCGATTCCGGCGCGTCGACCATCCGCGAGGTAGTCGCGGTGCTCCAGGCGGCGGCTGCCGGCACGCCCCGCTGCGGTTCCGGCCCCCTGCCGCAGGACAAGCCGGGGCAATAGCTTACAGTGTTCTCCCCAAACCGGACCGTATGGCCAAAGAAGAAGCGATCGAACTCGAAGGGACCGTGAGCGAGGTGCTGCCCAGTGCCACATTCAGGGTGCATCTCTCGAACGGACACGACGTGCTGGCGACGATGGCCGGCAAGATGCGGCGTTTCCGCATCCGCGTGCTGCAAGGTGACCGGGTCTCAGTCGAGGTCTCGCCGTACGACCTGAGCCGCGGCCGAATCACCTTCCGCCACAAGAACTGATCGCGTTGGGGAGACGAGAGCGGGGGACCGGCTGAGCCGGTCCCCCGCTTCTGCATTCCTGCGGTGCCGCGCGGATCGCGCAGCCGTCCGCGCCTAGTGCTCCGCTGCCGCCGGCGCGTGCGCGGCCGGCTTGTCGGGCTTCAGGTAGGTCGCCTTGTGGATGTTGTAGGCGGTCACGTTCGCGACGATCGCGAGCGCGATGATCGCGGCGGCGAATCCCCAGCCGAGTCGGTTCGGGTCGTGTGCTTCGGTCGGGCTCGACATTCCGTCACTCCGAGTGATGCGGGTTCGGCAGGAATGGTAATCGCCGAAGGGACCCGCCCGCCACTGGTCGGTCGTGCGAGGCACCGGTTGATTGCGGGCATGACCGAACGGACGCCACCGCGACTGGACCATTTCGAGACCCGCCGGACCGCCCGCTGCGCCGTGCGCGGCCCCGCCGACCCCACGACGGTGCAGGAGCTCTGGGTCGCGCTGCACGGCTACGGCCAGCTCGCGTCGGACTTCGTCGCTGGCATGCGCGCGCTCGACGACGGTACGCGGCTCCTCGTGGCGCCCGAGGCGCTCTCGCGCTTCTACGACACGAGCTCGCAGGTGGAGAAGCACGCCGAGGCGCGCGTGGGCGCGTCGTGGATGACGCGCGAGGACCGCTTCGCCGAGATCGAGGACCAGCTGGTGTGGCTCTCGCAGGCGCACGCGCATTACCGCGCGGCGATCGGACGAGACGTGCCTCTGGTCGTGCTCGGATTCTCGCAGGGCGCCGCTGCGGCGTCGCGATGGGTGGCGAGTGGTGCGGTGGCGCCGGCGCACCTCATCTGCTGGGGCGGATCGGTGGCCCCCGAACTCCCGCTCGGCCCGGAGTCGGCGCTCGGCCGCACGCGCTGCACGATGGTGTTCGGCACTCGCGACCGGTTCGTCACGGCGGACAAGGTGGGGGCGGAACAGGCGCGGATGACGAGCGCGGGATTCACCCCGGAGTTCGAGCGCTTCGACGGCGGCCACCGCCTCGACGACGCGGCGCTGCTGCGCGTCGCGTCACGATGAGCGACGCCGGTCAGCGATTGCGGAAGCGGTCGAGGTCGCGGCGGTCGCGCTTGGTGGGGCGCCCCGCTTCCGCGTCGAGCGCAGGCGCGGCCTTGGTGAGCTGCCAGTGCAGCTTCTCGCGCGCCGTGCGCGAGGCCTCGGTCTCGACGTACAGCCGCGCCGCCTCGGCGGCGGTGCCGCGCCGTTCGGCGGTGCCCGTCACCTCGAGGATGTGCTCGTACGGCCCGAGCCGCAGTCGCACCTCGTCGCCGGGCTTCACGCCCTTCGCGGGCTTGGCACGCTCGCCGTTCACCTGCACCTTGCCACCATCCACGGCGTCGGCGGCGAGGGAGCGCGTCTTGAAGAAACGCGCGGCCCAGAGCCACTTGTCCACGCGCACGGGCGTGGTACTCACCGGACGATCCAAGGGATCACGATGCATGACCGGAAGATAAGGCTCGTCCGCACGCGCGTGGCGGTGATCGCGCTCGCGCCCCTCGCCGCGCTCGGCTGCGGTGGCGAGCGGGCGCGCGAGGAACGGGCGCAAGCAGAGCGGAAGGAACTCGCGCGCACCGAGTCCACCGCGGTGCAGGCCATCGCCGCGCTGCCGGCGACAGGACTCTGGACCGAGGCGCACGTGCTCGAGCGACTCCTGCGGGCGGGCGTCGCGCCGCGCAAAGTGGATGGCGCGACCGATGCCGCGCCATGGATGCAACGAAAGGCCATCGTCTTCGCCGCCGGCGGCGGCGAGGTCCACGCCTGGATCTACCGCGACAGCACCTCGCGGCGCGCGGTGACCGACGGCCTCGACGCCGAGACGGGCACGCCACGCGGGATGGTCCCGCCGTTCGCGGCGCCGATGGTGTTCATCATGCAGAACAACCTCGCCGCGGTGGTCACCGGCGGATCCGAGACGAACCAGGAGCGCATCGCGCTCGCCCTGCAGGCGGGACTCCCGGTGAAGCCGTGATGATGCGACAGGAACCGCGAGGGCGCGGCGTGGTATCTTCCGGGATGCTCATCGCCATGCTCCGTCGCGCCCTCGCTTGCGTCGTCATCGTCGGTGCGGCCGCGAGCGCGCAGGACCTCCCGACACCCGAGTCGCTCGCGGCGCGTCACGATTCGCTCATCGGCGGGCGCGTCGCGCTCGAGGGGCATCAGTCGATGCGGATGACCGGCACGTTCGCGATCCCCGAGATGGGCCTCGACGCGCCGCTCACGATCCTCAAGCGCCGTCCGAACCAGTACGTCATGCGCGCTGCGCTCGGACAAATGGGCGAGCTCCTCTCCGGCTACGATGGGACCAACGCGTGGTCGGTGCAGCCGGGTGCGGGCGCGGTCCTGATGCAGGGCGAGGCGGCCACGCAGATCGCACGACAGGCCGACTTCTTCGGCGACCTGCACGACTTCACGCGCTTCACCGCCGTCGAGACGATGCCCGCCGAGGATCTCGGCGGCCGGAAGGTGTGGCCGGTGCGGATGATCCGTCCCTCGGGCGACACGATCGTCGAGCTCTACGACGCGGGGACGGGGCTCAGCGCCGGCAGCCGCGTCAACGTGAAGACGCCGCAAGGCACGATCGAGGCGTCGAGCATCGTGAGCGACTACAGGGATTTCGGCGGGTTGAAGGTCGCGACGCGCATCGAGCAGCGCGTGCCGCAGTACCGCGTGGTGATCACGATCCTGACCGTGGACTTCGACGCGCTCTCCGAGGCCGACCTTGCGCCCCCCGAGTCGGTGCGCGCACTCATCAAGCCTTGATCCGCACTCCCATGCGCACCGAGGCGTCGATGTCCGCCGTGTTCGCCCGTTCGGCCCTTCTCCTCGCACTCGTCGCTCCGGCGCTGCGTGCGCAGTCGACGGTCAACATCCCGGTCGGCCTGCAGGTGGGGATCCCGCAGGGCGAGTTCGCGGAGAACGTGCGCATCGCGGGCGGGGTCGGCGGCGGCGCGCTCTGGCGCATGGGCGGCGCGTTCGCGCTGCGCGCCGACCTTGGCGTGATGATCTATGGATCGGAAACGCGCCGCGTGCCGCTCGGAGGCGGCGCGCTGGGGCTGATCAACGTCGACGTGCAGACGACCAACTCGATCTTCGGCGGGAGCATCGGCGGCCAGGTGGGCGTGCCCGGCCCGAGGATGATGCCGTACTTCGGCGGGAGCATCGGCTTCTCCGCCTTCACGACGTCGAGCAGCGTGAGCGGATCGAACAGCAATGACGAGCCGTTCGCGTCGAGCACGAACTCGAACGACGGCACGTTCGCCAAGACGGCGTTCGGCGGGATCTACATCCCATTCGGGCGAGGGACGGTGGTGATGGACCTCGGCGTGCGCCACACCTGGAACGGCGAGCGCGTGCGCTACCTGACGCCGGGTGACATCACCGAGGACGGGAACGGCGACGTGGTGCTCAATCCGCGGGAGTCGCGCGCCGACATCCTCACGGTGATCCTCGGCGTCTCCTTCACGCCGGGCGGCCGGCGGCAGTAGCGCCGAAGGTCAGTCGTCGCCCTTGTCGCGACGGTCGCGCTTCCGCGCTGACCGCCGCTTCTTCACATCGAGGCGCGCCATCTTCGACGCGCGCGTGGGCTTGGTGGCGCGGCGCGCCTTGGGCACCAGGAGGCCGTCACGCACGAGCTTCGCCAGCCGCTCGAGCGCGAGCGCACGGTTCTGCGTCTGGCTGCGCGTGTCCGCCGCGACGACACGGATCGATCCCTCGCCATCGAGCCGCGACGCGAGCCGCGTGCTGAGCCGCGCGCGTTCGTCCTCGGAGAGGGCGGTCGATGTGGCGACCCGCCACACCACCTCGACGCGTGTGGATGACTTGTTGACATGCTGCCCGCCCGGTCCGCCGGCGCGGGTCGCGCGGAGTTCGAGCTCATGCGCGGGGATCGCGACTCGCGCATTGACGCGAAGTCTCCCATCATCAGTCCACGGATCGCGGTCAGTCATGTTGTGACCCTGTGCGTTGCAATTCGCAAGACCATTCGTCTCATTCAAGTCGCGCGTTTCGCAAGACTGGAGAACCCGTTGGTACTGCGCCTGTCGAGTGACGACGAAGGATACTACGCCGTGCTCGATCCGCGCCGCCTGCTGCGCTGGATCTACCTGGCGCGCGTGCTCGTCGCGACCGGGAGCTTCGGTGCGGCGCTGCTGCAGCTGCTCTTCGTCGACCCGCTGAGCACCTTCATCGCGGCGGCGCTCTTCGTCACCTCGATGTCGCTCACCGCGCTGTCCTTCGTGCGGACCGAGGTGAACCGTCGCGTGCCGGGCGAGGCGTTCCTCTATGTGCAGCTCGTGCACGACCTCGTGCTCATCACGAGCGTGGTGCACCTGACCAACGGCGCGGAATCGCAGTTCTCGGCGCTCTACATCCTCGTGATGGCCGCCGGCGCGCTGCTCCTGCCGATCGGGAGCTCGCTGCTTCTCGCGCTGCTCGGGTCGGTGCTCTACGTGGGCGACTCGTTCCTCGTGAGTGGCGGGCAGCTCTCACCCTACCTGGTGCTGCAGCTCGTCGTCTTCACGCTCGTCGCGGTGGGGACCGGGTACATCGCGGCGCGACTCCAGGAGGCGGGCGAAGGGCGACAGCAGCTGCAGGCCGAGCTCGCGCGCATGCAGCTCCGCGCGGCCGACATCCTCGCGAACATCCGCTCCGGGATCATCACGGTGGACGACGCCGGACGCCTCCTCTACGCGAACCCGGCGGCGTCCTCACTGCTCGGGATCGCGCTCGACGAGGCGGTGGGGCGTCCGGTGCTCGACGACCTGCGCGCCGTCGCTCCCGACGTGAGCGACGCGCTCGCCGCGCACACCGCCGGCGGGCTCGTCTCGGGCCGGCGCGACGGCGTGCTGCTGCGCGACGGCGGCCCGATGCCGATCGGCATCACGACGACGGCGGTGAGCGGCGACCTGCGCCCGCATGGTCATGCGACGACGGCGATCTTCCAGGACATCTCCGACCAGAAGCGCCTCGAGGCGATGCACCTGCGCGCGCAGCGACTCGAGGCCGTGGCCGAGCTCAGTGCGTCGCTCGCCCACGAGATCAAGAATCCACTCGCGAGCATCCACAGCGCGGTCGAGCAGATGTCGCGCCGCCCCGCGGCGACACCCGACGAACGCACGCTCGGCGCGCTCATCCTGCGCGAATCGGAGCGCCTCTCGCGGCTGCTCTCGGAGTTCCTCGACTTCGCGCGCGTGCAGGTCTCGGTCCACGAGGAGATGGACCTGCGGCACGTCGTGCAGGGCGCGGCGACACTCGCCGGCGCGCACCCGGACCGCGGTGCGCAGGCGCGCCTCGCGCTCGACCTGCCGGAGGGTCCGCTCGCGCTCCACGGCGACGAGGACCTCCTCCATCGCGCGCTCTTCAACCTCATCCTCAACGCCTTCCAGGCGTCGCCGACGCAGGGCGAGGTGAAGGTGCGGCTGCGCACCCTCGCGCCCGGGCAGCAGCCCACGGGACTCCCGTTCCGCGGGCCGGTGCACTCGATCGAAGTGCGCGACCAGGGCCCGGGCATCCCCGCCGAGATCGCCGATCGCCTCTTCGAGCCGTTCGCCACCACGAAGCCCGGCGGCAGCGGACTCGGCCTCGCGATGGTGCATCGCGCGATCGAAGCGCACCGCGGGTTGATCCTCGTCGACAGCGCCGTTGCCGGCACCTGCTTCACCGTGCTCCTTCCCCTCGACTCCCCGCCGCTCGGAGCCGCCACGTGACCGACCGCGCCACGCCCCCCACCGTCCTCGTCGTCGACGAGGAGTCCGGGATACTCCA
>Ga0137353_1000119_pt1 | contig 16104 bp, 12 predicted proteins | sample EasRivERMLT760_2_FD_104759 | JGI IMG/M metagenome (GOLD analysis project Ga0137353, IMG submission 104759) | Soil microbial communities from meander-bound floodplain in the East River, Colorado, USA - East River MetaG ERMLT760_2 | ecosystem: Environmental > Terrestrial > Soil > Floodplain ...
GAGAACTGATATGGGACACCGCCTCTCGAAAATCTACACCCGCACCGGCGATGACGGCACCACCGGCCTGTTCGGCGGCGGCCGCGTCTCCAAGGACCATCCCCGCGTCGAGGCGTACGGCGCCGTCGACGAACTCAACGCGATCATCGGACTCGCACGGTCGATCGAGATGATGCCGCGGATCGACGAGGTCATCGCGCCGGTGCAGCGCGACCTCTTCTCGCTCGGCGCGCTCCTCGCCACGCCCGACCACGAGAAGATGAAGGAGCAGCTCCAGAAGGCGCGGATCTCCGACGCCCGCATCGCACAGCTCGAGCAGGCGATCGACGACGGCGAACACGAACTCGAGCCGCTCAAGGCCTTCATCCTTCCCGGCGGCACGCCCAAGGCGGCCGCCCTGCACGTCGCGCGCACGACCTGCCGCCGCGCCGAGCGCGCGGTGATCCACCTGCAGAAGGAGGCGGTCGTCCCGCAGATCGTCATCATCTACCTCAATCGCCTCTCCGATCTCCTCTTCGTGCTCGCGCGCGTCGCCAACAAGCGCGCCGGGGCCGGCGAGGTGACCTGGTAGGATGGAGGGCGCGCTCACCCTCCACGGCGCGAGCATCGAGGTCGCCCCCGGCGCCCTCGAGACGCTCGGTCTGCGCGTTGGGCAGCGCGCGCCCGCACATCGTGTGGCGCTCATCGCCGACCAGACGGTCGCACAGCTCTACGGCGCCGCCGCGCTCGCCGCCTTCGGGGCGCTCACCCCGACGCCGCTGCTCCTCACCTTCCCCACCGGCGAGAAGCACAAGACGCGGCAGACATGGGGCACGCTCAGCGACCAGCTCGTCGCGGCCGGGTGCGGCCGCGACACCGTGATCGTCGCGCTGGGCGGAGGCGTCACCGGCGACCTCGCGGGCTTCGTCGCCGCGACCTACCTGCGCGGCGTCCCCTTCGTGCAGGTGCCGACGTCGCTCCTCGCGATGATCGACTCGTCGATCGGCGGCAAGACCGGCGTCGATACGACCGCGGGGAAGAACCTCATCGGCGCGTTCCATCATCCGACGCTGGTGCTCGCCGATCCGCGCCTCCTCTCCACGCTGCCGCCGAAGGAGATGCGCGTGGGGCTCGCCGAGGCGATCAAGCACGGCGTCATCGCCGACCCGGTCTACTTCGGCTGGATCGCCGCGAACCTGCGCCAGATCCTGCACGCCGACGCGCCGGACGACGAGATGCAGCTGCAGCTCGTCCGCCGGTCGATCGAGATCAAGGTCAGCGTGGTGCAGAAGGACGAGCGCGAGGGCGGACTTCGGAAGATCCTCAACTTCGGCCACACCATCGGGCACGCGGTCGAACACGTCACCGGCTATGGCGTCTCGCACGGTGAGGCGATCGCGATCGGGATGGTCGCCGAGGCGATCCTCGCCGAGCGCATGCATCTGGCGGAGCGCGGCCTCGCCGACGCGATCGCGACCGTCTGCGACGCCGCAGGCCTTCCCGTGCGGCTCCCCGAGGGCGTGAGCCCCATGGAGATCGTGACTGCCACGCGCACCGACAAGAAAGCGCGCGAAGGTCACGTCGAGTTCGCCCTCCCGCGCGCGATGGGGGAGATGGCAGGGAGCGAGACGCGGTACGGGGTGCGGGCTCCAGACGCCGACATCCTCCGAGCCCTCGAGCATTTGTGAGGAAGCATATCCCGTTGCGGCTCAACGGGATGGCGCGTTGGCGGCGGGGTGCTGTCACCTTGGCACGCTTCTTGGCTGTTGACCGCGCTTCCACCCCTCGTATAGCCTTGGCGCTCCGGGAAGCACTGCACCGGAATTGTGACCTGTAGCACGTCCCTGAATGCGTAGCGGGTATCGGCACCCCAAGCGGGGCGCCATCCTCCTTCAACACGCGGGTATGGGGTGGGTATGCAGCACGCGACCGAGTCGAGATCGAAGGGTTATTTCCGTTCGTCCCCCTCTTCAGCGTTCGACCAGTATCTCTCGGACATCCAGAAGCTCCCGCTGATCACAGACGCCGCCGAGGAGCGGCGGCTCGCACGACTCGCACAGAAGGGCGATGAGGCAGCCGCGGAGCGGCTCGTGACGGCGAACCTCCGGTTCGTCATCAGCTACGTGAAGAAGTACCAGGGCCACGGACTCGACCTCTCCGAGCTCGTCGCCATCGGCAACGAGGGACTGCTCAAGGCGGTCCGGAAGTTCGATCCCGATCAGGGCGTGAAGTTCATCTCGTACGCCGTGTGGTGGGTGCGCCAGGCGGTCCTCAAGGCGCTCGCGGAGCAGACCCGCTCGGTCCGCATCCCGCTGAACCAGAACTCGCAGCTCATCCGGCTCTCCCGCGCGGAGACCGTGCTCGCGCAAGTGCTCAAGCGCGACCCGACCGACCATGAGATCGGTCGCCTCCTCGACGAGACTCCCGAGCAGGTCCGCTCGGCGAAGCAGATGTCCTCCACCGAGCTCTCGCTCGACGCGCCGGTGGATCGATCCGACCGCGAGGCCTGCACGCTCGGCGAGCGCTTCGCCGGCGGGGACGGCGTGGAGATCGAGGAACGGACCGACTTCAAGCTCATGCGCGAGTGCATCGACAAGGTGTTCCGCAACTACCTGACGCCGCGCGAGCGCAAGATCCTCAATCTGTACTACGGCCTCGATGAAGGGGCCGAGGCGATGACGCTCGAGAAGATCGGCGCGCTGATGGGCGTGACACGCGAGCGCATCCGTCAGATCCGCGAGCGCGCGTTCGACAAGCTCCGCACGTCCCCCGAGGGCCGCTCGCTTGCGGGGTTCTGGGCCGTCACCTGATCGTGTAGGCAGCAGCCGCTCGTCGCGCGCCCGGTGATCGTGCGGCGAGAGTCGAAGGGGGTCCGGATGCGAATCCGGGCCCCCTTCGTGTAGCTTTGCGACGTGAACGCCCTCGCTGAGGAGCTCCGCCGCCTCGTCGGCGACGCGCATGTCCTCGCGCGCCCGACACAGCTGCTCGTCTATCGCTCGGATGCCCTGCCAGGCCTGCAGCGCGATCCGGGGCTCGCCGTGTTCCCGGGCACGCGCGAGGAGCTGATCGCCGTGGTGCGCGTGCTCGCCGCGCATGGCGCGCCGTTCGTGACGCGCGGCGCGGGCACCGGTCTCTCGGGCGGCGCGCTGGCCGACGGGATCACGCTGCTCGGCGTGCATCGGCTCAAGCGGATCATCGACATCGACCCCGTCGCGCGCACGGCGACCGTCGAGCCGGGAGTGGTGAACGCACTCCTCACGAAGGCCGCGGCGCCGCATGGCCTGCACTACGCTCCGGACCCGTCGTCGCAGACCGCATGCACCATCGGCGGCAACATCGCCGAGAACGCGGGCGGGCCGCATTGCCTCAAGTACGGCGTGACACTCGACCACGTGGTGAGGGCGACGATCGCGCTCCCCGACGGCGAGGTACTCACGCTCGACCGCGGCGACCACGGCGGCTACGACCTGCTCGGCGCATTCGTCGGGAGCGAGGGGTGCTTCGGCGTCGTGGTGGACGTGACGGTGCGATTGATGCCGGATCCGGAGGCGGTGATCACGCTGCTCGCGGATTTCACGTCCGTGCGCGCGGCCGCGGATGCGACATCTCTCATCGTGGCGGCGGGGATCCTGCCCGCGGCGCTCGAGCTGATGGATCGACCGACGATCGAGGCGGTGGAGTCGAGCATCTATGCGGCGGGTTATCCACGCGATGCCGCAGCGGTGCTGCTCGTCGAGGTGGACGGCCCGGCCGCAGGGCTCGACGACGACGCGGCGGCGGTCGAGCGGCTCTGCCGCGAGTCGGGGGCGCGCGACGTGCGCGTGGCGCGCGACCCGGCGGAGCGAGCGCGCCTCTGGCAGGGGCGCAAGAAGGCGTTCGGCGCGATGGGTCGCATCTCGCCGCACCTCGTCGTGCAGGACGCGGTGGTGCCACGCTCGCGGCTCGCCGAGTTGCTCGACTCGATCGCGGCGATCGGGGAGAAGCACCGCGTGCGCATCTGCAACGTCTTCCATGCGGGTGACGGCAACCTCCACCCGAACATCCCATACGACGCGCACGACGCCGACGAGTCGGCGCGCGTGCATGCGGCGATGCGCGAGATCATGGCGACGTGCATCGCGGCCGGTGGGACGATCACCGGCGAACACGGGGTCGGGCTCGACAAGCTCGAGTACATGGAGCAGCTGTTCACGGCCGACACGCTCGACGCGATGTGTTCGCTGCGCGATGTGTTCGACCCGGCGCGGCGGGCGAATCCGGGGAAGACGGTGCCCGTTCGGTCGTGCCGGGAGTGGCATGCGGCGGTGTCGGCGCGGTCGGTGGCTGGCGCATGACGCGCGACAACTGGACCTTCGATTTCCCTCGACCCGCGGACGGCGATCTGCCCCGCACCGCCGCCGAGGCTGCGTCGGTCGTGCGGGATGCGATTGATGCCCAGCAGGGACTGCGGCTCGCGGGAAGCGGGACCTGGCTCGAGGCGGGGCACCCAGTGCGCGCCAGGCGCACGATGTCGATGCGCTTGATGGCGGGCATCACATCATACAACCCCGCAGACCTCACGCTCACGTGCGGCGCGGGAACGACGCTCGCCGAGCTGAAGGAAGCGACGCGGGCGCACGGACAATGGTGTCCGCTCGCACCGCCCGGGTTCGACCTCGTGAACACCATCGGCGCCACGGCCGCAGCGGCGGTGGAGGGACCGTACGCGGCGACGTTCGGCCGGCCGCGGAGTCTCGTGCTCGGTCTCGAATGCGTCGATGGCACGGGGCGCATCATCGCTGCTGGTGGCCGCGTGGTGAAGAACGTCGCCGGCTTCGACCTCACGCGCACGATGATCGGCGCGTGGGGGACGCTCGGCGCGATCACGCAGGTGCACCTACGCCTCCGCGCACTCCCGGCCGCGACCGAGTGCTGGAGCGTGCGCGTCGATCGCGGCGACCGCACACGGCTCGACGCCTACCTGCGCGGCCCGCTCGCACCGCTCGCGTGCATGAAGGCAGTGCCTCCGGTGCAGCTGCCTCCTCGCGAGGACGAGTGGCATATGGTGCAGATCGGCGGGAACACGGCCTTCGTCGCGGCATCGCGCGCTGCGTTGCGCGCGGTCGGCGAGACGGTTCCGCAGCACGAGACCGCACTTGACGCGCTGGCTGGCTTGCACAGGCCGCCCGCACGCGCCCTCCAGTGGCGCTGGGACGCCCTCTCGCTGCGCCTCCGCGACCGCTTCGACCCGCACCACATCCTGAATCCGGGACTGCTTGGGGAGCCCGCTTGACCACCTCACTCCCGACGCTCGACGCCGCCCGCGCCGGCCTCGACAAGTGCGTGCACTGCGGCTTCTGCCTCCCCGCCTGCCCGACCTACCTCGCGCTGGAGGACGAGAACGACTCACCGCGCGGACGGATCGTGCTGATGCACGCGCTGCTCGATGGCAGCGTGGCTCCCGACGACCCGAACGTCGGCAAGCACCTCGACCAATGCCTCGGCTGTCGCGGCTGCGAGACGGCATGCCCGAGTGGCGTGCCGTACGGCGAGCTGCTCGCCGCGACGCGTGCGTCCCTCGTCGTGCATCGTCCGCTGCCGATCCTCGCGCGAGCCGTGCTGGCGGTGTTCGCTCGCGGGTGGCTGCTGCGTCCGGCGCTCGTGCTCGCGCGCATCGCGCGCGCGAGCGGTCTCGCGGCGTTCATCGCGAGATTGCTACCGGCGCGACTCGCGATGCCGTTCGCGATGCTCGCCTCAACGTCGCGCGCCGCCGCGCGACCCTGGACGCCCGTCGGTGACGGCAAGCGCGGCACGGCGGCAGTGCTCACAGGCTGCGTGATGGAAGGCCTCTTCACCGACGTGAACCGCGCGACGGAACGCACGCTGGTGCAGAACGGATGGTCCCTGCGCGAGGCAGGTGGCCAGCGGTGCTGTGGCGCGCTGCACGAGCACGCCGGCCACCGCGAGGCCGCACGCGCTCTCGCACGGTTGAACATCGTGGCGTTCGAGCGCGCCGGTGCCGACGTCATCGTCATCAACTCGGCCGGATGCGGCGCGATGCTCAAGGAGTACGGGCACCTGCTCGCCGACGATCCCGCCTGGGCAGCGCGTGCGGAGGCGCTCGGCGCGCGCGTGCGCGACGTGCACGAGGTGCTCGCGCAGTCGGGACCCGCTCCGGCCGCGGACGTCGAGGGCGCGGCGCACGCGGGGCCGCGCGTGCGGGTCGCGTATGACGCACCCTGCCATCTCCAGCACGCGCAGCGCGTCGTGCAGGCGCCGCTCGCCGTGCTGCGCGCCTGTGCGCACGTCGAACTCGTGCCGCTCGTCGACAGCGACCAGTGTTGCGGCAGCGCGGGCATCTACAACCTCGTGCAGCCCGGTGTCTCGGAGCGCGTGCTCGCACCGAAGCTCGCGCGGATCGCCGAGTCCGGCGCGACGGTGGTGGCGACGGGGAACCCCGGCTGCCTCATGCAGATCGGCGGCGGCTTGCAGCTCGACGGCCAGGCCGCCGTGGCGCGACACCCGGTGGAGTTGCTGGACGAGGCCTACGCGAGGGCGCCGGGTCCCCGTTAGCATTCGGGCATGGAAGTCCCGGTGCTGCTGCTGGAGATCGAGGGCGTGATCGTCGAGACGGCGGAAGCGCGTCGCGACGCGCTGGTGGAGTCGCTCGCCGTCGAGGGGATCGCGAGCAGCGAGGCGATGCTCGAGGCCGCCGCGGGCCATGGCACCGAGGACGCGGTGCGCCGCGCGCGCCGCGTGGCCGGTGCGCCCGACGACGAGACGGCGGTCGAACTCGCGCGCCTGCGCGCCGAACGCGCCTTCGCCGCGCGCGCGGGCAAAGGGCTCCCACTCACGCGCGACGCGCGCACCTCACTCGAACGGCTCGCGGCGCACGTGCGGATGGCGCTCGTCACGCGCGCTTCGCGGCGCGAAGTCGAGTTCCTCCTGGGCTTGGCCGGCATGGATGGCCTATTCCGCCCGATCATCGCCTGCGAGGATGTGCAGCCCGCCAAGCCAGCGCGCGAACCTTGGATCGCGGCGCTGACACGCATCGGACTTCTCTTCCCCGGCCAGCAACTCAAGGCGCTCGCGGTGGAGGATCACGTGGTCGGGCTGCGCGCGGCGCGCGCAGCTCGCATCGCGAGCGTTGGCGTGGGACCGATCCCGCCGTTCGAGGCGATCGAGGGCGACGCGTGGGTCGAGTCGTTGGCCGACCTCACGCCCGACCGCGTGCGCGCGCTCACCGGCGTGAGCGCAGAGCGGCAGCGATGAGCCCATTCCTCCACGACCGCAGCGGCCGCATGCGCATGACCTTCGATGGTGACCAGGCCAAGACCGCGCTCGGTGGGCTGCTCACGAACGACGTCGTCGCACTCAAGCCCGGCGACGGGCAGCGCGCCGTGGCGCTCACGCCGAAGGGCCGCGTCATCGCGCTCTGCCGCGTGTTCGACCGCGGCAGTGACGTACTCGTCGATTGCGATGCGGCGGCGGGCGAGGGCTTCGCGGCGATGATCCGAAAGTTCGTGAATCCGCGACTCTCCAAGCACACACTCATCTCCGGCACGACCGGTTGCATCGCGGTGCATGGCGATGGCGCGGCGGCGCTCGTTGTGACCGCGCTCGGTGCCGACGCGGCGACGGCGACAGCGAACACACTCGAAACACTCGCGCCCCTCGGGGGCCGCTGGGTCGGCGAGGGCGACGACGCAGTGTGGATCGTGCGTTCGATCGACCTCAGCGTGCCGGGCTTCGACCTGTTCGCTTCGCGCGCCCGCGTCGACGCGGTGCGCGCCGCGCTCGAAGCGCTCGCCGTCCGCGGCGCGACCGCCGACGAAGTCCGCGTGCACCGCATCGAGGCCGGGCTCCCTGAGTGGGGCGTCGAGATGGACGGCGAGACGATCCCGCAGGAGGCCGTGCTCGACGACCTCGGTGCGATCTCGTTCACGAAGGGCTGCTACACGGGCCAGGAAGTCGTCGCGCGGATCCATTTCCGCGGCCACGTGAACCGACACCTGCGCTGGCTCGCGAGCGAATCGCCGCTGCGCGCCGGCGCGCGCGTGATCGACGCGAACGGCGCCGAGGTGGGTGACGTGCGCTCGGCGGTCGTCTCACCGTCGCGCGGTCCTCTCGCGATGGCGATGGTGCGCCGCGAAGTGGAACCGGGCACGACTGTGACCGTGAAGGACGACGTCGGCGCGGAGCCTGCGCGCGTAGAGCGCATCAGCGCGTAAGAGCGACCGGAAACAAAACAAACGCGCGATCCCGAGGGATCGCGCGTCCGGTACAGCGGGATCTAAGCTTAGTGCTTGGTCGTGTCGGCCTTCGCAGCCGTGTCAGCCTTGGTCGTATCCGTCGCAGCGGCCGTATCCGTGGTGGCGGCCGGCGTGGTCGCAGCGGCATCAGCGGCCGGAGCGGCATCTTCCTTCTTGGCGCATGCAGCGAACAGCACGAGCGCGGCAACGATCGCAATCTTCTTCATTGGAACGGTTCTCCAGGACGGTGGGGTGGTGCGGACGTACGAGACGTTCGATGTCAGCGCACGGCCTTGAAAACTAAGGGGAACGATTCACGCGGTCAATGCGATGCCACCAAGTAAGTCATTAGGTGACAAGGGCTTGGCACTCAATCCACGCCTCCCTCAGACGAATGGAGTGCGCTCCGGGGCACACGATTGGCGCGGCGGCTCCGACCATTCGCGCGCACAGAACGCGTAACGTGTTGACATACAAACAGTTACGCAGACGCCACCAACTGTCGCGCTGACGCGTTAGCTTGCAGCGATCACCAATCCCGACAGGCGCGGATCCGACGTGACCCCCACTGCTGCTCCCGTGAACGGCAACGCCCGCATGATCCGCGGAGCGTGCCCGCACGATTGCCCGGACACCTGCGCCACGTTGGTGACGGTCGAGGATGGGAAGGCGACGCGGATCCAGGGTGATCCCGAGCATCCCTTCACGCAGGGGTTCCTCTGCACGAAGGTGAACCGCTATCTCGAGCGCACATATCACGCCGATCGCGTGCTCACGCCGCTCAAGCGCGTGGGACCGAAGGGCAAGGGCGAGTTCGTGCGCGCCACGTGGGACGAGGCGCTCGATGCGATCGCGACGAAGCTGAACGCGATCCGTCGGTCGAGCGACGGACCGCAGGCGATCATGCCGTACTCGTACGCCGGCACGATGGGCCTGCTGCAAGGCGAGTCGATGGACCGCCGCTTCTTCCACATCCTCGGCGCGTCGATCCTCGACCGCACGATCTGCGCGACCGCCGGGATGATGGGGATGCGCATGACGGTGGGCGCGAGCATCGGCGCCGACACCGACGCCGTGGTGCTCAGCGACCTCATCATCCTCTGGGGCACGAACACCCTCACGAGCAACCCGCACCTCTGGCCGAAGATCCTCGAGGCCAAGGCGAAGGGCGTGAAGGTCATCTGCATCGACCCGATCCGCACGCGCACCGCCGAGCAGTGCGACGAGTGGATCAGCATCCGTCCCGGCACCGATGCCGCGCTCGCGCTCGGCATGATGCACGTGCTCTTCGCCGAAGGGATGCAGGACGACGACTATCTCGCGAAGTACACGATCGGCGCCGACAAGCTGCGCGAGCGCGTGAAGGAGTACCCGGTGGAGCGCGCTGCGCGGATCACCGGGATCCCCGCCGCGCGCATCACGGAGCTCGCGCGCGAGTACGGTCGCGCGAAGGCGGCGTTCGTGCGGCTCAACTACGGCCTGCAGCGCCACGCTGGCGGCGCGATGGCCGTGCGTGCGATCGCCTGCCTGCCCGCGGTGACTGGACATTGGCGACGCCCCGCCGGCGGCGTGGTCCTCTCGTCGAGCGGCAATTTCGCGTTCGACAAGGCGAGGGTGCAGCGGCCAGACCTCATCCCGCCGGGCACGCGCACGATCAACATGTCGCTCCTCGGCGAGGCGCTCGCCAAGCCAGACGCGGGTGTGGGCGGCCCGCCGGTGCGCGCGATGATCGTCTACAACTCCAATCCGGCGTCAATCGCGCCGGACCACAACGCTGTGATTGCCGGGCTCAAGCGCGAGGACCTCTTCACCGTCGTCCTCGAGCATTTCCGCACCGACACCTGCGACTACGCCGACTGGATCCTTCCCGCGACGACGCAGCTCGAGCACCTCGACGTCCATTGGTCGTACGGTCACGTCTACGCATCACTCAATCAGCCGGCGATCGCGCCGCTCGGCGAGGCGCTCCCCAACACGGAGATCTTCCGCCGTCTCGCCGCGCGGATGGGACTCGACGATCCCCTCCTCAAGGAGGACGACGAGACGCTCGTGAAGCAGGGGCTCGCGTCGACCGATCCGCGCATGGCGACGGTGACGTGGGAGTCGCTCAAGGCGAATGGCTGGGCGCGACTCGCGCTGCCGTCACCGTACACGCCCTTCGCCGAGGGCGGCTTCCGCACGCCGAGCGGCAAGTGCGAGCTCTACTCGGAGCGGATGCTGCAGATGGGACTCGACCCGGTGCCGAACTTCACCGCCCCATACGAGTTCCCCGACAACGTGCCCGAGCTCGCGGCGCGCTTCCCTATCACGCTCATCTCGTCGCCAGCGCACCAGTTCCTCAACTCGAGTTTCGTGAACGTGGGGCCGCTGCAGCGCGCGGCGCGCGAGCCCGAGGTCGCGCTGCACCCGCGTGACGCCGAACGTCGCGGCATCGTGGAAGGCGCGATCGTGATGGTGGAGAACGACCGCGGGCACTTCCAGGCACGTGCGCGGGTTCGTGAGGGTATCCGGGAGGGAGTGGCGTGGGCCCCGGGCATCTGGTGGGCCAAGCTCTCTCCCGATGGACTCACCGTGAATACGACGACGAGCCAGCGACTCACCGACATGGGCGCGGCGCCCGTCTTCTACGACAACCTCGTCGAGATCCGCGTCAACAGCTGAAGACCGGCCGAGTGCCGGCGCCGCGCCTCACTCGGCTCGCAGAGCCTCGGACGGGCTGATGCGAAGTGCCCGCAGGACCGGCACCGCGCACGCCGCCAGCCCGACGAGGAGCATCACGACGTTCGCGCCGAGCAACAGCAGCAACTGACGCGTCGAATCCACGCCGACCAGCGCGGCGAGGCCGCTGCCGACGGCGAGCCCAAGTCCGATCTGCATGATCGCGCGCGAAAAGACTCCGAGCACGATCCGCCGCGGCCCGGCTCCGAGCGCCGCGCGAATGCCGATCTCCCGCGTGCGGCGCGCGACAGTGAAGGACATCAGCGAGTGGATCCCCATCGCCGAGAGCAGCATCACGAGGAGCGCGATGAGCCACGCGACGGCGGCAAGGGTCCAGTTCGCCGCGGCCTCCCCGCCGCCAGCGTCGCCAAGCGCCTTGATGTCCGAAAGGCGGATCGCCGGGTCGACATCCGCCACCAGCTTGCGGATCCGGGAGCCGAACGCCGTCGGGTCGGCGGCACGCACGACGAGCTGGCCCGCCTGGCCGATCACCGGGCGGCTCGGCAGGTACATCGCCGACTGCTCTTCCGGCCGCGGCAACTGCCAGCCGAAATCGCGTACCAGACCCACGATCTCGTACCAGTCCTCGCCCCCCACGCCCGAGACCTCACCCGACCCGATGCGGACGCGTTGCCCGATCGGATTCCGGTCCGCGAAGACATGCTGCGCGAATGATTGGTTCACGAGCATCACCTTGCCCGTCTCGAAGTCGAGCGGCTCGAATTCGCGACCCGAGAGCACCTGTGTCCCAAACGTACGGAAGAATCCGCTGGAGACATGCACCAGTGTGCTCGATCGCAGGCCGTCGGTCGGCGCACCCGCGGTCGAGTCGACTTCGATGCTGTACTTGAACTGATCCTCGACCGGGAGGCGGTCGGCGTACGCCACGGCCTCCACGCCGGGCTCCTCGGCGAGCCGTCGCTCGAGGTCGTCGAATGCACGGCGTGCGTGCGCCGCGTTGGTCGCCGAATCGAGCGTGTAGTCCTCGCGATCGAGGCCGAGACTCGCCGCGAGATACCGCTCCGCGCCGATCCCCGCCGCGCGCTGGTTGAAGCGGTTCGACTCGAAGAGCCCGCCGGCGACGAGCGGCAGGAACAACACCGTGACCGCCACCTGGGCGACGATGATGAACGTCCAGAACCCACCGATCCTTGGACCGCTGCGACCCGCGCTCTCGCCGCGCAGCGCCTCGTTGACATTCACTCGGGTGGCGCGCAGCGCCGGCAGGATCCCGACGATAGCCGCGCCGACCACCGTGAGCGTCGCAGCGTAGAGCAACGTCCGCCATGAGATCGAGGCGTCGATCCAGAAGGGCAGCGAACCACTCTCGGCGAACTTGGCGACCCCCAACCGCAGCGCGATCCGCGCGGCGAAGAGTCCGATGAGCGTCGCAAGCGTCGAGAGCACGAGCGCTTCGGCGAAGAGCTGCCCGATGATGCGTCCTCGGCTCGCGCCAAGCGCGCTGCGCACGGTGAGCTCGTAGCTGCGCGTCGCCGTGCGCGCGAACACGACGGTCGCGACGTTCGCGCACATCACCGCGAGGAGCATCACGAACACGCTGTTGAGCGCATACATGATGTTCCGCATGAGCAACATCTCGCCGCCCTCGTTGAGCGGCTTGGCGTACGGGGCGACGCGCGGCCGGAGGTGCTCGTCGGCCGACCCGGCGACCGGCGGCCTGCGCGCGCCGATCACCGCGAGTTCGCCGTTGGCGGCTTCGATCGTCGTGCCCTCGGTCAGGCGCCCGAATGCCGCGACCGACGGTCCCGAGCGCGGCGCGAGCGCCGCGCCGTCGGCGCGCAGCGGCGCCCAGATCTGGTGGTTCCTGGGGAACGCGAACCCCGCAGGCATCACGCCGATCACGGTCGCGGCGGTGCTTCCGAGCGTCACGGTGCGACCGAGCACGCCAGGATCCGACGCGAAGCGCGCCTTCCAGATGGCGTGGCCTAGGACCACCACCGGCGGCTCCCCCGGGAGTTCGTCGCGATCGTTCAGCACGCGCCCGAGCATTGGTGGTGTCCCCATCAGTCGGAACGCACTCGCCGTGACCTCGGCGCCGACGACCGGCTCGACGTTTCGGTCCTCCGTCGCAAGGTTCCGTTGGAAGGTCACGGCCGCGCCGAGTTCCTCGATGGTCCGAACCTCGCGGCGCCACGTCGAGAACTCGTTCAGCATACGCGTCTCGGACGAGAGCGCGCTCGCATCCCACAGGTGCAGCGAGACCACACGTTCGGCGCCGGCGATCGGGAGGCGTGGATTCTGGAACTTGTCGATCGCCTCGAAGTAGATGGTGCCGAGCGCGATCGCGACGGCGATGGCGACGGTGCCGACGACGGTGAGCCCGGGATACCGAGCCAGCATGCGCAGGCCCACCCTGAGGTCCAGCGAGGTCATCCCGAGCAGCGTGGTCCGCATGATTCCCTCAGGGTGAGTTTCACGAACTACTTTGTACTGTAAAGTCGCAACTGTCCCCACGCAACCCCGCGGCGACCGAACCTACGGGGCGAGACGCGCATTAGTATCCAGAACTCCCTCCGGAACGCGACCCCCGTGCCCTCCTCGCTCCCCACGACGCTCGGCGCCCTCAAGTCCTCACCGTACGGCGCGACCGGGCGGCGCGGGCGATCGGTGCGCGACGAGATCCGCGCCAACCTGCTCGCACGCCTCGCCGACGGCAAGCCGCTCTTCAAGGGCGTCCTCGGTTACGAGGACACGGTGATGCCGCAGATCGTGAATGCCCTGCTCTCTCGGCATCACTTCATCCTGCTCGGCCTCCGCGGCCAGGCGAAGTCGCGCATCCTGCGCGCCCTCACCACGCTGCTCGACCCCGCACTGCCGGTGATCGCAGGGAGCGAGACGAACGACGATCCCTTCGCGCCGATCTCGAAGTACGGCCGCGACCGCATCGCCGCCGGGGGCGACGACACACCGATCGCGTGGCTCGCGCCGGACCAGCGCTACGTCGAGAAGCTCGCGACGCCGGACGTCACCGTCGCCGACCTCATCGGCGACCTCGACCCGATCAAGGCGGCGCGCGGCGGGCACCTGCTCTCCGACGAGCTCTCGATCCACTACGGCATGCTGCCGCGCGCCAACCGCGGCATCTTCGCGCTCAATGAGCTCCCCGACCTCGCCGGCAAGGTGCAGGTCGGATTGTTCAACGTGATGCAGGAAGGCGATGTCCAGATCAAGGGATACCCGGTGCGGCTCGCGCTCGACGTGGTGCTCGCGTTCACCGCGAATCCCGAGGACTACACGGCGCGCGGCAAGATCATCACGCCACTCAAGGACCGCATCGGCAGCGAGATCCTCACGCACTACCCGGCGACGGTGGATCTCGCGATGGAGATCACCGCGCAGGAAGCGTGGACGAAGCGTGGCGGTCTCCCGCTGCGTCTCCCCGAGATCGTCACCGAGGTCGCCGAGCGCGTGGCGTTCGAGGCGCGCGCCGAGAAGCGGGTCGACCAGCGCTCGGGCGTCTCGCAGCGCCTTTCGATCACTCTGCTCGAGAACGTCATCTCCAACGCCGAGCGCCGCGCGATCCGGCTCGGCGAACGCGAGATCGTCCCGCGCCTCGCCGACATCTACGCCGCGCTGCCCGCGATCACCGGCAAAATCGAGCTCGAGTACGAGGGCGAGCTCATCGGCGGTGCCGTGATCGCGCGCGAGTTGATCCGCCGCGCCGCCGACGCGACGCTCACCGAGCGCGGCCATCACCTCGACCTCGACGAGATCGTGATCTGGTTCGACCGCGGGCAGATGCTGCAGGTGAGCGACGACGCGAGCTCGGTCGTCGCGCGCCAAGGCTTTGCGACGGTGCCGGGCCTCATCGAGGTCGTGACGGCCAGCGGACTCGGCGTCGGCGACGATGCCGACGCCGTCGTCGCGTGCGAACTCGTGCTCGAGGCGCTCGTGGCGCGCCGCAAGCTCTCGCGCTCCGAGGGCGGCCAGTACGGGCGCTCGGCGCGCCGGAAGCAGGGTCTGCCCCCGGAGCACGAAGAATAGTCGCGGCGGTTCAGCCGACGAGCATCGCCTCGCCGACGACGAAGCGCTCGAGCGCCGAGTCGACGACCGCCTCGATCGACCCGCGTCGCGCGCGTACCTCGCGCAGGTAGGACGCGTCGCTCCCCTCGTGCGCGATGCGCGCGATGAGTTCGAGCGCCGGCCCCGCCCCGTTGGCATCGGCGTCCGCCTCGACGAGCCGCAGCGTCGTGAGGATGTCCTCGCGGATGCTCATGTGCTCCCCCTCGCGCGGCAGCACGATGAGGCCGTCGAGGCCGAAGCGACAGGCCTGGAAGCGGTTGTAACCGTAGACCAAGTAATCGTCCTCGGTCGGCGGCGCCTCGCGATTCGCGAGGAGGTGGCGGCAGATCGCCTGCAGGTAGCTCGCGATCGCCGCGGCGCGCTCCACCGAGAGCGGCGTGTCGCAGAGCCGCAGCTCGATCGTGCCGTACTCGGGCTTGGGCCGGATATCCCAGTAGAAGTCCTTCATCGACTTCACGACGCCGGTGCGTTCCATCCGCACGAAGTAGTCGCAGAAGGCGTCCCACTTGAGGATGAGCGGCGCGCGACCGCTGAGCGGGAACGCCGAGACGGAGTTGAGCCGGGCTGAGTTGAACTGCGTGTCGCGGCCTTGGACGAACGGCGACGACGCCGAGATCGCGATGAAGTGCGGCACGTAACGGTGCAGCGCGTGCAGCAGGAAGAGTGCGTCGTCACCGTTCGCCACACCGACGTGCACGTGCTGGCCGAAGACGGTGAACTGCTTGCTCAGGTAGCCGTAGAGCGCCGAGACCTGCTTGAAGCGCGGCTTGCGAGAGATCCGTCGCTCGGGCCACTGCTGGAACGGGTGCGTGCCGCCGCCGCAGACGCCGACGTTGAGCCGCGCGCCCGCAGCGATGAGCGCATCGCGGATGCCGGTGAGTTGCTCAAGCAGTTCGGCGTGCCCCGTGTGCACGCCGGTCGCGACCTCGAGCATGCTCTCGGTGATCTCGGGCGAGACGGTGCCGGGGAACGGACGCCGCCGCAGCAGCTCGAGCATGTCGGGGCTCGCGTCGGTGAGGTCGAAGTCACTGAGGCTCACGAGTTGGAGTTCGAGTTCGACGCCGAGCGTGAGCGGCTCTGAGCGGGTGAAGGTGTCAAGCGGCATCGGTCATCCCTCCTGTGCGTCAGGGAC
>Ga0137353_1000121_pt1 | contig 15627 bp, 9 predicted proteins | sample EasRivERMLT760_2_FD_104759 | JGI IMG/M metagenome (GOLD analysis project Ga0137353, IMG submission 104759) | Soil microbial communities from meander-bound floodplain in the East River, Colorado, USA - East River MetaG ERMLT760_2 | ecosystem: Environmental > Terrestrial > Soil > Floodplain ...
TATACGCTGCCGGTCACCGGTGGGCCGGCGACGCGGCTCACGAGCGGGATGGCGCACGATGCACAGCCGCGCTGGAGCCCGGACGGGAAGCGGATCGCCTTCATCTCCGACCGCAGCGGGAACGACAACGTCTGGCTCCTCTCGGCCGACATGCGCGACACCGTGCAGCTCACGCGATCGACCGAGGACTCGTTCATCTCGCCCGAGTGGACACCGGACGGCAAGTACATCGCGGTGACCCGCTCGGTGACCGGCGGCCCGAAGATCTTCCTCTACCATGTGGACGGCGGGAGTGGTGCGCAGGTGATCCGCGAGCTCACCGGCCAGTCGACGATCGGCGCGACCTTCTCGCCCGACGGCCGCACGATGTGGTACGCGCAGCGCGCCGCGACCTGGCAGTACAACGCGATCTTCCCGCAGTTCCAGGTCCACGCCTACGACCGTGTGGACGGGACGCGCACGACGATGACGGCACGGTTCGGCTCGGCCTTCCGTCCGGCGGTCTCTCCCGACGGGAAGCTGCTCGCCTACGGCAGCCGTCACGATGAGAAGACCGGCCTCCGGCTCCGCGACCTCACCAGCGGCGACGAGCGCTGGCTCGCCTACCCGATCCAGCGCGACAACGTCGAGGCCCAGCTCGAGACGGACGCGCTCCCGGGCTACGACTTCACGCCCGACTCGAAGGCGATCGTGATGAGCTACGGCGGCGAGATCTGGCGGGTGCCGGTCGACGGGAGCGCCGCGTCGAAGATCCCGTTCTCCGCCGATGTCGATCTCGCGATCGGTCCCGAGGTGAAGTTCCAGTATCCGATCGAGGACACGCCGACGTTCATCGCACGGCAGATGCGCGACGGCGTCGTCTCTCCCGACGGCCGGCGACTCGCCTTCTCCGCGCTCGGCGACCTCTACGTGATGGACCTCCCGGGCGGCGCGCCGCGCCGCGTGACGAGCGCCATCGAAGGCGAGTACTTCCCCGCCTGGTCCCCCGACGGACTCTGGATCGGCTACGTGACGTGGAGCGAGACGGGCGGGCACATCAACAAGATCCGCGCCGACGGCCGCGGGCAGCCGGTGCGCCTCACGCGCGAGGTCGCGACCTACTTCAACACCGCGTGGTCGCCGGATGGCCGACGGATCGTCGCGATGCAGGCCGACGCGCGCGAACTGCAGGAGGCGGTCCAGCGCTTCGGCGGCGGACAGGCCGCGCGCTTCGTGTGGGTGGGCGCCGACGGCGGCGCCGTCACGCGCATCCGCGCGGCCGGGGACTACGATGACCCGCACTTCACCGCCGACTCGATGCGGATCTTCGCCTATGCCGGCGCCGAGGGACTCGTCTCGTTCCGCTGGGACGGCACCGACCTGAAGGCGCATGTGCGCGTGACCGGTGCGACGCCACCGGGTGGTGGCACCGCGCCGGCTGCATCGCGCGTGCGGATGGCGCCCCTCGGCGACCTCGCGCTCGCGCAGGTCGGCTCCGACTTCTATACGGTGACGGTGCCGCTGATCGGCGGCCCGACGCCCGTGATCTCAGTGGGCACGCCCGAGAACGCCGCGATGCCGGTGCGGAAGCTCTCCGACATCGGCGGCGAGTTCCCGGCGTGGGGACCGAGCGGTCGCGTGGTGCACTGGTCCATCGGCAACGCGTTCGTGACGTACGATCTCGATCGCGCGAAGGCCCATGATGACTCAGTGCGCGCGGCGCGCCGCGCCGCGGCGCCCGCCGCCGCTCCTGCGGCCCCGGGTGACACGACGCGGCCCGCGGCGCGCGCCGACACGGCCGCTGCGAGCTACAAGCCCACCGAGGTGCGCGTGGTCGTGAACGGCACGCGCGACATCCCGCAGGGCACCGTGGTGCTGCGTGGCGCCCGGGCGATCACGATGCGCGGCGCCGAGGTGATCGAGAACGCGGACGTCGTCGTGCGCAACAACCGGATCGTCGGAGTCGGCGCGCGTGGGTCCGTCACCGTCCCGGCGGAGGCGCGGATCATCGACGTCAGCGGCAAGACGATCGTCCCCGGCTTCGTCGACACGCACGCGCACTTCCGCCACTCACCGGGCGTGCACTCCGCGCAGCCGTGGGCGCTGCTCGCCAACCTCGCCTACGGCGTGACGACGACGCGCGATCCGCAGACGGGGAGCACCGACGTCCTGAGCTACTCCGATCGTGTCGAGAACGGCTCCATCCTCGGTCCGCGCATCTACTCCACGGGTCCGGGCATCTTCGCCGCGGAGCGGATCCGCTCGCTCGACGGTGCGCGCAACGTGCTCAAGCGCTACAGCGAGTACTACCACACCAACACGATCAAGATGTACGGCGCGGGGAATCGGCAGGTCCGCCAATGGATCATGATCGCGGCGCGCGAACTGCGCCTGATGCCGACGACCGAGGCGGGGCTCGCCTACCGCACCGACATCACGATGGCGATCGACGGCTACTCCGGGATCGAGCACAATCTCCCCATCACGCCGTTGTACAAGGACGTCGTCGAGCTCTTCAGGGCATCGGGCACCGTCTCCACACCGACGCTGCTGGTGAGCTATGGCGGGCCGTGGATGGAGAACTGGTACTACACGCACGAGAATCCGCACGACGACGCGAAGCTGCAGGCCTTCACGCCGGCCGAGGACCTCGACGGGAAGACCCGCCGCCGCGGGACCGGCGCGGGTGGGTCACCTGGCCCCGGCGGCTGGTTCATCGACGCCGAGTACAACTTCCGTGCGCACGCCGGCTTCATACGCGACCTGGTCGCGGCCGGGGGCAAGGCGGGTATCGGAAGCCACGGCCAGCTGCAGGGGCTAGGCTACCACTGGGAGCTCTGGAACGTGCAGGGTGGCGGGATGCCGGCGCACGACGCGCTTCGCGTGGCGACGATCATCGGCGCTGAGGCACTCGGGCTCGAGCGCGACCTCGGAAGCCTCGAGGCCGGGAAACTCGCCGACCTCGTCGTGCTCGACGCGAACCCGCTCGAGAACATCCGCAACACGAACACCGTTCGCTTCGTGATGCAGAACGGCAGGATGTACGAAGGGAGCACGCTGAACGAGGTCTGGCCTCGCCAGCGCCCGCTCCCGCCGCAGCCCTGGCGCCATGAGGCGCCGCGGACGAACGCCGGGCTGCGGCCCTGAGGCACGCGACCGCCTATCTTTCATACTTCATCCTTCATCCTTCATCCTTCTGCCTCGAAATGGCCAAGATCGCAGAGACCGAGTGGATATGGCGCGACGGCGCCTTCGTGAAGTGGCAAGACGCCAACATCCACGTGCTCGCGCACTCGGTGCAGTTCGGGTCGGCGGTCTTCGAGGGGATCCGCTGCTACTCGACGCCCAAGGGGCCGGCGATCTTCCGGCTCCGCGAGCATCTCCGGCGGATGTTCAACTCGTGCAAGATCTACCGCATGGATCCGCCGTGGACGATGGACCAGCTCGTCGACGCGAGCCGTGAGCTGATCCGCAAGAACAAGGTCGACTCCTGCTACCTGCGCCCGATGGTGCTGCGCGGCTATGGCGCGGCGGGCATGGTCCCGCAGGACTCCCCGATCGAGACGTTCCTTCCCTGCTGGCCCTGGGGCTCCTACCTCGGCGACGAAGCGCTCGAGCTCGGCGTCGATGCCTGCGTCTCCACCTGGCACCGCGTCGCGCCGAACACCATCCCCGCGGCGGCGAAGATCGCCGGCAACTACCTGAGCGGGCAGCTCATCAAGATGGAGGCGCTGCGCAACGGTTACCACGAGGCCATCGCGCTCGGCCCCGAAGGCATGCTCAGCGAGGGCTCGGGACAGAACGTCTTCCTCGTGGAGGACGGCGTGCTCTATACGCCTCCACTCGACGGCACGCTCCTCCCCGGCATCACGCGCGACACGGTGATGGCCCTCGCGAAGGACGAAGGCATCGAGGTCCGCGTAGGACCGCTGATGCGCGAGACGCTCTACACGAGCGACGAGGCGTTCGTCTGCGGCACGGCGAGCGAAGTGACGCCGATCCGCAGCGTGGACCGACTCCCGGTGGGTAATGGGAAGGTCGGGCCGATCACGCGGAAGCTGCAGCAGCGGTACTTGGACATCGTGAATGGCCGAGCTCCCGACGTGCATGGGTGGCTGACGCAGGTGCGATGAGCCATCAGTCGTCAGTCATCAGTTCTCAGTCATCAGTTCCTCATGACTGACGACTGCTGACTGATGACTGACGACTCATGCCTCTGGCACGCTCCATGCCTTGTATACGGGTGCCAGGGTACCGAAAAGCCGGTTTCTGTCCTGTTCGAAGGTCATTACCGTGTCCTTGGCGTGTCATTCCGGATTCACCCGTAACTGGCGTGCTCTGAAGGGGATGGGTCTTCCCGGAACCCCACCCCTGCGCCGGGTACGACCGGGACAGCCCGTCACGCAGGAGTTCGTATGACCCGCAGCAGCGTTGTCCTCCGCCTTTCGCTCGCCATGCTGGCGGCGGGAAGCATCCAGGCCTCCTCGCTCATGGCGCAGGAGCCGGTGGTGAGCGCCGAGTCGCGCGCCGATGATGACGCGCTCTACACGACCGAGGAGCTCGACAACCTCCTCGCGCCGATCGCCCTCTATCCGGACCCGATCCTCGCCGAGTTCTTCATCGCGGCGACGTATCCGGAGCAGATCGCGCTCGCCCATCGCTTCGTCGAGGAGTACGGCACCGACGACGTCGACAACCAGGCATGGGACCGCAGCGTGAAGGCGATCGCGCGCTACCCCTCCGTGCTCAACATGCTCTACGAGCGCCCGAACTGGGCGACCGCGGTCGGTCGCGCCTACGCGATGCAGTCGGGTGACGTGATGGCGAGCGTGCAGTCGCTGCGGCGCATGGCGCGCGCGCAGGGCAACCTCGTCTCCACCGACCAGCAGCGCGTGTACGTCGAGCGCGAGTACATCCGCATCGTACCGGCGCACGCCCGCGTGGTCTACGTGCCGGTCTACGACCCGTACGTCGTGTACTATCGCCCGATCGATTACGTCAGCGTCGTGACGCCCTATTGGTCGTTCGGCGTCGGCTATCCGATTGGCCCCTGGCTCGGCTACGACTTCGACTGGGACACGCGCGTCGTCTACTACCACGGCTGGAGCACCTACGGCCGCAGCGGGTGGTGGGTCGTCTCGCGTCCGTACATGGGCTACAACCCGTACTGGATGGGTCCGCGCATCTCGGTCGTCGTCAACCTCGGCGTCCGGCATCGCTACGTGAACTACGGCGGCTTCGGCTACTACAACACGGTGCACCGGAACACGTCGTGGAACCGCTCGCGCATGCCCGGCCGCGGCCGCTTCGACAACCATGTGAGCAAGCAGCCCGCACCCGACCGCTACGGCATCCCCTCGCGTCGTGACGGGTACGTCGGCCGCACCGCGAAGGACAACGTCGTGCCGGTGGTGCCGCGCGCCGGCGGCAGCCGTCCCTCCGCGGGCAGCTCCGGGACCACGGCGGGCACCGGTTCGCGCCCGAATGGTGGCCGCGGCAACGGTGGCAACAACGGCAATGGTGGTGATCGCGCGAATGGCGGTGGCCGCGCGAACGGCGGCAACAGCGGCATCCGTGAGGACCGCGTGACTCCGGTGCGGGTCGGCGGCAACCGCCGTCCGCTCTATCCAGGCAACGAGGACATCTCGTCCGATCGCGTGCGCGGCAGCGCGCCCGAGCGTCGCGAGGCACAGACCGGCAACGGCTCGTGGAATCCGCGCACCGAAGTGAAGCGCGAGGCGCCACGCGGTCGCGATGTGGATCCGGTCCGCGCCCCGCGCGCGAGCGGCGAGCGCAGCGCACCGAGCCGCGGTGCGGTGAACGAATCGCGTTCGACGCCGCGGTACGAGACGCGCGGCGCGCCGCGCACCGAGACCAGGTCGGCGCCGCGGAGCTACGAGACGCCGCGTTCGGCGCCGCGCACGGAGCGGAGCGTCGAGCCGCGCAGCGCACCGCGCATGAGCTCGCCGCGGGCGAGTGCGCCACGCGAGAGCGCGCCGCGGGCGAGTGCGCCGAGGGCAAGCGCGCCGCGTGAGAGCGCACCTCGGGCGAGTGCACCGCGGTCGAGTGCGCCGCGCGCGAGCGCGCCGCGGTCGAGCGGCTCCAGCGGATCGTCGGGCAGCGCACAGCGCGGACGTGGCAAGCGCGACCCGGGCTGATCCGAGGTCTTGAAGATCGAGAGTGAAAGGCGCCGTCCCGGAGCACTGGGACGGCGCCTTCGCCTTTTCCGTCGCACGCGCCGCACCACGCCCTATCCGTCGGTGCGTTGCGCCTTGATGCGGGCGAGGGCGCCGCGCGCCTCTTCGGCTTCGCGTGTGCCCGGGAAGTTCTCGATGAGCCGGCGCATCTCCACGAGCGCGCGCCCTTCGTCCTTGAGCGGGCCGAGGAAGAGGTCCACGATCTTCGCCTGCGAGTAGCGCACGAGTTCTCGGCTCGCACCCGGCATGTCGCGCGCGGCGCGATACAGCGCGACCGCCTGCGCGGCATCCTTGCGCAATCGGAGATGGAAGTCCGCCGCCTTGACGAGCACCAGCGCGTTCGCCGGATGCTCCTCACACGCGGCGGCCCACGCCTCCGCCGCGCCGTCGATGTCGCCCTTGATCTCGAGCGCCTCGATGTGCGAGAAGGTCGGCACGTAGGCCGTCGTATCGCCGCTCGGCACGTAGATCGATGTCACGAAGGCCTCGCCGCCCCTCAGTGCGAAGTAGTTCGGCAGCCAGGCGACGAAGCCCATCACCGCACTGCCGAGCAGGAAGACGATGATCCCGCCTGGGATCCAGCCCTTCAGCTGCAATAATCCCACGAAGAAGGCGCCGACGATCCCGCCGAGGATCGCCTGCGGGATGCCTCGGTTGATCGCGGTGACGCTGCTGTTCATCGCCATGGGCGCAATTCTGGACGCGACGCGTCCGCACCGCCAGCGGCGAGACGCTACATCCGGAAGAACCGCACGTACTTCGCGACGAGCGCGCCACGCAACGGTCGATCCCACGGGATACCGCGGTCGAGCCCGGTGGGCCAGGTGTTGTTCCAGACGACGTAGAGGTCGCTGCCCGGCGAGCTGGTCCAGCGCACGCGCGCATTCACCGCGGCGCGGTCGGACTGGTCGTCGTACTGCAGGAACGCGGTCGCGGTGAGGCGCGGCGAGAAGGCGTAGTCGCCGCGGAATCGCACGACGTTCGCGACGAAGCTGCCGGTCGGGAGTGAGACGTCGTTGCGCGATCCCTCGAGCACGAGCTCCACATGCGGCTGCACGCGCAGCTTGCCCGAGAGCGAGAGGTCGGTGCGGTCGCCGTCGTAGAACTCGCCCGTGCTCGCGGAGGCGCTGACCGCCCAGGTGCGCACGTTCGAGCCGGCATAGCTCAGCTCGGCGCGATCCCACCAGTACTCGCCCGCCGCGACCGTCGTCCCCGGCACGAGGTCGAAGTCGGCAGTGGGGCCGTCGAAGCGGCGCTGGACGTTGACGTTGACCTGGTCGCCCGACTGGAACTCGACGCCGAACGGCTTCACCGAGAAGCTCGCGTTGTCGAGGCGCCCGCCCGCCGCCCACACCACGTCGTAGTTGAGCAGGCTGAACTGGTAGCGCCGCACGACCGACGCGCGCCTGGGGCGCGGCGTGATCGAGAACTGTCCCGCGAGTCGATCGATGCCGTTCTGCGAGACGAAGCCGAGCGCGGGGTCGTAGTTCGCGTCGATGTGGTCGTAGCGCGCCACGATGTCGGCCGCATCGTTCGGATAGTCGGCGACGAAACGGTAGTGCGCACCGGCCGGCGCGCCGCTGCTGTCGCGGCTCCAGGCGGCGTTGCCGAGGAAGATCAGGTTGTTCGCGCCGCGCACGCGGAAGGGGAACTCGAAGTCGAGCCCGCCCGCGAGGGCGCCCGGCCGGACGTCGCGGTCGCTGTAGGTCGCCATCGCGCCCACATATCCCCTGCCGAGCACGTCATGACGCACGCGCGCGACGAGGTCGGTCGCCTGCTCGTCGTCGCCGGTGCGCACGGCGAGCAGCCCGATCTGGTTCGACCCCAGTCGGCCCTGCATGCGCGCGCCGAACGGGATCTCCACGGGCGTGCCGCCCGCGCCGAGTCCCACGCGGCGCGAGTAGAACATCTGCGACTGCTGCGGCCGCCCGAAGGCGAAGATCGCGGCGCCTTCGGTGAAGAAGGGACGCTGCTCGGGGAAGAAGAGCGGGAAGCGCGTGAGGTTCACGACTTGGCGGTCGACCTCGGCTTGGGCGAAGTCGGGAAGCACGGTGAGGTCGGCGGTGAGCGTGCTGGTCACCGGCACCTTCACGTCGAGCCCGGCGGCGAAGTTCCGCTGCGCCGGGGCACCGGGGGTCTCGACGCCGGCCGCATCGAACGTGCGTTCGCGAAGGCGGCCCTCGCCGAGCACGAAGGGCCGCAGCTCGGCGCGCGCGCGCGGCGGCAACGACTCGACGCCTTCGAGCGTGCCCTCTTCCTCGAGGAAGCGATATCCCTGCCCTCGCCTCCACGCGCGCCAGAGCACTTCCTCGTTCGTGCGCGGGAGGAAGCGCCGGAAGTTGATCCCGAGCGCGCTGACGTCCTTCGGGTAGCGCAGCGTCGTCCATGGGATGAGCATCTCGGCGGTCCAGCCGCCGTCGAAGATCGCGGTGCGCGCGTCCCAGATGCCGTCCCACTCCTCGTTGCCCGATTCGAAGTTGACATGCTCGCCGTCCCACAGCGCGCCATTCGAGTTCGTGCGGAAATAGAAGGCGCTGCGCTGGTCACGCAGCCCGTCGATCATGAGGCTGACGTAATCGTCGGAGCGGAGCTCGGCGTCGCGGCGCAGCTGCGAGCGGCGCCGGTTGGCGACATCGCGATCGTAGTTCCACCAGCCGACGGCGAGCCCGGCCGGCGTCGAGAGCAACCGCACGACGGTGCGCTCGCTCGGCACGCCGCCTTCGACCGGTTCCTTCGTCTTGAAGTCCCAGACGGAGTCGGCGAGCGCCCAGTCGGGCTCGTCGAGCGCGCCGTCGAGGCGCACATTGGTGGTCGCGGTGCGCACGCGCGGCCACGGCGCACCTCCGGTCCCCTGCGAAGGCAGGGCCGCCGGGATGGCGAACAGGAGCACGGCGGCGAGCTGGCAGGGGCGATGCATCGACACAACCTAAACGGTCGAGGAAGGCCCTCCGTTGGAGCACGACCGAAACCATCGCCGGCGTCTTGACGTCAGATAGTGAGAGACCCAGCAAGAGGAGTGGCAGGATGAGAGCAGGATCACCGGACCGCCCGCTCGTGCTCGTGGTGGGCGCGACCGGCCGCCAAGGTGGGAGCGTCGCGCGGCATCTGCTCGCGGCGGGACGGTTCCGCGTGCGCGCGCTCACGCGCCGCCCGCATACCGACGAGGCGATGACACTCGCCGCGATGGGCGCCGAGGTCGTGAAGGGCCACCTCGACGACTGCGAGGCGCTTGTCGCCGCGATGCGCGGCGTGGACGCGCTCTTCGGCGTGACCGACTGGTGGGAGCACTTCGATGAAGAGGAGCAGCAAGGCCGCGCGCTCGTGGACGTCGCGATGCGCAGCGGCGTGCGCCACCTGGTGCTCAGCACGCAACCGTCGCCCTTCGGCGTGCCACGAAAGGGGCTGGCGTGCGGTCCGTTCGCGACGAAGGCGGCGATCGAGCGGTACGCGCGCGACCGCGGCGCTCCAGCGACATTCGTGCATATCGCGTTCTACTGGGAGAACCTGCTCTCGCTCGTCGTGCCGCGCGCCTTAGGCGACGGGCGCTTCGCGCTCTCGCTGCCGATGGGCGACCGCCGGCTCGGCGGGATCGGCGAGGACGACATCGGCGGGGTGGTGATGGCGCTGCTCACGCCGGGCGCGCACGCGATGGGCCGCGTGGTGCCGGTGGTGGGCGACGCGCGCCGTGCCGACGAGATCGCGTCGGTGCTCTCGCGCGTGACGAAGCGCGAGGTGCGCGCCGACGCTGATCCCGCGGCGTCGCCATGGGCACGCATCCCGGGCGCGGAAGCGCTGGCCGCGGCGCTGGACGAGACCTTCGCGACCTATCGCACGCTGCAGGGCGGGCTCGATGACGCGGTCATCGCGACGCGTGCGCGCTATCCGCGGGTGCGCGACCTCGAGGGGTGGGCGCACGCGCAGGCGTCGGAGATCCGCTGGACGCTCGACCGTCTGGACGCGGCGGGGAGCAAGAAGCGGCGGTGAGACCGTGACGCGGGGCGCGCGAAGCGCGCCCCGCGTCACCCGCTACATCTTCGGCTTGCCCGACCGCAGGTACTCCGCGGCCGCGTTCGCCATCAGCCGCACGCCGGTCTCGAGCGCGGCATCGTCGGCCTGGAAGAGCGGCGAATGGTTCGACGCCGCCGTGCGCCAGTCGACCGCCGTCGGCGTCACGCTCAGGCCGAACATCACGCCCGGCACCTTCTCCTGGAAGCGAGAGAAGTCCTCGCCCGGCATGCTCGGCTTCGACATCATCACGTGGTCCGCGCCGACCGTGCGGCGCAGCACCGGCGTGAGGAAGTCCGACAGCTGCACGTCGTTCACCGTCACCGGGTAGCCCTCGACGATGGTGACCTCGGCCGTCGCGCCCGAGGCCTCGGCGATGTTCGTCGCGGTCCGGCGCAGGCGTTCATGCGCCTGCCGGCGGATGCCAGGGTCGAGCGCGCGGATGGTGCCGATCATCACCGCCGTGTCGGGGATGATGTTCTCGCGCAGGCCCCCGTGGAACGCGCCGACGGTGATCACGAGCGGCGCCTCCGAGAGGTCCACCTGCCGGCTCACGATCGTCTGCACGCCAAGGATGATCTGCGCGCCGACGACGAGCGGGTCGACGCCCATCGACGGCATCGCGCCATGCGTCTGCTTTCCGCGCACGACGATGCGGAAGTTGTCGGCGCTCGCCTGGCGCGGGCCGGGCGTGTACTCGACGTTTCCGAGCGGTCCCGGCCCGACGTGCAGCGCGAAGATCGCGTCCACCTTGGGCGACTCGAGCGCGCCGGCGGCGATCATCGGCCCTGCTCCGCCCTGAGGCGGCGCTTCCTCGGCCGGCTGGAAGATGAACTTCACCGTGCCCTGCAGCTGGTCCTTCATCCCCGCGAGCACCTCGGCGGTGCCCATGAGGATTGCGACGTGCATGTCGTGGCCGCAGGCGTGCATCACGCCGGTCTCCACGCCGTTGTAGGTGGTGCGCTTGGTCGACTTGTACGGCACATCCGCCAGCTCGGCGACGGGGAGCGCGTCCATGTCGGCGCGCAGCGCGACGACGGGACCGGGCCGGCCGCCGCGCAGGATGCCGATGACGCCGTTGCCGCCGACGCCCGTCTGCACCTCGAGGCCAAGGCGACGCAGGTGCGCCGCGACGAGCGCTGCGGTGCGCGTCTCCTGGAACGAGAGCTCCGGATTCTGGTGGATGTCGTGGCGCCACTCGATCACGCGCGGCGCGACGACCTTCGCGAGCCGGTCGATCTCGGTGACCATCGGGTCGGGGCGCTGCGCGGCCGCTGCCGCGGGAAGTACGAGCGCGAGGGCCATCAGTCGAGCGGTCGAGCGCATGCCGGCTCCGGCGAGTAGGGTCGCGGCAATTTGCGTCGCGCCCACACAGTCGGACAACTTCCGGGACCCCGGCGCAGCCGGTCAACCCATGGGAATTCCGATGATCCGCTCATTCCGTTCGATCGTTCGAGGCGCCGCACTCGGCGCACTCGTCGCCTCCGTCGCGGCCTCGCCGCTCGCCGCGCAGGACGTGGAGAAGACGAAGTTCCACGATTTCCGCATCGTCACCGTCGTCGACGGGCTCGTCAGCCCGTGGGGCTTCGCCTTCCTTCCGAACGGCGACATCCTCGTCACCCAGCGCGGCGGCCAGATCCGGCTGATCCGGGGCGGCAAGTTGCTCCCCGATTCCGTCCTCGGCGCGCCCACCGTGCGCGTGGGCGGCCAGGGCGGCCTGCTCGACGTCGTGCTCCACCCGAAGTTCGCCGAGAACAAGTTCGTCTACCTGAGCTACTCGAAGCCGAGTGAGGACGGACAGCAGGGCGCGACGGCCGTGATGCGCGCGCGCTGGGAGAATGACCGGCTGGTGGACGGCCGCGACATCTTCGTCGCGAAGAACTGGTCGCAGGGCCGTGGCCACTACGGCTCGCGCCTCGCCTTCGACCGCGACGGCTACCTCTTCATCACGACCGGCGACCGGCAGGTGCCGCCGACCGGCGAACTCGACAAGCATCCGGCGCAGGACCTCGCGTTGCATCACGGAAAGACCATCCGCCTGAAGGACGACGGGTCGGTGCCGCCGGACAATCCGTTCGTGAACACCGCCGGCGCGCTCCCGGAGATCTGGAGCTACGGCCACCGCAACATGCAGGGGATCATGGTCCATCCGGAGACGAACCAGCTCTGGACGGTGGAGCACGGCCCGCAGGGCGGCGACGAGCTCAACATGGACAACGCGGGCAAGAACTACGGCTGGCCGGTGATCGGGTTCGGCGTGAACTACCGGAGCGGCACGGCGATCCACAGCGGCACGGCGCGCGAGGGGATGGAGCAGCCGGTGAACGTGTGGGTGCCGTCGATCGCGGTGCAGAACCTCTTCGTCTACACCGGAGACAAGTTCCCGCAGTGGCGCGGCAACTTCTTCACGAGCGGCATGGTCGGCGAGCGCGTGGTGCGCCTCGCGATGGACGGCAACCGCGTGAGCGAGGTGGAGAACATGCTGCAGCGCCGCGGCCGCGTTCGCGCGATGCGGCAAGGGCCGGACGGCTACATCTACATCGCGTTCGAGGACCAGGCGGGTGGACCGTCGCGGATGGTGCGCCTGGAGCCGGTGCGGCGCTCCTAGGGCTTGAGCTCCTTCATCCACGCACCGATCGCCCGCGTGTAGTACTGCGGGTTGAAGAGCACCCAGTCACCCAGGGCGGCGGGCACCTTGTACTCGGTGCCCGCCGCTTCCGCCGTCTGGCCCTTCTCGAGGCCGCGGCGCGCGGCTTCCTCCACGCTGTCGATCAGCGCGATGTAGCGATCGAGCTCGGCGACGGTCGCCACGGTGCCGTGTCCCGGCACGAAGGTCGTCGCGCCGCTCGCGCGCAGCGCGCGCACGCTGCGCGAGAGCTTCGATGGCACGGCGTCGACGTAGTTGGGGAACATCCCGTTCCACACCAGATCACCGCAGAAGAGCACCGGTGAGTCCTCGACGCGCAGGCTGACATCGCTCGCCGTGTGGCCGTCGTGCGGCGTGATGGTGACGCGCTTGCCGCCGAGGTCGAGCAACGTGATCGCGGCGGGATCGACCGCGATCGCGTCGGCGAGGAGCTCGACCGGCGCGCCTGCGTTCCGCTGGGCGACGAGGTCGCGCGTGGTGCTCGTCGCGTGGAGCTTCACGCCGCCGCCTTCACGCGCAGCGCGCAGGCCGGCGGTGTGATCGGAGTGGTAGTGCGTGAGCACGACGTGCGTCGCTGGGCGGCCGGTGAGCGCGCGCGCCTGCTCGGCCATCCACTTCGCACCGGCGTCCGAGCCGAAGGCCTCGACCATGAGGACGCCGTCGCGCCCGGCGACGAGTCCGCCGTTGCAGAGCGTCGTGCGGTCGCCGCTGAGCGGCGTGGAGACCATCGCCCAGATGCCGTCGCCCAGCTGCTCGAGGCGGCCCCACGGTTCCATCGCGACCACGCGTTCGGGGCGTGTCACCGCGGTCCATCGCGCACGCAACACCGGAGGCACGGCGGCGCCCATCAACGCGAGGTGCACCGCGCAGCTGCCGCCCACGCGCAGGAAGTCCCGCCGGTCGAGCCCGCTCACAGCGAGTCCACCCGCTTCACCGCGTTGAGCAGCACGTTCACGCCGTGCACGACATCCTCCGGCTTGGTGTACTCGCGCGGCGAGTGGCTGATCCCGCCGACGCTGGGCACGAAGATCATCCCCATCGGGCAGATGCGCGCGACCTCCTGCGCGTCATGCCCTGCCCCGCTCGGCATCCGCTGGTGGGCGAGGCCGAGTGAGTCCGCGCTCGCGGCGATGATGTCCATCACGCGCGCGTCGGCCATCGCCGGCTCGCTGCTCGCCGATCGCTTGAACGCGAAGGTGGTGCCGGTGGCCTGGCCGATCTCGGCGGCGATCCGCTGGAATCGCTCGGCGAAACGCGCGACCTTCGCGGCGTCGAGGTCGCGCAGGTCGACCGTGAGCTCGACACCGCCGGCGATCACGTTGCGCGTGTTGGGCGTGGGCACCATGCGTCCGACCGTCGCGACCTGCGCACCCGCCTCGCCGCGGATCGCATCGTTCACCGCGACGGTGAACTTCGCCGCGGCGAGGATCGCGTCGTGCCGCTGGTCCATCGGCGTGGCGCCGGCGTGATTGGCGAACCCCGTGACGGTGACCTCGTACCAGCGCAGCCCGACGATGCCGAGCACCACGCCGATGGTGCGACCCGCCTTCTCGAGGTTGCCGCCCTGCTCGATATGGAGCTCGAGGTAGCAGTGCACGCTGCCCTTCGCGCGTTCGGCGGTCGCGAGCTTCGAGAGGTCGCCACCGACGAGCGCGATCCCCTGGCGATGGGTGCGCCCGGAGCGCGCCATGGCGTCGAGGTCGAGCGTGCCGGTGTCGCCGACGGCGAGCTTGCTCCCGATCGTGCCGCCTTCCTCGTTCGCCCAGATCACGACCTCCACCGGGTGACGCAACCGCGCGTTGGTCTCGCGCAGCGTCCGTGCCACCTCGAGCGCGCCGAACGAACCGACCGGCCCGTCGAAGTTGCCGCCGTCGGTCACCGAGTCGACGTGCGACCCGATGAGGATCGGCGGGAGCGACTCCCGACCTTCGAGTCGGGCGAGGATGTTCCCCGCGGCATCGATGCGCGGCGTGAAGCCCGACTCGCGGATCCGCTCGATGGCGAACGCGCGTCCGGCGAGGTCGAACTCCGAGTAGGCGACGCGGTTGATGCCGGTCGGCGTGCGGCCGATCGCGTCGAAGCGAGAGAGCCACTCGTTCACGCGCGCGCCGTCCACCACGTCGCCGCGCCGCGACGGTGCGATCCGCGCGAGCGGGCCGTTCACGAGCGGTGCCGCGGCGATCGCCGCCGCGCCCTTCAGCAAGTCACGCCGCCGCATCATCACTCCTTGAGCGAGTCGAGCCCGCGCAGCAGGCCCGAGAAGAAACGTACCGCCATGGCGTAGTCCTGCACGCGCACGCGCTCGTTCACGCCGTGCACGCGCGAGACGTCGCCTTCGCCGAGCGGCACGGCGAGGAACCGGAAGACGCGGTCGGAGTGGTCGTTCCAGTACTTCGCGTCGGTGCCGCCCATCACGAGATATGGCAGCACGGGCAGCCTTTCGCCCGGCAACATGCCGCGCACCGTGCGCGCGATGAGCTTGAACCCCGCCGATCCGGGATCGGAGACCGGCGACGGATCCACGCGCGCGCTGTCGGTCGGCGCGATGATGATCATCGTGTCGGCGATGGTGCGGCGCACGTACTCGATCACCGTCTCCTGCGTCTCGCCGGGACGGATGCGGAAGTTCACGACGGCGCTCGCCTCGGGCGGGAGCACGTTGTCCTTCACGCCGGCGTTGAGCATCGTCGGCGAGATGGTGGTGTGCATCAGCGCCGCGCCCAGGGGAGACGCACCGAGCGAGCTGGTCACGATCGGCCCGGTGAGCCAGAGGTTCGCGAGCACCAGCTTGTTCGGCCA
>Ga0137353_1000122_pt1 | contig 15322 bp, 13 predicted proteins | sample EasRivERMLT760_2_FD_104759 | JGI IMG/M metagenome (GOLD analysis project Ga0137353, IMG submission 104759) | Soil microbial communities from meander-bound floodplain in the East River, Colorado, USA - East River MetaG ERMLT760_2 | ecosystem: Environmental > Terrestrial > Soil > Floodplain ...
GCATGCTCGTCGGCGGGCTGTTCGTCGTCCCGCGCTTCATGCGCGCGGTCGTCGGGCTCGGCCGCAGCGAGACGACGCTCGTCGCCGCGGTCGGTGTCTGCTTCGGTGCGGCCTTCATCGCGCTCGAGTTCGGGTACTCCGTCGCGCTCGGCGCCTTCGTCGCGGGATCGCTCGTGGCGGAGTCGGGCGAGGCGGAGAAGGTGGAGCACCTCGTGCATCCGGTGCGCGACGTGTTCGTCGCGATCTTCTTCGTCTCGGTCGGGATGCTGCTCGACCCCGGCGTCATGCGCGCGCATCTCGGCACCATCCTGCTCTTCACGGTGCTCGTGATGGGTGGCAAGACCATCGCCGCGTCGATGGGCGCGTTCCTCTCCGGCGCCGGTCTCCGCCCGGCGGTGCAGGCCGGTCTCTCGCTCTCGCAGATCGGGGAGTTCTCGTTCCTCATCGCCACGCTTGGCGTCGCGGCCGGCGCGCGCGCCGAGATCTTCACGATCGCCGTCGCCGTGTCCGCGATCACGACCCTGGCCACGCCGACCCTCGTCAAGCGCGCGAGCAGCATCGCGGCGCTCGTCGACCGCAAGCTGCCGCACCGCTTCCAGACCTTCGCCGCGCTCTACGGCAGCTGGATCGCGCGGCTACGCAGTGCATCGCCGACGGAGCTCCCGAAGCGCCGTCTCCTCGCGAGGCGGCTCGTGCTCGATGCGTTGCTGCTCGGCGCGATCGTGCTCGGGGCGCTCGTGGAGCGTGGCCGATTCGCGGATCTCCTCAATCGGTGGATGGACGTCGCGCCGGAGCGGAGCGTGCTCGTCGTGGTGCTCGGCGCGATCGCGATGGGCGTGCCGGTGGCGTGGTCGACCTTCCTCACCGCGCGGCAACTCGCCGGTGACCTCGCATTGCAGGCGCTGCCCAAGCCCGCCCGTCGCCTCGACACCGCGCGAGCGCCACGGCGCGCCCTCACCGCCACGCTGCACGTCGGGATCGCGAGCCTCGCCCTCATCGTTCCGCTGCTGCTCCTCCAGCCGATGCTGCCTCGCTACTCGGCGGTCGTGTTCGTGCTCGTCTTCCTCGTCCTCCTCGTCGGAGCGGTGTGGCAGGCGACGAGCGAACTCGAGGGCCACGCGCGCGCCGGCGCCGAGGTGATCGCGACGGCGCTCGTGCAGGAGCTCGACCGGCCGACGGACGAGCACGACCTGGGCCGCACGATGGAGCGGATGGTCATCATGCTCCCCGGACTCGGCGAGCCGGTGCTCATGACGGTGGCGCCAGGCTCGAAGGTCGACGGCAAGACGCTGCGTGAGATCGACCTGCGCGGACTCACCGGCGCGACGGTGATGGCGGTGACGAAGGACCCCGAGGGGGCGCGCCGCTCGATCATCCCGAGCGCGACCGAGCTGCTCGAGGTGGGAGACATCATCGCGATCGCCGGATCGCCCGATGCGCTCGCCGCCGCGCGAGAGATGATCGAGCTCGGCACCGCTCCGCCGCTGCCGCTCAAGCAGAGGGGATCGCGCACCATGCGCGCGATCCCCGAGTGAGCGCGCTCATCCTCGCGCAGGCGGCACACGAGCGAGCCGTCCGGCACCTCACGCGTCGCGACGAGGCCCTGCGCGCGATCGTGGCGCGGCACGGCACGCCCCCGCTCTGGCCGCGCCCGACCGGCTTCCGCGTGCTGGCGAAGATGATCCTCGAGCAGCAGGTCTCGCTCGACTCCGCGGCGACGCTCTTCCGGCGCCTGGACCGCGAGCTGCCCGGTGGGTTGCGGGCCGCGCCGCTGGGCGCACTCGGCGTGTCGCGCGCCGCGATGCGCCTTCGTGCGCGCGGCGTGACGCGGCAGAAGTCGAAGTACATCGCCACGCTCGCCGTGCGCGTGCATGGCGAGCCGGGCTGGATGCGTTCGGTGACCCGCGCGTCGGACGACGCGGCACTTGAGGCGCTCACCTCCCTGCCCGGCATCGGCCCGTGGACCGCGGGCGTCTACCTGCTCTTCGCGTTGCGCCGCCCCGACATCTGGCCGCCCGGCGACCTGGCGTTGCACATCGCGATGGGCGAGATGCTCGGCCGCGGCGCGCCGCTCCCGAGCAGGGAAGCGACGCAGTTCGCCGAGCGCTGGGCCCCGCACCGCGCGACCGCGGCGCGGATCCTGTGGCACGGCTACCTCTCGGACCGCGGCCGGAAGTAGCGCGCGCTCAGCGCGCGCCGCTCGTCGAGCGCGCGCGGAGGCCTAGCAGGCGTCCACGAGCGTCACCTTGTCGGGCCGGTCGGGCACGACGCAGATGAACTCGAACGGAGCCTCGGTGACGTCGTACGAGTGCGGCACGCCGGCCGGGATGAAGAGCGTGTGGTCGGGCGCGACCTCGTGCACCGTCGAGCCGATGGTGATCCTCGCCTTTCCGCGCAGCACGTACTGCTGGTGCTCGACGAGGTTCGTGTGCAGCGGCATCCCGCCGCCCTTCTGCATGATGAAGCGGCGGAGCGCGAACTCGGTGTCGCCCTGCGCCGGACTGACGAGCACGTGCATCGCGGTGCCGGTGCCGGCCTTCACCTCGACCGTGGGGACGGCGGAGGCGGGACGCACGGTGGCCGGTGCATCGGACGTCGGCGGCGCGATGCCGCTCTCCATCGCGATGAGCACGCGGTCGAGCGCGGCGTAGCTGTCGTTCATCCCCTGCTCCATCCCGCTCTCGAGCATCCCCGCGAGATCCTCGGCCGACATCGCGGTCGAGATGGCGATGAGGCGCGTGCCGGTCCCCTCGTCCTCGAACGTCATGTGGTCGAGCATGACGTGACCCGGCTGGCCGTCCCATTCGAAGGTCTGGGCAAGGCGATTCATCGGATCGACCTCGGCGAAGCGCCCCTCGAAGCCATGGTCGCCATGGTCCGAGTGCTCGACGAAGCGCCAATGGCCTCCCTTCCGGAGGTCGAAGCGCTCGACGGTGAGCGGATTCCCGCGTCCCCACCACTGCGCGACGAGCGCGGGCTCGGTGAAGGCGCGCCAGACGCGTGCGCGCGGCGCATCGAAGGTGCGCTCGATCCGCGCGCTGCGGTCCGAGAGCGGGGTGATCCTGGCGCGGCGAGCGGCGGCGGTCGGCATCTCAGTCCTCTCCTTTCGTGCGCTCGAGGAAGTCCCCGAGCTGGTCGAGCCGCGCGGCGACCTGGCGGCGGTGGCGGATGATCCAATCGAGCTCGTCCTCGAGGCGGCGGGGCCCCAGGCGGCAGGTGCGAACGCGACCGACCTTGGCACTCTTCACGAGCCCGGCGGCCTCGAGCAGGCTCACATGCTTGCGCATCCCGGTGAGGGTCATGTCGTAGCGTGCAGCGAGGTCGGAGATGCTCGCATCGCCGCGCCCCAGCTGTTCGAGGATACCCCGCCGCGTGGGATCGGCGAGGGCCGTGAAGGCATGATCGAGTGACTTCGCATACTGAACCATGTGGTTCAGTATAGGGGCGCATTCGATCCAGGTCAAGTGCAACCCAAACGGGGTGAGCGCGTAGTAGATTCTGCGGGCAACCCCGCGCCCTTCGGGGTTGTCTCATCTGGAACACGGACCGCTCTACTAAATGCCCCGCCCCCAACAGCTTCTCGCCGTTTCCGGCGCCCTCCTCGTCCTGGTCGCCTGCGGTGGCGCGCGCACGCCGCGCGACACCTATGTGATGGGAGACGAGGCCGCCAAGGTCCGCGCCCGGACCGATTCCCTGCGCTATCCCTACACGCAGGCCGACATCGACTTCATGTCGGGCATGATCCATCATCATGCGCAGGCGATCGTGGTCTCCAAGTGGGCCGGGTCGCACGGGGCGAGCGAGTCGCTGATGCGGCTGACCGGCCGGATCATCAATGCGCAGACGGACGAGATCGCGCTGATGCAGACGTGGCTCAAGGACCGCAACGTCGTGCCGCCGACGCTCGACTCGCTCGGCAACGTCATGATGGACCATGGCGGCACGCTGATGTCGATGGGGCCGATGATGATGCCCGGCATGCTCTCGCCGGCGCAGCTGGACTCGCTGCAGGCGGCGCGCGGCCGCGAGTTCGACAAGCTCTTCCTCAACTACATGATCCAGCACCATCGCGGTGCGATCAGCATGGTGCGGACGCTCTTCGCCAGCCAGGGCGCGGGGCAGAACGAGATGATCTTCAAGTTCGCGGCCGACGTCGAGGTGGATCAATCCACCGAGGTCCGCCGCATGATGCAGATGTTGCTCGAAATGGGCGAGATGCCGGCCTCCCCCTGAGGCCGCCGCGCCCCTAGCCGTATCACCCCCGTCCACCCCTCCGAGGAGTCGTTGATGTCATTCGCTCACGAGCGCCGTCCCGGCGCGATCTCCCTCACCAAGCGGCTCGCCAGCGCCGCGCTCCTCGTCGCGGGCATGGCCTGCGCGAGCCAGCCGTCCGTTGGGGCGCCGCCCGCGCCGATCGACCCGGGCTCGATCGAGGCCCGCATGGCCGACGGTCGCGTCGGCCTCCGCGCGGGCCTCATGAACGCCGAAGAGGCGACGAGCAACATGAAGATCGTCGCCAAGGCCGTGTCGCCGCAGGGCTTCCTCGGCATCACGAACTCGGACCTCGCCTTCACCGGCAACTACGTCATCCAGGGCAACTACAACGGCCCGGTGGTGTGGGACATCTCGAACCCCGCGAGCCCGCAGCTCGTCGTCGCGTTCAACTGCCCCGCATCGCAGAACGACGTGTCGGTCTACCACAACCTCATGTTCATGTCGGCCGAGGCGAACAACGGCCGCGTGGACTGCATGGCCGGCGGCGTGCCCGACACGGTGAGCGCGCAGCGCATGCGCGGCGTCCGCGTCTTCGACATCAGCGACATCAAGAACCCGAAGCTCGTCGCGAACGTCCAGACCTGCCGCGGCTCGCACACGCACACGGTGGTCGAGGACCCGAAGGACAAGGAGAACATCTACATCTACGTCTCGGGCTCGGCCGGCATCCGCTCGCCGAACGAACTCGCCGGCTGCGTGCGCGAGCGCCCCGACCAGAACCCGAACTCCTCGCAGCTGCGCATCGAGATCATCAAGGTGCCGCTCGCGAACCCGGCCGCCGCGGCGATCGTGAACCGCGCGAACATCTTCGCCGGCCTCACGCAGGCGTCGTCGCACAGTGAGTCGCGGGAGGACATCGAGCGCGCGGCGAAGCAGGCCGCCGACGCCCGCGCCCGCGGCATGTTCACGGCGAAGATCCCGACGAGCGGACAGGAGATCGTCCTGCCGCCGAACTTCGTGAACCCGCAGCTCGACAGCATCGTGAAGGCGCGCGGCGGCACGGGCCCGGCGACGGGCGCCGACTCGGCAGCCTTCCGTGACGCGGCACAGGGCATCCTGAACCGCATGTTCGGATCGGCACCGCAGCCGGGCGGCCCGATGAGCACCGGGTCGCAGTGCCACGACATCACGGTCTATCCGGCGCGCGGCCTCGCCGGCGGCGCCTGCGAAGGCCATGGCCTGCTGATCGACATCTCCGACCCGGTGAACCCGCGCCGCCTCGACGCGGTCGCCGACAGCAACTTCGCCTACTGGCATTCGGCGACGTTCAACAACGACGGCACCAAGCTGCTCTTCTCGGACGAGTGGGGCGGTGGTGGCGGCCCGAAGTGCCGCGCCGGCGACAAGATGGAGTGGGGCTCGGACGCGATCTTCACGATCGAGAACAACAAGATGGTGTTCCAGAGCTACTACAAGATCCCGACCGTCCAGACCTCGAACGAGAACTGCGTCGCCCATAACGGCTCGCTGATCCCGATCCCGGGCCGCGACGTGATGGTGCAGGCTTGGTACCAGGGCGGCATCTCGGTCTTCGACTGGACCGACGCTGCGCACCCACAGGAGATCGCCTCGTTCGACCGCGGGCCGGTGGATTCCACCCGCATGGCGATGGGCGGCTCCTGGTCGGTCTACTGGTACAACGGCAGCATCGTGAGCTCGGAGATCGCGCGCGGCATGGACGTCGCCGAGCTCGTGCCGAGCCAGTACGTGTCGCAGAACGAGATCGACGCGGCGAAGACCGTGCGCTGGAACTACCTCAACGCACAGGGGCAGCCGAAGATCGAGTGGCCGGCGAGCTTCTCGCTCGCGAAGGCCTACGTCGACCAGCTCGAGCGCGGCCGCTGCCTCTCGGCGTCGCGCGTGGGTGCGGTGCGTCGTGAGCTCGAGACCGCCGAGCGCGCCTCGGGTGCGTCGCGTGCGGATGCGCTGCGCAAGCTGTCCACGGAGCTCGATGGGGACCGGGCGAACTCCTGTGACAAGCCGAAGATCGATATGCTGAAGAAGTCGGTGACGGACTTGATGAATCCGGTCGCTATGTAGACAGTAGACAGTAGACAGTAGACAGTGAGAAGCCCCCGGATCCGCGTGAGCGGGTTCGGGGGCTTTCTCATGCAGTTGCGAAGGCGGGGGCGGCGGCGAACTTACCTTCCATGGCGCGCCGATGGATCCGGTTCCTCGTTCTCGCTGCAAGCGTCGCGGCCGGGTGCCGCGCGGGCGGCGAATACCCCATGGAGGGCAGGTCGGTGACGCGCGAACCCTTCGGCATCACGGCGGCCGGCGACACGGTGGAACGCATCACGCTCACCAATGCCGGCGGCTCCGAGCTGAGCGCCATCACCCATGGCGCGACGATCACGAACCTCCTCGTGCCCGATCGCGCCGGGATCCTCGGCGATGTCGTGCTCGGCTTCGACAGCCTGGGCGCCTACGTCGATTCGTCGCCGTACTTCGGCGCGGTGGCGGGGCGCGTCGCGAACCGCATCGCCAAGGGGCGGTTCACGCTCGACGGCCACACGTACGAGCTCGCGGTGAACAACGGCCCCAATCACCTGCACGGCGGCCTGCGCGGCTTCGACAAGGTGAACTGGAGGGCCGAGACCTTCCAGAACGACAGCGCCGTGGGTGTGACGTTCAAGTACCGGAGCCCGAACGGCGAGGAAGGCTATCCCGGGAACCTCGACGTCGCCGTCACGTACACGCTCGGCGACGACGACCGCGTGACGATCGAGTACGAGGCGACGACCGACAAGGCGACGCCGGTGAACCTCACGCAGCACTCGTACTTCAACCTCGCCGAGACCGGCGATGTCCTCGCGCACGAGCTCACGCTCGTCGCCGACCGGATCACGCCGATCGATCCGACGCTGATCCCCACCGGCGCATTCATGGAGGTCGCGGGCACGCCGTTCGACTTCCGGCGCCCGCACGCGATCGGGTCGCGCATCGGCGCGGACGACGAGCAACTGCGCATCGCCGGCGGCTATGACCACAACTACGTGATCACGCGCGGCGACACGGGGCTCGCACTCGCGGCGCGACTGCACGACCCGCTCACGGGCCGCACGCTCGAAGTGCTCACGACCGAGCCGGGTGTGCAGTTCTACACGGGCAACTTCCTCGACGGCACGATCATGGGAAAGCACGGTCACGTGTACTCGCGTCGCACGGGCGTGTGCCTCGAGACGCAGCACTTCCCCGACTCGCCCAACCAGCGGGCGTTCCCGTCGACGATCCTGCGGCCGGGCAAGACGCTTCGCTCGATGACGGTGTGGAAGTTCACGGCGGACGCTCCGTGAGCGCGCACGCGAACACGGCGCTCATCACCCGGTTCTACGAGGCGTTCGCGCGGCGCGACGCGGCCGGCATGGCGGCCTGCTACCACACCGAGGTCCACTTCAGCGACGAGGTCTTCCCCGACCTGCACGGACCGCGTGCCGGCGCGATGTGGGCGATGCTCTGCGCGCGCGGAGCGGACCTGCGCGTCGAGCCCTCCGGCGTCGGCGCCGACGAGTCGCGCGGCTCCGCCCACTGGGATGCGTACTACACGTTCTCGGCGACGGGGCGGAAGGTGCACAACAGCATCGATGCCGCATTCACGTTCCGCGACGGCCTGATCGTGCGGCACGTGGACCGGTTCGACTTCTGGCGATGGTCGCGGCAGGCACTCGGACCAGCGGGGCTCCTGCTCGGGTGGTCCCCACTCTTCCGCGCCAAGGTGCGCGCGCAGGCAGCGACCTCGCTCGAGCGTTGGATCTCCGGCGCGATGCAGGCTTGAGGCGCCGCGCGATCGACCGCGCGATCGACCGCGCGTCGGCACGAGCGCACGCGCTGGCGCGCACGTGCGTGCTCGCGGCCACGCTCGCGACCGGATGCGCACCCGGCGCGACACGCGCGCCCGCCACGCGCGCGAGTGCGCCGTCCGCGCGACTGACGTCGCAGGACCTCCTGCGCAGACTCGGATACGCCGACACTGCGCGCCTCGTGATCATCCACGCCGACGACATGGCGATGACACCCGGTGTGACGCGAGCGACCGTCGCGGCGCTCGCGCGCGGCACCGTCAGTTCGGCGTCGATCCTCGCGCCGCCGGTCTACCTCTGGGAGAGTGCGAGCCTCGTGCCGCCCGGCTCCGACTGGGATCTCGGCGTGCACCTCGCGCTCACGAGCGAGACCGCATCGATGCGCTGGCTCTCGGCGGCGGGACGGCGGCGCGCGCGTTCACTCGCCGAGCCCGATGATCGCCTGCCGCTCGCGCTCCCGCCGCGGCTGCGCCTGAGCGACCTCGAGCGGGAGCTGCGGGCGCAGGTCGCACGAGTCCGCGCCGCCGGTTACACGCCGACGCATCTCGACTCACACCAGGGTGCGCTGCTGTTCAGCGGCCCCGAGCGCTTCGAGGTGCTCCGCCGCGTCGCGCGCGCCGAGTGCCTGCCGATCCCCGTCCCCGAGAGCTACTTCGAGCGCTTCCCGTACCTCGCCGGGGCGCTCGATGACGGCCAGGTGCCCGTCGCGAACCTCGTGAGCATCGAGCCGACGATCACGCCGGAAAAGTGGTCCGGCTTCTACCAATGGGTCTTCGAGCACCTGCAGCCGGGCGTGACCGTGCTGATCGTGCACCTCGGCGAGGACTCCGAGTCGGAGCGGGCGCTCTTCCGCGACCACGTCGAGTACGACGCGGCTTGGCGCGTGCGCGACAACACGGTGGTCAGCGGCGGCGCACTGCGTGCGCTCGCGCAGCAGCACGGCGCGCGGATCGTCACGTGGCGCGAAGTGGCGAAGGCCGCGCGGATCTGCATGGCGCCCGCCAATCCGTAACGCGGATATCGCGGAGCCGCGTCAGCGCTGCGGCGCAGTCAGCTTCGCAACGCCGCCCGCGAGATCGAGAACGGTGCGAGGTCGAATCGCGAACGCCCCGTCTCCGCAAGGTCCACGAGTGCCTCGCCGATCGCGCTCGCGAACTTGAATCCGTGCCCCGAGCAGGGCGACGCGACGAGCACGCGATCGGCGAGCGGGTGCCGGTCGATGATGAAGTGCTCATCCGGCACGTTCGTGTAGGTGCAGACCGCGGTCGCGCGCAGCACGCCGTTCGCGGCGGGCATGAACCGCGCGATGAGCGATCGCAGGAACTCCACCTCGGCCGGCTTCACCACGCGATCCACCGCATCCGGCGCGACCGATGCCCCGTGATGGTGCAGTGCGATCTTCACGCCGTCGCCCGTGTCGGGGAATCCGTACCACCTGGTGTCCTCGCCGAGTTGGCCGAGGAATACGGGAAAGCGCCCGGGCTCGAAGAGCGCGCTGTCCGACGCGGGCGTGAACCAATAGAGCGCGTTGCGCTGCACCGTGAGCGGGAGCTTGAGCTCCGGCGCGAGCGCGTCGAGCCACATCCCCGCCGAGATGATCAGGCGCGACGCCGCGTACTTGCCCTGCGCCGTCTCGACCTCGACGCTCTCGCCCGACTGGCGCCATCGCAGCACGGGTTCGTTGCGCCTGATCGTCGCGCCGCCCCGCTCCGCCACCGTGAGCGCGGCCGCGATCGCCGCCTCGGGCGCGAGGATCCCCGCACGCGGTTCGAGCAACGCCACCCAATCGTCCTCCATCGTGAACACCGGGAAGCGGCGACGGACATCGTCCGCGCCCAGCGTCTCGAACGGGAGCCCGTGGAGATCCGCGCTGCGGCGAGCGCCTGCGACGATCTCGCCCGCCGGCGGCCCGTACCAGAGTCCGCCGGTCCGTCTGTAGAGCGTCGTGCCGGTCTCCTCTTCGAGCATCGCCCACCGCTCGTAGGCCCGGCGCACGAGCGGCACGTAGTCGGGTCCCTCGGCATACGCCTCGCGGATGATCCGCGACTTGCCGTGGCTCGAGCCCTGGTCGTGCGGCGGCGAGAATCGGTCGAAGCCTATCGCGCGCAGGCGGCGCCGTCCGCATTCGGCGAGGGCCTGGCTCCCCATGGCGCCGAGGCCGGCGATGATCACGTCGTATCTGGCGGACATGCCTGAGCTTGGCCCGCCGCACCGTGAGGCGCAACGGCGCGTCCCAGGGTGTCGAGTGCTACCTTAGAGAGAGGAGGTTTCCCTCCAGCGCTCCCACCGCCCACCATCGCGCGTGTCGCACCGACTGCTGGTCACCGACGAGATCGACCCCGACGGACTCGCCCTGCTGCGCGCCGTCCCCTCGTTCACCGTCGACGAGGTCCCTACCCTCCCCGCCGATGAGCTGCTGCGCCGCATCAGCGGCTACGACGCGATCATCGGCCGGAGCGCGACGCGCATCTCGGAGCCGCTGCTCCGCGCCGCGACGCGCCTGCGCGTGGTCGGTCGCGCCGGTGTCGGCGTGGACAACATCTCGCTCGACGTCGCAACCGAGCTCGGCATCGCGGTGATCAACGCGCCGGCCGGCAACACGGTCGCGGTCGCCGAGCTCCTGTTCGGCAACCTGATCGGCCTGCTGCGCCACATCCCGCGCGCCGACACGTCCATGCACGAGGGGAAGTGGGAGCGTTCGCACCTCATGGGCTCCGAGCTCCGCGGGAAGGTGCTCGGCATCGTCGGGCTCGGACGCATCGGCTCGGCGGTCGCGTCGCGCGCGCGCGCGTTCGGCATGGACGTGATCGCCTTCGATCCCTTCATCCCCGACGACCGCTTCGTCGCGCAACAGGTGCGGCGCATGCCGACACTCGAGTCGCTGCTCGCCGAGGCGCACTTCACCTCGCTGCACGTGCCGCTCGCCGACGAGACGCGCGGGATGATCGGCGCCGCGCAGATCGCGCAGATGCGGCGCGGCGCCGTGCTCGCGAACCTCGCGCGCGGCGGGCTCGTGGATGAGGCTGCGCTCGCCGATGCACTCCACCGCGGCCATCTCGGCGGCGCGACGATCGACGCCTTCTCCAAGGAGCCGTTCAACGGGGACCATCCGTTCCGCGGGATCAGGAACCTGCTGATGACGCCGCACCTCGGCGCGTCGAGCGTCGAGGCGCAGCGCAATGTCGCGGTGGATGTCTGCGAGGCCGTGCGCGATGCGCTGCTCGAAGGCGAGCTCTCACGCTCGATCAACGTCACCGGCGGACCGGACGACTGGCGCGCGCTGCAGCCTGCGCTCGTCGTCGCGCGGCGCGTCGCGAGCGTCGCGCGTGCGCGCCTCGCCGATCGCGGCTCGCGCGCGATCGACGGCGTCGCGATCAAGGTGGGGCCGGAGCTCGCGTCGGCGCGGCGCGTGCTGCTCTCCGCAGCGGCCGCCGGTGCGCTCGAGGGCGCGGTGGAGAACGACCGTCTGAACCTGATCAACGCGCGCGCGGTCGCCGCGGCGCGCGGCATCGAGCTCACGATGTCGGAAGGCGGCGATGCACCGCATCCGCGCGCGATCGAGGTGCGACTGCGCTCCGGCGCCGAGGAGCTGCGCGTCGGCGGGCTCGGCACCGGCGATGGCCCGCCGCGCCTCACGCGCATCGGGCCCTACCACGTGGACGTCGCGATGCGCGGGCAGCTCATCGTGATCACCAACCACGACGTGCCGGGCGTCATCGGCCGCGTGGGCACGGCACTCGGCAACGCGAAGGTGAACATCGCCGAGTATCACCAGGCACGACTCGCGCAAGGTGGCGAAGCGCTTGCCGTGATCGCCGTCGATGGGAACGTCGGACAAGGCGTGCGGGACGTACTGCTCGGCCTGCCCGACGTGCTCACCGCGACGATCGTGCAGTTCCGGGACGCGTGACGACGATCGTTCGCGACCCCGCGGTGCTGGAGGGATACGCCCGCGATGCTTCGGGACTGCGGTACGTCCCCGAAGGGGTCGCTCGACCCGCGTCGCCGACCGAGGTCGTCGACCTCCTGAAGGAGGCCGCGAGTGCGGGAATGCCGGTCACTCCTGCGGGCGCGCAGACGAGCACGACCGGCGCGTCGATCGCATCGCGGGGCCTCCTGCTCTCGCTGCGCGCGATGGACCGTGTGCTCGAGGTGGATCCGGCGCGTCGTACGGCGCGCGTCGAACCGGGTGTCCTGCTCGGTGCGCTGAACCGGCAACTCGCGGGCGACGGACTCTTCTTCGCGCCCGACCCCACGAGCGACGAGACGTGCACCCTCGGCGGCGCGATCGCGTGCAACGCGTCGGGCCCGCGGACGCTGCGGTACGGCGCGACGCGCGCACACGTGCAGGCGCTGACCGTCGCGCTCGCCGACGGGAGCGTGCGCGAGTTCCGCCGCCCGCTCGTGGAGAAGAACACCGTCGGCTACATGCCCACGCATGACCTCGTCGATTGGTTCGTCGGCAGCGAAGGGACGCTCGGCGTGGTCGTGGCCGCCGAACTGCGTCTGTTGCCGCGCCCCGAACGCGAGACCGGACTCGGCATTCCCTTCCCGTCGCAGCTGGAAGCGCTCGCCTTCGTGCGCGCCGCGCGCGCGTCGCACGACGTGGTGCCGCGCTGCCTCGAGTACTTCGACGCCGAGTCGTTCCGTATCGCGCGCGCGGGCGGTCATGGCTCCGCACCGGCGATGGACTGGGGAACCGACGGCCAGGTGATGATCTATGCCGAGGACGCGTCACGCGGCGAACTCGCGATGGACGCATGGCTCGCGCTCGCAGAAGCGCACGGCGCCGACGACGCCGACCTGCGCGTGTTCGAAGGGGAGGCCGCGATCCGCGAGGCGCGTCGTCTTCGCCACGCCGTGCCCGCAGCGATGCACGAACGCACGGCGCCCTACCTTGCGCAGGGTGGACGCCGCATCTCCACCGACTGGGCCGTGCCGCTCGAGCGCGTGGAGCAGGCGATCCTCCTCGCCGACGGATTCGCGCTCGAAGCGAAGAAGCCGCCCGCCGTGACGTATGGGCACCTCGGCAACGGGCATCCGCACCAGAACTGGGTCGCGAAGGACCCCGATGAGGTCGCGTTGCTCGAAGGCGTCGTCGAACGCACGCTGCGTGCGGTGATCCAGCTCGGCGGCACCGTTGCCGCGGAGCACGGGATCGGCAAGCTCAAGGCGCGGTGGCTCGGGTTGCAGGCGAACGCGTCGCAAGTCGCGCTGATGCGCGCGGCCAAGCAGGAGTTCGACCCGAACGGGCGCATGGCGCCGGGGAACATCCTTGGATAGCGACGCGCTTCCCTTCCTGCCCCGCACGGTCGTCTTCGATGCCGACTCGACACTGGTCGGCATCGAGGGGATCGACTGGCTCGCCGAGGGACGCTCGGCGGCGGTCGGTGAACGGATCGCGACGCTCACGGCGGAGGCGATGGCCGGCACGCGACCGCTGGAGGGCGTCTACGGCGAACGGCTCGCGGCGGTGGCGCCTTCGGTCGAGGAGATCGCGGCGCTCGGGGAGGCGTACGTGGGCGCCGTCGCGCCGGGAGCGGCGGAACTGGTCCGTGACCTGCAGCGCTCGGGCATCCGCACGGTCATCGTGAGCGGCGGTCTCCATGACGCACTCGTCCCGTTGGGGGCGCACCTTGGCATTCCGGCCGCCGACGTGCATGGTGTGGCGGTCCGATTCGCTGCCGACGGCGCCTATGCCGATTACGATCGCGCGAGTCCGCTCACGCAGCAGGGCGGCAAGGCGACGCTCGTGGCGGGACTCGGACTGCAGCGCCCGATCGTCGCGGTCGGCGACGGCAGCACGGACTTGATGATCCGAAGCGCCGGCGCCGCGGACCTGTTCGTCGCCTACTTCGGTTTTGCGCGCCGCGACGCGGTGGTACATGAGGCCGACTTCCGCTGTGCCAACTACGGGGCGCTCCGCGCCCTCCTGCTCCCACTGCGATGACCAAGCCCGCCGAGTTCGGCACGTTCTTCCTCCCCGGACCCACCGAGGTCCGCGCGGAGGTGCTCGAGGCGATGATGCACCCCATGCTGCCCCATCGCGGCAAGGAGTACGAGGCGCTGCACGCGCGCATCGTGCACGGGCTGCAGTCGGTGTTTCGCACGCAGCGGCCGGTGTATCTCATGAGCTGCTCGGCGACCGGTGCGATGGAGATGGCGGTCCGCGGCGCTCCCGAGGGCCCGATCCTCTCGCTCGTGAACGGCGCCTTCGCCGAACGCTTCGCGCGGATCGCGCAGGCGTGCGACCGTGAGACGCGTGTGCTGTCGGTGCCGCTCGGCGACACGCCGCACCTCGAGCAGGTGGAAGAGGCCCTCGTGCAGGGCGGCGTGGACGGCGAACCGTTCGTCGCGATCACCGTCGTGCACTCGGAGTCGAGCACCGGCGCGCTCACCGACATCCAGTCGATCACCGAGCTCGCGCACCGTCACGGTGCGATGTGCCTCGTCGACAGCGTGACCGGCATCGCCGGCACGCGCGTCGAGACCGACACCTGGGGCGTGGACTTCATCCTCACCGGGTCGCAGAAGGCGCTCGCGCTGCCGCCGGGGCTCGCGTTCGCGGTGGCGAGCGAAGCGTACGTGCTGCAAGCGAGCGTGGCGCCGTCGCGCGGCCGCTACCTCGACGTGGTGGAGTATGAGGAGTTCGCGCGACGGTCGCAGACGCCCAACACACCGGCGCTCTCCCTGCTCTTCGCCGCCGACGCGCAGCTCGCGACGATCAGGAAGGAAGGGATCGAGACGCGGTGGGCGCGGCACGCCGACATGCTCCGGCGCACCGAGGGATGGGTCGAGCAAATGAAGGCGAAGGGCCTCGGCATCGGATTCCTCTGCCGCGCGGGCGAGCGGTCACCGACGGTGAGCACGCTGACGCTGCCGGATGAGATGAAGGGCACGGCGATCGTGAAGCGGGTCGGTGAGCTCGGTTTCGTGATCGGGACGGGGTACGGCGCGTTGAAGGACAAGACGATCCGGATCGGGCATATGGGGGATCATTCGGTGGATACGTTGGAGCGGTGTCTGGGCGTGATCGAGATGGCCGTCGGAAGTCATAAGCAGGCGATGACCTGAGTCCAGCAAGCGATGAGCTGAGTCCAGCACGCGATGACCGGAGTCCCGCAAGCGATGAGCTGAGTCCAGCACGCGATGAGCTGCGTCCGGCAAGCGATGAGCTGAGTCCAGCACGCGATGAACTGCGTACGGCAAGCGATGAGCTGAGTCCAGCACGCGATGAGCAGAGTCCA
>Ga0137353_1000123_pt1 | contig 15280 bp, 7 predicted proteins | sample EasRivERMLT760_2_FD_104759 | JGI IMG/M metagenome (GOLD analysis project Ga0137353, IMG submission 104759) | Soil microbial communities from meander-bound floodplain in the East River, Colorado, USA - East River MetaG ERMLT760_2 | ecosystem: Environmental > Terrestrial > Soil > Floodplain ...
CCGTGCGCATCGATCGGGTAGGTGACGAACTCGAAGTCCTTCCCGAGCTCCATCATCCGCTGCACGAGACGCGCCGCGTCCTGATACTGCACGTTATTGTCGACGAGCCCATGCTGCAGGATCAGCCGGTCGCGCAACCCGTTCGCGTGGTAGATGGGTGAACTGACGCGATACGCCGTCGTGTCCTCGGCGGGCGCGCCGTTCAGGATGCGCGCCGTGTAGCCGTGGTTGTAGTGCGCCCAGTCGGTCACCGAGCACTGCGCGACGCCGCCCTGGAAGACGCCCGGATGCTTGAAGAGCGCCATGAGCGTGAAGAAGCCGCCGTACGAGCAGCCGAAGAGCCCGACCTTCTGCGGATTCACGCCGTACCGCTGTTGCAGCACAGGAATCGCCGCGACCGCGGAGTTCACGTCGCGATCGCCCATCGAACGGAAGATGTCGGTGCGCATGTCGCGCCCGTAGCCCGCGCTGCCGCGGTAGTCGAGGACCATGTACGTCACGCCGCGCGCGGCGAGGTACTGCGCTGTCTGCGCGCCGCCATGCGCGCCGGAGCCGGCGAAGGTCTTGTGCACACCCTGCGCGTAACCGGCGCCGTGGATCTCCATCACCGCGGGACGCGTGGCGACCTGCGTGAGCGGCTTGTAGACGCGCGCGAACACCGGCTGCCCGCGATCGTCGGGGAAGGAGATGAACTCGCTCGCGGGCCACGCGACCTTGTAGAAGGCGTCGGTCCCCGAGCGTGTCACGCGCGATGCGGCCGCGTTCGCACGCAGCGGCTGCACATAGAGATCCGTGAGCTCCTTGGGATTCGACCATCGGAACGCGAGCACCTGCCCGTCGGGCGACGGCGTCGGCTGGAGCTCGCCCTCGCCGAGCGCATCGAGGCGCGTGAGCGTACCGCCGCGCAGCGGCAGTTCGTAGAGGTGCAGCTCGTTCGGATGCTCGACGCCGGCGCCGACCCACCACTTCGCCCCGTCGGCGGAGCGCGTGATGGAGCGGATCTCCCATGATCCGCTGGTGAGCGTCTGCGGCGTGCCGTCCATCTTCACGAGATAGAGATGCGCCCAGCCCGTCTCCTCGCTCGTGTAGGCGAGCGTCTCGCCGTCGGGGAGGAACTCGAACCACGATGCGCCGAGCCAGCCCTGCGCCTGCCCCGCGCCGCCGAACCACGCGTCGTCATGGATGTGGTGCAGCACCTTCTCGTGCTTGCCCGTCGCGGCGTCGACGAGGACGATCCACCGGTCCTTGTGGTCGAGCGACTGGAACTCGACGACGAAGCGCGTGCCCTGGTCATTCCAGAGCGCGCGCACCGCGGTGACCTTCTTGCCGCCGAACTTCGCGGTGTCCATCTCGACGGCGGTCGCCTTCACGGAGTCGGGCGTCGCCATCGGGTCGGCGGCGACGATCATCGCGCGGCGGACCGGCACCGGCGTGCCGACCTTCGGCCGCGTGGTGCGCGTCACGACGTAACCGCTGTCGTTCACGTAGTCGCTGAAGGTGACCTGCGTCTCGGTCACCTTCGGCGTGATGACGAACGTCGCGTACTTCCCGTTCGCCGGCACTTCGAGCGACGAGATCGTCTCGCCTTCCTTGAACGGCACCGTGATCGGCTGTGGCGCGCGCTCGGTCACGTTGCGACGATAGCTGCTGTCGCGGTCCGTGCGGTTCTTGCGCGCGAACTCGAAGATCTCGAGCTGCTCCCGCACCAACTCGGCGCGCACGCGATCGGTGCGCGTGCTGTCCTTCTGTTGCCAGGCGCGCGTGAGTTGGCGGATGGTCCCGGACTCCGGGTCCGCGCTCCAGAGGTTGTTCGCCTCCACCCAACGCACCGACCGCTCGTCGGGGGTCCACTCGGGCCGCAGCGCGTCGGCGCGAGAGAGCAGCAGCCGCGTGGCAGTCGTCCCCTGCTTCCAGTAACGCAACTCGCCACGATGGAAGTAGACGGCCCGCTTGCCGTCCCGCGTGTGCGACATGATCGTCGGGATGCCGAGCGCCGCGAGGCGTTCCACCGATTCGACGCGCTTCCCGTCGCGCGAGACGCGCCACCACGGATCGTCAGGCTGGTTGCCGACGAGGATCGGCTTGGGATCGATGGCGTACTGGAAGTACGCCCACTGTCCGTCGGGGCTCCACCGCGGCGCGGTCACCCCGCCGCCGAGCCACCGCGCGCTGATCGTCGAGTCGAGCGGGACCCGGAAGTTCAGGTCGCGCGCCGAGGCGTCGAGGGCAGACTGGCGGAGCGGGAGCGACTGCGCAGTCGAAGGGGCCTGCGCGGCGAGCGACGAGGCGGCGAGTACGAGCGCCGCGGCGGTGACGATTCGACGAGTCATATCCAGACTGGTTTGAGGGTCCACGACACGATCAACTGCGGATGTGAGATGCAAGAAGTGATGTGTGAGAGGTAAGAGGTGTGCCGTTCTCCTACATCTCACATCCACCTCTCACCTCGCCGTTCAACGCCGCGCTCGCCTGGCTTCTTCGACGATCGCCCGCACCTCGGACATCAGCTGCGGCCCGGAGTACGGCATGCCACCCTTGATGGTCCACAAGACTCCGCCCGTCGCCACCGCCTTGCCATCGACGATCGCGGTGGTCCCTGTCGGATACAGCACCTTGAGATCCTCGAGCGGATTCCCATCCACCACGATGAGGTCGGCGAGCCAGCCGGCGCGCACTCGCCCGAGCCGCCGCTCCTCCCCCATGACCCGCGCCGCGTTCCCCGTGCAGTGCTCGACCACCTGCAGCGGATTGAAGCCGGCTTCGGCGTGCAGCTCCATCTCGCGGATCAGGCCGAACCCATACATCTGGTAGATGAAGCCCGCGTCATCGCCGCAGGCGATCGTGCCGCCCATCTGCTCGAAGCGGCGCAGCGCGCCCATCCAGATCCGGTAGTTCTCCTTCCAGTAGACCTCGTCGGTCGAACTCCAGCCGATGAAGTACGAGCCGTGGTTCGACGGATCGGGCTTGAAGTACTCCTCCAGCGACGGATGCAGGTAGTCGCGGAACCAGGGCTGCGTCTGCGCGCGCTGCAGGTCGCGGCTCGCTTCATAGATATCGAGCGTCGGCACCCACGCCACGTTCGCGCGGATCATCGAGCGCAGCACCGAGTCGAGCCGCGCGGGCTCGGCCTCGCGCCAGAGCCGCCCTGCCCAGCGGAAGCGGTCGGTCTCGTCGTTATAGTTGTAGTCGCTCGGGAAACGCTGGCGCTTGTCGGGGATCGCCGCGTCGGGGATCCCGTACCAGTGCTCGATCGTCGTCGTGCCGCCGGCGACGTCGTCCCAGACATTCGTCTCCTCGACACCCACATGGTGCGCGACCCGCAGCCCGACCTTTCGGGCCTCGTCGAGCATCGCCATCAGGATGTCGCGGTCGAGGCCGGTGATCTTGATGCCATCGGCCCCCTCGGCCTTGAGTGCACGCACACGGGCGCGCGCTGCATCAGGCGTGCGCGCACCGCCGAAACGCAGGTATGCGTAGATGCGCGGAGAGACCGCTCCGTTCCGTTCGGCGGCACGCGCGCCGAGGAGTCCGAGTGTCGAGTCCGCGCCCACCTCGCGCACCGTCGTGATGCCCGATGCGAGCCAGAGCTTGAGCGAGTATTCGTAGGGCTGCGGGATGCCCGAGCGCTCCGACTGCAGGTGCGCGTGGGCGTTGATGAGCCCCGGGAGGACGAACTTCCCCGTCGCATCGATCTCGGCATCGGCCACCGGTCGACGCGCGCGCCCCGACCGCACCGCGACCGGGTCGAGCCAGACGACCTGCGCGATGGTGTCATCGACGATGAGGATGTCCGCCGGTCCGCGCGCAGGCGTGCCGTTGCCGTCGACGATCGTCGCATTGCGGATCGCCAGCCGCCGCGCACGCACATTGTGCCGCGCTGCGGCAGTGGACGTCGGCGTCGCACCCTGAGCAACGGAAGTGGCGGGAAGGGTGGTCGCAGCGAGCGACCCGGCGACAAGAAAGGCAAAGGACACGCGCACGAACGGCTACTCCTGAGGGCGGGAGAGCAAAGGATAGCGTCGTTCGAGCGAGTCCGGCAGGAGGAGGAGGCGTTGGTCGTCAGTCAGCAGTCGTCAGTCCGCAATCGTCAGTCCGCAGTCATCAGTCGACTGACAACTGAGGACCGAGGACTGAGGACTCACGACTTCACTTCACGCGGCGACTGGTGCCACCGCCACCGCCTCCGCCTCGATATGCAACTTCACCTCATCACTCACCATCACCCCGCCGAACTCGAGCGCCATGTTCCAGGTGAGACCGAACTGCTCGCGCGAGAGCTTGCCGCTCGCGACGATCGACGTGCGCTGGTTGCCCCACGGATCCTTCACCTCGGGAGCCATCTCTCCCTTGAGCGTGACCTGCTTCGTGGTGCCGCGTATGGTGAGGTCGCCGACGATCGTGAGGTCATCGCGCGTGCCACTGATGCGCGTCGACTTGAACGTCAACGTGGGGAAGTTCGCGACGTCGAAGAAGTCGGGCGACTTGAGGTGCGCGTCGCGCTGGCCGTTGTTCGTCGAGATGCTCGCCGCGTCGATCTCCATCGCGATCGCGACCGGCATCCCGTCCTCGTTCGTCGAGCCAGTGCCGTTGAAGACGTTGAACGCGCCGCGGACGGTGGAGATCGCCATGTGCTTGACTGCGAAGTCGACGTTGGCGTGGGTGGGATCGATGTTCCATTGCATCTGAGGTTCCTCTCTAGTGGGTGAGTGTTGTCGGGTTACAGTCTTCACGTACTGCAGGCGCTGGTCACTTTCAGCGTTCATCCTTCAGCCTCCTTCGGTCACCGGAGCGGGCCGAGTTCGCCTTCGATCGCCGCCCGATCCGGTTCGAGCCAGTCAGGCAGCTGCAGTGACCCGCCAAGCGCGGCGATCGGCTCGTCCACGCTGAAACCCGGACCGTCCGTCGCGATCTCGAGCAGTTGCCCGTCGGGCGCCGAGAAGTAGATCGAGCGGAAGTACTGGCGGTCGAGGACCGGCGAGACGTCGAGGTCCATCGACAGCAGGTGATCGCGCCAGGCGAGCTGCTCCTCGCCGTCCCTCGCGCGGAAGGCGACGTGGTGTGTCTGGCCGATGCCACCGCGCGCCCTCGGATGCTTGGGCGACCAGCCGAAGAGCGTCCAACCGCTCGCCGGCAGCACGCGCGTGCCGTCGTAGTTCGCCCACAGCCAGTGCGGCGTCTCGGGGTCGTCCTGGTTGATCGTCTTCTTCACGATCCTGAGCCCGAGGGCCTGCTCGTAGAAATCGCTCGCGCGCTCGATGTCGTCGGTCATGCCGCTCACGTGATGAAGACCGGTGAGCACCATCTCCGGCGTGATCGAAGGCACCGGCTCCGGATGCGTCGTCGCGGCGATCTCGGCGTCGTTGCGCGTCCCAGCCAACTGCGACGGCTTCTGCGCCATGACGGCGCGGCCGAGTGCCTCGATCGGCTCGTCGATCGCGTAGCCTGGGCCGGCCGTCGCGATCTCCAGCACCTGCCCGTCCGGATCACGGAAGTAGAGCGAGGCGAAGTAGCCGCGCGGCATTGGACCCGTGACCGGCATCCCGCGATCCTGCAGGCGACGCTTCCATTTGAGCAGCGCCTCGTACGTCGGCACGCTGAAGGCGAGATGATGCACGCCGCCGACGCCGTATCGACCGCGCGGAGCGGTCGGCCACTCGAAGAAGGTCACGATCGTGCCCGGCGCACCGGTCTCGTCGCCGAAGTAGAGGTGGTAGCTCGACGGGTCGTCGAAGTTCACCGTCTGCTTGACCAGCTTCAGGCCCAACACCTCGTGGTAGAACGCCAGCGACTTCCTCGCATCGGAGGCGACGAGCGTGATATGATGGAAACCGAGGGTCCTGAGGTCCGACATACATCCTCCTAACTAGTACACATCTTATTACTGAGATATTAGGCGATGAGAAAGGGGGTGTCAACCCCCCCAGTTTCCCACCGTCCGGTTAGTGGCCCGGCGGGGTCAGCGCGGCGGCCTCGTGTCCCAGGACGCGCAGCAGCTCCGTCGCCTGCCGTTGGTCGGCGAGGCCGAGCCCCGACATCGCCCGGCGGATCGCCTCGGCGTGTTCGGGGAAGATCTCCGTCATGAGCTCGCGACCCTTTTCCGTGAGCGCGGCGTACCGCGCGCGTCGATCGGTGGCACACGCGCGACGCTCGACGAGCCCCCTTCTTTCCAGTCTGTCGATGAGGAAAGTCGTGCCGCCGCTCGAGACCATCGTCCGGCGCTGCACATCGCCAAGCAGGAGGGGGCCCTTGTGGTGCAGCGCGTCGAGCACGCCGAACTCCGCTCCCGACAGCTCGTATCGGTCGATGTGCGCCTGCGCGTGCGCGGCGATCGCCGCATTCGCGCGTGCGAGCACGATCCAGAGCTTCAGGGCTGTCGCGGTGGGGACATCCTGGGGCGGCAGGGCCGGCGCATCGAGGATGGCGGCGTGCGCATCTTCCGGCGTCGAGTTCGGGTTGATTTTCATCTTAGGAGTAAGATACCCATCGCCGGTCTGGCGGGCCAGCCTACCGTTCCATCGAATCCGCCTCCGACTCGAGTCCGTCCAGCAGGGCAGACAAATGTGATGCGGTCGTCCTGGGGTTCATGATCGTCACTCGCAGCACGCGCCGACCGCCCAGGTTGGTCGCCGTGATCCAGCCGCGGCCCGAGCGGTTGTATCGCTCACGAAGTTCGGTGTTGAACGCGTCATCGGCGCGGTAGCGGAAGCAGAGGATGTTCGACTCGGGCGCGTGGATCGCTTCGAACCGCGGCCGCTCCGGCAGCATCGCATGCAGCGTCGTGGCGAGGTCGCAGAGATGGTCGTAGAACAGGCCGATGCCATCGGCGCCGAATCGCTGCAACGCGACCCACACCTTCAGCACGTCGGTCCGGCGGGAGCATTGGAAGCTCACCGGCCCGAGGTCCGCTCCCATCGCGTCAGTCGTCTGATGGAAGAGGTACGGCGCCTGTTGCGCGTAGGCGCGCGCGAGGTCGCGCGCGTCGCGCACGAGCACGGTCCCGGCGGCGATGGGGAGCAGCATCATCTTGTGCGGGTCCCAGGCGACGCTCCGCGCGTGCGCGATCCCCGCGACGCGATGCTTGTGCTTCACCGAGAGCAATGCCGTGGCGCCATGCGCGCCGTCCACGTGCAGCCAGGCACCGAAGCGTCTGCACGCATCGGCGATCGCCTCGAGGTCGTCGAACGATCCCGTCGCCGTGGAACCCGCCGTCGCGACGACGGCGAGCACTGGCCGGCCGTCAGTGCGAAGCCGCGCCAGCGTGCTCTCGAGTGCGTCCGCGTCAAGACGGAACTCGCGCGAGGGCACAGGCACGCAGTTCGATGCGCCGATGCCGAGCACGCCCGCGGCGCGCGCGACGGCATAGTGCGTATGCTCGCCGTGCACGATCACGGGAAAGGGCGCGCGCAGCCCGGCACTCCACGCGTCCTCCTGGTGCGCCGCGCGCGCGGCGAGCAGCGCGGTCAGCGTCGCCTCGGTGCCACCGGACGTGAGCGTGCCCGCAGCTCCCTCACCGAAACCGACGAGCCCGTTCATCCATGCGATGACGCGCCGCTCGATCGGCGTCGTCGCGGGCGACATCTCGCGCACCGCCTGCGAGTTGTTCACGGCGGAGATCACGACATCGGTCCAGACCGCCGCGGCGAGCGGCGCTGACACCTGATGACCGAGATACATCGGATGCGTGAGGCGGTTCACGTCGGGCAATACGTCGCGCTCGAGGCGCGCGGTCACGGCGTCGAGCGGCTGCAGTCCCTGGGGCAGCGGTTCGTCGAATCGCGCCGCGATCACGTCCGGCGGAGTCGCGCTCGAGACGGGACCGATACCTGGAGCGGTGCGCCTGAACTGGTCGGCCGCGAGACGGAGGAATGGCACACCGCCCTCGAAGGAAGCATCTCCCTCGAGGGCGGCAAGCAGTGTGTGGAGGTCTGTTGTTGTTGCCATGCCGGAATCTAGGATGGTGCGCGAGCGTCGGACGGCTACGGCCGGCCCGGCCTCCGTGCGCGGATCGGTGCGGTCGGTTCCGCCTTCAACTCGATCGGCCGCTCGCGCAGCTGTCGAAGGGCTTCGGTGACCGCGCGCTCGAGCTGCATGTCGCGTCCTGCGTTCTCGTCCTTCGGCCAATTCTCGACGTCGATGTCGGGCGCGACGCCCTCGTTCTCGACCGCCCACTTGCCGTCACGATCGAAGAAGCCGCCTCGTGGCGCGACGATACGACCGCCGTCGAGCAGCGCCGGCGTGTCCCACGTACCGACGAGGCCGCCCCACGTCCGCTTGCCGACGAGCGTGCCGATCTTCCGGCGCTTGAACATGTACGGCATGAGGTCGCCACCGGACCCGGCCATCTCGTTGATGATCATCACCTTCGGCCCCCAGATGCCCGCCCCGGGCGACGTGAAGGGCCGGCGCTCTCCGACCGGGTTGTTGAAGTAGCCGTCGAAGTCGCGCGACAGGACCTCGATGATGTAATCGGCCGCCGAGCCGCCGCCGTTGTAGCGCTCATCGACGATCACGCCCTGCTTGTCCTGCTGCGCGAAGAAGTAACGATTGAAATACGTGTAGCCCGGATCGCCCGTGTTGGGCACGTACACGTACGCGAGCTTCCCGGCCGAGAGCGAATCGACCAGATGTCTGTTGCGCTCGATCCATGCGAACTGGCGAAGCCCGCCTTCGCTCGCGACAGGCACGACGGTCACGCGGCGCGCGCCCTCCATGCTCGCCGTGGCACTGAGCGTGAGCACCGTCTGCCGGTTCGCCGTTCCTTCGAGCAAGCGATGGAGATTCCCGTTCGGTCCGAGCTCCGCTCCGTTCACGGCGAGGATGTAGTCACCGGTCCGCGCGTCGACTCCCGGCGCGGCGAGCGGAGCGCGCAGCTGCGGGTTCCAGCTCTCACCCGTATAGATGCGCGTGATTCGGACGCGACCATTCACCGTCACGACGTCGGCGCCGAGCAGTCCCACGTTCGACGTAGGCACGGTCGGCATGTCACCACCGCTCACGTACGAGTGTCCGATCGAGACCTCGGCGCTCAGGTCGTCGAGCAGGTAATTGAAGTCGGCGCGGTGCGCGACGTACGGCAGCAGCGGCTCGTACATCGCGATCGTGCGGCGATAGTCGTTGCCGTGGAGGTTCTTCACGTAGAGGAAATCGCGCATGAAGCGCCATCCCTCGCGCAGCATCTGCGGATACTCGGCGCGCGGGTCGACGAGCTGGCGGATGCCCGCGAGGTTCACGCGACCCGTCGTGCCGGCTGGCGGCACCTTGTCGGTGTCGGTGATCGTCCACGCGCCGGTCGCCTGGTATAGGATCTTCTTGCGATCCGCGGAGACCGTGAACTGATCCGCGCCGGTCACGAATGGCGCCGCCTTCCGTTCCTTGAGCTGGTAGCGATGCAGCACCGATGTCGGATTGCCCCCGGTGCCATTCGCCGGCACGGTCTCGAGGAAGAAGACGATCCCCGTCGGACCGGCCGCGAGCGACGAGTAGTCGCGCGCGGGGAGGTCGACCGCGACGATGCGATTCGAGAGGCCGGCGAAGTCGATAGCCACCGCACTCGGCAACGGAACGGGCGCCGCCGCGCCCGCGGCGGGCTCAGGTGTGGCGGGCCGCGGTGCATCGGCGTCGGCGATCGCCTCCTCGTCACTCTCCGGCGCGAGCGGCGACTTCTCGCCGGCGCGCAGCAGCGCGACGTAGAGCGTGCGCGTCGTCGGCCGCTCGTACGAGGTCATGTCGAGCCAGCCCGTCTGCAGGCCGAAGTTGGTCGACGCGAGGAACCAGAGGTACTTTCCGTTCGCGTCCCACGCTGGCGTGATCGCGTCGGACATGCCGTCGGTGAGCGCGGTGGAGCGGCCCGTCTGCGTGTCATGCACGTAGATCACGTGCAGCTGCGTCGCGAGCCGCTTGGTGTACGCGATCCAGCGTGAGTCCGGACTCCAGCGCGGATCCATCGACCGATCAGGCACCATGTATTGATCCGCATCTACCTGCGTGACCTTGGACGCCGAAATGTCGACGACCCAGAGCCGGAGGTGCGTGTCGGTGAAGAGCATCCTCTTGCTGTCGGGCGACCACGCCGGCGTGAAGTAGAACGACGGCTCCGGCAGCGCGATGGCGCGGGGCGCGCCCTGGCCGTCCTGCGGCGCGATCATCAGCTGGTACTCGCCGCTTGCGTCGGAGAAGTACGAGATCCACCGCCCGTCGGGCGACCAGGCCGGCGCGCGTTCGGCGGAACCGGTGCTCGTGGTCACCGCGCGCCAGTCACCCTTCTCGGCCGGCGCCGTGAAGATGTCGCCGCGGGCCTCGAGCACGACGCGCTTCCCGGTCGGCGAGAGGTCGGCGGCCGCGATGCGTCCGGTGATCTCGCGCCATTGCGGCAACAGCCATGGGAAATCGCCCGTCGCAGTGATCTCGACGACCTTCGTCGTGTTCGCGCGCGGATCGTGGAGATGGAGGTCGCCACCCTGCTCGAAGACGATCACGCCGCCGCCGGCGCCGATGCTCTTCACGTCATAGTCGGCGAACTTCGTCACTTGGCGCAGCTGCTTGGTGCGCGTGTCGTACGCCCACACATTCATGAGCCAGTCGCGGTCGGAGAGGAAGTAGACCGTCTCGCCGACCCAGACCGGCTCGACATCCTTCGAATCGGTCCACGGTGGCGACTCGACTTCCCATGTGCCGACGTTCGTGATCCAGATCGGACGGTTCTGTCCTCCGCGATAGTTGCGCCAACCTTCGTCCCATGAGGTCGTCAGGCGATACGCGAAACGCTTGCCGTCGGGCGAGAACGTCCCCTGGTTGCCGCGCGGGATGCCGAGCGGCTCGGGCGTGCCCCCGCTCCGTGCGATGCGCCAGAAGGTCTGCGCGGTGCCACTCGGTGCGGCGGCGCGGGACGAACTGAAGACGACACTGCTGCCATCGTGCGACCAGCCCTGGACGAGGTCGGCCGCCGGATGCCACGTGAGTCGCTGCGGCTCGCCGCCACTCACCGGCACGACGTAGACATCGGTGTTGCCGCTGTAGGTGCCGTTGAACGCGACCCAGTTCCCGTCGGGGGAGAGTTCGGGATTGCCCGTGCTCCCCTGGAACGACGTGAGTCGCTTCGCATCGCCGCCGTCGCGTGCGACGACCCAGATGTTGTTCGCGTAGGCGAACGCGATCTGTCGTTCGCTCACGCTCGGTTGCCGCAACAGGCGAGTGCGGCCAACGGGTTGCGCGGCGGTGGCGATCGGTGCGAGCAGGAGGATGAAGAGCGGCAAACGGACGGCGTTGCGACAGCGCATGCGGACTCCGGCAGGGGGTTCGTGCAGAAAGTACGAGTCGGGCGCCGCGCTTGTCCACGCGGAGCGGCCCGCGCACATTGCGATGATGCCGCTTCGCCCGCTCTGCCGAGCGTTCGCGCTCGCCGTCATCCTCCCCGCATTCGTGTCGTCGCAGGCGCCGCGCCTGATCCCCGCGCCGCGTGAGATGGGGACCACCGGCACCCGCGTGAGCTTCCGCACCCAGATCGGCTTCGCGTCGATCAGCGACAGCGACGATCGCGCCGCCGCACGCGAGTTCGTCGACGTGATGAAAGAGCGCGGCTTCCGCGCCGAGGTGACACCGGTGGAGCGCGGCTTCACAATCGCGCTGCTGCGCGAGGGAAGCGCGGCCGCGACCGAGATGCTCAGGGGCGCTCAACTCACCTTCGACGCCGCGATGCGCGAGGAGGGCTACGCACTCGCGGTGACCGAGCGGGGCGCGTCGATCGTCGCCGCGAGCGATGCGGGGATCTTCTACGCGCTGCAGACACTCAAACAGCTGTTCGCCGGCGCGGGAGACCAGGCGACGCTCACGCCGGCGCTCATTCGCGACTGGCCCGCGATGCGCTGGCGCGGTGTGCAGGACGACATCTCGCGCGGCCCCGTGCCGACGCTCGAGTACCAGAAGAAGCAGGTCCGCACCTTCGCGGCATACAAGATCAACATCTACTCGCCGTACTTCGAGCACACGCTCGCGTTCCGCTCCAATCCGGTGATCGCCCCGCCGGGCGGCGCGATGTCTCGCGAAGAGGTGCGCGAACTCATCGAGTACGCCAGGCGCTACCACGTGATGGTGGTGCCGCAGCAACAGACGTTCGGACACCTGCACCATGCCCTCAAGCTCGAGCTCTACGCGCCGCTCGCCGAGACGTCGCATGGCCATGTGCTCGCACCGGGCCAGCCGGGATCGCTGCTGCTGGCGGCGAGGCTCTTCGCCGAGATCGACTCGCTGTTCCCGTCGCTCTTCGTGCATCTCGGCGCCGATGAGACGTTCGAACTCGGCAAGGGCCAGACGAAGGCGCTGGTCGACTCGGTCGGCATGGGACCGGTGTACGTCGAGTACCTGCGCCGCATTCACGCCGTCGTGGCGAGCCCCGGCAAGCGCTACCTCTTCTGGGGCGACATCGCGGTGAACCAGGCGACACTCATCACGTCGTTGCCACCGGGCATGACCGCCGTCGCATGGGAGTACGGCGCGTCGCAGCGCTTCGATCGGTTGCTCAAGCCGTTCCGGGATGCGGGCATGGAGACGTGGATCGCACCGGGCACCGCGAGCTGGAATCGCGTCTGGCCGAACAACAACATCGCGCTGCCGAACATCCAGGGCTTCGCGCGCGAGGGACAAGCGGGCGGCTCGACCGGCATGCTCAACACCACGTGGGACGACGTGGGCGATGCGATCTTCGAACAGACCTGGCTCGGCATCACCTTCGGCGCGGCCGCGGCATGGCAGCCGGGCGAGAGCAGCATCGCGCGTTTCCGTGAGTCGTTCGGCCTCCAGTTCCACGGCGACACGACGGGCGCGATCGACGCGGCGCATCGCCATCTCGACGCCGCGCATGCGGCGCTGCAGGAGTCACGCGCCGGCGACGCCTCGAGCTACCTCTTCTTCGTGGACCCGTACACGGAGGAAGGGTTGTTCGACTTGCTCCGCCTTCGTCCCGTGCTCTCGCGCGTGCGCGTGCAGGCCGAGTCGGCACTCGTGCGCATCGCGGAGGCGCGACGGCAGCGGCATCTCCGTGAGTCCTCGGCGATCGACGCGATGGAACTCGGCGCGCGGCGCATCGACTGGCTCGCCGCGAAGTTCCAGTTCGCCGACGAGATCGCTGTCGCCTACGCGCGCGCCGATTCGGTGGCGCGCGCGGGGACCGCGACCTGGCAGGACCTCGCCGAGCTCTCCGGCATCAACGGTCGCCTGCAGGACATGCGCGACGGCTACGTGCTCACGCGCGAGCTCTTCGAGCGGTCGTGGAGCCAGGAGAACCGTCCGTATTGGCTGCAGAACGACCTGGCGCGCTACGACGCCGAGATCAACACCTGGGTGCAGCGCACCAACGCGGTCGATCGCGCACGCCGCCGCTTCTCGCGCGACCGCACCAAGCTCCCGACTCCCGAGGAGCTCGGTATCCCGCGCGCGCTGCTCCCCGCGCCGCTCGGCACCGCCGAGCCCGCCGCCGATCCGGCCCGCCCAACGCCCCCGCGGACTGCGCCGTAGGTTCTCTTTGCAGGACCCCCTCTTCACCCCCAGCCCGAGTCCCACCCCCATGCGACTGCACCGACTCCTGTCGGCCTGCGTCGGCGTCGCGGCCCTTTCCGCAACGGCTGCGCACGCACAGACGCTCGACCAGGCGACGATCGATGCCCTGCGTTGGCGGAACATCGGACCTGCGAACATGCAGGGCCGTGTCGCCGACGTCGAAGGCATCCCCTCGCCATCCCGCACCTTCTTCGTGGCCGCAGCCGCCGGTGGCGTGTGGAAGACGACGAACAACGGCACGACCTTCCGTCCGGTGTTCGACAACTACGGCGTCGCCTCGCTCGGTGACATCGCGATCGCGCCGAGCGACACGAACGTGCTCTACCTCGGCACCGGCGAGCCGAACTCGCGCAACTCGATCTCCCCGGGCGGCGGCGTATTCAAGTCGACCGACGGTGGACTGACGTGGAAGTTCTCTGGCCTCAAGGAGACGGAGCACGTCGGCCGCATCCAAGTGCACCCGACCAACCCGAACATCGCATGGGTCGCGGCGCTTGGCGCAGCGTGGCGCACGAGCCCCGAGCGCGGCCTGTACAAGACGACCGATGGCGGCGCGACCTGGCTGCTCAAGAAGTTCATCAACGACTCGACCGGCTTCATCGACATCGACCTCGACCCGCGCAACCCGGACGTGCTCTGGGCGGCGAGCTACCAGCGCCTTCGCGGCCCGTACTTCCTCCGCTCCGGCGGCGCCGGTTCGGCGATCTGGAAGTCGACCGACGGCGGTGAGAACTGGATCGAGGTGAAGGGCGGTGGCCTCCCGACGACGACGAAGGGTCGCATCGAGCTCGCGATCGCGCTGTCGAACGCCGACATCATGTACGCGCTCATCGAGGCCGACTCGAACCCGAACCCGCGTCCGGCGGCCGGGACGCGCGCGCAGTCGCTGAACAGCGGGCTGTACCGCTCGGCCGACGGCGGCAAGACGTGGGAGAAGACGGCGAACGACAACGTCCGCCCCTTCTACTACTCGCAGGTCCGCGTCCACCCGTCCAACCCCGACCGCGTCTGGTTCTCCTCGACGCCGGTGAAGGTGTCGGATGAGGGCGGCAAGAACGCGCGCAATGCGACGATCGGCATCCACGTCGACCATCACGCGCAGTGGATCGACCCGAAGGATCCGCAGCGGCACATCGTCGGCAACGACGGCGGCATCGGCATCTCGAACGACAACGGCGGCAGCTACATCTTCCCGAACACGTTCGCGATCGCGCAGCCGTACAACGTCTCGTTCGACATGGCGGTCCCGTACAGCGTCTGCGGCGGCCTGCAGGACAACGGCTCGTGGTGCGGCCCGAGCCGTCGCCGGCAGGGGTCGATCACGAACTCGATGTGGTTCACGTTCAACGGCGGCGACGGCTTCGTCACCGCGCAGGACCCGACGAACCCCGACATCATCTACGGGGAGTCGCAGGGCGGCAACATCGGTCGCTACCAGGTCTCGATCGCGCAGCGCACCGCGCTGCAGAAGCCGAACTACCGCGCGCAGTACATGGCGTGGGAGGACAGCATCATGACCGTGCGCGGCGACACGACGAAGACTGCGACCGCCGCGCAGACCCGGCTCATCGCCGAACTGCGCGCACGCCAGAAGTCCGACTCGGTGGCGATGCAGCTGCGCTGGAACTGGAACACGCCGTTCTTCATCTCGCCGCACGACGCGTCGACGCTGTACTTCGGCGCCAACCGTGTCCTCAAGAGCGTCAAGCGTGGCGACGAGATGTACCCG
>Ga0137353_1000124_pt1 | contig 15240 bp, 10 predicted proteins | sample EasRivERMLT760_2_FD_104759 | JGI IMG/M metagenome (GOLD analysis project Ga0137353, IMG submission 104759) | Soil microbial communities from meander-bound floodplain in the East River, Colorado, USA - East River MetaG ERMLT760_2 | ecosystem: Environmental > Terrestrial > Soil > Floodplain ...
ATCGCCTCCGCGCTGGCGAACATCATCGCGCAAGTCACCCACGGCGAGAGAATCTTCTATTTCACGGAGCGGGGCATTTGGTCATCCGACTTCTCCCAAGTCACGAAACAGTTTCGTTTGATCGACCAAGAAGCGGAAATCATGGGACCTCGGGCGGCTTGCCGTCTCCGGGGCCATGTCTATTTCATCGGGAAGCGGGACATCCATCGGACTTCCGGGCAGCTCACGGAAGATATCGGCCTTCCGATCAGGGACGAGCTATTCAAGGGCGTCAACGTGAGCGCCATGGCGACGGCTTTCGCCTTCCCGATGCTGTCCACCGGGGAAGTATGGTTCTGCGTCCCGATGGGCTCGAGCGTGGTCCCGGATACCGCTTTCGTCTACAACGAGGAATTGAAGAATTGGACGATCCTCGATGTGAATTTCTCCTGTCACGCCGATTCAGGCACAACGGCGATGCCGGCCGAAATTGTGGGGAACGCGAACGGCGACCTTCTGCGCCTCGATTACGGTGACAACGATTTTTCGGCCTCGGCGTACCAGGCGATCGACGGCCGGCTCGAGTCCGGGGATATGAGCTTCGATCATCCGAATAGAATGAAGGTGATCGCGGAAGTGATACCGGACCTCAAGGAACAGACCACGGTTTGCGAATTACTCGTACAGGTGGGCGTCCGGAATCGGCTGGCCGACGATATCAAATGGTCGGATCCTGGGGCCTTCACGATCGGCTCATCGGAGAAGGTCGATTTCAGCGGCTTCCGGAAGGAAGGGAAATGGGTCCGTGTGCGGTTCTACTCGAATCAGAAAGATACGCCTTGGATGTTGTCTGGCTACACCATAAACTACGAACTCAGGGGGACAAGATGAACAGCGGAAACGTGCTGCAAATGACGCCGAAGGTCGATCCGGGACAGGGGAACGCACAGCTCATCCTGGGGCTTCTTCCCTGCCAGAATCAGTTTCTTCTGAATGCTGTGGCGCCCGTGATCCTCCCGGGGATCAAGGAACTCGCGGCGGCGTCTCTCGGGGAATTCACGGCGTATCAGGTGATGAACGATATCCTCTACGGGGCGAAGCAGCTCCACCTGGGGTACGCCGATCGGACGGGGATCAAGCCGGAACAGTTCCAGGAGACGTTCGCAAAGAAGCTGATGGAGCCGGCAAAGGATTTCGTGGGCTTCTCGGTGATCGAACCCCTGCGGAACGCGGGATTCCATATCTTCGCGGTCTACATCATGCCGGAATTCCGGGGGTCGAACATGATGAAGAACGGCCTCGAATATCTCGAGGCAGAGGCAAAGAAGATGGGATCCCCGTATATTTCCCTGTCCACGGCGCACGGAAACGGGATCGCGTTTTCTGCCCTCGGGTACGTCGAAACGTACTCGAATTACCGGAAGCAGCTCTCCAAGGAGTAGCCCATGTTCCTGTGCGGATCGCATCGTAAGCTGTTCGCGTTTCTCGAGGAATCCCCCTCGAGGCGGGATCGGTTTGAGGATCGGTTCGCTTGCGAAGGCGGCGGCGGGGGCGGTTCGCAAGACATGGTGACGATGACGAACCTCCTGCCGACGTACATCCCGAACATTCAGTCCTGGGCGACGGCTTACATCCAATCGGCTATGGACATGGCGGGATCCCCGGGGAATTTCACGGAGTACACCGATCCGACCTATGCGGAGCAGAACGCGAACGAGCTTGCCGGGATCGCGGCGCTTGCCCTCCGCGGGACCACGGGGGCGGCGGTCGAAGCCTACGGGAAGGATTATCTCCGGGACCTGTACGACGGCTTGAAGCTCAACACGAATTCCAAGATCGCGGCGCATTATGGGAAAAGGATCGAGGCGCTTCTTGAGGAATTCGATGATTCGGTCATGCCGATCATTCAGCACCAGCACGTTTTTTCCTTCGGGGGGAGCGATCACAACATCGCGGAAGCCAGGGCGGCGAAACTGATGATGGCGAAGATCAACGAAATCGCCAAGATGTTCTACGAGGACTATATTCAGGAACGCCAGCTCATGCACCAGGGGATGGCCCACGCGACCCCGTACGGGCTCCAATGCATCCGGGATGGGGAGATGCTGCGTCAAGCCGGCGCCTACGAGCGGGAATACAACCAGGGATCCCTGCAGGACGTTTGGGACCACTACAACGAAGTGCAGATCCTCCCGATCCGGAACCTCGACATTCTCGGGAACGCGGTCAAGTCAATCCTTTCGACCTCAAGGACGCAGACCGTTCAATACCACAAGCCGTCCGCTATCTCGCAGATTGCCGGCTTTGCGATCGCGGGGCTCTCCCTCTATTCGATGTACTCCGGGACTTCGCGCAACCCGTACAGCAACCCCACGGCGGCGGGGGCTCAAGCAGCGGTGAAGGCATATTCGGCCGAAAACATGGGCTTTGATCGGAACAATCCCGAAATGATAGGACAATAGAATGTCCACCAACACCGTTGTAGCCGTCCCGACCTGGGCCCAAGATTATGTGAAGCAGTACGGGCAGATGGCCTACGACCTCTGGAATCAGCCGGCGCTTGTGGCCTATGGCGGGTCGATCGTCGCGGCGCAACCACAGAATGAGGCTGACGGGATCCAGGCGCTTGCGATCCGGGGCGCCGGGGGCGATGAAGTGATCTCGAAGGCGACGGCTTTCATCCTCGATGTGATTCAAGGGAACCGACTCGCCGGCACGAAGCAGGAATTCATCGACGCCCTCGCGCTTGTCACGGGGAATTCCACAACCGACTTCGCATCGGTGAGCTCGAGGATCGGGAAGAAAGCACGGTACGTCGGGGATCCGGATGGGACCTTTCTCGCGCAAGCTCTCGCCGCAGCGTACCCCGCCCTGTTCAACGCCAGGGTCAGCGCGGCGATTTATGCCGACAATTATGCGAAGGAGCGGGTGTTCCTCGATCACGCCCTCGCGTACGGGGTGGAAATGGGAAAGCATCCCGTCATCGACGCGGAGACGCTTCGGAAGGCGGGGCTTGCGAACCGGGAATATCTCCAAAACTCCTACGTCTTGGATCACAAGCTTTTTATCGAGCAGCAGGAAATGTCTGTGGCGAACCTTGAGATTTTCGGGAATATGCTCCGGGCTCTCACGGGAAGCCAGCAGACCACGACCTCGACCGATCCGAAATCCAACAAGGTGATGGGTGCGGTCGGAGGGGCGATGACGGGCGCGATGATCGGGTCCTATTTTGGACCGTGGGGAACAGCGATCGGGTTTGTCGTGGGTGGGATCGCCGGCGCATTATTCGGATAGGGGGAGGGCGGCATGGAAACAATTCAGGGGTCAAACATCTTCCAGGAGTGGGCGAAAAGATTTGCGCCGGGGCTGTATCGCATTGAGGGCCCCACGAAATTCAACGTGGATCCCTCGCTGTCCATGCCGGCGTCTCCGACACCGACCCCCCCGGCACCCGCCATATCTCCGGCAGCGGATCCACAGTTTCAAGAGGAACACGCCCTCGATGTGGCCGAAGGCAATCAAGACCAATGGACCGGCCCCACCCCCGGGGCGTCTCCCTCGCTGACCGACCGATTCAACGCGGGGCTGTCTCGAGTAGGAGAGGGGTTGAAGGACCCCGCGAAGATGGGACTCCTGACGGCGGGGCTTTCGATGATGGCGACTCCCCCTCGTCGGGTCCCGTATAGCAACACGGAAATCCTCGGGCAAGCGGGACTTGCCGGGGTGGGAGCGTACGAGAAGGCCCTCGAGGCAAAGCGGAAGGATACCCTCCTTTCACAGACGGCCGAAGAACACGCCCTCGCCCGGGAGGACCGGAGGACCGCCGCGGAGCAGCGGAACGAGTATTACATGGGCTCCCTCGAGGAACGGAAGGCGGCGCAACGGTCCAGGGACGCGATCGCGGCAGACACAGCATTGAAGAACAAGCGAGAGACGGAGCCCATCGGGGAAAATCAGTACGGACTCGACCCGAATATGCCGATGTGGAAGGTGAAGGACCTGACGGGGCTACAGAAACAGTTGAACGCTCCGGACAAGGGCGCGTCTATCGTCGAGCTGACGATCGACGGGGAAACGAAGGCGTACGACAAGAACAATCTTCCGGATGATGTTGCCGACGCCCTCTACAACGGGCAAGCGAAGCTTCCCCCGAAAACGCAGCTCGTCACGGACGCGAACGGGACTGTCCGGATCGTGGAGAAGGTTCCGGGCTCGATCATCAGGGGCGCAGGGAAGCCAATGGCCGGCGCGGGGGGGCCCGGGGGGAAGGGCGGGGGGCCCCGTCCAGGCGAGAAGCAATTCGAGTTTCAGGAGCGCCGCGCCAAGGAATCCCTCGGGGAGAAGGGGAACAAGGCTCCGACGATCGAACAGGTTTCCGCAGAACGGCAAAAGCTGTTCCCGAAGGGAGTCACCAAGAGCGCCAGGAATCCCCGTGCGGCGTTGGCTGGTGCGACGAGAAAGGTGAAGATGCCTGACGGCACGGTGCAGGAATTCGACGCCGCGGGGAACAGGGTGAAATGAGCGCCTACGATGACGCCCTGAAAGCAGGGGGAGTCCCTGTAGACGCTCCTGCCGTCACTCCGTACGATCAAGCCCTCAAGGCCGGTGGAGTCCCGTACGACCCGGGGATCCTCGACCGCGCCGGCGAAGCGGCGATGAACGTATGGGATCTCGTCACGGGGAAGAAAGCCGGCACGGCGACCACCCCGGGGGCGATCATGGAGCCGGACGCCTTCGGCATGGTGCCCCTCGAGGACCCGGGCGCAGCCTTCACGGGAGCCGCGGCTTCGGCGGTCGATCTCTCCAAGGGTATCGTTCAGGGGATTGCAGCGGGTGGTGCGGCAGCTCTCGCCGCGCCGGCCGCTGTCATCGGCGGCAAACCGGAACTCATCCCGGAAGCGTACAGGGCCGTCGCGGAAGCGGCTCCCATGGAGCCTGTCTGGAAGGCGGTTCTTCCGAAGGGCGCGGAAAAGTACCGGGAGGGCATCAACCAAGTCCTTTCGGCCCCGAAAATCGCCGGGGATATCGCCGCGGAAGCGGTATTCGAGAAAACCGGATCTCCTATATGGGCCGCGGCGACGGCAACGGCTTTCGAGGGCGCACCGATTCTCGCGGGGATGGGGAAGGCTTTCGGCCGGATCCCGAAGCCCGTCCTCGAGTCCACCTGGTATCGCAAACTGACGATCCCGGAGCGGGGGCTCGTCCTGTCCTCCGTCGATCAGATGAAGGCTTCCGGGATGAGCGAAGCCGATATCATCCGGATCCGACCGGAGGAATGGAAAAAGGCATACGAGGCTCGAGGGGGAGGGAAATACGCGACTCCACCGGCAGAAACGCCCGTGCCGGTCGAAACACCCCCGCCCGAAGCCCCTGTAGCCCCTCCTGCTACGATCGCGCCCAAGGTCGAGCCCCAGGCTCCCCCCGCCCCTGCGTCCGTTGTAACGCCTCCACGGGGCGAAAGAAGGGCCGCGGATCGCCCGATGCGGTCCTCTTTCCGCGAGGATCAGGTCCCGGACCTCGAGACGGTGGACAAGGATCTCGCCGCGGTCCAGGCGAACCTCGACGATTTAGCCAAGGATTACAAGGAGAAAGAGTCGATCACCGGGGCCGAAGGGACCATGGCGCGGCTCGAAGTTACCGACCGGATGAACCGTTGGCACGATTCTTTCGATGCGCTCGAGAAGCGGAAGCAGGAGATCATCGAGGGCGCGCCCCCGGCTCCGGTCGTGATCGAGCCTCCGAAGGCGATCGCCCCGAAGCCGGCATCGGTTGTCTCCTTCGAGAAGGCCCGGGCCGAACGCCCCCCGGAACCGCGGAAGCCCGGGGCGATCGTCACCGAAGCGGCGGGTCTGACGAAACCGGAGCCCCCTCCCGCCCCCGCGGCCCCCGACTACGCGGCCGAAGCCTCGAAGCTCGGCCCGAACGTGGTATTCAGCGGGATCCAGGAAAGCCCCTTGGGACCCATCCCCATGTTCAACGAGGACCCCGGAGTGGGCTCTTTCGTCATCGACCCCCGGAAGGGGGAAAAGACCGCAGCCGAAGCCTACGCCCGGAAGGTTGCGGAAACGAAAGCCGCGGAGCCCCCTGCCGTCACCTGGAAGAAGGCGGCGATCATCCCGACCCGCGCCGGCGTGAAGGCGGTCCCGATCGAGGAAGCCTCCCCCGCGGCAAAGAACCGCGAGGACGGGCTGAATTCGCTCCTATTTCAGTTGATGAAGAACGCCGAACCGGCCCGGAAGGCACTTTGGGACGAATACCTCGGGAAGTACGGGCCCACCAATCGGACGCCGGAAGCCCTCGATGCCAAGTCCGAATTGATCGCAAAGCTGCGCGAAATGGACGTTGTTCCGTTCCCGAAGAAGGCGACGAGCGAGGCAATTATCCCAGAAGTGCTTCCTCCGGATGAGGAACAGGCGGCAACCCCCGCAGCACTTACGGCCGCGGCGAAGATCGCCGGCAGGGTGAAGGCGCATATCCAATCGGGGATCACCCTTGAATCGAAAGACTTGTTCCGGATGGCCGACGAGGCGCACGGCGGGACGCAAGCGGAGGGGAAGTACACCGTCAAGGACGCCTATGACGCGATGGAGCTCGGCGTCAACAAGGCGATCGAGGGGTCCATGGTCACGGATCCCCGGATCGGCGCGCCGGAAGCCGTGAAGCAGATCGGGGCCCTCCGGGATCTCGTCGCAAAGCTCCCGACGCAGACCAAGCGCACGGGAGAAATGGACGCCTTCCAGCAGTTCTCGACCCCTCCCGCCCTCGGATTCGCGGCGAATTGGGTTGCGAACATCCGGCCCGGGGAAACCTACCTCGAGCCCTCGGCCGGGATCGGGGGCCTCGCTATATTCGGGAAGAACGCCGGCGCGAAGGTGATCGTGAACGAGCTCTCCCCGCGCCGCGCGGAGATGCTGAAAGAACTCGGATTCGAGAAGGTGTTCACGGAGAACGCGGAGCAGCTCAATAACGTGCTCCCGAAGGATGTGGTCCCGACCGTCGTGGTAATGAATCCCCCCTTCTCGGCCACGGCCGGCAGGATGGGCGACAAGATGGAGACGATGACGGGGGCGCGGCACGTTGAGCAAGCCTTGAAGCGCCTCGCCCCTGGGGGGCGCCTTGTGGCGATCGTAGGCCGCGGGATGGCCCCGGGGGCTCCCACCTTCGGCCAATGGTGGAAGAAGATCAGCGACGAATACACCGTGAAGGCGAATGTCGGGGTCAGCGGAAAAGAATATACAAAGTACGGAACTTCGTTCGATAATAGAGTCCTGGTCATTGATAAAATCGGGGCCGGCATCGTGAAGGCGGGGGGCCCCATCACCGGAGACGTTGATCGGATCGAGGATCTGATCGGCTTGCTCCAGGGGGTGCGAAATGGCCGACCAAGCGTTGCAACAGGAGAAGTTGCCACAGAACCGAAGCCTCCTGAATCGCCGGTGCAAGCTGGCGCTGGCGTCCCTCAAGGAAGTCCCGGACCCGAAGTACCTGTACTCCCTGCAGTTGGCAAGCCTCGCCCTGGAACGGGGCCTGTACCCGTCGAGGGGCCCGGAGCTGCAGCTCACGGTGGACGGGATGCTGTCGTGGAGCCCGGAGAACGCGCAGAAGTTCCTCGAGGAAAACGCGCAGGGGGAACCGAACGAGCTGGCGCCGAAGCCCCGGCAGAGCCCGGAGCAGTTGGCGGCGTCGATCTTGGGGGAAGTGGAGCACAAGTTGAGCCTCCCGTCAGCGTCGAATTACCCGTCGATGCCCCGGAAGGGCTCGATGTAAAAAAAGCAGCGACGAAGCTTGCCGGGGAGGATTTTTCCGACTCGGTATTCGAGAACTACCGCCCACAGAAGGCCCTCGTCCCGGGGGCGAAAACTCATCCAGGAAAGCTCGTCGAATCCGCGGCCATGTCGATTGTAGAGCCCCCGGACGCGACCTACAGCCCGAAACTACCGAAGGAGCTCATCACTTCCGGGAAGTTGAGCGAGGCGCAGCTCGAGTCCATCATCTACGCCGGCCAATCCCACAGCGAGATGCTCCCCGGGACCCGGGCTCTCAACGGCGTCGAAGTGCCATACCGGAAGGGGTACTTCATCGGAGACGGAACCGGCGTAGGCAAGGGCCGGGAAATCGCCGGCGTCCTTCTCGATAATTGGAACCAGGGACGAAAACGGGCTCTGTGGATCTCGCAGAACTCCCCCCTCATCGACGATGCCAAGCGGGATGTGAACGGAATCGGGTGGGACCCCAAGCTGATATTCGACTTCTCGAAAACCAAGCTTGGGGCCCCGATCCAGGCAAAGGAAGGGATCGCCTTCCTCGGATACGACCTCCTGAAAACGAAACCTCGCACGAAGATCGCCGGCGCCGTCGCGGGGAAATCCCGCCTCGAGCAAATCGTAGATTGGCTTGGACCGGATTATGACGGCGTGATCGTGTTCGACGAGGCGCACAACATGGGGAACGCCCTCGCCATGTTGGGTAAGATGGGTATGTCCAAGCCCTCGGAGAAGGCCCTCGCCGGCGTGGATCTCCAAGCGAAGCTCCCAAACGCCCGTGTCCTGTACGTCTCCGCGACCGGCGCGACGGAAGTGACGAACCTCTCCTACGCCGATCGCCTCGGGCTGTGGGGCGAGGGAACTCCGTTCGCCAACAAGCGGGATTTCATCGAGAAGATCAGCGCCGGGGGCATCGCGGCCATGGAGATGGTCGCCCGGGACATGAAGGCCATGGGGAACTATCTCGCGCGGTCCCTGTCCTACGACGATGTTTCGTACGAGAAGCTCGAGCATCCCCTCACCCCGGAGCAGAAAAACGCCTACGACGAGCTTGCGACGGCATGGCAGGGGGTCCTGCAGAACGTCCATGCAGCCCTGAAAATTACCTCGGGGAACGATCGGGGGAAGCCGAATTCCCGGGCAAAATCAGCGGCCATGTCAGCGTTTTGGGGTGCGCATCAGCGGTTTTTCAATCAGGTGATTACCTCGATGCAGACCCCCTCGGTAATCGCGTCGATCGAGAAGGACTTGAAGGCCGGCCATTCTGCCGTCGTGCAGCTCGTCAACACGAACGCCGCCGCCCAGGAACGAGCTCTCGCGCGCCTCGAGGAAGATATGGAGCTCGAGGATCTCGACATGACGCCCCGGGAGCAGCTCATGGAGTACGTCAAGAACTCCTTCCCGGTCGCGCAGTACGAGCAGTATCTCGACGAAAACGGGAACGTACAATCGCAAATCGCTCTCGACTCGAAGGGCGCCCCTGTGGAGAACGCCGAAGCGGTAGCCCTCCGGGAGATGCTTCTCGACAAGCTCGGGTCGATCAAGGTGTCCGACGGGCCCCTCGAGATGCTTCTGAACCATTTCGGCACGGATCTCGTCGCGGAAGTTACCGGCCGGCAGCGGCGGGTTGTCATGGGGAAGGACGAAACCGGGACGCACAAGATTGTGGAGAAGTGGTCTACCTCGAAATCGACGCAGGACGCCGACCTGTTCGCCAAGGGGAAGAAGCAGATCCTCATTTTCTCCTACGCGGGGGGCACGGGGCGCAGCTACCACGCCGACCTTGGGATCAAGAACCAGGCGCTTCGACGCCACTACCTCCTGCAAGCCGGATGGAGGGCCGATCGAGCCATACAAGGATTCGGCCGGACCCACCGATCGAGCCAGAAACAAGCTCCGGAGTATGTCCTCGTCACGACGGATATCAAGGGGCAGAAGCGGTTCATTTCCTCGATCGCCCGTCGCCTCGATCAGCTCGGGGCCCTCACCCGGGGCCAGCGGCAATCCGGAGGGCAGGGCTTCTTTGCGCAGCGGGATAACCTCGAGAGTCAGTACGCGACCGCGGCGCTCCGGAACTTGATCGAGGATCTTTCCCGTCGAAACGTGGCGGGGATGGACATTCACGATTTCCAGAACGCGACCGGCTTGAAGATCCTCGATGACAAGGGGAACCTGTCAGCGACCATGCCGGAAATTACCTCGTTCCTCAACCGGCTCCTTTCCATGACGGTCGATATGCAGGACAAGGTTTTCGACCTGTTCTCGGAACGGATGGACAAGCAGATTCAGAGGGCGGTCGAGGACGGGACCTTGGATCAGGGGCTCGAGACGCTCCGGGCGAAGAAGGTCGAGAAACTGCAGGAGCAGACCGTTTATACCGACAAGTCCGGCGCGGAAACGAAGCATATTGAGCTCGAAGTCACCCAGGACGCCTACATCCTGAAATTCGATCAGACGAAGAAACACGCGGGGGGCGGGTACGTCCAGAACATCAAGAGCGGGAGGATATACGCATCCTCCGTTTCAAGGACGTACACCGACAAGCATGGAGACGTTCGCAACGTCCACGGCCTGACGGCGATCGACTACAGCCGGCACAACATCCCCGTGGAGGATATGACTCCGGAGAAGTACAAGAAGCTGACGGGCGAGGAAGCGAAAGCCCTGTGGGACAAGGAAATCGCGGCAACGCCCCCGGAGATCAAGCATCGGGAACACCTGATTACCGGCGCCATGCTTCCGGTTTGGGATCGGCTCGTCGGACACCCACGGATCATGCGGGTCCAGACCTCGGAGGGGGAGCGGTTCATCGGAAGGCTCCTGAACGATTCCGATGTGAACGAGACGCTCCGGAACCTCGGGGCCTCGCAAACTGCCGTGAAGATGACGCCGCAGGAGCTCCACGCGAACGTCCTGAAACACGGGTACACCGTCGAGCTGGCAAACGGGTGGGAGATCAAGCGCCGGAAGGTTGCCGGGGATTACCGGATTGAAGTTGTGGGCCCGGACTACGAATACATCCCCGAATTGAAAAAGCATGGAGCCTTCACGGAGCGGATCGCCTATGAAACGCGGGTGTTCGTTCCGACGGGCCCGGAGGGGATCAAAACCCTCGAGGCGATCACGGCAAATCGTCCGGTCGTTTCGGCCAATCCTCCCGCGGCGACGAAGGCGGGGCTTCCCGGGCGCCTCGGGGATGAGGCTGGATTCCTCAATGTGTCAGCCCTGCGGCCCGTCGCTGACGCGGTGCGTGAGCTCTCGGAATGGTACATGAAGCCCACCGAATTCGGAACGATGAAGAAGATCATCGGGAAGTACACGGGCTCCCTGCAGGAAATCGACTTCAAGCTCACCGAAGCGGCCCGGGAGATCAACGAGAGGATCCCGAAGAAAGAAACGCAAGTGGCGATCACGAACTATATGCAAGCCGGGGGCGACATGGAGCTCCTGCGGCGGCGCGCGGCAGCATCCCCCCCGCAGTTCCGGCAAGGGTACGAGGATGCCATGTCCCTCACCCCGGAGGAACAGGGGTGGGCCGACGGATTCCGGCAGCGGTACGACGATATTTGGGAAATGGCCGCGGACGCGGGGATCCTCGAGGCGTACGTCGAGAACTACGTCCGGGGGGAATGGGTCCGTCCGGACCGCGCCGGACGGAAGCTCATGGCCCAGGTCAACGCGGGAGTCCTCAACACGAAGCCCCGCGAGGCAATGAAGAAGGTTTTCCAGACCTATTTCGACGGCGAGGCGGCGGGGTTCACTCCGAAGGACAAGCGGATCGGCTACCAGGTGATCGCCGCGGAGCGGTCGATCCAACACGCGATCGCCTCGAGGAAGGCCCTCAAGGCCATGATGGGGTCCAAGGAAGCAGATGGGCGACCCTCCGTGGTCGTGGGGGGCTCCGGGCACTACATCAACCGGGCGACCCTCGAGGACGAGAAGCGGCCTTTCCTCATCAAGCCGAATACTAAGCCCAACGGGACGGACACCACGGGGTACAAGTTCCTCGACCACCCCGCCCTGCGCAAGTGGAAATGGATCGGGAAGGACACGGAGGGGAATCCCATCCTTCTCGAAGGCAATATGTGGATCCACCCGGAAGCGTACGGACGGATCAATGCCCTCGTCGGACGGTCCAAGATCGCGTCCTTCACTATCCCGGAGAAGGTCCCGGTGATCGGTGGGACGCAGCCCGGGAGAGCCGCACTACGGGCCGGGGCTTTCATCAAGGGCACCATCCTCATCGGACCGTTCCATCAGTTCCATGTCGGGGAACACGCCTTGTTCCACAAGGTAAACCCCTTCCGGGCCCCAAAGATCAATTTCGACCGGCGCCCCCTTCTCCGCGAAGGGGTGGAGCACGGGCTCATGCTCTATAACCACAACGCCCTGCACGAATTCGGGGAGGGGCTTGCCTCGGGGGGGCTGTGGCACAAGGTCCCTATCCTGGGCGACGGGCTCCGCTGGTATCAGGAATGGCTGTTCCAAGACTACATCCCACGGTTGAAGGCGGCGATGTACGAACACGCGGTAGAACGCGCGGAAAAGTATTTCGAGAAGGAGCTTGCCAACGGGACCCTGACCCGGGATCAGCTTCTCGAGAACGTGGCGATGCAATCCAACGCGGCTTTCGGGGAGCAGAATTACAAGTATCTCGGCCGGAACCCGACGGTTCAGGATGCCCTGCGGATCGGACTCCTGGCTCCGGACTTCCTCGAGGCGCGGCTCCGGTTCGCCGGACAGGCGGCAAAACCCTACGGGCGGGAGCAGCTCTACGCGCTTCTCCGCGGCGCCCTTCTCATGGCGACCACGGCGCAGATCATCAATCTACTTTTCGGGGATGACAAGAAGATCCACCTTGACAAGCCTTTCAGCGTCCTCATCGGAGGACGGGAGTATACCCCGCGGTCGGTCGTGGGAGATATCGCGCACCTGTTCGCGGATCCGCGGAGCTTTTGGTATCACCGGCTAAACCCCCTGTGGGGCCGTCCGGTTGCCGAAGTGGCGACGGGCCGGGACTTCTACGGGAAGAAGGTTGACCTGTTGGACGCGGCCAAGGATATTCTCAAATCTTGGATACCGATTCCGGCCCAAGGGATCGTGAAGGAGAACGCCGGGGATTCGTTCGCGGGGGCCGTCATCAATTCGACGCTTCAATCCATCGGGATGTCGAATTACCCGTACAAATCCAAGGCGGCGAAACTCGTACAGGAGCTCTCCCCCCGGGTTGACCGGCCCCTCGAGAAGAAGGAGCGGGAATACTACTACCTGAAACGCAAGGCTGTTGATATGCTCCGGAAGGGGAAACAATGGGGTGATTTCCCTGACGGGATGAAGGAAAAGCTCAACGCCCTCTCGGACGAACAGCTCGACAAGATCGACAAGGAAGCCGACCGGACTCTGCTTGATATGCGGTTCACGCGGCTCACCATGGATCAGAAGATCCGGGTCTGGAAGATCGCAACCCCGGAGGAACGGAACGAGCTCGAGGAAACCTATAATGCGGCGATCGAGCGATATACTCCCGACCTGAACGATGAAGAATACGCGGAATTCCAGAAGCGGATCGAATGGGGGGAAAAATGAAAGGGACGTTCCAATCGGCGCTCACGAATCTTCGGGGGTGGGAAGGATTCAAGGACAATGATCCGGACGATCCGGGGGGTGAAACGCAGTACGGGATCTCCCGTCATTACCACCCGGAAATGTGGGTGAACGGCAATCCTCCGTCCTGGCCCCAAGCGGAAGTGTTCTATCATAACCTGTGGGTAGACAATGGCTGCAACGATCTCCCCTCGCCCGTGGATTGGATCCACTTCGATTCGTGTGTCAACCCCGGGCCTTCCGCGGCCAAGCAGTTTCTCATGTTCAGCGCGGAGCACAAAATCCCGAATCGGCAAGCGGTGGAGTACGCCCTCCTGCGGATTCGATATTACATAAGAGCGGTGAAGAAGCGCCCGGTGTCTCTCAAGTATCTGGCGGGATGGACTTCCCGGACGCTGGACTTCCTCGAGCGGAGCGTCATCAATTCCTGGGACATGGAGGTATTATGAAAAAGCGTTTGCTGTTACTCGCCGCAGTTTTCGTGCTGTTTTCAGGCTTCACCCTTTCGTGGGATCCCGTGACGAAATACACCGATAACACGGTGATCGGGACAGAAGCGCAAGGAGTTTTTTACAACGTAGAGATGGACAATACCGCGGCGTCCGGGCGGTTCTCTGGAAATTCCTGGGTCATCCCTTCTCCTGGCGCGAAAGGGACGCCACATTCCTTCCGGGTGAGGACGGAGCTCGGAGCCCTTGACAACACAGGGCAACCGTACCGATCCGTTTGGAGCCCTTCCTATGGGTGGGCGGTCCCTTTGGTGAATCCGGGCAACCCCCTAAATCTCCGGGTTGCTCAGTAGCGAACCGTTAAACCAGAAAGGGAGGGCACGATGGAGGTAGCCTGGTATTGGAAGGTGATCGGCTTGCTTGTGATGGCCGGATTCCTGTACGGATCCGCGTGGTGGATCCGGGAAAACGGCAAAGGGAAGCTTGCGGATTGGCTCCGCGCCAAGTGGCCGGCGAAGGTGAAGCCCTGATGGACTATACCGATCTACTGCCCGTCATCGCGCAATATGTCACCTTGCGCGGGGTCGCGCTGGCCGTCCTGGTGACTCAACTTGTGAAGTATTGGATCCCGGGTCCGACCGGAGAGAAGGGATCCCCCGAAACAGTCCCAGGCGCTCTCTCCACGCGGCTATTACCATTCCTCCCCGTCCTCGTCGGGATCTTCTATTGTGTCGTGCTGGAACAATCGACGAGTACCATCATGGAAAACGCGATTCGCGGATTCTTCACCGGCTCGTTGGGGGCGTATACCTACCGGACGGCCAAGGTCAGCATTTTCGGAGCATAGGAGAACGGAGGAAGCGTCATGGGAGGCAAATTGTGGACTTGGGCGAACTCGAACCGGCTCCTTGCGATCATCATTGTCTTACTCTTGGTGATTGCCGTCAGCTCTGCAGCCGATGGAATTTCCTCGAGGCGCACGGCGAGGGAATACCTGAACTCGGCAAAGGGGTGGGCCGATGCCTACAAGCGGGACACGGCGGCGTCGAAAAAGGTGTACGAATCGAAGATCGAATCGCTCACGAAACAGCGAGACAGCGAAATCAGGCTGTTCCATGCGGCTCTCGACCGGATGGGGGCCCCATGGGTCCCACCCAAGGGGAACAAGGAGCTCATAGAGCGTTTCCGGGCGCTCGGATACGAGGCTAAAACCCGATGACCCTCAAATTTGCCCCAGGATGGACGATTATTCTCATTTTCGCCCTGGTAATGTCTCCGGTCGCGGGAGCGGCCGATCTCCCCGTGGCGCCCTCAATCTGCTTCTCTGCACCGGACGGGGAACGGATACTCCGGGATCTTGAATCCCTGGAAGATTGCCAGCAAGCGGTTGACTCGGCCAAGGGTGCGGTAAAATCGAGCGAGGAACGAGCTGTGATCCTCGAGGA
>Ga0137353_1000125_pt1 | contig 15236 bp, 12 predicted proteins | sample EasRivERMLT760_2_FD_104759 | JGI IMG/M metagenome (GOLD analysis project Ga0137353, IMG submission 104759) | Soil microbial communities from meander-bound floodplain in the East River, Colorado, USA - East River MetaG ERMLT760_2 | ecosystem: Environmental > Terrestrial > Soil > Floodplain ...
ATTCTTCGCTCCAAAAAAGAGATTCAATTGTGTACCCTCCCACAACAAGGGATTACAGAAAATTAGCTTATAATACTTCTCTTTTTGCGGCCACAACAGTGGTGATTTTTGGTGTTTTATGGGTACTCCCAGAGAGCTCAACCAATTGGGACAAAGAAGAGATGAAAAAAAATGGAATAACCGACAAATGGAAAAAAAATGTAAAAGCCGGACCAGTTGTGGACGAGGACAGTTTCTTTTTTAATTACATTACTCATCCCTATGCGGGCGCGGTATATTATATGACGGCACGTAGTAGTGGTTTTAACATATTCGAGTCTTTCCTATATTCTTCGGTAATGTCAACCTTCTTTTGGGAATATGGAGTTGAGGCTTTCGCCGAGATTCCTTCATGGCAGGATCTTTTTATAACTCCAATTATGGGCTCCGCTTTTGGAGAAGGTTTCTTCTACGCTAAGAAAAGCATCCTGAAAAATGACTCCAGAGTTCTAAATTCAAGATTCCTTGGAAAAACAACTTTATTCCTTATGGATCCATTCAATACTATTCTAGATGGTTGCGGATACAAACAAAAGGTTAAAACACAATTAAATGTTGCTCCGGTTGGATTTAATAATTATTCCAATAAACCTATATGGGGACTCAACTTTTCTGCCAGTTTTTAATTCATTTTAAATAAAAAATACTCTTTCACTTACATTTGACGTTGATTTAAAAAAAATAGAAAATAAATTGGGATATTAACAGTTGTCCATAAAAATATTCATTACTTTTAACTGTTGATAGTCAGTAGAATACCTGTTTTTACACAGGCTATTCTAGCTTGATTTAACAACTTTTCTTTCACTGAATTATTAACTTAAAAAATGTTTTTTTGAGTACAATTGAAAAATTTGTCGTTCATTTTTCTGAGGTTTTAAATAGCACTGATTATTCTGAAAACCAAAGTAAATGGACAAATGGGAAGAGTGTTTGCAATAATTGTAAAATAAAGAAATAGTAACACCTACGGTTAAAAAAAGGATTCATAATTCCAATGTAAAGCAAGTACGAAGAAACGTCAAAGCTTTTTTTGGAAAACGGTCTTTATAAAATAAAAAAAAACCAAATGGCTTTGATGTGAAATTCCTTTTTTTACTTTTAAGTAGATATTTGACATTTAAAGACAATCCATCGGATATAGTAATTCTCGTTTAAATTATTAAATTTTGAATAGTGCACCTACTATTTTATATTGTAGACGATTGTAATTCACTTTTGAAGATGCATGTAAATTTATTTTGTTTTTGTTTTAAATAAATGATTTGAAACAAAAACAAAAGAAGAAAGGCTAATCCTAGTTGGTTAGCCTTTTTTTATGACATAAAAACACACCGGATTCTTTCCGATAGTTCTAAAAAGTACAGAAATAAAAAGCGAAAGACTAATCGTTATGATTAGTCTTTCGCTTTTTTTATTCTTTCACGAGGTAAATCCCGTCTTCTTTTATCTCAATGAGCTTGTCTTTGTACAAAGCGCCAATGGCCTTTTTGAACGTTTTCTTGCTCATCTTCAAGACCATTTTAATATCTTCGGGATGCGAATTGTCCGTTAAGCGCAAGAAACCGCGACTCGCACGTAGTTCGTCCAGAATTTTCTCTGCATTGGGTTCGATGCTTTGATAACCTTGAATTTGCAGGGAAACATCAATCTTATTGTCCGGTCTGATATTTTTGATAAACCCTCGCATTCTATCTCCAGTACGAATGGCATCATCATAAACTTCATCTTTATACAACAATCCTTTGTGCTTCTCATTGATGATTACGTTAATTCCAATTTCGGTAATATGCGAAACGATCAAATCGACTTCCTCACCTTTTTCAACCGTTAGATTGTCATTATTCAAAAACTGGTTTGTTTTGCTGGAAGCCACCAAACGATTGGTTTTTTCGTCCATATAGAGGTAAACCAAATAGCGCTTCCCTTTTTCCATCGGACGAGCTTGCTCTTTGAACGGAACAAGAATGTCCTTTTCCATTCCCCAATCCATGAATGCCCCAACCTGATTGACATAATTTACACGTAAAAGTGCAAACTCATTCAACAAAATATAAGGCTCAAGAGTTGTGGAAATCGGTCTTTCTTCATGGTCCAAATAAACAAAAACAATAAGCTCCTCGCCTATTTCAAATTCATTTGGAACATATTTATTGGGTAAAAGAATATCGTGAATTCCTTCAGGATCCTGTTCCGGATTTCCTAAAAACAAACCCACTTTGGTATCGCGTAATATGGTAAGCGTATTGTATTTTCCTATTTCAATCATTTTCTTGTGAGGTTCTGAGTCGCTGAGACCCTAATGTTCTAAGGCGCAAAGGTACGAAGTTTGAAAATAGTAAATCAGCAAACCTTATACAAAAAAACGGACCTTAAAATCGTCCGTTGTTTTTATTTTAAGGAGCGGAACTTTCCTTTCTTTTATCAACAATTGTCCCGCTGTCCGCAGTATCTTTTGCGTCAGCCAAAGAATACCTGCTCCCATCGGGGAATTCTAAATTGACATAGGAATATCCTAAATTGGCATAGAAGTATCTTAATTGTGTACAGGAGAATTCTAAATCAACATAGGAATATCCTAAATTGGCACAGAAGTATCTTAATTATGTACAGGAAAATTCTAAATTGGCACAGGAATATCCTAAATTGGCACAGAAGTATCTTAATTGTGTACAGGAGAATTCTAAATTGACATAGGAATATCCTAAATTGGCATAGAAGTATCTTAATTATACACAGGAGAATTCTAAATCAACATATCAATATCCCAAATGAAAATAGGAGAATTCTAAATCAACATATCAATATCCCAAATGAAAATAGGAGAATTCTAAATCTGCACAGCAATATCTTAAATCAGCGTAGGTATATTCTAAATGAACATAATAGCATTCTAAAGGTGGAAGGCACTAAAGAAGGGGAACCGTCACTAGTTTCCGGAAGAAAAACAGAGTATTCTAATTAAACCCAGATTCCGCATTAGAAATCTACTGCAGCTAAATTCTTCTTCAAAACCAAGAACTTACTCCTATTTTTAAAATCGAAAGACAAAAGTATTTCTTCTTTAAAAATAGTCCGTGAGCTCTTGCTTTTATCAAATAATTCAGCTTCGTTACGAAGTCTAATGAGGATTCTGGGTTAAAGCTAAATAGCTATACAACAATTTACCTTTACGATTTAAAATACTTAAGAATGGTCATCAAATCGACAACTCTTCCAATCCTTTTTTAAACTAAACTTTTAAAATAATTCAATAAAATCTCATTATTTGTAATCGTCGGAGTAAAAACTTCCAAAATACAAGGCTTGTTATTTTGCTCATAAAAAGCATTCAGGTTATTCTCCAAACTCATTTCGTCACTTGCCGTTAAATACTCAAAACCATACATTCTGGCCAATTGTTCTCCTGTAAAACAATGGGAAGTTTCGAAAAAAGTGTTGAATACTTCATTTTCCTGATGACCCGGCAAAATCCTGAAAATGCCTCCTCCTCTATTATTGATCAAAATAATCTTGAAGTTTTTCGGAATATAACTGTTCCACAATGCATTACTGTCATACAGAAAACTGATGTCGCCTGTGATAAGAACGGTTTGTTTATCGCTAGCCTTTGCTGCACCAATTGCCGTCGAAGTACTTCCGTCAATACCGCTGGTTCCTCGATTGCAATACACTTCTATTGAGGGATCGACATCTATTAATTGCGTGTATCGAATGGCTGAACTATTACTGATTTGCAATTGACTGTTTTTAGGCAGAGTTGGAATTATTTTTTCGAAAACCTTAAAATCCGAAAAAGGAATTCTTTCCAAATACTCATCGCTTTTTAACCTGCGCAACTTTTTTACCGCTTCTAATTTCTCAAAATAATCGCTTTTTGTCTTTTTCGTTAAAGGCAAAAATGTTTCAAAAAACAAATTCGGATGCACTTCAAAGTGCTTCGTCAAAGCTCCAAAAGTATCATAAGCTCTCAACGTGTCAATATGCCAATGGTGTTTGGGTTTGTATTTTCGTAAAAAAGCTTTAATTCGTTTGGAAACGACCATTCCGCCAAAAGTGACTAATATTTCCGGACTAAAAGTCTCGAAATCGTCATTAGTAAAAGGCGTAATAATCGTGTCTATGTTACTGATAAAAGAAGGATGGTGCAAATTGGATGTGGTTTCGGTTAACACCACCACCGATTCCTCTTCGGCTAAAGCCTCTATTGTTTTTTTGTTGATTACATTTGGTTCATTCACCCCCACGAGAACCATTTTTCGGGTTGAATTGTTCCAGATCGTCGCAAATTCAGCCACTTCTTCAATGGAAACCGTCTGAGTAGCATTTGCGGAGGCGATAACAGTTACCTCCACCGAAAGCTCCGAAACAGTTTCATACAACGGCTCTTCAAAAGGCGCATTGATATGGACAGGCCCTTTTTTGGCAACCGCGGCATTAATTGCTTCGTTGATTTTTAAATCATTTTCTGCCGAAGCTGCTTCCGTCAGATTTGCATTGTATAAAGAGTGATTTTCAAATACATTTTCCTGACGAATGGTTTGCCCATCTCCAATATCAATTTTTTCGATTGGCCTGTCAGCCGAAATCACCACTAACGGAATCTGACTGTAAAATGCTTCGGCAACAGCAGGATAGAAATTCAGCAAAGCCGAGCCCGAAGTACATACCACCGCCACCGGCTTCTTGATTTGTTGGGCAATTCCCATTGCGAAAAAAGCGGCACACCGCTCATCTGCAATACTGAAACAATTGAATTCGGGATTATTAACAAAGCCAATGGTTAATGGGGCGTTTCTGGAACCAGGCGAAATTACAATATGGTTGATTCCCTTAGCAAGACAAATTTGGATAATACTTTGTGCCAGTGGCAGTTTAGGATAAATCATTTTTCTTATTTCATGAAGGCTAAAGATACAAAGTTGAGTCAGTTTTTAGTCATTTTGCCTTAAAAAATGACTAAAGTTTTCCTTATCTTTGATAGACTCGTTGAAAACAAATTAATTACAATGGAAATCAAAATCCGACCTGCAATTTTTTCCGATTTAGATACTATTTTGGAAATCGTCAATCATCAAATACTACACAGTACCTCTAATTATGATTATGAACCACATGATTTTGAAGCCCAAAAATTATGGTTTGAAGAAAAACAGGCGCGAAATTTACCCGTGATTGTGGCTGAATTTGAAAACGGACCAATTGGATATGCTACCTATGGCTCCTTTAGAGAAAAAATAGGCTATCAATACACCGTTGAACATTCTGTGTATGTTGCGCAGGAGTTCATTGGACAAGGAGTTGGAAAATTATTACTGACAGAACTTATTCTACAAGCAAAAGAGCAAGGTTATCACAACATGATTGGGGCTATCGATGCCTCCAACTTGGATAGCATTGCATTTCATAAAAAATTTGGTTTCAAACACTGCGGCACCATCCATGAAGTGGGATACAAGTTTGATAAATGGCTCGATTTGTTTTTTATGCAGTTAATTCTAGAATAAAAGAGCTTTACTTACTGCTACCCATCACTTTAAATAGCTTATTATCATTATATAAAAACATAATTACTCCAAGAAAACCATAACTGTGTAAAGAACATTATATTTGCACAATTATAAATTTCATGAACTACACCTTATTATCATCTCCCTTACAAGGATTTACCGACTTTCGTTTTAGAAATGCCTTAAACAAGTATTTTGGAGGTATTGACACCTATTATTCCCCTTATATTCGTCTAAACGGAAAGCTTGTAATTAAGCCGTCCTATGAACGAGACTTACTTCCCGAGAACAATGCCGATTTAGAGGTGATTCCACAAATTATAACCAACGATGCAGATGAGTTTTTATTTGTCTCCAAATATGTTCAGGAACTGGGTTATAAAGAATTAAACTGGAATTTAGGATGTCCGTACCCGATGGTCACAAAATGCGGTATGGGTTCCGGTCTTATAAGCAACCACGAAAAAATTAACGGTATCCTTGACAAAGTACATTCCCAATCCGATATTATTGTGTCTATGAAAATGCGTTTGGGGTATGAAAATAGTGAAGAAATCCTTCAGGTTTTGCCAATTTTGGATACTTACCCTATAAAGAACATTGCCATACATGCGCGTATTGGTAAACAACTTTATAAAGGTGGTGTACATTTAGATGCCTTTCAACAATGTATCGAAAACACGAAGCACAAACTATATTACAATGGCGATATTACTTCGGTGGCTAAATTTCATGAAATGCAGCAACGCTTTCCTACTATAGACCATTGGATGATTGGCAGAGGATTAATTTCGGATCCTTTTTTACCGAGTATGATAAAAAGTAATACTTTGGAATATCCTGAAAACAAAATTGAATTATTCAGTGCCTTTCACGACACCTTGTATGGAATATATAGTGAATCGCTGTCCGGATCAACCCATATTTTATTGAAAATGTATCATTTATGGGAATACTTTTCCACGACATTTTCAAATCCTCACAGCGTATTAAAAAAGATAAAAAAAGCCAAGAGCATCAAAAACTACGAAGCAGCCGTCAGCGAAATTTTTAAAAATGAAAAATTTTAATTTTTAACTGTTTCTAAAATACAAAAAGCGATTTTCAGTTTCCCGAAAATCGCTTTTTAAAATTATGCACCATTGGGCTGTTATCCTTTAATCCAATTCACGATGCTTGCATCTTTTGGCAATGTCTTTGGTGAAATCACTTTTTCCAGTTCTCCATTTTCGTTCAAAAGATATTTTTGAAAATTCCATTCCACTTCACTGTCTTGCAAGCCATTTTTTGATTTTTGTGTCAAAAATTGATACACTTCAGACATATCGTCCCCTTTTACAGAAACTTTACTCATCATAGGAAATGTCACCCCATAATTGAGTTGGCAAAAAGTTTCAATTTCTTTATTGGTTCCTGGTTCTTGAGCTCCAAAATTATTGGCGGGAAAACCTATAATTACAAATCCTTTGTCTTTGTATTCTTCATACAATGCTTCTAGTTCTTTGTATTGAGGTGTCAATCCACATTTTGAGGCAGTATTAACAATCATTATTTTCTTTCCTTTTAAAGTAGAAAAATCAAAAGTATTTCCTGATAAATCTTCTACTTTAAATTGGTAAATGGATCCTTTATTCATCATTACTTTATTTTGATTAGAAATTATATTTTTATCTTGTGCTTGATTTTGGTTACTAAAAAGCAACAAAACCGAGCTTAAAATTAATAGCGCTTTTTTCATCGATTAAAATTTTAGAGGTCTAACAAACAATTATTTTTTATAATATTTTCTGTATTTCGGATACGTAATTGCCCCAAATAATGTTATTGATCCTAATGAATACCAAATCCAACTCAATGAATGTGCCTCACCACTAGCGTAGGAATGCAATCCCACTAAATGGAAATTTACACCATAATAGGTAAACAAAATGGAAATAAAAGCAAACATACTCATCAGATTGAAAATCCATTTACCACGTAAAGAAGGTACGAATCGAGCATGAATCACAAAAGCGTAGACCATGATACTGATTAATGCCCAAGTTTCTTTTGGATCCCAACCCCAATAACGTCCCCAGCTTTCATTGGCCCATTGCCCTCCCAGGAAATTACCAATGGTAAGCATAACCAATCCAACGGTCAAAGCCATTTCGTTGATATAGGTGATTTCTTTTATATTCAATTCCATCTTGATTTTGTTTTTATCATTGGTAAATAAAATCAAGAGTAACGACACTGAACCTAAAATCATTCCCAATGCAAAAGGGCCATAACTCGCAACGATTATCGCTACGTGTATCATAAGCCAATATGAATTAAGAACGGGTTGCAAATTGGCAATTTCTGGATCAATCCAGTTTAGATTTGCAGCCCAAAGAATCATGGCTGAGACAAAAGCAGAGGAAGCTACCGTAAGTTTCGATTTCCTGTCAAAAACCAAACCAAAAAACATCGTTGCCCACGCCACATATACAATGGATTCATACGCATTACTCCAAGGTGCGTGACCTGAGATATACCAACGCGCTCCTAATGCTATGGTATGTAATCCAAAAAATACTCCTATCAATATATGAAACGCATTCACGGTAATTCGCAATGCCTTTTTATCAAAGAAAATATTGAATAATGTAAATACCAACATTAAAATTCCTCCAAGCGAATAGCAATAAAATAGCTTAGGCAAAATATCATATTTATTATATAAAATCTCAGAAGCGATTTTCTCTTCACTTGGACGCACTTTGCTTCCAAATTTTTTCTGGAAACCATTGATACTCTCAACCAATTCATCCGCTTTTTGATAATTTTTAGAAGTTATGGCTTCATTCAAGGTTCCAAAATACAATGGCAGAACATTCTTGGTATACGTTGCGGCCATTCCTTTTAATCCCGATTTATCTAATTCCAAGTGAGAAATCCACTTATTGTTGGGATCATTTGGGATTGGGAAAATCTTCAAAATACTTCCGCTCAATGCCGATTCCATCAAGTTTACCTTTTTATCCGTTTCGATAAAATCCTTTTCAAATTGATTCGGATTGGCCACCTTAAATGCGTCTTCTAAATAAGGGGACAGTTTGTAATTCCCTTTTTCGTCGAAAAAAGCAATGAAAGGAGCATATTTCTGACCCTTGGCAATGCCTATTATTTTGCGTATACTATCATTTTCTTTTTTGATATAAATCAAAGGAACTTCGATCCATACATTTGGATATTGTGTCATCGACAAGAATACCTGATCTGAATTCATGCCATTATAGGTATCCGAATGACTTACTTTTCGCAATAATTCAGACGAAAAAGTATTGATCGGTTTCATTCTTCCCCCAACGTCTTGAATAATCAATCTCCCAAATTTGGCAGCCTGTGCTTCAGGAACTTTAAACACATTCAATAAAGAATCCAATTGTTTTTTGGTTGGAGCACTTCGCACATGATTAGTGCTCTTTGAATCATCATGTGAGGCATCATGGCTTGAATGGTCATGATCGTGATTTTGAGCAAATCCATTAAAACTGAACAATAAAACCAAAATTGACAATAGCTTGGCTTTTTTACTTTTTACAACTTCTAATTTTCGTTTCAAATCAGCAAAACGAGAATGCTTAGTAAACAATATCGCGATCATAGCAAAAAACAACATAAAATAACCAATATAAGTGATTAAAGTTCCCCAATAATCATGGCTTACAGATAATATGGTTCCTTTTTCATCGGGGTCAAATCCAGATTGAAAAAAACGATAGCCTTTATAATCCAAAACATTATTCATAAATATTCTTGCATCAAAAGGTGCTACGGAATCCTGAACGGTAACCTGGCTTTCAAATGAAGAAAAACTTTTTTCAGTTCCAGGATATTTTTGAGCAATAAAATCATTCAGCTTAATCTTGAAAGGTAAAACGTAAGCTTTGCTTCCGTAGAAAAAGATATACTCCAATTTCCCAATTTTAACGGTTTTAAAATCCCCTGTTCTTCCTTTGGATCCCAATAAGGTTACTTCTTTTTGCTGTCCTTCTGCATTTACGGTAAGAGTCAACGCATCTTCATGATTTTTTTCTTTGAAGTCATTGCTTGATTTATAAGCAATCTCTCCTTTTATAGCCGGATCCGGAAATACAAAACGCATTTCGCCTACACTGTATAAAGAACGCATCATCAAAGGCTGAACAACGTCTTTTTTTACACTGCCCTGCAATTTATCCGCCATTCGCATAAAATTACCTTCAAATGGCGTTTGGATCGTATAATTACTTCCGTCTGTATTGATATTTATGGCACCTTCAGTTGGTTTATTTAAAGCAAACAAAACGTTATGAATGTTTTGCACTTCTCCCTCTTTTAGAAAATGCTCTTCACGACCACCATCTCCAGCTTCGACCAACTTTAGATATAAAACACCTTTTTCATCCTCTTTTATATATTCTTTTGCCCCCATGATGAAGTTTTTAAAGTTCACTTCAAATTTAGTATCGGCAAATTGATCTGAAATTGTACAACTGTTATTGGTAACAGGCGAAAAAAGAACCGCTTTTTCAAAAACCCTGCGTTTCATTTCTCCTTTGTATTCCCCGTCAACAAAAAGCGTCAGAAAGGTTTTATCGGAATAAAACTTGTTTTCAGCCGCACCTTCGCGAATAGGCATAGCCCCTTCATAACTGATATATCTAGTTACGAAAGCTCCCAAAAGAATAAAAACAAAAGATAAATGAAGCAATAAAGTGGCCCATTTTTCTTTTCTCCATAATTTATATCTTTTGATATTTCCGATGAAGTTGATCATAAAAAACACCATTATGCCTTCAAACCACCAGGTATTATAAACCATGATGCGGGCAGTATCGGTATTGTATTTGCTTTCTATAAAAGTTCCCGCACCCATCGCAAAAGCAAAAGTCAGGAAAAGAATGGCCATTAATCGGGTGGAAAACAAAATGGAAGCTATTTTTTTATTCATATATGTAAAATTTATTTGTCAGCGGTCATATATGTTATCGCCTTTTTATTTATCGGTGTTTGCTTACGCAAACTTGATGTTAATGGCGATTTCATATAAAAATATTTATTGTTTTTTAATTACAATATGCAATTCATTTTGATACTCATTCGTATTTTCTTCAAATTATCGATAGAGTCATTCATTTATATTGAATTACATTTTATAAAAGTGTGACAAAAGTACATTAAAAATGTCGATTAGTTTATTTAGGAATTTGTTAATTAAATCCAAAAATAAGGCAATGTCAATTTTTACAAAAAAAGAGAATTAGCGCTATTTTTCTTTTACAATCTATCTTTTATTACCACTAAACCTTTACTATTTTTTTGTTAATTTTGCCATATGACTAAAGTAACACTTATAGGTTCTGGAAATGTGGCCCAACACTTGATTAGGGCTTTTAAGAATCAAGCTGTTTTGAATTCTGAAATCGAATTGATTCAAGTCTATACTCGAAAACCAGAAAGTCTGCTCCACTTACTCGATTCCGGCAAAATAACCAATGACTGGGATAACTTGGAAGAATCGGATGTATATATATTGGCTGTTTCTGATGACGCAATTGCAACGGTATCGTCTCAATTACCATTTAAAAATCGGCTAGTGGTACATACTTCAGGTGGAGTGGCATTAGCTTCGCTCAATGACAAAAACAGAAAAGGCATTTTTTATCCTTTACAAACTTTTTCAAAAAACAAGTTGGTCGATTTTACCACTATTCCTATTTGTTTGGAAGCACAAAACGAAAACGACTATCAAATACTGGAACAATTAGCAAAATCCATTTCTAATTCCGTTTTTTCTATCGATTCCGATCAAAGAAAAGCATTGCATGTTGCGGCGGTTTTTGTCAATAATTTTACCAATCATTTATACCAGATCGGACAAGAAATCTGCTTGGAGCATCACGTTCCTTTCGATATATTAAAACCTTTAATTCTCGAAACGGCTCAAAAAATAATTGCTCTTTCACCCCAGGAAGCACAAACAGGTCCAGCAAAACGAAATGATACGGGAACACTTGAAGCACATCAATTGTTTTTAACCAATGAAAATCAAAAAAACATTTATACAATCCTAACACAATCTATACAAAGCAATGCCAAAAAGTTATAAAGAAATAATGAACCATATTACTACATTTATTTTTGATGTAGATGGAGTTTTAACAGACAGTTCTGTACACATTACCTCTACTGGAGAAATGCTTCGGGTAATGAATATTCGAGATGGTTTTGCTATGAAAGCGGCCATAGAAAGTGGATATAATGTATGCGTCATTTCTGGAGGAAGCAATGAAGGGGTTCGCATTCGTTTGCGAAATTTAGGCATTACCGATATTCATTTGGCTACGCCGGACAAGGTGGAAACCTTCAAAGAATACACCGAATTGTACACTATTAAACCCGAAGAAGTACTGTATATGGGAGATGACATCCCTGATTACCATGTAATGAAATTAGTGGGTTTACCTGCCTGTCCTCAAGATGCCAGTTCGGAGATCAAAGCCATTTCAAAATATATTTCACATAAAAACGGAGGAAAAGGTGCCGTGCGTGAAGTAATCGAACAAGTCATGAAAGTGCAGGGAAAATGGCATATTTATTATGACGGAAAACACGATTAGTGATCAAGATTGCATTTCCGGCAGCAATCGGGAACCTATTTTTAATATACCCCATAACTCAAACCTCATAACTTTATAAATGAACTTTTTAAAACTCATTCGATACCAAAACCTACTAATGCTTGCTTTGATGCAATTTGTATTTCGGTACGGTTTTTTGAAATTACAAAATATTACTTTGGCGTTAACGGATTGGCAGTTTGCTTTACTGGTATTATCTACGGTGTTGCTTGCAGCGGGCGGTTATGTCATCAACAATATTTTTGATCAAAATACCGATGCAGAAAACAAGCCAAACAATGTGGTAGTTGGCAAAAGCATTTCCGAATCTAATGCCTATAACATTTATGTGTTGCTGAATATTACGGGTGTCGGCATCGGTTTTTATTTGTCGAATGTGATTTCAAAACCCGGTTTTGCATCAATATTTATTTTAATAGCTGCCACACTCTATTTTTACGCGACTACCTTAAAACAAATGATTCTTGTTGGAAACATCATTGTGGCTTTATTATTGTCTTTCAGCGTTATTTTGATCGGACTATTTGATTTATATCCTATTACCAATCCAGGTAACCAGCAACAAATGGGCAATCTGTTTTCGATACTTTTGGATTATGCTTTATTTGCTTTCATCATCAATTTTATTCGGGAAATCGTAAAAGATTTAGAAGATGTAAAAGGAGATTTCGCTCAAGACATGAATACGTTACCTATTGCCTTTGGCGTGAACAGAACCACCAAACTGGTTTTCGCACTAAGTTTTATACCGCTGGCATTACTGCTAAACTACATCAATCGCTATTTTGTGGCCAATAATTTATCTTTTGCCACCCTGTATGCCTTAGCATTCATCGTTGCCCCGCTTTTTTATTTCACCATAAAAATGTGGTCTGCCAAAACTCAAAAAGAATACCATCATCTTAGCACTATCCTCAAAATAGTCCTGTTTTTTGGTATACTTTCAATCGCCGTTATTACATTCAATATCAAATACAATGCTTAAAAACAAATTAAAAAAATACAGCTTAATTCTCGCTTCAGGTTCTCCGAGAAGACAACAATTCTTTAAGGACCTGGATTTAGATTTTGAAATCAGACTAAAAGAAATTGAGGAAGTATATCCATTAGAGTTAAAAGCCGAAGAAATCACGAACTATCTTGCCGAATTGAAGGCCAATGCCTTCGAGGCCGAACTACAATCCAATGAAATTCTTATTACAAGTGATACCATAGTTTGGCATAATAATCAGGCATTAGGCAAGCCAACCGATAAACAAAATGCTTTTGAAATTCTGAAATCTCTGTCAAATAACACCCATGAAGTAATTACATCGGTATGTTTTAAAACGAATGAAAAAACCACAACACTTTATGAAATAACCAAAGTTACTTTCAATGAGTTGAGCGATGAAGCCATTCTTTATTATTTAGAAAACTACCAACCCTATGACAAAGCAGGAGCCTATGGAATTCAGGAATGGATTGGTTTTATTGGGGTTGCAAAAATAGAAGGTTCCTATGCAAATGTTATGGGAATGCCAACGGATAAAGTTTATGATTTTTTGAGTAAATTAGCCTAAATACTATTTATGCTATGAATTTTCTAAACAATTTCACAAATGAAGCAATAGCAACAGGGATTCTGATAGTTGTAATGGCTTTAATGCGGGTTATCATTTCAAAATTGGTACGTCGTTATGCCAAATCAAGTCAGATTCTTGAGCATCGTACGAATCTAATTATCAAATACATTCACCTTCTAATCAATATTTTGGCTGTATTTGCATTAATAGTAGTTTGGGGGGTTCAGACTAAAGATATTTTTATTGTGCTTTCCTCAATAACAACGGTGATTGGTGTTGCCATGTTTGCACAATGGTCTATATTGAGTAATATTACTTCCGGGATCATTTTGTTTTTTTCCTTCCCGTTTAAAATTGGAGACATTATCCGTATTCATGACAAAGATTTTCCCATAGAAGCCGAGATTGAAGATATCAGTGCATTTCATATTATACTGAAAACCAAAGAGGAAGAAAAAATCATTTATCCCAATAATTTATTACTGCAAAAAGGTATTTCTTTTATGAAAAATAAATTTGAAGAGAAGGAATTCATCGATTAATTTTCTTTTTATTTAAAACCTTTTTCATCAAATTTTCAATTTATACTTTAAAGCTGGAATTATATATTTTCAAAACACAATACATTGTAAGCCAATATTTTATATATTTATATTAACAAATGTGTAATTTAAAATTGATAATTAAGATGAAAAAATCAATCCTTTATTTAATGATAATGGTGTTATCATTAAATATATTTCCAATCCAAATGACCGCTGCTGAAAAAGATCCTGTCCCGGTTTCCAACGATCCTAAAGAGATGCCTGCAGAAGTAAAGACCATGCTCGCACGTTTGGATGAAATAAAAGCAATGGATAAATCTTCCCTTAAACCCTCTGAAAAAAAAGCGCTCCGTAAAGAAGTTAGGGATATTAAAACCCACTTAAAAACAGCAGGACATGGCGTGTACTTATCAGTTGCCGCCATTATCATTATCATACTGTTATTGATTCTTTTGATATAATCTAATGTAAATCTCTTTTCTATTGGCACAATTATTGATTTTTAAACATTTAATATTTACTTCAACAGTAACTATTAAATGCTTAATAAATTAAATATTGAGATCATGAAAACATTAAAATTAATCATCGCAGGAATAATCTTTGTAGCATCCGGTTCGATACAAGCGCAAGTTTCGGTAAGTGTAAACATAGGAACTCCTCCACCATGGGGCCCAGCAGGATACGCTCATATTGAGTATTATTATTTACCAGATATTGAAGTTTATTATGACATACCAGCCTCACAATTTATTTATTTTACAGGAGGAAAATGGATCCGATCAGGTTATTTGCCACATCAATATAGACACTATGACTTATACAGTGGCTACAAAGTTGTTTTGACCGATTATCATGGACATAAACCGTACAAAAATTTTAAAAATCACAAAACAAAATATTACAAAGGGTACAAAGGCAAACCAC
>Ga0137353_1000126_pt1 | contig 15128 bp, 6 predicted proteins | sample EasRivERMLT760_2_FD_104759 | JGI IMG/M metagenome (GOLD analysis project Ga0137353, IMG submission 104759) | Soil microbial communities from meander-bound floodplain in the East River, Colorado, USA - East River MetaG ERMLT760_2 | ecosystem: Environmental > Terrestrial > Soil > Floodplain ...
CAGGGGGAGCAACCGTGAGGCGTCTTGTTCTCGGTGTCGCATCGCTCGCCGGCGCGATGCTCATGCTCGGAGCGGCGCGCGGTGCATCGCCATCGCGGTCGGCGTCGCTCACCCAGCAGGCGCAGGCGCTCACCGTCGCGTCGCCCGATGGGCGCACCGTCGTGACGATCGCCGCCACCGACGGCCGGCTGACTTGGTCCGCGACGCGCGACAGCCAACCCGTGGTGATGCCCTCACGGCTCGGATTCAACTTCCGCGACGCCGCGCCGATCGGCGAAGGGATGCGGCTCGGCGATGCGACGCGCAGCGAGCACGACGAGACCTTCGCGCTCCCGTGGGGCGAGGTGAAGCAGGTGCGTGACCAGCACCGCGAGCTGCGCGTGAAGGTCGCGGAGTCGGGCGGACTGCAGCGAGAACTCGTGATCGTCGTGCGCGTGTTCGACGACGGGCTCGGCTTCCGCTACGAACTCCCCGCGCAACCCAACCTCGGCGAGTTCGAGATCGCGGACGAACTCACCGAGTTCTCCATGGCCGAGGACATGAAGGCGTGGTGGATCCCGGCGGACGTGTCGTCGCCGGACCGGGCGGAGATGCTGTTCGGCTCGGGGCCGGTGAGCAAGCTGCGGCTCGTGCACACGCCGCTCACGCTGCAGGGCGCGCGGGGAATCGCCGTCATCCACGAGGCGGATCTCGTGGACTACGCGGGGATGTACCTGCAAGGCCGCACGGAGTCGCGCACGCTCACCGCGTCGCTCGCCAAGTGGAAGGACGGCGCGGCGGTGAAGGGAAGGACGCCCTTCCAGACGCCGTGGCGCACGCTGCAACTCGCCGACACGCCCGAGCAGCTCGCGCCGTCGCTGCTCTCGCTCAAGCTGAATCCGCCGAGCCGCATCGCCGATGCGAGCTGGGTCCAGCCGATGAAGTACGACGGCATCTGGTGGGGGATGCACGTCAACACCATGACGTGGAGCAGTGGTCCGTTGCACGGGGCCACCACGGCGAACACGCGCCAGTACATCGACTTCGCGGCGGCCAACGGGTTGGGTGGCACGCTCGTCGAAGGGTGGAACCTCGGCTGGGACGTGGACTGGATGAAGCACGGGGACGGATTCTCGTTCACGCAGCCGCATCCGGACTACGACCTTCCAGCGATCGCGGCCTATGCGAAGGAGAAGGGCGTCGCGCTCATCGTGCACAACGAGACGGGGACGTTCGTCGAGAACTATGAGCGGCAGCTGGACTCCGCGTTCACGCTGTACGAGCGGCTGGGCGTGCGCGCGATCAAGAGCGGGTATGTCGGCGACACGGTGAATCCGGGCGGACACGCGCACCAGTCGCAGTACATGGTGCGGCACCATCGGCTGGTGATCGAGACCGCGGCGCGGCACCACATCGCCGTGGTGATGCATGAGCCGATCAAGGACACCGGCGAACGGCGCACGTGGCCCAACATGCTCTCGCGCGAGGGCGCGCGCGGACAGGAGTTCAACGCGTGGGGCGGGGAGGGCGGCAATCCGCCCGAGCACGAGACGATCCTATTCTTCACGCGCTTCCTCGCCGGCCCCATGGATTTCACGCCGGGGATCTTCAACCTCACCATCTCGCGCAGCGGATCCAACGTGCCGCGCACGCCGCAGGAGTCGCGGCCACGCTCGACGCTCGCGCGCCAGCTCGCACTCTACGTGGTGATCCCTTCGCCGGTGCAGATGGCGGCCGACCTCGTGGAGAACTACGCGAACCAGCCGGGCTTCCAGTTCATCCGGGACGTGCCGGTGGATTGGGACACGACGCGCGTGCTGCACGGTCGGATCGGCGACGACGTGGTGGTGGCGCGTAGGGCGAAGGGGAAGGACGAGTGGTTCGTGGGCGCGATCACCGACGAGGAGTCGCGCACCCTGACGGTGCCGCTCGACTTCCTGACGCCGGGGAAGGCTTACCTTGCGACGGTCTACGCCGATGGACCCGGCGCCTCGTGGCGTGACGCGCCGACGAAGCTCTGGATCGGCGAGTCGCGCGTGACGCGGGCGAGCACGCTGAGGATCGCGATGGCGAGCGGGGGCGGGCAGGCGGTGCGGATCAGGCCGGTGCCGTGATCGCGACGCTGGTGCTGGTCGCCGCGCTCGCGCAGGACACGACGCAGGTGCCGCGGTATCGGAGCGAGGCGTTCGAGGTCACGACCGACGCCGTGCGCCAAGGCCGCTTCGAAGCCCGCGCCCTCGGCCGCGACACGATCGTCTCGACCTACCCACGCGCCGCGCGCGAGGTCCACTTCAAGTTCGCCCTCAACGGCCGCGACAGCGAATTCCCGCCGGGGATCGAGCACACGATCAACCTGCGGCCGCGTGGCGGTCGCATCGTGACCGCGCTCTACGCCTTCGCGGTGCCGCCAAGGCCCCTGCTGCCGCGCCCCGAGGATGCGAACGAGGGCGAGGACGGCGACGCGAGCGTCACCATCCGGCTGGACCTGCGCGCCGTGCGCACCGCGATCGCGCGGCAGGGCTGGTACAAGCCGCCGCTCGGCGACACCATCCGTTCGATCGGAAGAGTGACCGCGATCGGCGACACCGATCCGCTCGTCTGGGATATCAACGCCGTCGGCGAGGGCGCGCCCCATGACCTCACGGATCCCGACGGCAGTGGCATATACGAGGCGACGCTCGCGTTCAGGACGGAGTACCTGCGGCCGCTCGATGACTCGGGACGCGCGATCTGGGCGCGAACTGCGGACCTTTCGCGATTCCCGGAACTCGTGTCGCCAGAGCCGCTGCTCGACGCCACGTATCGCCTCTCGCTCGAGGAACTCACACAGCTCGTGCGCGAGGACGGCGCGCTCTCGGCGGGCGCAAAGTGGCCCGGCGTCTGGACGCGCGACATCTCGCTCAGCGCATTGCTCTCGCTTGCGATCGTCGCGCCCGATGCGGTGAAGGTCTCGCTGATGCGGAAGGTCGATTCACGGGGGCGCATCATCCAGGACACCGGCACGGGCGGCTCGTGGCCGGTGAGCACCGATCGCATGACGTGGGCGCTCGCGGCCTGGGAGGTGTACGCGGTCACCGGTGACCAGGCGTGGCTGCGGGAGTCGTACGCGATCATCAAGCGATCGGCCGAGGCGGACGCGCATGCGGCGCTGGACCCTGCGACCGGACTGTTCAAGGGAGAGTCGAGCTTCGAGGACTGGCGCGAACAGAGCTACCCGCGCTGGATGCAGCCCGCCGACATCGGCGCATCGTTCGCGCTGGGCACGAATGCGGTGCACTTCGGCGCGTACCGCGTGCTTGCGGACATGGGGCGCGCGCTCGATGCGCCTGGCGAAGAGGTCGCTCAGTGGGAGGCGCGGGCGAAGGGCGTCGCCGACGGGATCGGGAGCGGGTTCTGGATCCCCGAGTTGCAGCGGCATGCGCAGTTCATCTACGGACGCGTGAGTCTCTCGCAGTCGCCGCGCTACGAAGCGCTGGGCGAGGCGTTGCTCCTCATCACCGGTGGCGCCGCCGCCGACTCGGCCGCGGCCATCTCCGGGTTCGCTCCACGCGTGGCGTTCGGCGTGCCGACCTTCTGGCCGTTCATCGCCGACGTGCCGTTCTACCACAACGCGACGATCTGGCCTTTCGTGACGTCGTACGCGACGTGGGCAGCGGCGCGAGCGGGGAATGGCGCAGGAGTCGAGCATGGTCTCGCTGCAGTCACGCGCGGGACGGCGCTCTTCCTCACGAACAAGGAGAACCTCGTCGCCGAGACGGGGCACTTCGAGGGGACGGCGCTCAACTCGGACCGGCAGCTCTGGAGCGTGGCAGGCACACTCGCGATGCAGTATCGCGTGCTGTTCGGGCTGCGGTTCCTGGCGGATTCGCTCTCGATCGAGCCGTTCGTTCCGGCCGCGTACGCGGGGGAGCGCGAGTTGCGCGGGCTCTCTTACCGGAGAGCGACGCTCAACATCAAGCTGCTCGGCGCTGGCGACTGCGTGCGGAGAACGACCGTCGACGGTGTCGAGGTCTCGACGCCGGCGATCCCGGGAACGATCGAAGGAACTCATGATGTGGCGCTCGAACTCGAGTCCTGCGGCGAACCGGTGGTGCCGATCCGCTTCGTCGACGCGCGCTTCGCACCGGCGACGCCGACGGCGCGACTCACGACCTCGAACAGGATCCTTGCGCTCGCGTGGGGCGCAGTGCCCGGCGCGCGACGCTACGTGATCCATCGCAACGCGCAGCCGGTGGACACGGTGCGCGTGCGGCGCTACCCGGTCACGGCCGGCTTCACGCTCGACGAATGGCAAGTCGAGGCGCTCGACTCGCTCGACACGGGTTCCTTCCTGAGTGAGCCGGTGCGCGTGGTGATGGCGGGGATCGAGCGGTCGGTGCGGCTGCCGTCGGAATCGGTGGAGCTGGGCCGGCCGGGGGCCGAGGAGGCGAGGAACGAGTGGGTGCTGCCGATCGCGCGCGATGGACGGTACGCGATCGACATGCTCTATTCGAACGGCAACGGGCCGATCAACACCGAGGACAAGGTCGCGGTGCGGACGGTGCTGGTGGACGGGAAGCCGATCGGCGTGGTGGTGATGCCGCAGCGCGGCACGGGGAATTGGACGGAGCAGGGGTGGACGGCGCCGTTCATCCTCCGACTGCACACCGGTCAGCATCGCATCGCGCTGGTGTGGGACACGCGCGACGAGAACATGAACGGGACGATCAACGATGCGCGGATCCACCGCATTCGGATCTCGCGGCTGCCGGACGAGCCGAAGCCCTGAGGGAGAGAGAATGAGAGTCGTGAGAGATGTGATCGGAACGATGCTCGTGGGGTTCTCCGCGGGCTCGCTCGGGGCGCAGGGTGCGGTCGCCGGTGCACCGTCACCAGGGTCGCTCGTCGCGCCGACGGTGACGAAGGTCGAGCCCCCCGACTGGTGGGTGGGGCACTCGATCAATCCGGTGCGCCTGCTGTTGCACGGCTCGGCGCTCACGGGCGCGCGCTTCTCGTGCGCGCCGCTGTCCTGCGGCAACGTGCGCGTGAACGAGCGCGGGACGTGGGCCTTTGTGGACGTGACCATCCCCGCCGCCACGAAACCCGGGGCGTTCCCGCTCACGCTGCGCACGGGAGGCGGTGCGGTGAAGTTCGACTTCTCCGTCCACGCGCCGCTCGCTCGCGCGGGCCGCTTCCAGGGACTCGGCCCCGCGGACGTGCTCTACCTCATCATGCCCGACCGCTTCGCGAACGGCGACCAGTCGAACGACGACCCCGCGCCGTCACGCGGCCAGTTCCGGCGCGACGACATGCGGCACTATCACGGCGGCGACCTCGAAGGCGTGCGGCAGCGCCTGCCATACCTCAAGGACCTTGGCATCACCGCGGTCTGGCTCACACCCGTCCAGGACAACGTCGACACCGTCGCACACCGGCCGCGGGAGCGGTGGGCGCCGAACGGCTACACCGACTATCACGGGTATGGCATCACCGACCTCTATGCCGTGGACGAGCACTTCGGCGACATCGCGGCGTATCGCAGGCTCGTCGAGGAGGCCCACGCGCTCGGCATGAAGGTCGTGATGGACCTGGTGGCGAATCACACGGGCCCGGAGCACGTTTGGGCGCAGGATCCACCGGTGCCCAGCTGGTTCGCCGGGTCGCGCGCGTCGCACCTGCCGAACAACTGGAAGATGGGAGAGCTCACGAGCCCGTACGCGCCTCAGGCGGTGCGCGACTCGACGCTCTGGGGTTGGTTCGCCGACCGGTTGCCGGACTTCGACCAGCGGGATCCGGAGGTGTCGCGCTACCTGATCCAGAACACGCTCTGGTGGGCGGGCACCACCGGATTCGACGCGATCCGCCAGGACACCTGGCCCTACGTGCCGCGCAGCTTCTGGAAGCCCTGGATGGCCGCGATCAAGCGCGAGTACCCGCAGATGACCGTCGTGGGCGAGGTGCTCGAGCAGGACGCCATGGTGGTCTCGTTCTTCGAGGGCACGAAGACGAACTTCGACGGCATCCGCACCGGACTCGACCAACTGTTCGACTTCCCGCTCCAGGGGGCGATGCGGCGTGCGTTCATGGGAGGCGGCTCGGTGCGCGAGGTCGCGCAGGCGATGGCGCGCGACCGGCTCTATGACCATCCCGAGCGGCTCGTGACCGTCTCGACGAATCACGACCTGTCGCGGCTGCTCTGGGAGGCGAAGGCGGGCGACGATGGACTGCTGCTGCTCTACACCTTCCTCTTCACGACGCGCGGGATCCCGCAGATCTACTACGGGGATGAGATCGGGATGACGGGAGGGGGCGATCCGGACAACCGGCGCGACTTCCCCGGCGGCTGGGCGGAGGACCCGCACAACGCGTTCGTGGCGGCGTCGCGTGATGCTCGTGAGCAGAGGATCTTCACGCACCTGCAGAGGTTGATCGCACTGCGGAATGAGCGGCCGGAGCTGCGGGGTGCGCGTACCGAGCAACTGTTCGTCTCGGACCAGGTCTACGTCTATCGGCGCGGCGCGACGGTGGTGGCGATCAACAACGGGACCGAGGATGCGGAGGTCGCGGTGCCTGGGCTCGTGCTGGATCGGGCGGCCGTGATCGGGGGGTGCGGTGTGGCGTCCCGTGGTCCTGGCGGGGTAGTACTCAGGCTGGGTGCCCGCGTGGGCTGTGTCTATTGACTGCGACGTGAGACGAGGGTCATGAGCCATACGATCAGAACGTCCAAGGTGTGGTGCGCCCTTATGTTCGCGGCCGCGCTCGCGTCGTGCGAATCCACGACGGGGGTCATGCCGGTCGACTACGAGCGATTGATCGTGGCGCCGACCAAGGCGACCTGCACCGGCTGGTGGGGCGGCGAGTTCGACTGCCTGCAGGTGCGCACGCCCACGGCAGCGACCTGGACCGAGTTCACCGATACGATCGAGGGCTTCACGTGGGAGCCCGGCTATTTCCACGAGATCGAGGTCCGCGTGCTGCGCATACCGAATCCGCCGGCGGATGGGAGCGACAGGTACTACGTGCTCGATCGGCTCGTCAGGAAGTGGCTGCCGGGGCCGGTGGTGCTGGGGGAGTGATCAGGCATCAGGCATCAGTTCACAGTCATCAGTCATCAGTCATCAGTCGACTGAGAACGGACGACTGACGACTGACGACTGACGACTGACTACTCACGGCCTCAGCAGGAAGCCGAGCACATCGCCCATTCGCACGCGCCACGACCGCTCGTCGTGCGCCGCGCCCTCGTAGACCCTCGTCGAGAAGTTCGGCCCGTCGCGATATCCGCGCGCCCTGAACACCGAGTCCGCCCGCGGTTGCCACCCCACATACATCGAATCGAGCGTCGCCGTGCCACGATCCATCCAGATGCGGTGCGTCGCGGGGTCAGGCATCGTGCGCGCGAGGTAGTCGATCAGCGCGCCGTTCGCGCCCGGAAGGTGCGTCGACACGGCACCGGCCCCCCCGAACACATTCGGGTACTCGGCTGCCGCGTACAGTGAGAGCACGCCGCCCATGCTCGAGCCCATCACGTACGTGTCGGCACGGCCGCGCTTGGTGCGATAGGTGCGGTCGACGTACGGCTTGAGCTCCTCGACCATGAATCGGAGGTACGCATCGCCGATCCACGGGCCTGCGAACCTCTGGCCCCAACCCATGTCAACCGAATCGGCGCCGGGAGGCAAGGCCTTCGCCGCCATGTACTCGTTGAGGCGTTTCGGCGTGTTCCACGTCGCGACGACGATCGCCGGCCGCACGCGACCCTGCGCGATGAGCGTCGTCATCGTCTCGTCGATGCCCCAGTCCACTCCACCGAAGCTCGTCTTCGGGTCGAACACGTTCTGCCCATCGTGCATGTAGAGAACGGGGTAGCGCACCGTGTCGCGGCCGTAGCCGGGCGGCAGCCAGATCTCCACCTGCCGCGCGTCGATGAACTTCGATTCGAACGTCGGGATCACCACGCGGCGCCCTGTGACGCCGAGCGAAGGCCCCGGCACCGCGGTCGAGGTGATCGGCAGCATGCAGGCCGCGCGCGCTGCGATGCGCACCTCGACGACGAGCCCTGAGGGAACGGGCTTGAGGCAGTAGCCAAGCAGGTCATCGCCGAGCAGTCCGATCGGCACGCGCACCATCGCGGGCACGGTGTCGTTGTTGATCACGATCACCGTGTTGCCGCGGCGGTACGCCCACTGCTTCTCGCTCACGACCAGGCTCTGCGTCGCCGGTCCGCGCAGGTCGGCGCGCTCACGGCGCAGCTTGAGGAGCTTCTGCACGTGCGCGAAGACCTCCTGCTGCTCGGGCGTGCGGCCGCCGGCCTCGAACGCGTTGCGCGCATCGCCGGCGAATCCGCCGGGGAAGTCGCGACGATTGTCGGGGTCGCCGCCGCCGGCCAGCGCGATCTCGTCGCCGTAGTAGAGGAGCGGTGTGCCGCGCGTCGTGAGCAGGAACGTCCACGCCAGCTTGAGCCCCGCGACCGTCGCGCCGCGATCACCCATGAACCGATTGACGTCGTGCAGGCCGAGGAAGGTGACCATCGACTGCGGGTCGTCATAGAGACGGTCGCGGCCGAGGGACTGCGCGAGGTCGCGGACCGGGCCGCCGCCGGCGAAGGTGTTGCGCAGCGGGAAGAAGAGCGGGAAGTCGAAGAGCGCGTCCACGCCGACGTCGATCCCATCCCACTGCTTCACGCCGCCCTCGTGGAAGGCGAGGATCGCCGGATCGCCGTCGAACACCTCACCCACCACGCGGATCGTCGGGAACTCGCGCTTGAGGGCCGCCATCCAGTCGCGCCAGAACGCGCGCGGCACGTAGGGCCAGGTATCCTGGCGAATGCCGTCCATCCCGCTCACGCCCACCCACCAGAGCGAGTTCTGGATGATGTAGCGCGCCGCTTCCGGATCGTCCTGGTTCAGGTCGGGGAGGATGTTGATGAACCAGCCGTCCATCGTCGCGCGCTTCACGTCGGCCGACGCGTACGGATCGGCGAGGCTCCACGTCTGCCACGTGTTGTTCGGATGCTGCTCGGCCGTGCCGTGGAACCAGGTCGGCGTCGGCGGATCATCCACCCACGGGTGATACGGCCCCGTGTGGTTCGCGACCATGTCGGCGATGATCTTGATCCCGGCCTTGTGCGCGTCATCGACGAGCTGACGGAACTCCGCGAGGTCACCGAAGTGTTCCTCGACCGCGTAGAAGTCGATCGCACCGTAGCCGTGGTAGTCGGCCATCGGCTGGCCGTCGTAGGTCTCCTTGTGGTTCAGCCCGTCGTTGTTGTCGTAGATCGGGTTGAGCCAGATGGCGGTGACGCCGAGGTCCTTGAGGTAGGGGAGCCGCTGCCGCACGCCGGCGAGGTCGCCGCCGTGGTAGAAGCGCGGCTTGCTGCGATCCATCAGGCCGCGGGACTCGGCGGGGTCGTCGTTCGACGGATCCCCGTTCGCGAACCGATCGGGCATCAGCAGGTAGATGACATCGTTCGGCCCGAAGCCCTGGAACCGTCCGGCGCGGGGCAGGGGCCGCAGCACCTCGAAGCTCGCGTCAGCGCTGCCGCCGCGCGTGCGCAGCGTGAGCGCGTACTTGCCCGGCACCGCTGCGCCCGGGATGCGCACATCGGCGAAGACGTATGTGCCCGTCGCGTTCACCTTCACGTTCGAGCAGGTGAGCCGCCCGCACGCGAGCGTCGCGCCCGCGAGGTTCCTGCCGCGGATCATCACGCGCACGGGGTTCACCGTCGACGGCGTCCACCAGCTCGGCGGATCCACCTTCTCCACGAGGGGCGCGGGGCCGCTCGCCTGTGCGGCGAGCGGCCCCGTGAAGCCCAGTGTCACTGCGACCGCGAGCGCGGCGCGCTGCACGCGATGGGACGTCATGCTGCGGGCTCTCCCTTGTCGATGACACGCGTCACGAGCAGCGCGGCGATGATCATCGAGACACCACCCGCCGTCACCGCGGCCATGCGGTCGTTGTCGAGCAGGTTGTTCATCACCCAACCGAAGCCAAGCGAGGCGACGATCTCGGGGATGACGATGAAGAAATTGAAGATGCCCATGTAGATGCCGGTCTTCCCGTCGGGGATGGCGCCGGCGAGGATCGAGTACGGCATGGAGAGCGTGCTCGCCCACGCGATGCCGACGCCGACCATCGAGAGCATCAGCATGTTGGGGTTCGTGATGAACTGCACCGAGATGAGTCCCGCGGCGCCGGCGAGGAGGCAGAGCGCGTGCGTCATCTTGCGGCCGGCGCGCTTGGCGATCGGCGGCAGGAAGTGTGCGAAGAGGAACGTGACGACCGAGTATCCGGCCATGCAAAGCCCCGCCCACGCGATACCCTCTTGGTATCGCGGATCGGCTGTGCTCGTCGCCCCGAAGACATCGGTCGCGACCGCGGTGCTCAGGTAGAGCCACATGCAGAAGAGCCCGAGCCAGGTGAACACCTGCACGAGAGCGAGCTGTCGCATCGTCTGCGGCATGTGCTTGATCGCGTCGAGGATCTCGCGTGCGCCCTTGAAGAATCCGGCGCCGGCCTTCCGCTTCGCCTCGAACGCCGCGAAGTCGGTCGGCGGCTTCTCACGCGTCGTGAGGATCGTGTACATCACCGCGCCGAAGAAGGCCGCGGCACCGACGTAGAACGAGATGCGCACCGCGAGCGGGATCGTGCCCGCGGCGTGGTCGGTCGAGACGCCGAACCACTTGGTGAGCATCCACGGCAGCGCCGACGCGATCACCGCGCCCGCGCCGATGAAGAACGACTGCATCGCGAAGCCGCGCGTGCGCTCCTGCTGCGGCAGCAGGTCGGCGACGAAGGCGCGGAACGGCTCCATCGAGATGTTGATGCTCGCGTCGAGGATCCAGAGCAGGCCGGCCGCCATCCAGAGCGTGCTCGACGTCGGCATCGCGATGAGCGCGAGCGAGCTCAGCACCGCGCCGATGAAGAAGAACGGCCGGCGCCGCCCGAACCGCGGCGACCAGGTGTTGTCGCTCAGGTGGCCGATGATCGGCTGCACGAGGAGCCCGGTGAGCGGCGCCGCGAGCCAGAGCATCGGGATCTGGTCCGGTGTCGCCCCGAGGTACTCGTAGATCGCGCTCATGTTCGCCATCTGGAGTCCCCAGCCGAACTGGATGCCGAGGAACCCGAAGCTCATGTTCCAGATCGTCGAGAACTTCGTGGGCGTGGAGCTGTTCGCCGCCATGTCGCCTCGCTATCGCTAGCGTTGATAGAGGTCCACCAACTCCCTCGTGCGCCGGGTGATGTCCGGCGTGAGCTGGTCCCACGTGAAGCGGAAGCCCCAGTTGCCGCGCTGCCGGCCCGGGAGGTTCATGCGCGCCTCGCTGCCGAGGCCGAGCAGGTCCTGCATGGGGATGAGCGCCGTGTTCGCCACCGACGCGAGCGCCGCGCGGATCAGCACCCAGTGCATCTCGGTCCCGTCGGTGCCGAGGTACCGACGCGCGAACGCCCGCTCGGCCTCGATCATCTCGACGGTGCGCGTGGAATCGTCGCCGGGCTTCGACTCCCACCAGCCGACGGTCGTGTCGTTGTCGTGCGTCCCGGTGTAGACGACCCGCTCCCGGGGATACGTGTGCGGCTGGAAATCGTTCGCGCTGCCGTCGGCGCCGAAGGCGAACTGCAGGATGCTCATTCCCGGATAGCCGAACTTCGCGCGCAGCGCCTCGACCTCCGGCGTGATGAGCCCGAGGTTCTCGGCGACGATCGGCAGGGGACCGAGCGCCTTGGTGATCGCCGTGAAGAGTTCCTCGCCCGGCGCCCTCACCCAGTGGCCGTTCACCGCCGTGGTGTCCGTGCCCGGGACCTCCCAGAACGCCTCGAAGCCGCGGAAGTGGTCGATGCGCACCACGTCGAACGTCGCGAACATCGCGCGCATGCGGCGGATCCACCAGGCGAAGCCGTCGGCGCGCATCGCGTCCCAATCATAGAGCGGGTTGCCCCAGAGCTGCCCCGTCGCGCTGAAGTAGTCCGGGGGCACGCCGGCCTGCACGAGCGGCAGGCCCGCGTCGTCGAGCTTGAAGTAGCGTGGCTCCGCCCAGACGTCGGCCGAGTCGTGCGCGACGTAGATGGGGAGGTCGCCCATGACCTGGATGCCCCTGTGCGCACACCGCTCCTTCACCGAGCGGAACTGCTGGAAGAAGAGGTGCTGCACGCGTCGATGGTGTTCGATCTCCGCGGCGAGCATTCCGCGCCATCGGTCGAGCGCGGCGGGGTCGCGGCGTCGCGCGCCCTCCTCCCATGACGTCCACTGCACACCGCCGTGCGCTTCCTTCAGCGCCATGAAGAGCGCGTAGTCCTCGAGCCACCACGACTGCTCGGTGGTGAAGAGCCGGTAGGCGTCGTCGGGATGGAAGGCGTCGGTCGCGTAGCGCAGCGCGGCGCGCTTGCTTGGGATCACCTTCGCCCAATCGACTTGGTGCTGGTCGAAATCGCCCTCGGCGCCAGGCACGGCCACGAGCATCGGATTTCCCGCGAACGCCGAGAAGCACTGGTAGGGAGAGTCGCCGTAGCCCGTCGGACCGATGGGCAGCATCTGCCAGAGCTTGAGGCCGGCGGCCGACATGAAGTCGACGAAACGATGCGCATCCGGCCCGAGGTCCCCGATGCCACAGGGACCCGGCAGGGACGTTGGGTGCAGCAGGACGCCCGCGTTGCGGGGAAAGGTCATCGGGAGAGTTGAGGGCGCGGCGGCAGCGTCGTCGGTCGTTGGGGACGAATGGTGCGCCTGATTCGCGCCGTCCGCCACCCCGATGGCCTCCTCGACGGCGAGGACGACCGAGCGGGCCCTGAGCGGGTGGTCGACGCCATGCGCGACGAGATGGTCGGGCTGTGCGCCTGGCACGGCGGCGGAGTCGAGGACGAGACGCCAGCGATGCTCCCTGCGCGGCTCGGGGATGCGCAGGAACGCGTCGTGCGAGTTGGCGTGGAGTGCGACGAGCGCCCGCGAGCCGTCGGACGCACCGAGGACCGCGACGAGCATCCGCACGCGGCCGGTGGACCAGTCGTCGAAGGACATCTCGCGTCCGTCAGGGTGCAGCCACTGCACGTCGACGGGCGCGCCGAAGCGCCGCGGCTCGCCGGTGAGCCAGCGGTCGTCGCGCAGTGCGCGGTGTGCCCGTCGCAGTCCGACCAGGCGCGACGTGAAGGACGCGAGGTCGCGATCCGCGCCTATCCAGTCGACCCACGTCGTCGCGTTGTCCTGCGCGTACGCGTTGTTGTTGCCGCCCTGCGTGCGGCCCAGCTCGTCGCCCATGCTGAGCATCGGCGTGCCGCGAGAGAAGAGCAGGGTGGCGAGGAGCGCTCTCGCGTCGGCCTTACGCGCGGCGATGATCGTCTCGTCGGTGGTCTCGCCCTCGACGCCGTGGTTCCACGAGTGGTTCGCGTTGGTGCCGTCGCGATTCCCCTCGCCGTTCGCCTCGTTGTGCTTCTTCTCGTAGGTCATGAGGTCGCGCAGCGTGAAGCCGTCGTGGGCGGTGACGAAGTTCACCGAACGCGATGGCGGACGCTTGCGCGCGCCGAAGAGGTCGGGCGAGCCCGCGATGCGCGTCGCCATGTCGCCAAGGTATTCGCCGTCGCCGCGCCAGAAGTGCCGCACGCGGTCGCGGTATCGGTCGTTCCACTCCGCCCACTCGACAGGGAAGTCGCCGACGCGGTAGCCGCCCACGCCCACGTCCCACGGCTCGGCGATGTGCTTGAGCGCGCGCAGCACGGGATCGTGGCCGATCGCCTGCAGCAGTGGCGCCTCGCGGTCGAAGCCGGTGTCGCGTCGGCCGAGCGTCGTGGCGAGGTCGTAGCGGAACCCGTCGATGCCGGCCTCGGTCGTCCAGCAGCGCAGCGTGTCGAGCGCGAGGGTCGCGACCGGTGCGCGGTCGAGCGCGAGCGTGTTGCCCGTGCCCGTGTCGTTCACGTAGCGCGCCGCGTCGCCGTCGACGAGCCGATAGTAGGTCGCGTTGTCGAGCCCGCGCAACGAGAGCGTCGGTCCGTGCGCGTCGCCCTCACCCGAGTGGTTGAGTACGACGTCGAGAAGCACTTCGAGGCCCGCCTCGTGCAGCGCGTTCACGCACGCACGCACCTCGGGCATGCCACCCGGCGCGAGGCGCGGGTCGGGGACCATCCAGCCGACGGTGTTGTAGCCCCAGTGGTTCGTGAGGCCGTGCTTGACGAGATGCCCTTCGTCCACCGCGGCGGCGACCGGCATGAACTCGACCGCGGAGACGCCGAGCTTCACCAGGTGTTCGAGCGATGCCGGATGCGCGAGTCCGGCGAGCGTACCGCGCAACTCCATCGGCACGTCGGGATGCTGCTTGGTGAAGCCGCGGACGTGCATCTCGTAGATGACCGTGTCCTCCCACGCGATGCGCGGGCGACGCGCCTGCCAGGGCGCAGTCGGCGCGACGGCGATCGCCTTGGGCACGAAGGCCGCGCTGTCGCGATCGCTTGCCGCGCCGTCCGGGTCCTCTCCGAGCAGCGCATCGTGGTGTGCGAATGGGCGATCGAGGGCGCGCGCGTACGGATCGACGAGTAGCTTCGCCGGATTGAAGCGATGGCCCTCGGCGGGCGCGTAGGGTCCGTGCGCTCGGAGCCCGTAACGCGTTCCCGCCGCGAGTCCGGGGATGAAGGCGTGGAAGATCGAACCGGTGCGCTCGGGAAGGGAGATCCGTTCGATCTCGCGCGCGCCGGCCTCGTCGAAGAGGCAGAGGTCGATGCCGGTCGCGTACATCGAGAAGACCGCGATGTTCGCGCCGCTGTCCATGAGCGTCATCCCGAGCGGTGCGGGGCTCCCGGGGTCGACGCGACGCCGCTTCAACCGGCAGTCCCGGAGGCGGCGCCCGTGCGTTCGTCGAGGAGCGAGCGATAGAGCTCCGCGTAGCGTGCCGCAGCGCGCGCCCAGCTCACGTCACTGGCCATCGCACGCTTCTGCAGCGCGCGCCAGGTTCCCGCGTCGGCATGCAGCGCCTGAGTGCGCTCGAGGGCGTGCACCAGCGCATCGACGCTGCCGCACGCGTGCACGAGTCCCGTGCCGCACTTCGCGGCGAGCGCCATCTCGTTCGCGTCCACGACCGTGTCGGCGAGTCCGCCGGTGCGCGCGACGACGGGGATGGCGCCGTAGCGCAGTGCGCAGAGCTGCGTCAGGCCGCAGGGTTCGAAGCGCGACGGCACCAGGAGCGCATCGG
>Ga0137353_1000127_pt1 | contig 15019 bp, 15 predicted proteins | sample EasRivERMLT760_2_FD_104759 | JGI IMG/M metagenome (GOLD analysis project Ga0137353, IMG submission 104759) | Soil microbial communities from meander-bound floodplain in the East River, Colorado, USA - East River MetaG ERMLT760_2 | ecosystem: Environmental > Terrestrial > Soil > Floodplain ...
AAAGTTTCTGTTATTTTTCCAAGAATATGCAAACGACCATCACGAGCTTGACCTAACGCTTCCTCCATGATGTGGTAAGCCAGTCCTTCGATTTTGATATCCATTTGACAAGCAGTAATACCATCTGCGGTTCCGGTTACTTTAAAGTCCATGTCTCCTAAATGATCTTCATCACCAAGAATATCAGACAATACAGCAAAACGATCTCCGTCGGTAATCAATCCCATTGCAATTCCAGAAACGGGTTTGATCATTTGGATACCTGCATCCATAAGTGCCAATGTACCAGCGCAAACTGTAGCCATAGAAGAAGAACCATTCGATTCTAATACTTCAGATACAATACGGATAGTATAAGGACAATCAGCAGGAATCATGTTTTTCAAAGCTCTTTGAGCCAGGTTTCCGTGACCTACTTCTCTTCTTGAAGTTCCTCTTAAAGGTTTTGCTTCACCAGTTGAGAATGGAGGGAAATTATAGTGTAAGTAGAATTTTTCTTCCCCTTGTTCTGATGGAGAGTCAATTTGGTTTGCTTCTCTGGAAGTTCCTAAAGTTGCTGTTGCCAATGCTTGAGTTTCTCCTCTTGTAAATAATGCTGATCCGTGAACAGAAGGTAAGTAATCTACTTCTGACCAGATAGGTCTGATTTCTGTAGTTTTTCTTCCGTCCAGACGAGAGCCTAAATCAAGGATTACGTTACGAACTGCTTCTTTATTAGTTTTGTAGAAATATTTAGAAACCAAATCTCCGTCTGCTTCCAATTCTTCATCTGTAAATAAAGTTTTTACCACTTCTTTTACTTCGGCAAATTGAGCTGTTCTTTCGTGTTTGGCTGTTCCTTCTTTTGCAATAGCATAGCATAAATCATATGCAGCCGCTTTTACTTTTGCATAAATAGCCTCGTCTTCTTTTTCTTCTTCGTAAGTACGAGTTTCTTTTCTTCCAAATGCCTCAACCAATCTTTCTTGGGCAGCAATTTGAACTTTGATTGCCTCGTGAGCAAATTTAATGGCTTCCACCATTTCGTGCTCTGAAATTTCTTTCATCTCACCTTCTACCATGGCGATAGAATCTTTAGAAGCACCAATCATCATGTCAATATCTGACGATTCTAATTGTGCACGACTTGGATTGATAACGAATTTACCGTCTACACGGGCCACACGAACTTCTGAGATTAATGTTGAAAAAGGAATGTCAGACAAAGCCAAAGCTGCCGAAGCTGCTAAACCTGCCAATGCATCTGGCATAACGTTTTCGTCATGAGACATTAATTGGATCATCACCTGAGTCTCTGCGTGATAATCGTCTGGGAAAAGCGGACGCAATACACGGTCTACTAATCTCATTGTCAAAACTTCGCTGTCGCTTGGTCTTGCTTCTCTTTTGAAAAATCCACCAGGGAAACGTCCTGCTGCTGCAAATTTTTCGCGATAATCTACCGTAAGAGGTAGGAAATCTACTGGACTTGCTTTACGGGCAGACACAACTGTTGCAAGCAACATTGCATCTCCCATTCTTACTACTACAGAACCATCAGCTTGTTTGGCTAATTTACCTGTCTCGATTGAGATGCTTCTGCCATCTCCTAAATCGATAATTTCTCTTGAAACTTTTGGAATCATAAATTTTCTTTTCTTGATTAAACAATGGGTTCTAGTTGTGTTGTAGTTGTTGTTGTGCGTAGTTAATGCCTAAAACCCAATGAAAAACCAAACTTTTTTTGCAATCTGTGTAAAAACAAAAAGAGGCACTTTCGCACCTCTTTATATATTGATTATTTTCTGATATTCAATACTTTGATAATCTCACGGTATCTGTTGATCTCTGTTTTCTTCAAGTAATCCAACAAAGCTCTTCTTTTACCTACCAATAATACTAATGAGCGCTCAGTGTTATAATCATGACGATTTTTTTTCAAGTGCTCAGTTAAGTGGCTAATTCTGTACGTGAATAAAGCAATTTGACTTTCTGCTTTTCCAGTGTTTGTTACGTCTCCGTGTTTAGCGAAGATTTCTTCTTTAATCTCTTTAGTTAAATACATTCCAATATTTGTTTAATGATTTTTATGTATGTTGTATATCTATTATACAACGGGTGCAAAAGTACTATTTATTTTTTGAAAATGAATCTAAAAATTAAAATATTTAAAAATTTATATCGAACATTCTAGGTGCAAGAACTGTAAATGTTCGATACAAATTTTTGAATCATTCGTTTTTTAATACAACTTCGCTATTTCGCTATTTACAAATTCCAAAAAGCGTTCATCTGCTTCGGTAAAAGGATTTAAGACATGACTGTCGATATCGATTTGTCCAATGTTTTCTCCATTTACAAAAAGTGGAACAACAATTTCTGATTTTACCGTAAAACTGCAGGCAATATAGTTGTCTTGTGCCGCCACATCCGGAACCACAAAATTTTCGTTAGAAACTGCCACTTGTCCGCAAATCCCTTTTCCGAAAGGAATTACTGTGTGGTCTGTTTCTGCTCCCACATAAGGGCCTAAATGCAGGGTTTTGGTTGTGTGATCGGCAAAATAAAACCCGACCCAATTGTAATAATCGATGGAGTCGCTTAGAAGTTGGCAAATAGCCAAAAGTTTTTTGTCTCTTGTGAGGGTGGCGTTTGAAGTAATTTCAGTTACTTTTGGTTGTAATTCTTGGAATGTCATCTTTTTGTTTTTTACAAAAGTATTAAAGCCAGTTTTAAAAATATATAAATTTGTTAAAAAAATAGATTTTGAAAAAATATTTTATTCGTTACAAACCTTTTTTAGTTTTTATCGGAACTTTCTTTTTTGTGTATTTGACACTCACTGTTTTGTACCAATGGTATCTCGATAGTTTTGACGGAATTAAAACTGATTTTATAACCCGAAAGGTTTCCGATAACACAATGCAGATTCTGTCTCTATTTGATAAAAACGTAGCTTTAGAAGAAGATAAATACCAGCCTTTTATCAAGTTTTTTTACCATCAAAAATACGTGATCCGAATAGTGGAGGGCTGTAATGCAATAAGCGTGATTATTTTGTTTGTTTCATTTGTGGTCGCCTTTTCCGGCAAATTGATGCACACGTTGTTTTTTGTTTTTTCAGGGAGTTTGCTTATTTATTTATTAAATATAATGCGCATAGCAGCACTGATTGTTTTATTGTATCATTTTCCAAATCAGGAACACCTATTGCACGGAGTTCTTTTTCCTTTATTGATATATGGTGTGGTGTTTTTTTTATGGATAATTTGGGTCAACACATTTTCAAAATATGCTTCAAAGAGTGCTAAATAATAAAAAAAAGATACTGCTGCTGATTCTTTTGGTCGGGTTGTTGGTTCTTGTTCGTGTGTTTGAAAGTCAGTTGTTTTACGATCCTTTTTTGGAGTATTATAAAACGGATTATTCTGTGGCACCGTTGCCCGATTACAAACCTTTTCTGTTGTTTTTGGGGTTATCTTTTCGTTATGGATTGAATATGGTTTTCTCGTTAGGGATTATTTATATTCTTTTTAAGGAAGTGGAATTAGTTCGATTTGTCTCTTTTTTATATGTTTTTTTGTTTCTGGTTTTAATAGTTGTTTTCTTTTTGGCGCTTTCTTTTTATGGCGAATCCAATAAATTGATGCTTTTTTATGTTCGCAGGTTTTTGATACAACCTATTCTTATTCTGATCTTTATACCTGGATTTTATTATCAAAAACTAAAGAAGTAGTCTTTTTTTCTGTATCTTTATTTGACGAATTGTATTTGTTTAATGTTAAAGCATGAATAGATGAGAATTGTAAAAAGTTCTGGCGACGTAGTTGTTTTTGATCAGATGAAACTCAAACGATCCCTTCTGAATTCTGGAGCCAGTAATGCAATTGTCGATGATGTTATGCGTAGGATAGATAAAGATCTTTATGAGGGGATTTCCACAAAACAAATTTATAAGATGGCTTTTAGTTTGCTTAAAAAGGCCTCTAATTCTAATGCAGCCCGCTATAATTTAAAAGAAGCAATTCAGTTATTAGGTCCGGCGGGTTTTTTCTTTGAAAAATATATCGCCAGGATATTTGCTTCAGAAAATTATGAAACCAAAACCAATTTGACACTTCAGGGAAAATGTGTTTCCCATGAGATTGATGTCGTAGCAAGAAAAAATGAAATTATTACCATGGTTGAGTGTAAATTTCATGTTGGAAAAGCGGCTGTGACGGATGTAAAAGTACCCATGTATATTTTGTCCCGTTTTAATGATTTGAAAGACCGTCATTTTGATATTTTTTCAAGCAAAGACAAGATTTCAACATGTTGGATAGTTACAAGTAGTCGATTTAGTTCCGATGCGATTGATTTTGCATTATGTTCCGGGTTGAATTTATTAGGATGGGATTATCCCAAAAACAATAATTTAAAAACAAAAAATGACAGTAATTATCTATATCCTATAACCTGTTTGACGACTTTGTCTATTGCTGAGAAAGATAAATTAATGGTTCTTGATTTGTTATTAGTCAAAGAGTTATTGAATAATTTTAATAGTCTTGAAAAAATTGGATTGAGTTCCTATAGAATAAGAAACGTGATGAAAGAAGTGTCTGATTTATGTAGAAATAATTAAAATCCCCCATTTTTTCTATTGAAATAATTTTAAATTCAAATCGCATGAAAGTTAAATTTATAGGAGGAGCGGGAACCGTAACGGGTTCAAAGACATTAATTGAAAGTAATGGCGTTCGTATTTTGATTGACTGCGGACAATTCCAAGGGATAAAACCTTTGCGGGAACTCAATTGGGAACCCTTGCCTATTTTGCCCTCAACAATAGATTTTGTCTTACTTACACATGGACATTTGGACCATTGTGGTTATCTTCCGCGATTGGTCAATCAGGGTTTTGAAGGAAAAATTTATTGCACTGGTCCAACAAAAGAGATAACCAAACTGATTCTTTTGGATAGTGCAAAAATACAGGAAGAAGAAGCAGAGCAAGCGAACGAGGGGCACTACTCTAAACACGAAATTGCTGAGCCGCTTTATACCGTAGACCAAGTTCTGAAAGTTTTCCCACTTTTTAGAGTAATCAAAATCAATCAGTCAATTCCTTTAGATGCCGAGATTTCAGCTGTTTTTTTTAGTGCGGGACATATTTTGGGAGCGTGTAGTATTTCATTGATGCTCGAAAATAAAACATTGGTTTTTTCAGGAGATATTGGTCGTGATAATGATGTTTTAATGTTTCCTCCCATAAAACCTAAAATTGGGGATTATATTTTTCTGGAAAGCACATATGGAAATCGTCTTCATCCCGATACCGATGCTAAGTTAGAATTGGAAATGTATATTAATAATACGGTTCAAAAGGGTGGAACCATCATTATTCCGAGTTTTGCTGTAGAGCGGGCACAAAGTATTATGTATTTATTATGGCAGCTCAAAGAAGAAGACAGGATTCCCGATATTCCTTATATTATCGATACTCCAATGGGTATTAGTGCATTAGAGATTTTTATAGAAAATAAACAATGGCATAAATTATCTATTGAGGAATGTACCGCTATGAGTAGAATGTTCTCTTTGGTTTCCGATTATCAGGAAACGATGAATACCATATATGACAAAAGCCCTAAGGTGGTTATTGCTGCGAGCGGGATGGCTACCGGAGGAAGGGTTTTGAGTTATTTTGAGCATTATATCGGTTTGTCCGAAACTACGGTTATTATTGTAGGGTATCAAGCGGAGGGCACCCGGGGAAGAAAATTATTGGAAGGGGCGGAAGAAATTAAAATTCGCGGTAGATATTATGCGGTACGGGCAAATATTCTTGAAATTGAAGGTCTGTCGGCTCACGGTGACCAGAAAGATTTGCTACGTTGGCTTTCTGCATTAGAAAGCAAACCCAAAAAAGTATTTTTGGTTCATGGAGAAAATGAAGCATCCGATGAACTTCGGATAAAAGTTAAGGAACAATACGGTTTTGACTGCTCTGTTCCTTTAATGGGCCAAGAATTTGAGTTATAATATTGGCAGTTGTTTTGTGCGATATTATATGCTTGGTAAAGTTTGTTGATCTGTCAATTTTGTGATTTTTGTTTTTAATTCAACATTAAATAAAATGGAAAAAATACTTGTAACCACCGATTTTTCTGCCAACTCAAAAGCGGGATTGCGCTTTGCCATTCAATTAGCATCACAGCGTAAGTATGAGTTGGTCTTTTTTCATTCCTATAATATTACAAAACCCATTTCATGGAAAGATGCCGCTTTTGCTGATTTTGAAAGAGGCGAAGTCGATAAAATTCAAAAAAGATTGGAACAATTTGTGGCTTCTGTTTATAAGAGCATGAATGTAGTTCCGGAAACGATAAAATGTGTAATAAAGAGTTCCATTTTTACCGATGCAAATATTAGGGAATATGCCCAAGAACATAAGTTTAGTTTTATTTGTATCAGCACCCGAGGAGCAGGAAATGTAAAAAGAATTTTAGGTACCAATACATCGCGTCTTATAATTCACTCTGATGTTCCAATTCTGGTGATTCCTCATGGATACCGCACACAGAAAATCACTAGCGTACTGTATACTTCTGACCTTGTTAATCTTGATAATGAATTGAAAAAAGTGGTTGCCTTTGCAAAACCATTAAAGGCAAAAGTAGAACTGTTGCATTTTAAATACATTTCTGAGATGGACTTCAAAGAGGAGATTATGAAAAAAGCTGTCAGCAAATTTTCGGAAAATGATATTGAACTACATCTCGAAAACATTGATATGGCCAAGGGTATGGTTGCCAATATCGAACGGGCAATAAAGAAATCGAAACCATCTGTAGTAATTATGTTTACAGAACAAAGTAGAAGCTTCTACGAGAAAATATTTGTCTCCAGTTTGTCTGCTGAGTATTCTTTTGACGCAAAAGTGCCTTTGTTGGTTTTTAATAAAACGGGTAAATAGTCGGATAAAAAAAAGAGATCTTATTTCACACTGATTTAAAAAAATGAAAATTTTAACTTTAGTTTTTAACAGCATTTTGAGTTTTTAACAGGATTAAATTACTAATTTTGCGGCATGAGATTCAAAAAGCACATAAGTCTGTTTTTAGCTTTTTTCCTGTTGATTTCCAATCTGGGATTCGCATTTGATGTGCATTATTGTGGAGGAAAAGTAGCTTCGATTTCTTTTAAAGCTTCTTGCGTTCCCGTAAAAACAGAAAAAAAATGTTGTAGTGTATCTCAAAAGCTGCCGACAACCACTGGAACGGTAGCCGTTTCTTTGGAAATAGAAAAATCAAAATGTTGTAAAAATAAACATATAGATTTTAAAAAGAAATCGGTTGATAGCATCATCAAGTCTTTTTCTTTTCAGATTGATACCCCTTTTGAAATTCAGGATTGGAAGCCAATTAATGCTGATCCATTTCCAAATTGCAAACACATTTGCATTACTTCTTATTATTGCGATGTGAATGCGCCACCTCTTTTTAAACTCTACAGTCAATTTATTTTCTACGCCTAATTTTAATGTTTATTAAGATTGAGCCACTCTTGTGGTTCATTATGCTAAAAACATTAAAATTAAAAACATGAAAAAACAAATTTCAATACTTTTATTGTTTTTGTTTTGCGCTTTCAATGCCTATTCGCAGGATACATTGAAGGAGATAAAAGTGCAGGCAAAACGAAAAGGAATTCAAAAATCATATACGGTAACAGGGAATACCTCTCTTATAACCAGTAAAGAATTACTCAAAGCGGCTTGTTGTAATCTTGCCGAAAGTTTCGAAACCAATCCCTCAATTGATGTCAATTTTTCAGATGCCTTAACAGGAACGAAACAAATCAAAATGCTTGGCTTGACAAGTCCGTATTTGATGATTACCGAAGAAAATATTCCCTCGGTTCGAGGTGCGTCACAAGCGTATGGATTGTCATTTACGCCGGGAACATGGGTAGAAAGCATACAAATTACCAAGGGCGCAGGAAGTGTCGTAAACGGCTACGAAAGCATTTCGGGACAAATCAATACCGAATTATTGAAGCCGCTGAATGATGTTCCTTTTTTTCTGAATGCCTATGGTTCAACTGACTCCCGTTTTGAGTTGAATACGCATTTTAATAAGCGAATTTCTGATAAATGGGCAACCAGTTTGTTTGTTCACGGCAACATGCGTAATGCCAAAAATGACATGAATAACGATGGTTTTTTGGATAACCCATTGGCAAAACAAATCAATGTATTAAATCGCTACCAATATTATAATGCCGAAACGGGTTGGGTGAGTTTTATCAACTTTCGTTATATGAATGATGATAAACAAACCGGACAAGTAAATTTTGATCCCAATAGGGATAAAGGAACCTTGAATTATTGGGGTTCAGAAATCAGTACAAAGCGATTGGATATCTCTAATAAAATTGGATATGTTTTTCCGGATATGCCCTATCAGAGCATCGGTTTTCAAAATGCTTTTGATAGTCATGATCAAGAGTCTTATTTTGGATTGGGTCAATATAACATTAAGCAAAGCAGTTATTATTCGAATTTAATTTTTAATTCGATCATCAATAATACCATGAATAAATTTTCGGCCGGATTAAATTTCACATACGATAATTATCATGAATTTGTCAATACAACGGATTATAGCAGAGTTGATAATTCGGTTGGTGCTTTTTTTGAATATACCTATGACAATGCGGATGATTTCAGCTTAATAGTTGGAGGACGAATTGATAACCATAATCGTTTGGGGCTATTTGTAACTCCACGTTTGCATCTGCGATACAATCCTTGGGAAAAAGCCGTACTACGGTTTTCGGCCGGAAGAGGAAAACGTAGTGCCAATATTTTTGCGGAAAATCAGCCTCTCTTTGCAAGTTCCAGAATTTACGATATTTTGGATACCAATGGGAAAATATATGGTTTGAATCCTGAAATTGCTTGGAATTACGGTATTAGCTTTTTGCAAAAGTTTCTACTCTTTGGTAAGAGTGCCGATGTTGGGATTGATTTTTATCGCACCGATTTTCAAAATCAAGCGGTGGTCGATTTGATGCAGTCTCCGCAACAAGTTTTGTTTTATAATCTTAACGGGAATTCGTTTGCCAATAGTTTACAATTGGAGTTCAATTATGAGTTAGCGAAACATTTTAATTTTCGTTCGGCTTATAAATTTTATGATATTCAAACGGATTATTTGTCTGGGAGATTTCAAAAACCATTGCAGGCCAAACATCGATTTTTTGGAAATTTAGAATATGAAACGCATATTGGAGATAAAGGGAAGCAATGGAAATTTGATTATACCTTCAATTGGATTGGAGAGCAACAATTGCCTAACACATCGACCAATCCAATAAATGATAGGTTGCCTGAATTTTCACCTTCCTATTCTTTGATGAATGCACAAATTACAAGAACCTTTTCTTCCACATTTGAAGTGTATGTTGGCGGGGAGAATATAGGGGACTATAAGCAGGACAAAGCTATTCTTGGTGCCGATGATCCTTTTGGACCAAATTTTGATGCTTCAATTGTGTATGCGCCCGTTTTTGGTCAGATGTATTACGCGGGATTACGATTTAAAATAAAATAAGAGTCAATAATAAAAATCAATTACAATGAATATCAAAAATATAATTATAGCACTAGTAGTAACTTTTGTAGGATTATCGGCTCAGGCCCAAGAGAAAAAGAATAAAAACGCCAAGTACACTTTTGAGGTAAATGGAAATTGCGAACAATGCCAAAAACGAATCCAAAAAGCGGCCTATGCGGTTTCTGGAGTAAAATCGGCATCTTGGAATATCGACACGCATCAATTGAGTCTGATTCTAAATGAAGAGAAATGTTCGCCATTGGATGTGAAAAAAGCAGTTGCCAAAGTAGGCCATGATGCCGAAGAAGTAAAAGCTACAGTAGAAGATTATGATAATCTACATTTCTGTTGTCAATATGATAGAAAATAAGATGAAGACCCAGGGTGTAAGCTTTGGGTTTTTTATTTGGCCTGAATTACAAAGATAGAAATGATTTTTTTTAAAGTTTTGTGCGATTTAAGAAGTTAATAAAACTTTAAAATAGTTTCAATAAATTGTGGTTAAGGTTATTTATTGTTACTTTCACAAACTAAAAAAAAATAATAATTTAAAATCTTCGTATGAGCAATTTTGATTGGACACAGTTACTTAACCCTGAGTTTTATATTACGTTAAAAGTTGGCGGTATTCAATTAGGATTGTACATTGTTTTATTTATTGTTTTTGCAGAAACCGGCCTTTTTGCTGGCTTTTTTCTACCGGGTGATAGTTTGCTTTTCCTAGCGGGTATTTATAGCCGTGATCTAATTCAAAATGTTTTATTCATCGAATCCGATTTTTTAAATGTTACCGTATTATCTGTTTTAGTTGCTATTTCAGGTGTTTTTGGGAACATGATCGGCTATTGGTTTGGGGCAAAGAGCGGTTATTATTTGTTCAAAAAAGAAGATAGCTTTTGGTTTAAGAAAAAGTACTTATTTCAATCTAAAGATTTCTTTGAAAAATATGGAGGAAAGGCAATAATCTTCGCTCGTTTTTTACCGATTTTCAGAACTTTTGCCCCTATTGTTGCAGGGATAGTTACCATGGATAAAAAGAAATTCATGTTTTACAATGTTGTGAGTTCATTCGTTTGGTCGTTCGTTTTGATTTTTGCAGGACACTATCTGTATGGTGTTTTTCTGGATCAGGGAATAGATTTAAAACATCATATAGAGAAGATTGTCATTGGAATCGTACTTATATCTACAATACCGGTTTTGATTAAATTTTTGAAAAAAAGCATCCATCATCAATAGTATTATTTTACAAAACAGTAAATCCGTCAAGAAGTATTCCTGACGGATTTTTTTTGTGGTTCGTAGGTTTCGGATTTCTTGATTTGTGTCCTTTTCCGATAGCTGTAGGAATACGTTCAGGGTATTGAAATTCGGAATTTTATATTTATGTTTTTTAATTTAAAAATAAAAATCCGTCGAGAAATAATTCAAGACGGATTTATATGTTTTTCCAAATTGTAATTTGGTCCCGATAGCTATCGGGATTATTATTGGAATTTTGTAAATTTTACATCATTCCTGGCATACCGCCACCCATTGGGTGTCCACCTGCATTTTCTTCTTTAATTTCGATCAAGGCACATTCCGTAGTCAATATCATTCCAGCAACAGAAGCAGCGTTTTCTAAAGCCACACGAGTCACTTTTTTAGGATCGATAATACCAGCTTTAAGCATGTCTACGTATTCATCAGTTTTGGCATTATAACCAAAATCTCCAGAACCTTCTCCTACTTTTGCAACTACTACAGAACCTTCAAGACCTGCATTTTCTACGATAGTTCTCAAGGGAGCTTCTACAGCACGAGAAACAATTTGAATTCCGGTTGCTTCATCAGCGTTATCTGCTTTTAAAGCGGCAAGAACAGTTTTAGCTCTTAAAAGTGCAACACCACCACCGGCAACAATACCTTCTTCTACAGCGGCACGGGTTGCGTGAAGTGCATCATCAACTCTGTCTTTTTTCTCTTTCATTTCCACTTCAGATGCAGCACCAACATAAAGAACGGCAACACCACCAGCTAATTTAGCCAAACGCTCTTGCAGTTTTTCTTTGTCATAATCAGAAGTAGATGCTTCCATTTGACCTTTAATTTGGTTCACGCGATTTTTAATCATGTCAGCTTCGCCAGCGCCACTTACAATAGTTGTATTGTCTTTGTCGATAGTTACTCTTTTTGCGGTTCCTAACATTTCGATAGTTGTGTTTTCTAAAGTATATCCTCTTTCTTCAGAAATTACTGTTCCACCGGTTAAAATAGCGATATCTTCTAACATCGCTTTTCTTCTGTCTCCAAAACCAGGTGCTTTTACAGCAGCGATTTTCAATGCTCCACGTAATTTATTTACCACCAAAGTAGATAAAGCTTCACCATCTACATCTTCTGCAATAATCAATAAAGGCTTTCCGGATTGAGCTACTGGTTCAAGAACCGGAAGTAATTCTTTTAGAGAAGAAACTTTTTTGTCATATAAAAGGATGTAAGGATTTTCCAATTCCGCTTCCATTTTCTCTGGATTAGTCACAAAATACGGAGATAAGTAACCACGGTCAAATTGCATTCCTTCTACAACATCTACATACGTATCAGTTCCTTTTGCTTCTTCAACTGTGATAACACCTTCTTTTCCTACTTTTGCGAAAGCATTGGCGATTAACTCACCAATTACTTCGTCATTATTAGCTGAAATAGAGGCGATTTGTTTTATTTTTTCAGAATCACTTCCTACTACTTTTGCTTGTTTGGATAGATCAGTTACAATTGCTTCAACCGCTTTGTCTATTCCTCTCTTTAAATCCATTGGGTTAGCTCCGGCGGCAACATTTTTCAATCCTTCTTTTACGATAGCTTGCGCTAAAACCGTTGCAGTTGTAGTTCCGTCTCCAGCTAAATCGTTGGTTTTAGAGGCTACTTCTTTTACCATTTGAGCCCCCATGTTTTCCAATGGATCTTTTAGCTCTATTTCTTTTGCTACAGTAACACCGTCTTTGGTGACTGTTGGTCCGCCAAACGATTTTCCAATAATTACATTACGACCTTTTGGTCCCAGCGTTACCTTTACTGCATTTGCCAATGCATCAACACCACGTTTTAAACCGTCACGTGCTTCTATATCAAATTTTATGTCTTTTGCCATTTTTTAAAATTGTTTAAATTGTTTTAAGGTTTAAAAGTTCAAAGTTGTTCGTGGAGAACAACAAAACTTAATACTTTGTACTTAATTCTTATTAGATAATAGCTAAAATATCGTCTTCACGCATGATCAAATAATCTTTTCCTTCCAGTTTCAATTCTGTACCGGCATATTTTCCATAAAGAACAGTATCGCCAATTTTAACAGTCATTGTGTGGTCTTTTGTGCCATTTCCAACTGCAACAACAGTCCCTTTTTGTGGTTTTTCTTTTGCAGTATCTGGAATAAAAATCCCTGACGCTGTTTTAGTTTCAGCAGCTACTGGTTCAATAAGAACTCGATCCGAAAGCGGTTTAATGTTTAAAGTCATGGTTTTATTTTTTTTGTTATTTTTTTAAGTTGGTATTGGGATTTCAGAAATTATGCCAGTCCGTTAAAACTGACATTTTTACTTATAAAAAATGCCAGCTTTGACAGGCTGGCATTCAATATAAATGAAGAAAAATTATTCTGCTGGATTTGTGGCAGCAGGTGTATTTTGAGCTGGTGCAGCAGGAGTTGTCGTGCCAGGAGCAGCAGCTTCTGTTTTATCAATAATTTTTGAATCGGCGTCACTTAATGTCCCTGTGAAACTTAAGCTTGAAAGCAAAATAAGTGCAATCAGGATAGTTGCCAATGTCCAAGTGCTTTTGTCTAAAAAATCAGTTGTTTTTTGTACACCACCTAACATTTGAGAACCGCCTATAGCTGAAGATAATCCACCACCTTTAGGGTTTTGAACCATTATTACTACAATCAATAGGAAACAAACTATAGTTATTAAAACTAAAAAAATTGAAAATGTGCTCATTGTTTAATTGTTATTATTTTGTAAAATCTTAATTTCTGATATATGGTCTGCAAAGAAACTACTTTTTTCTGGATATTTCAAAATTAATATTTCATATGCTTGAATTGCTTTTTGATATTTTTTTTGTTCCAAATAAACTCTTGCCAAAGTCTCCGTCATTAAATAAGAATTGTCTTCTGTGTTTAGGTCAAAATTTGTGGTTGATGAGCTGCTTTGTTTTACAGGTACAATCTTTGGACTGGTTTCAATAAATTTATCGATCAATTCTGCTTTTTTCTTTTTTTCTTCGTCTAATAAGATTTCATTAGCATTGGTCTCTGTCTCTTGATCCCTTTCTATGGGGTGTATTGTTGAAATTTGTAACCATTCCTGAAACGAATGTTTCTCGCTTTTAGAGAAATCCAGAGGTTTTCCAATAGCCAGTTTTTCTTCGACTGTTTCTGTGTTTTCTTCAGGATTAGTTTGTGGAGCTTTATTATCAGTTTGTGAAGCTTTATTTATAGAAGACAGAATTGAATTTTCTATAGTGTTCGAACTGGTTTTTAGTTTTACTTCCTCCGTTATTAATTCGCTATCTACAACTTTGATGTCAAATAATTCTAGCATTTTTTCGTCATACAGCTTTTTTTGAATCGCTGTAAAAGTTTCCGAAGTGATGAAATCAAATAAAACGGTTCGGTCTGTTGTATGGGCTGCAGTCACTTTTAAAGCGTAATTATACTTGTAACTGTTTTGATTGTATAATCCTTTTAATCGCAAAGCTCTGGCGCTTTGAAAATACGGAAATTCATCCAACACCTTCTCCAAAGCCAAAGTTTGGTTTTCGTTGATAAGGTCGGGTTCGTTTATTAAGTAAGTATATTCGGTTACGTTCATAAGGATTATTCGTTTAGCTGGTTATTCGGTAATTTATTTTCCGATTAACCGAATTAGCATTAATTACCACTTTGCCAAGGATTCATTGAATATATCTTGTGTAATTCTTTCGAAAATAATGTTTAATGCCGTGTTTAAATCATTTCCGGTAAGTTGTTTTCCTGCTGGATAATCATAATAGAATGAGAACACTTTCTCGAAATCATCCGTTTCTTTTTTCTTATTGAAAAATCTAACATTCACCCGTATGGTAAGTCTGTTTTGTGAGGCCTGCTGATCGGCGGTTGCAGTCATTGGACTGATCCTGTAATCTGTAATTTCACCTTCGTAAGTCAAATCGGCTCCGTTTTTAACCAAATTCAAATTGGTTTGATTTTGAATTAAATCTTGTAATTTGAGTGTGAACGTTCTGTCGATTCCGGGTTCAATCAATTCGGCATTATTCTGGAAAAAATTTACCTGGAATGTTTCTGCGTCAATTTTTCCTGTTCCGGTAAAGTTATATACCGAACAACTGGTTAGGATTGTTAAACTAATAAATAATAAAAGAGAATATATTTTTTTCATAAAACTAAA
>Ga0137353_1000128_pt1 | contig 14939 bp, 13 predicted proteins | sample EasRivERMLT760_2_FD_104759 | JGI IMG/M metagenome (GOLD analysis project Ga0137353, IMG submission 104759) | Soil microbial communities from meander-bound floodplain in the East River, Colorado, USA - East River MetaG ERMLT760_2 | ecosystem: Environmental > Terrestrial > Soil > Floodplain ...
TAATTGGGTCTTTTCTTAGTTTAATCATTATTTATATACTTACCGTAAAAACAGAGGCTTCATTAATTAAACTGGTCTTAGTATTGGCAGGTATCCCTCTTCTCGTACAGGTAATTGCTACTTTTTGGTTGTTTAGGACAAGTCTTTCAAGTCTTTCTCCTAAATATAAACTTATCAATTTTAAATATGCAAAAGAGCTTCTAAGTGTTGGAGGAGTGTTTTTTATCATTCAAATTGGAGCTTTGGTTCTTTTTCAAACGGATAATATAGTGATAACACAGTTATTTGGTCCCAAAGAAGTTACAACGTTTAATATTGCATACAAACTTTTTTCTGTTATCATAATGATTATCACAATAATTATGACTCCATTTTGGAGTGCTTATACAGAAGCTTACGCTAAAAATGATTTAGTTTGGATAAAAGAAATTTTTTTGAAAATGAAAAAATACTGGCTTTTTCTATGTTTTTTTTCTATCCTTTTATTTTGTGTGTCGCCAATAATTTTTGAAATATGGCTTAATGGAAGTGTTAAAATAGCATTGTCAATATCATTAGCAATGAGTATTTATGTAATAGGGTATTGTTGGATGATGATACATTGTTTTCTTTTAAATGGAATTGGAAAAATTAGATTGCAATTATATTTATATATTGGAAGTACAATTTTGAATATCCCAATTGCCATAATGCTAGGAAAAGAATATGGAATAGTAGGCGTAATTTCTTCTAATATTATATGCTTTCTTATAATGGGCACTTTTTTATCAATTCAGTGCAAGAAAATTATAAACAAAACTGCAACTGGTATTTGGAACCAATAATAACTGATATATTCATTTACTATGAAATTAATATTAAAGATTTTGGTCATCTGGCCAATAAATAATATAAGCAAATTATATCATTACTTATACAATTACCTAGTTTTAAAATTAAAAAAAATAGAATATTCCGATATTCCAAATGTAAAAGGCAAACTATTTATATCGAATAGTGGGAGATGTGTTTTGGGAAAAAAATTAATCTTTAATAGTGCTCTAACATCGAATTTTGTAGGTTTGACTAAACCCTGTACAATTGCAGTTCAAAAAGATGCACAACTTATTATTGGTAATTATACAGGCTTCTCAGGCGTTTCCATTTTTTGTTCAGAAAGTATTACAATTGGAGATTATGTGAATTTTGGTGGAAATGTTAGTGTTTGGGATACTGATTTTCATCCACTTTATTTTAAAGATAGAAGAATCCATAATATAAATAAAATTAATTCAGCTCCTATTATAATAGAAGATGATGTTTTTATTGGAGCCCATTCAATTATACTTAAAGGAGTAATTATAGGTGCAAGAGCAGTTATTGGTGCAGGTAGTATTGTGACTAAAAATATCCCTGCCGATGAAATTTGGGCTGGTAATCCTGCTAAATTCATTAGAAAAAATAATATTGTATGATTGGTATATTATTACTAATAATTTCTGTTTTTTTATTTAACATAAAAAAATTTTACGCTTCTTTAATGTTGTTTTTTCTGTTTGTAACAAATGGATTTCAAGTAATACCTGTTAATTGGTTAATGATGGGATCTCCTTTAGATAAAGGAACAGATTTAGCCATAGTGTATATTTTGTTCGTCACTCTAAAAAAAAGTCAATTAATTAGTCTTATTTTAAAGCAAAATCCAATTTATAAATGGTGTTTGTATATTATTATTTTTACAACAATAAGTATATATTATAGTTTTTTTTTCTTAGAATATCCTCTAACAAATATTATTCAAGTTTATAGACAGTATCTCGTTTTTTTTAGTTTTATCCTGTTCTTCGTTATACCATTACCTATTTTAAAAAAAGTATTTCATACCTTGGCTCTAATAACGATAATACAGAGTTTTCTTTTCTTATTACAAATCGCTACAGGTAGTATACTACTATTAGCCGTTAGTGGTTCGGAAAATGTAACTACAACTTTGTCAGGAGCATATATTCGATATTATAATTTACCAGCTCTATTAATTCCTACTTTGTTTTATTTTCTATTTGTATATAAATTTAAGAATTTCATATATTTTTACCCTACAATTATACTTTTATTTTTAACTGTCATAGGACCTTTACATAGATCTGGAATTATGGCCGTGGTTGCAGCCATAACGGTTTATACGATATTAAAAAAAGGCAATTCTATTTATTTGGCAGGTGTTGCTGTTTTAATTATTTCAGTGTCATTTATTAGTATAGTAAATGAACGTATGAATGAGGCTTATTTAGATCTTACGGCTACATTCAACAGTAATCTAAATTTGCAAAATATAGATCAAGGAGATAATACCATTGTTTTTAGAATTGCACACTTTTTAGAGCGGTACGATTATATGATTAAACAGCCTCTGGGTTGGTTATTTGGATTAGGACTCATCAGTGATAATTCACCATTGGTAAAAAAACTTCCCTTTAGAAATGGATTAGTTTCAGAAGTAACAGGTCAAGTTATTCAAATAGATACTGGTGATTTAATTTATTCCCCTTTATTATTGACTTTAGGTATAGTAGGGACAATAATATACCTATTTTTTTTCATCAAGTTTTTAATTTATTTTTTTAAAAATTTTCAATATTCAAATTTTGCCATAATAGGATTTCTAACAATTCTTAATGGTTTTTTTCTTTCTATGACAGGAACTGAAATGATAAGCTTTTCTTTTCGAGTAACCATCCTATTAACATCAGTTATTGTTTGCAAACAAATAATAATTACAAATAAATCAATTCATGAAAATATTTAATTTTTTTAAAAATGAGTGTCGTTCCTCAGCATGGACATTTGCTATAGTAATATTGCGTACCCTTTTTATTAAGATTGCTTATAAGAAAAATATTATACCTCATACCAAAGCTATAATTAGAGGAAAGAAAAACATAAATATCAATGGTAATTTGAAGATAGGGCTATTTAGCACAGGATTTGTACATAGAAATGATTCTACTTTATTGAATATTGGTGGTAAACTAATTATTAATGGCAACTATCAAATTGGAAGGGGTTCAAGGATTGATATTGGAAGAAATGCAATAATGAAAATAAAGGGTGATGGTTTCATTAATGCAAATACACTTATTGTTATTATGCATTCTTTATTGATAGGAAAAAATTGTTTTATTTCTTGGAATTGTCAGTTCTTAGATGAAAATTTTCATAAACTATGCTACGATGGAATGAAAAAAGATTCAGTTAAAGGAATTGAGATCGGAGATCATGTCTGGATTGGTTGTAATGTCAAAATTTATGGAGAAACCATTATACCCAATGGCTGTGTGATCGCTGCAGATTCTGTTGTAAAAAATATTTTTTTAGAAGAAAATTGCCTAATTGCTGGTAGTCCTGCTCAAATAGTTAAAAGAAATATACATTGGGAATCTTAGATAATAATAATAATAATTGATTTTAATAATTGCAAACACACTCTAATGAATAAAGATATTTTAATTACCATTGTCACCCCCTCTTATAATCAAGGACAGTTTATAGAAGCAACTATTTTAAGTGTATTGAATCAAACGCATAAAAACATCCAGTATATAATAGTGGATGGTGGTTCTACCGATCAGACCATGGAAGTAGTGAATAAATATAAAGATCAAATAGACATTATCATTCATGAAAAGGATAAAGGACAAACTGATGCCATCAACAAGGGGTTTAAATTAGCAAAAGGTGAGTTGCTAGGTTGGATTAATTCTGATGACATTCTTTACCCTGATTGTGTCGAGAAAATAGTTAAAGCGTATTTAGAAAAACCTAATGGTGCAATTTATTATAACAGGTTCAATAATAGAATAAACTCTCAAGGACAAATAACGGAGACCTATGAAAGAAACATACCAAATCGCGAATATTTACTATCAATTAATTACGATGTAATTCAGCCTGGATCCTTTTATAAAAGAGAATTAGTTTCTCGAGTTGGCTATCTCAATGTAAATAATCATTATTGTATGGATTTGGATTTATGGTTAAAACTTCTTAATCATGGTTCCATTTATAATGTATCTGATAGTCCTTCGGCTGGTTTTAGAATGTGGGAAGAAACCAAAACAAACACCGGAAAAGAGAAGTTTTTGAAAAATATTCGTGAAGTACTTATTTTAAATGGCGCTAAATACTATTCTAAAACAGTAAGAAAGACCTATTGGTATGAATTAAAAGTGTATGTAAAATATTTTTTGAAATTACAATAAATGAAAATTGTACATATTATCTTTTCCTTTTCTACGGGAGGTACAGAAACCATGCTGGTTGACATTTTAAATGAACAATCGAAAACACAAGAAGTAGAACTGATAATAGTTAATGATGTCGTAAATAAAGACCTAACTGACACTATAAATCACGAAGTAAAGATTCATTATTTAAGCAGAAAACCAGGAAGTAGGAATCTTCTCCCTATTTTACAATTCAATTATATAGTTTTTAAAATCAACCCCACAGTTATCCATTTTCACAATCATAATGGGGTAAACTTGTTAAAACATAAAACAAAGACTTTTACATGCCTTACAATACACTCTGTTAATACTCCTATAATAAACCTTTTCAAATACAAAAAAATATTTGCTATTTCCAATGCAGTTCAAGAAGATATTCTAACACGAGGAAGTGTCGAATCTATTAGAGTATATAATGGAATCCCATTAGATACTATAGTAGCAAACGGCAATTTTATCCAAAATGATACTTTCAAAATAATACAGGTAAGCCGATTAGAGCATGAAATAAAAGGACAACATATTTTAATAAAAGCTCTAAATATTTTAGTCAAACAAAAAGAGATAACTAATATCCAATTAGATTTTATAGGTGATGGAAGTTCACTTGAATATTTAAAAAAATTAGTAAAGGAGTTGGATATGGAAAGAAATGTAAATTTCTTGGGAATGAAAACTAGAGAATTTATATACAAAGAGCTTAAGAATTACCAATTATTAGTGCAACCTTCCTTTTTTGAAGGATTTGGATTGACAGTAGTTGAAGGAATGGCTGCCAAAATACCAGTTTTGATCTCTGATATCGATGGTCCGATGGAAATAATTGATAGAGGTAAATATGGTTTTTATTTTAAATGTGGAGATATTGAAGACTGTTCCGAAATGATTTATAAAATTATAAATGATTATCAAGCCCCAGAAATTACAAAGAAAATAAATGAGGCATATGATTATGTAAAGGAGAATTTTAATATTCAAAAAACTGCTCAAAACTATATAAATAATTATAAATAAATAGTTCAACGAAATACCTTTAAATACTTTTAAATCAATTCCAACAATTGAAAAACTTATTTAAATTTAAAAAACAATTTAAAAAATATTAAAATAAATATATTCAAAAAATGAAAATATTAGTTACCGGAATTGCGGGCTTTATAGGATTTCATGTTGCGAAAAAATTATTAGAAAAAGGTCATGAAGTATTTGGGTTTGACAATATCAATGATTATTATGATGTTAATCTAAAATATGCTCGTTTACACCAATTGGGGATTAATTCCAGCCTATTTGAAGCAGGCCAACAGGTGAAAAGTAATGTCTATTCTAAATTAACATTTGCGAAACTATCGCTCGACGATCGTTCGGCAATGGAAGGCCTTTTCAAAACAGAGCAATTTGATTTGGTGTGCCATTTGGCGGCTCAGGCTGGAGTTCGTTATTCATTGGAGAATCCACATAGCTATGCCGACAGTAATTTAGTGGGTTTTTTAAATATATTGGAAGGATGTCGTCAAAACAAGGTAAAGCATCTAGCCTATGCCAGTTCCAGTAGTGTGTATGGATTGAATGAGAAAATGCCACTCTCTGCATCCGATTCGGTAGATCATCCAGTAAGTTTGTATGCTGCTACAAAAAAAGCAAACGAATTGATGGCTCATTCTTATAGCCATCTTTATCGTATACCAACTACAGGATTGCGCTTTTTTACAGTTTATGGACCTTGGGGCCGTCCAGACATGTCCCCTATTTTATTTGCATCAGCTATACAATCAGGCAAGCCCATTAATGTATTTAATCATGGTAAAATGATGCGTGACTTTACTTATATTGACGATATTGTAGAAGGCATTATGAATGTGCTCTTCACACCTGCTACATCGAATACCGCTTGGGATGCCATGAACCCAAGTACTGCAAGTTCCAAAGCTCCCTATAGAATTTATAACATTGGACACTCTACTCCGGTAGAATTGATGTATTTTATTGAGTCGATCGAGAAAGCGATGGAAAAAAAGGCGACAAAGGAGTTTATGCCCATGCAACCCGGAGATGTTTTAAAAACATTTGCCGATGTATCGGAATTGGAACAAAATTTTGATTATAAACCGACGACATCTATAGAGGAGGGTATTGAGAAATTTATTGGCTGGTTTCAATCCTATTACAATTAATTTTTTAGTTTTATTGATTTGAATTTATTTATGATACGTACTAAAAAAGATTACGATTATTTTTTATCTCAGGATGCAAAATACATGGGCATTGATAATAAGTCTTTCAAATCTTTAGTGAAAGCGCATTTTACAAATCCAAGATGGCGTTTTCTTAAAAAACTAAGAAGAACGGAATATTATGATTCTCAGAAGTCCTTTTTTATATACAAATTTCTGTATTATCTTAGTTTCTATAACTATAAGCAGTATGGTTTAAAATTAGGTTTTTCTATTCCACTACATGTTGTTGGACCCGGGCTATCATTACCTCATTATGGAACTTTGGTAATATCTAAGCTTGCAGTTATAGGTAAAAATGCACGGATACATATTTGTGTTAATATTGGTGAAAGTAATGGTGCTGCTCCAATTATAGGAGATAATGTATATATAGGGCCTGGAGCTAAAATTTTTGGCACTATAAAATTGGGTAATAATGTGCAAATTGGTGCAAATGCAGTTGTAAATAAATCTTTTGATGAAGATAATATTGTATTAGCGGGTGTTCCTGCCAGAATTGTAAAAAGGTTATAATTATTTGATTAAAATAGGATAAATTACAATTATGAATAAAATAATTTTTTACGCTCCTGTAGGTAACCTCGTTAAAGGATTTAAAAATGGGGGTGCAGAAGCAGGCTGTAGAAAAACAATCGAAATACTTCAAAAAGAGGGTTATGAAATACTCTTGGTAGAAAAACCTGCTAAAAAATCGGAATCAAAAATCGCGGCAATAGTATTAGTTTTTGAGCTTTTCTGGGTATGGTTAAAACTAATATTTATTTTTTTAACAAACAGGAAATCTGTACTTCATATAGCCGGTTTTTACCTTAATCAAGTATATTTTGAATGGTTAATAATTAAAACGGCCCAAAAATTAGATATTAGAACGATATATGAAATAAGGAATGGAGGTATGATTGATACCTTTCATGAAGGTAGCCCCAGATATAAACGTTTTATGAAATCAATTTTAATAGATTCTTCAACAATATTATGTCAAGGCTATGATTATGTTGTTTTCTTAAAAGAGTATTTAAATAGGGAATCTGTTTTCTATCCTAATTATATCATGGATGATTTTATTACTGACAATGAAACCGATAGGGAGAATGAACAAATAATAAAATTAATATATTTTGGGCGTGTGGTTCCTGATAAAAACGTAGAATTTATTATTGATATATGTAATGAATTAAAAGTGATGTATATTCCTTTTGTATTAGATATAATAGGAGGATATGAAGAGGAATATTATGAATTATTGACCAATAAAATTAAATATTATAATTTGGAAAAAGAGGTTATATTTCATGGTCGTAAAGATTTTAAAGAAATCTACAGTTACCTTAAATCCGCACATTTTTTTATTTTTCCATCGAAAGAAAAAAGAGAAGGTCAATCTAACTCATTAACTGAAGCAATGGGATGTGGTGTTGTACCAATAGTGAGCACCGCAGGCTTTAACAGTAGAATAGTAGAAGATGATAGTCTAGTTATTCCATTATTTTTCGCATCAGAATACGCAAATACCGTTGTAGGTATATGGAACCAGGATCAATGGAAAATAAAATCTAATGCTGCTTACAAAAGGGTTATTGAAAACTATACTGAGTCAATTGTAAAAAAATCTTTACTGAAGGCATACAATAATCTTAATTAATGGATAAGATAAACCTATTCAATATTGAAATATCTTCTGTAACGTTACGAGAGTTATTAAGTCAATTAAAAAAAGGCGTTCTTATAACACCAAATGTAGATCATTTGGTAAAACTCCAAAAAGATAAAGATTTTTTAGCATGTTACCAAGCTGCGGAATGGGTAGTTTGCGACAGTAAAATAGTAAATCTTGCTTCTAAATTTTTAGGAAACGAATTTAAAGAAGTAATACCTGGATCTTCATTTTTACCTGCTTTTTATAATTATCATAAGGATAATAAAAATATTAGAATTTTTCTTTTAGGCGCGGCAGAGGGAGTTGCTAAAATTGCCATGGAGAACATTAACAAAAAAGTTGGGTGGGATATTGTTATTGGAGCACATTCCCCCTCATACGGGTTTGAAAAGAATGAGAAAGAATGTGCCCAAATTGTTGATATTGTTAACAAATCAGGTGCCAATGTTTTAGTGGTTGGTGTTGGCGCTCCAAAACAAGAAAAATGGATAATGAAATATAAATCACAACTTCCAAATATTGATTTATTTATGGCATTAGGGGCTACGATTGATTTTGAAGCAGGTAACATTAAAAGGGCACCAAAAATAATGCAAAAACTTCATTTGGAATGGCTTTATAGGTTATTCAAAGAACCAAAACGTTTATGGAGAAGGTATTTAATTGATGATATACCTTTTTTCTTTCTTATTTTAAAACAAAAACTTAATTTATATAAAAATCCCTTCCAATAGTTTTCAAATTACTTTTTCTCTAGGAGTGAAAAAATATAATTGCTTTTGATAATCACGAATCCGCAAAAGAATTAAATACCATAAAAGATTCCCTTTTAATAAATAAATCCCGTTAATCTTTACTATGTCCCTTTTACAAAAACTGGCTCCTTACCGTATCTCGCGCTATTTTAAGCTTTGCTTTCTGCTGTGGGACATTTTGTTATTGAATGTTGCGATTGCTGCTTCCTTACTAATCAGGCACCATGATTTGCATCGACTGGAAGTAAAGGATGTGCAAACCATTTCGCTATTATCCAACCTGATCTGGATCTTTTTATTGTTTTACAAAGATTACTATCGAACCATCCGAATTGAGCGGGTAGAAACCATACTGATGCGAACCATACAAATGGTACTGATCCATATTGCGTTGGTTGCCGTATTTGTGGTCGTGCTGCAATACACCGATATTTCCCGTATGCGCTTGTTCTATTTTTATGTGATTTTTTTTCTGTTCCTTTTTGTTTCACGCATCTTCTTTATGAAGCTTTTGAAATACGTTCGGGCCCAAGGCTATAATTACAAAAATGTAATTATTGTGGGCGTCAATCCAACAGGGAAGCGTATTCAAAAAATCCTCTCCAAAGACCTTACCTATGGCTATCGCATCATGGGTTTTTTTGATGACCATGCCAACACTTTATCGCATCCCTCCTCCCCTATCCTGGGCCGGTTTGATGCCATTCAGGATTATCTTATCAATGAAAAAGTGGATGAGATGTACATTGCGCTACATATTGACAACATCAAAACAATCAATCATCTGACGCAACTCTGCGAGCGGTATATGGTACGCATCAAATTTGTCCCCGATTTCCAGTTGTACACCAAATCCCGGAAGGTCGAAATCACGTTCTACGAAAACACACCGGTTTTGATGCTCCGCAAAGAACCCTTGGAGCTAACCCTAAACCGTCTGATAAAAAAAACATTCGATCTTTGTTTTTCTTCGCTCGTCATTGTATTGATTTTTCCATGGCTATTCCCTATCATCATGGTTCTGATCAAGATGGATTCCCCGGGACCCATTTTTTTTAAACAGGAACGTTCCGGCAGGGATAACCAAGCCTTTGGCTGCTTGAAATTCCGAACAATGCGCGTGAATAAATTGGCGGACACCTTACAGGTTACCGAAGGAGACACCCGTATTACTAAATTGGGCGCTTTGCTGCGCAAAACCAGCATCGATGAATTGCCGCAATTTTTCAATGTATTGTGGGGTAATATGTCTGTTGTGGGACCCCGCCCGCATATGCTGTTGCACACCGAAAAATATTCGGAATTAATCAACAACTATCTTGTACGCCATTATGCCAAGCCCGGAATTACCGGTTGGGCGCAAGTCAATGGTTTTAGAGGGGAAACCAAAGAACTTATCAATATGGAGGATCGCGTAGACCATGATATCTGGTACATAGAAAACTGGGGCTTCCTGCTGGATTTAAAAATTATTTACCTGACCGTTTTTAATGTGTTCCGCGGGGAAGAGAATGCGTATTAAGGTTTATGGGTTGTGAAAAGTGAATAGTGAATGGTGAGAAGTGAGTTATCGGTTATGGGCTATCTCCACGATTTCACGCCCTTTATGCCCTCCTGACCAAATCCTAATCGGCTGGATATACTTTTGTATGAGTTGCTCGTGTGACCTCTCCTTCGTCGAGGTGACATCCTGTGAGGTGAGTTGCTTTTTTTTAAAACCTACCACGCTTTCTATGCCATCCTGACCAAATCTCATTACTATTGACTGGATATACTTTGTGTGAGTTGCTTGTGTGACATCTCCTTCGTCGAGGTGACATACTGTGAAAGATCTAATGTGAAGGACATCCTGTGAGGTGAATTGCTTTTTTGTAAAACCTACTGCGCTTTCTATGCCATCCTGACCAAATCTAATTACTATTGACTGGATATACTTTGTGTGAATTGCTCGTGTGACCTCTCCTTCGTCGAGGTGACATACTGTGAAGGATATAATGTGAAGGACATCCTGTGAGGTGAGTTGCTTTTTTTTAAAACCTACCACGCTTTCTATGCCATCCTGACCAAATCTCATTACTATTGACTGGATATACTTTGAGTGAGTTACTAATGTGGATGTACTTTGTGGATGTACTTTGTGGATGTACTTTGTGTGAGTTACTAGTGTGACCTCTCCTTCGTCGAGGTGACATTCTGTGAAGGACATACTGGACGGCTGTGCGTAATACACTCGTTCCATCCATTTTTTAACTTTAATAAAAAAATTAATACTTACATTTGCCGCTTTAAAAAATATCACGTTATGACCTATTTTTCTTTACTAAAGAAAACTTCCCTATTCTGTTTTGTTCTTTTTCTTTTTTCCTGTGCTTCCAGAAAAGACGTAGTTTACTATCAGGACATCGATAGTGCTACACCTCAGGAAAAAGCCAATTCTTATGAAATAAAAATACAACCGGACGATTTATTGATGATTATCGTTTCTGCCGAAGATCCGGAGATAGCTATTCCGTTCAACTTGAACAGCATAAGTGTTAGTAGTGGTTCTACACAGGCTGCATCATTAGGCCGTGAAACCATGCAAATGTATCTGGTCGATACCAATGGCTGTATCGAATTTCCTGTTTTAGGCAAATTAAAAGTCGGCGGATTAACCCGTTCTGAAGTGCTTACTCTGTTGCAGCAAAAAATAGGATCCTATATTAAAAGCCCGATTATTAATCTCCGCATCATGAACTTTAAGGTTTCTGTACAGGGAGAAGTGATAATGCCCGGCAGTTACAATGTGGCATCCGAAAGAATCACTTTGATCGAAGCTTTAGCGATGGCCAAGGATTTGACCATCCATGGCAGAAGAGATAATATTTTAGTCATCAGAGAAATCAACGGAATTAAATCGTACAACAGGGTAAATATTACCAAATCCGATTTTATCAATTCTCCTTTTTATTATTTGGCCCAAAACGATGTGGTGTACATCGAACCCAACAAAACCAAAATCAATGGTGCGGCAGTGGGGCCCAATACTGGGGTAATGATTTCCATTACATCGCTGCTGATTACTTTAATTACACTAATTGTTACTACCGCAAAATAAATTATCACATGGAAATGAATAGATTTGAAGAAGATCAGGAGGATGATTTTCAATTAAAAGCAGTCATAGACAAGTATGCCAAACACTGGCGATGGTTTTTGATTTGTGCCTGTGCCGGACTGTTTTTAGCTTTTTTATACTTACGATATACTATTCCTCAATATCAGGCTGCTACCACCATATTGGTCAAAGATGAGAAAAAAGGGGGAATGCTTTCGGAACTGTCCGCTTTTGCCGATATGGGCTTAGGGGGTGGCATGAAAAGCAATGTCGACAATGAAATTGAAATTTTAAAGTCCCGCACCTTGGTTGAAAGCACCGTAAAAAAGTTAAATCTGACCACGGCCCTGATCTTTAGAGGAAAAATTGTTGACAATGCAATATACGACAAAATGCCAATTGAAGTGCATTTTCCTGATAAAACGGAACAATTTAATGAGAGTAAGATTGTTCTTAAATTTACGGAACTAACCCCTAACACATTCGAATTGGAAAACGAATTAGTGAACGCTACTTCTAAGGTCATTCTAAGTGCTAAACATGAATTTCGATACGGGGAAACAATCCCAACCCAATACGGACGTCTGATTATAAACAGATCCATGCTTTATGGAGGTAATTTTAAAGATGAGTCCAAATCACTTAGCATAGTAGTAACCCCTCTTGAGGATGTTGTGGAGAGTTTTAGACAACGCCTGAAAGTTGAGTCTATCAGTAAAACCAGCAGTGTGGTTGACATTTCCATTATTGATCCGTTAAAAAAGAAATCGGAAGATTTTCTGAATAATATGATTCAGATTTACAATGAGAATGCCGCCGCCGACAAGAATTTTATTTCAGAAAATACTTCTAAATTTATCTCCAATCGATTGGTTCTAATAACCCAGGAACTGGATGGAGTGGAGAAAGATGTTGAAAGTTTTAAAAAGGCCAATAATTTGACCGACATCGAATCAGAAGCCAAACTTTTTATTGAAGGCTCGAGCGAGTATGACAAAAAAGGAGTAGAGGCTGAAATTCAGTTGAATGTGGTTTCCTCTCTTCTGGATTTTATGAAGAAAAGCACCAATGCCGATTTGCTTCCCAGCAATATTATCGCAGGTCAGGGAGACGCCAATAATTTGATCAGTTCGTATAACAAATTGGTTTTGGACCGAAACAGACTTCTGAAATCAGCGACGGTGACGAATCCAACGGTGATTAAAATGGATCAGCAAATCTCCTCTATAAAATCTAACGTGGCGGCCAGTTTAATGCGACTACAGTCCAATTTGGCTATTCAAAAAAGAGACTTAAGAAGCAATGAAGGTCTTATGAATGCCAAAATTGAAAAAATTCCGGTTCAGGAACGTCAGTTTAGAGTCATTGCCCGACAACAAAAAGTAAAGGAAGAACTGTATTTGTATTTGTTGCAAAAAAGAGAAGAAACGGCCATTTCATTGTCGGCTACAGAGCCTAATGCCCGTGTAATCGATGCCGCAAAAGCCAACAAAATTCCGGTTTCCCCAAAGAATAAAATCATCTATTTGGCTGGTTTGCTAATGGGATTACTGGTTCCTTTTGGAATTATTTATACCGAAAATTTACTGGATACCAAAATAAAAAGCCGTTTGGATATCGAAGAGAAAACGAATATTCCTTTCATTGGCGATGTCCCTACTTCCGAATCCGCTTCAGAAATCATACAATCTGAAAGCAGGACCAGTAGTGCGGAAGCCTTGCGAATTATCCGAACCAATTTGGAGTTCATGGTCAGTAAAGTCACCGAAGGCCATGCCAAAACCATATTTTTGACATCGACTTTCCCTAAAGAGGGAAAAACCTTTGTTTCGGTAAACCTTGCCGCCACTTTTGCTTTATCCGGCAAAAAAGTATTGCTGATCGGTATGGATATTCGTAACCCAAAGCTAAATGAATATTTGACTGTCCCGGATCGAGGCGTGACCAATTATTTGTCTTCTAAAGAACTGGTTCTTGAAGATTTAATCGTTAAACAAAAGGGATTTGAAAATTTCTACGTATTGCCTGCCGGTGTAATTCCGCCTAACCCTGCGGAATTATTAATGAACAAAAAGGTAGATGTACTTTTCAAAACGTTAAAAACGCAATACGACTACATCATTGTCGATACCGCCCCGGTGAGTTTGGTTACCGATACATTACTGATCGCCAAACATGCGGATTGTTTCATCTATGTGGCACGTGCCAACTATCTGGAAAAAAGAATGTTGCATCTGCCTAATTCGCTGCACAAAGAGCAAAAACTCCCTAACATGTGTATGCTGCTAAATGATACCAAAACCACAAAAGGATATGGGTACGGGTATGGGTACGGGTATGGGTACGGCGTAACCGTGGAAGAAAAACCATGGTACAAAAAGATTTTGAAAAAGTAATCAATTAGTATTTTAATCACTAAAAAAAGTTCATAAGGCATTACGCTTTATGAACTTTTTTTGTTTAGACTAGAGTGATAGGATAATAAATATTGAGTAAAAACCACCCCGCCCGTTGGGCACCCCTCCAATTGGAGGGGAAGTTTTGGTGAATTATAAAGTTGGAGACACTGTTTGCTATTCCCCTCCTCTGGAGGGATGTCCGTAGGATGGGGTGGTTTTTGTTGGAAACAATTAACTTTTGTTTTAAATTTAACCTTAGGAACCACCCCGCCCGTTGGGCACCCCTCCAAAGGAGGGGAAATAAAAGCACAGATTATGGGTAACAATAGAGAAATAACGGCTTATATAAATGGATTTCCCATATACAGAAATTTCATTGAAAATCTGCCCTACAACATAAAACTAAAAGACAGAGCAAGAGCTTTGAGAAAAGCTGGTGTATTATCGGAAGTGATTTTTTGGTTACAAGTCCACAAAGGTATTTTCTGGAAAATAGATTTTGACCGCCAACGAATTATAGGCAATTATA